>Ga0070708_100003233_pt1 | contig 12711 bp, 13 predicted proteins | sample KBSK5503metaG_FD_65469 | JGI IMG/M metagenome (GOLD analysis project Ga0070708, IMG submission 65469) | Corn, switchgrass and miscanthus rhizosphere microbial communities from Kellogg Biological Station, Michigan, USA - KBS K5-50-3 metaG | ecosystem: Host-associated > Plants > Roots >...
TCCGCGACCCCGGCAAGTACCTGGAGCTTGTTGTGCACCCGATCCTGGAGCATGACCTTGATACGCTGGAGCAGCAACGCGTGCTCTGCCTGCTCCTTGCGCAGCATGACCCACAGGAGGGTGCCTTGCGCCAGCAGGAGCCCGGCGATGGCCAGCTCACCGAGGTCGCTACTCACCTCAAGGACTACCGGGGCAAGCTCGCAGATGACGAGGGCGAGGACGGTCGGTACGAGCAACCGGTAGCGCCACCACCGACGGCCGCCGAAAAAGAACGCCCCTCCACCAAGCACACTCACCAGCACCGCCTCGACGACCACCAGGAAGTGGCTCATAGGTCATCCTCCTCTAGCGCCGGGGCCGCATGGGTCCCTCGATCTGCGAGCGGGTGTCACTGCCGAACCTGGCCTGGTCGATCGTCCCGCTGGTGTAGAACCACCCCCGCCAGAACCAGCTCAGGTCCTCGCCCACGCCGTCTTCGATGGTGCGGAAGAAGTCGGCCGGGGTGGGGTGCTTGTAGGCCCACCGGCGAATGTACTCCCGGGACGCCGGATCGAACCGGTCCGGCGGCGTCACGATCGTCTCCTGCCGGGCCCCCGACTGGGCATACTCAATGTAATCCGCAATGCCGCCCCGGCGGTTGTGCCGGCCGGGGTACTGCGCCTCCCAGTTGTCGTAGTTCATGAAGGTGTTGAACCCCTCATCCTGCCAGGCGTAGAGCCGCTCGTTGCTCCCGACTAGCATCGGGAACGAGGTGTGGCCGAACTCGTGATCGGTGACGCTGTACAGGCCCTCGGGCACCGTGCCGTTGTGGCAGAAGACGATCATCGGATACTCCATGCCGCCCTCGGTGCCGTTGATGTTGGTGGCGACGGGGTAAGGGCACGGCCACCACTGCTTCGAGCACCGCTCGATGGCGAGCTTGCCGTACTCCGAGGCCCGGTTCCGGATCGAGTCGGCCGCCGGCGGGTAGAAGCTCATCACCAGTGTCTTGCCCTGGTTGGCGGCGACGGCGTCCCAGATGAATGACCCGCCGCAGCCCAGGCGAAGTCACGCACGCTGTCCGCGGTGAGGCGCCAGGTGCTGGTGTTACAGCTTGGGCAGCGTGACCCCCGTCTGGGCCTGGTACTTCCCAGCCTTGTCCTTGTAGCTGGTCTCGCAGACGTCGTCATCGTCCGCCTCGAAGAAGAGCACCTGGCAGATCCCCTCGTTGGCGTAGATCTTGGCCGGCAGCGGGGTGGTGTTGCTGATCTCGAGCGTGACGTATCCCTCCCACTCGGGCTCGAAGGGCGTCACGTTGGTGATGATGCCGCAGCGGGCGTAGGTGGACTTGCCGACGCAGATCGTGAGGCAGTTGCGGGGGATGCGGAAGTATTCCACCGAGCGCGCCAGCGCGAAGCTGTTGGGCGGCACGATGCACACGTCCCCCTCGAACTCCACGAAGCTCTTCGAGTCGAAGTGCTTCGGATCCACGATGGCCGACAGCACGTTGGTGAAGATCTTGAACTCCGGCGCCACCCGCATGTCGTATCCGTAGGAGGAGACGCCGTAGGAGATCACCTTGCGACCCTCCTGGTCGACCGCGCGCACCTGCGCGTCCACGAACGGCTCGATCATCCGGTGCTCCCGCGCCATGCGCCGGATCCAGCGGTCGGATTTGATGGACATCGGGGCGAGGCGGCGAGAGGGCGGATTGGGAGTGGACGGAGCACCCGCCCACCGGGAACGGCGCTGAATATAAGTGATCACGGCAGGGTTGAAGTGCCTTCTTTGCGCGGTTACCTTCTTTCCTGTGAGAACGTGAAATTTTTCACGAGGGGAGTGACGCCGTGCTCCAGCCCTACATTCCGATCCTCCTCCTGATCGCGTTCGTGGTGTTCAACGCGATCCTGATGCTCGGGCTGTCGCATGTCCTCTCCACCTACCGCCGGACCCCCGCGAAGATCGCTCCCTACGAATCCGGCATGCCGATCCTGGGCGACGCGCGCGAGCGGTTCTCCGTCAAGTTCTATCTGGTCGCGATGTTGTTCATCATCTTCGACATCGAGGTCGTGTTCATGGTGCCCTGGGCCGTGGCGTTCTTCCAGGCCCGCGAGAAGGTGATCCCGCTCAGCATGGGACTGGTGCTCGTGGACATGGTGATCTTCATGCTCATCCTGGCGGTGGGGTACGTATACGCCTGGAAGCGGGGGGCGCTGCAATGGGATTGAGCATGCCGGCCGGGGCGGACCCGGGCGCGGTCACGGCGATCTCGTCGATCTCGCCCAACTGGGTGACGACCCGGCTGGATTTGCTGACCAACTGGGCCCGGGCCAACTCGCTCTGGCCGATGCCGTTCGGCACGGCTTGCTGTGCGATCGAGTACATGGCGACGGCGGCGAGCCGGTTTGACATCGCACGCTTCGGGATGGAACGGCAGAGCTTTTCCCCGCGCCAGGCCGACGTGCTCATCTGCGCCGGCCGGCTGCCGTTCAAGCTGGCCCCGGTCATCCGCCGGATCTGGGACCAGATGCCCCAGCCGAAGTGGTCGATCTCGATGGGCGCCTGCGCCTCGTCCGGCGGCATCTTCGACAACTACGCGATGGTGCAGGGGATCGACACGATCATTCCCGTGGACGTTTACGTGCCCGGTTGCCCACCGCGTCCGGAAGGCCTCCTCTACGGCATCCGGCTGCTCCAGAAGAAGATCCAGGGCGAGAGCATCGTGGATGACTCCCTGCGCGACGAGCACCTCGTGGGTCCCTCCGGGCTCTTCCTCCCCGCCGAGCGGGTGGACGAGCTGTCCGAGCCCTTCGGCAACTCCGTCTCCCAAACCCGGTCCGGATGACGGCGATCGCTCCCAGTCTCCCCGCCCTGCGCGACGCGTTCGGCGACGCCGTCGAGCGCGTGGCCGTCTCCTGCGGCGACACGATCGTCTACCTTCGCCGTGACCGGGTCCACGACGCGCTCGCGTGGCTCAAGCAGACGCCGGGGCAGGAGTTCGACTACCTGACCGACGTCACTGCCGTGGAGTACCGCGATCCGGAGCGTCCCCTCGAGGTGGTCTGGCAGGTGCGGTCGCTCGGGCGCAAGGTGGATCTCCGGGTCAAGGTGGCGCTGGACACGGCGGAGCCGCTGGAGGTCCCCTCGGTGTACGACCTCTGGAAGGGTGCCGACTGGCTGGAGCGGGAGGTGTACGACATGTTCGGGGTCGTCTTCACGGGCCACCCGGACCTGCGCCGAATCATCATGTGGGAGACCTACGCGGAGGGATACCCCCTGCGGAAGGATTTCCCGCTGCGGGGTCACTTCAGCCGGGCCGAGCAGACGCGCCAGGCGCTGGCCGCCAATCCCGAAGCGCACTACTCGCTGGACGAGCTGTCGATCGCCGAGGCGTTCCACGAGCTCCCCAAGGACGTGCGGGAGCGACTGCGCCGCGGCGATCGGGGGTTTCTGCGATGAGTCACCGCACGGTCGAGTACAACCTCGCGACCCCGGGCCTTGACGCCGAGGGGCGGCCGATCGACATCCCCCTCGGCCTGGGCCTCAAGGATACGCACGAGTACAGGGTCCCGGGGCAGTTCGACGAGAGCTTCGGCGCCGAGCACATGCTGGTCAACATCGGGCCGCAGCATCCGGCCACCCACGGCGTGCTCCGGCTCGTGATCGAGCTCGACGGCGAGACCGTGATCCGGGTGATCCCCCACATCGGCTACCTTCACTCGGGCTTCGAGAAGCTGGGCGAGTACCGCCAGTACAACCAGATCATCCCGCTGACCGACCGCACCGATTACCTCTCGCCGATGGCGAACAACGTCGGCTTCGCGCTCGGTGTCGAGAAGCTGATGGGTATCCAGGTGACCGAGCGCTGCCGGGTGCTCCGGGTGATCGCCTGCGAGATGAGCCGGATCATCTCCCACCTCGTCTGGCTCGGCACCACCGGCATCGACCTCGGCGCGTTCACGCCGTTCCTCTGGTCGTTCCAGGAGCGCGAGCGCATTTACAATCTCCAGGAAGCCTGGACCGGGGCCCGCCTCACGACCAGCGTCACCCGGGTCGGCGGAATGATGGCCGACGTCCCGGACGGGTGGATCGCCGCCCTTCGCGAGTTCTGCCGGACCTTTCCTGCGACGCTCGCGGAAGTGGACACGATGTTCACCCGGAACGCCATCTGGATCGGGCGGACTCAGGGGGTGGGGGTGCTCTCGCGGGACGAGGCCATCAACCGCTCGCTCTCGGGCCCGATGCTCCGCGCCAGCGGCGTGGACTACGACGTGCGGAAGGACCGTCCCTACCTGGACTACGAGACGTACGACTTCGACGTTCCCGTCGGCGAGCACGGCGATATCTACGACCGCTACCGGGTCCGTCTCGAGGAGATGGCGCAGGCGACCCGCATCCTGGTGCAGGCGGCCGAGCGGCTGGAGAAGCTGGAGGGCACCCCGCTCAACGTGGACGATCCCCGCGTGATCCTGCCGCCCAAGTCACGGGCGATGAGCGACATGGAAGCGATGATCTTCCACTTTAAGCAGGTCATGGAGGGCGTCAAGCCGCCGGTCGGCGAGGCCTACCTGGGCATCGAGAACCCCAAAGGCGAGCTGGGCACGTACCTCGTCTCCGACGGCACCGCGAAGCCGGTGCGTTGGCGGATCCGGCCGCCCTCCTTCCTCAACCTGGCCGCGTTGCCCCGCATGTGCGAGGGCGCGCTCCTGTCCGACGTGATCGCGATCAACGCCAGTGTGGACATCGTCATGGGAGAGATCGACCGATGAGCCAGCATCTTGCGCAGCTCCACGGGGCCAAGGGCGGCCACGGCCGGAGCGGGGGGCACGCGGCGCCGCACGAGCCGGTGTTCGTGGGCGACACCATGGCGAAGCTTGAGCAGCTCTTCCCGCTCTATCCGACGCGAGAGGCTTGCCTCCTGCCGGCGCTCTGGCTGGTGCAGGAGGCCCGCGGCTGGATCTCCGAGCCGGCGATGGCGGAGGTGGCGGAGGTGCTCGACCTCACGCCGGCGTACGTGAAGGGTGTGGTCACGTTCTACACGATGTACCACACCCATCCGGTGGGCCGGCACTTCATTCAGGTCTGCACCACGTCGCCCTGTGGCCTTTGCGGCGCTGAGGATACGATGAAGGCCCTGCTGGAGCACACGGGCTGCCGGGAGCTGGGCGCGACCAGCCCTGACGGGCGCTTCACCGTGATGGAGGTCGAGTGCCTCGGCGCGTGCGGGTTCCCCACGCCCATCCTGGTGGATGACGACTTCATCGAGAGCGTGACGCCGGAGCGCGTCGCCGAGATCCTGAAGAGGTACGCGTAATGGGCTATCCGCATCCGAGGCACCCGCGGGAGACGGTCGTCCTCTCCCGTTACTTCGGCGACGCGGGCGCCCGTTCCTACCGAGGCTGGGTCGAGCGGGGTGGCTACGCCGCGCTCAAGGCCGCGCTCGGCATGGCGCCGGACGAGGTCACCGCGGTGGTGAAGGAATCCGGGCTTCGCGGCCGCGGCGGGGCCGGCTTCCCCACGGGGCTCAAGTGGTCGTTCATGCCCAAGAACGACGGCAAGCCGCACTACCTGATCTGCAACGCCGACGAGTCGGAGCCGGGGACGTTCAAGGACCGCGAGATCATGCGGTGGACGCCCCACCAGCTCGTTGAAGGCTGCGCCATCGCTGCCTACGCCATCGGCGCGGAGACCTGCTACATCTACATCCGCGGCGAGTTCACCGACCCCCTCCGCATCACCGCCGAGGCCATCGCCGAGGCTTACGCCGAGGGCGCGCTCGGCGCCAACGTTCTCGGGAGCGGCAAGCGGATCGACATGGTCGTCCACCGCGGCGCCGGCGCGTACATCTGCGGCGAAGAGACCGCGCTCATGAACTCGCTGGAGGGAAAGCGGGGCAACCCGCGGATCAAGCCGCCCTTCCCGGCGCAGGCCGGCGTGTGGGGCATGCCGACCACGATCAACAACGTCGAGACCCTCGCCGCCGTCCCGCACATCATCACCCGCGGGGCCGCCTGGTACAAGGCGCTCGCGCTCGGCAATCCCAAGAGCACCGGCACCAAGCTGATCTCGGTCTGCGGTCACGTCGCACGGCCGGGCAACTACGAGATCACGCTCGGCTTTCCGATGAAGGACCTGATCTTCGAGCTCGCGGGCGGCATGCGCCCCGGCCGGACCCTCAAGGCGGTCATCCCGGGCGGCTCGTCGGTGCCGATCATGAGCGCGGCCGAGGCGGAGGACTGCCCGACGGACTACGAGAACATCGCGGCCAAGGGCTCCATGCTGGGCTCGGGCGGCATGATCGTCATGGACGACTCGACCGACATGGTGTATCAGATCTGGCGGCTGGCCCGGTTCTACGCCCACGAATCCTGCGCCCAGTGCACCCAGTGCCGGGAAGGCACGGCGTGGACCACCAAGGTGCTCGAGCGCATCCTGGCGGGGAAGGGAAAGGCCGAAGACCTCGATCTGCTGCTCGAGCTCTCCGAGAACATGACCGGCAAGACCATCTGCGTGCTGAGCGACTCCTGCGCGGCGCCGGTCGTCAGCGGGATCCAGAAGTTCCGCTCGGAGTTCGAGGCCTACGTGTCGAAGGCACGCAAGCCGGCGCTGGCAGCGGTCTGACTTCATCACCACGGAGGACACGGAGAACAACACGGAGAACACCCGGAGAGAAAACGAGCCTTGCGGCTCCGTGTTCTCCGTGTCCTCCGTGGTGAACAAAGAAAAATGATCCAAGACCTCGTAACCGTCACCATCGAAGGAATCCAGGTCGCGGTGCCCAAGGGCACCACGATCATCGAGGCCGCCAAGCAGGCCGGCGTCCTCGTCCCCCACTACTGCTACCATCCGTCGTTGCCTTCCCCCGCCGTCTGCCGCATGTGCCTGGTGGAGGTCGAGAAGCAGCCGAAGCTGGCGCCGGCCTGCGTCACGACCGTGGCCGACGGGCAGGTCGTGCACGTCAACAGCGCCACGGCCAAGGAGGCACGGCAGAGCGTCCTGGAATTCCTGCTCATCAACCACCCGCTCGACTGCCCGATCTGCGACCAGGCGGGCGAGTGCGAGCTGCAGGACTACGTCTTCCAGGAGGGGCGCTCGGGCACCCGTTACGGCGAGTATGCCAAGCGGTACAGCCCCGTGGAAGACTTCGGTCCCGATGTCTTGTACGTGCCCAACCGCTGCATCCTCTGTACGCGGTGCGTCCGCTTCATGGAGAGCGTCGCCGAGGCGCCCGTGCTGAATGTGTCCGAGCGGGGGGACCGGGCTTACATCGGGATCGCCGAGGAGCAGTTGCTCGACCACCCGTGGGCCGGCAACGTCGTCGATCTCTGTCCGGTCGGCTCGCTCCTGTCCAAGGACTTCCTGCACAAGGCGCGCGCCTGGGATCTCGACAAGACGGCGAGCATCTGCCCCGGCTGCACCCAGGGCTGCAACATCGCCATCGACACCCGGGACGACGTCGTGGTGCGCCTGCGCCCGCGTCCGAATCTCGAGGTCAACCGGCACTTCATCTGCGACACCGGCCGGATGGACTATCGCTGGATGAACCGAGGGGACCGAGTCGAGGCGCCCCTGGTGCGGGACGGCAACCGCCACGTCGCGACCGATTGGGATGCCGCGCTCGACCGCTTCGGCCAGCTCCTCCGCGGGACCACAGGGTCTGTTGCGATCCTGGCCTCGGCGCGCGCCTCGACCGAATCCCTCGGCCTGGTGCGCCGGCTCGCCGATGGGCGCGGCGTGACGGCTGCCGTCCGGGTGCCGCTCGGCGACGAGGCGCCGCTGCCCGGCGTTCCCAACCTCGCTCTCCGCCGCGAGCGGGCGCCCAACCTCGCCGGTGCCGAGCTCCTGGGCTACGGGCGGGACTGGGCGGGGGCATTGCGCGCGGCCGCGAGTGCGGCCGTGGTCATTCTGCTCGATGCCGACCTCGCTGACGAGGACGAAGCGGCGCTGGCCGCGGTGCCGGGCGCCCTGGTGGTCCTGGGCACCGTGCCCTCGGAACGCCTCAAGAATGCCGATCTGGTGCTGCCGGTCACGACCATGGCGGAGGAGAACGGCACGTACGTGAACCGCGACGGCCGGGCGCAGCGATATGAGCAGGCCAAGGCCCAGCCGGGCATGGCCCGGCCGGCATGGTGGGTCGCGGGCGAGGTGCTCGCGGGTCCGGGCCCGGACGCCGATGCACCCGCCACCGCGGCGCAGGCGTTCGCCCTGCTGGGCGAGACGTGGTCCGCGTTTGCCGGTCTCTCCTACGGCGACCTCGGCTTCACCGGCCTGATCCTGCCGATCGCCGAGCCCGCAGCGGCCGGAGCCGCGCCATGACGCCGGAGATGAAGGGTTTCGTGCTCCTCAGCGTGGTCAAGATGCTGTTCGTTTTCACCGTTGTGTTGGTGGGCGTCGCGCTGCTCACGCTGATGGAGCGGAAGGTCTCGGCCTGGATGCAGAACCGCATCGGCCCGAACCGGGTCGGGCCGGGCGGGCTGCTCCAGCCCGCGGCGGACGGCCTCAAGAACATCCTGAAGGAGGAGACCTTCCCGTCGGCCGCCAATCCGGTGCTGTTCGTCCTGGCGCCGGCGCTGGCGTTCATTCCGGCGCTGCTGCTCTCGGGTGTGATCCCGTTCGCGGCGCCCCTGCCGCTCGACTTCGACGTCACGCTGCCCGTGCTCGGACGGTTCGTCCACCACGGCCCGCTCCCGATGGTCGTGGCTGACGTCCCGGTGGGCTTCCTCTTCGTGATCGCGATCAGCTCGCTCGGCGTCTACGGGATCGCCCTGGCGGGGTGGTCGTCCAATAGCAAGTACAGCCTGCTCGGCGGCCTCCGGGCGAGCGCCCAGCTCATCTCCTACGAGGTGGCACTGGGCCTGAGTCTCATTCCGGTGCTGTTGCTCACCGGCGATGTGAGCTTCTCCACGATCATCACCGTGCAGCAGCAGGGCCTCTGGCTGGTGCTGCCGCTGGTGGTCTCGTTCTTCGTGTTCCTCGTCTCCGGGTTCGCCGAGACCAACCGGCTGCCGTTCGACCTGCCCGAGGCCGAGTCGGAGCTGGTGGCGGGGTACCACAGCGAGTACAGCGCGATGAAGTTCTCGATGTTCTTCATCGCGGAGTACGCCAATATCGTCACCGTGTCGGCGATGGTGACGACGCTCTTCTTCGGCGGCTGGGACATCCCGTTCGTGGCGGTCGGCACGGCCAAGCCCTGGGCCCTCTTCACCCTCGCCCCCGGCCCGATCGCGACGCTGCTCACCGGGCTCGCGTTCTTCGCCAAGCTGATGTTCTGGATCTTCTTCGTGATGTGGATCCGCTGGACGCTGCCGCGGTTCCGCTACGACCAGCTGATGGCCCTCGGCTGGAAGTTCCTCACGCCGGTCACGCTCGGCTACATCATGCTCGTCTGCGTCGTCCTGTACGTGGCGGAGCTGGCCGGCTTGCGCGGGACCCTGCCGCTCCACCTCGTGTTGACCGGCGTCAGCGTCGTCTGTGCGATCGCGCTGTTCTTCGTGGTGGACCGGGGCCTCATCATCACCGGCTCCGCCTCCCGCCGCGCCCGGCGCGCGGGCCTCCGTCCGCCCCAACGTCTACCGGTGAGCTTCTGATGGCCATCGGCGTCAAGGTCCTCAAGCGGCCCGAGCAGGAGGTGAGCTACGTCCGCGCGGCTCTCAAGGGCATGGCGCTCACCTTCAAGCACATGTTCGAGAAGTCGGTCACCATGCAGTACCCGGAGGAGAAGAGCACCGACGGGGAACACGGCGGGGGCCAGTGGAGCCTGAGCCCGCGCTGGCGGGGCACGCACCGGATGCTCACGGATGAGCAGGGACGCTCCAAATGCGTGGCGTGCGGTCTCTGTCCCCAGATCTGCCCGGCGAACTGCATCAAGCTCGTGCCCGGCGAGGACGAGGAGGGCAACCGCTATCCGCTGATCTACGAGATCGACGAGTTCCGCTGCGTCTTCTGCGGCTACTGTCAGGAGGTCTGCCCGGAGGAGGCGATTCACGTGGGCGTCCACTACGAGAACGCCGAGTACAGTCGGGGCCGGTTCGTCTACGATCTCGAGCGGCTCTCGGCGCAGACGCACCCGGTCTCGTCGCTATGGGATCCCACCGACCCCCGAGGCGAGTAGATGACCGAGGTCGTCTTCTACTTCTTTGCGGCGGTCGCGGTGCTCTCGGCTGCGATGTGCATCCTCCAGCGGAGTCCCGTCGGCGCGCTGATCTGGCTGGTGCAGGTCATGCTCGCGCTGGGCGCGATTTTCATCCTCCTGCAAGCGCAGTTCATCGGGATCATCCAGATCCTGGTGTACGCCGGCGCCATCATGGTGCTGTTCCTCTTCATCCTCATGCTGCTCAACGTGGGTCGCGTCAGGGCGACGGACATCCGGGGGCCCGCCGGCGTGGCGGCGGCCGTGGTCGTCGCCGGGCTGATCGTGGCCGAGCTGAGGGGCCTCTGGGCATACACGACGGTCCGGCTGGAGCACGAGGTCCGGACGTCGGCCGGCGCCCTCCAGGCGGCGTACGCCTTCGCGGGCGGACAGGCGGCGCAGCAGGAGGCGCAGACCCGGGGCGTGGTCGGGGGGATCGCGGCACCCCTGTTCCAGCTGTACCTCGTCCCCTTCGAGATCACCTCGATCCTGCTGCTCGCCGCGATCGTCGGCGCGGTCGTCCTCGCCAAACGGAGGGCCTGATGCTTCTCGGACCGGCGCTCGGTCTGTCCGCCGTGCTGTTCAGCCTCGGCGTCGCGGGTGTGGTGCTGCGGCGGAACGCCATCGTGCTCTTCATGTGCGTCGAGCTGATGCTCAACGCGGTCAATCTGGCCTTCGTGGCCCTGGCCCAGGTCTACGGCGTAGGCGGGTATCTGATCGTCTTCTTCGTCATGACCGTGGCGGCGGCCGAGGCGGCCGTCGGGCTCGCGATCATCCTCGCGGTGTTCCGGCACCACCAGTCGATCGATCTCCAGAACATCAATCTCCTGCACGGCTGATGACCCTGCCTCTGCTGGCCGTCCAGGGCGCGGACGAAGTCTCGGGAAGCGGGCTCGGCGCCGTGCGCCTCGCCTGGCTCACAATCGCCCTCCCGCTCCTTGGCGTCCTGGTGAACGGCGCGCTCGCCTTCGTCCGCCCCCGGGCCCGGGCGCTCGTGTCCCTCGTCGGGCCGGGCGTGCTGCTCGGCGCGTTCGCCGTGTCGGTCGCGATCTTCTTCGAGCTCCGGGCCCACCCGCCCGAGGCGCCGCTGATCGTGACCCTCTGGCCCTGGCTCCACGTCGGCGACCTCCGGATCGATCTCGCCCTCCAGGTGGACCAGCTCGCCACCGTGATGCTGCTGGTCGTGACCGGCGTCGGCAGCCTGATCCACATCTACAGCGTGGGCTACATGGGCGAGGACCCCGGGTATGCGCGGTACTTCGCGTACCTGAATCTCTTCGTCGTCTTCATGCTGATCCTCGTCCTCGGGGCCAGCCTGCCGGTGCTGTTCATCGGCTGGGAGGGCGTGGGGCTCTGCTCCTACCTCCTCATCGGCTTCTGGTTCACGGACAAGACGAACGCGGACGCGGGGAAGAAGGCCTTTCTCGCGAACCGAGTCGGGGACTTCGGCTTCCTGATCGCGATGTTCCTGCTCTGGCAGACGGTGGGCGCGCTCGACTTCGCCACGATCCTGGCGCGGGCGCCGACGGTGCTGAGCACGGCGGCGGCCACCTGGATCACGCTCTTCCTGCTGCTCGGCTGTACCGGGAAGTCCGCCCAGATCCCGCTTTACGTCTGGCTCCCCGACGCGATGGCCGGCCCCACGCCCGTCTCCGCGCTGATCCATGCCGCCACGATGGTGACGGCTGGCGTCTATCTCGTGGCCCGCACCGGGGTGCTGTTCGCGCTGGCCCCGGGCACCGGGCTCGTGACCGCCGGCATCGGGGCCCTCACGGCGCTGTTCGCGGCGACGATCGGGCTCCGCCAGTACGACATCAAGAAGGTCCTGGCCTACTCCACTATCTCCCAGCTCGGCTACATGTTCCTGGGGGTGGGGGTCGGCGGGTACACGGCCGGCATCTTCCACCTCGTCACCCACTCGTTCTTCAAGGCGCTGCTCTTCCTTGGGGCGGGCAGCGTCATTCACGCGCTGCACCACGCCTACCACGCCACGCACGCGCACGACGACGCCCAGGACATGCGCAACATGGGCGGGCTCCGGCGCTGGCTGCCGGTGACCTGCACGCTCATGTGGATCGCGACGCTCGCCATCGCCGGCGTGCCCCCGTTCGCGGGCTTCTTCTCGAAGGACGAGATCCTGGCGGCCGCCTTCGCTCGCGGCGCCGAGCAGCCGATCTACTACCTCTTCTACGGGATGGGCGCGCTGGCCGCGTTCCTTACCGCGGTGTACATGGCACGCCTGATGGCGATGACCTTCCACGGCACGACCCGGCTGGGCGAGGCGCAACAGGCGCATGTGCACGAGGCGCCGGCGAGCATGACCGGCCCGCTCGTGCTGCTCGCTTTCCTGAGCCTGACGGGTGGGGCGCTCAACCTGCCGGCCTTCGCCGGGGGGCACGAGGGCCTGGAGCATTGGCTCGAGCCGGTCACCCGCGCCGCGACCGCGCTCCGCCCTCTTACGCTGCCTACGGGCGCGACGGAGGACACGCTCCTCGCCGCGGCCGTCGCGATCGCGGTGCTCGGCCTCTGGATCGGCTTCCGCACGACGCTCGGCCGGCCAGTGCTCCCCGCCAGCATCGCGCCGCCGGACACTGGCCTCGCCC
>Ga0070708_100003234_pt1 | contig 12710 bp, 12 predicted proteins | sample KBSK5503metaG_FD_65469 | JGI IMG/M metagenome (GOLD analysis project Ga0070708, IMG submission 65469) | Corn, switchgrass and miscanthus rhizosphere microbial communities from Kellogg Biological Station, Michigan, USA - KBS K5-50-3 metaG | ecosystem: Host-associated > Plants > Roots >...
GCCTTGGTGAGTCTGTCGAAGAGCCGGAATGCCTCCGCCACCTGAGGCTGTCGGCGGATCGCTTCTGCAGTGTCTGGCGTATCGACCAAGAGCGGCGCATAGATCGGGTAGGCAGGCCCGCCAGACACCGCGGCAACGCGTCGCACCATCTCGATCGAGTTCTCCAGGACGTCGGCTGAGCCGATGGCTCCGGTGAGCTGTACGATCGTGCAGTGGGCAAGGCTTGTTAGGGCCGCAGTCATCGAATTCAGAGTCCGGCCCCATCCGATGCCGAGCACGTCCCCTTCCGTGACCACCTCGGTGAGGAGACTTGCGGCTATTTCGCCGAGATGCGTGCGGAGCAACTCGTCTGGCTCGTTGGGCGCCGTGATCACGATCGCGTAGTGCAGGCCGAAGGCGCGCCGTAAGCGATCAGACAACTCCGCGTCGATCGCCGCCGGTAGGCCAATCTCGATGCGGACGAGACCCGTCTCGCGCGCGCGGTCGAGCACCCGGGAGACCTTGAAGCGGGAGATCCCGAACTCGTCTCCAATCTCCTTCTTGGAAAGGTTCTCGAAGTAATACCGCCGGGCGATGGTGACCGCCTGAACGGACTCGCCTGGTTTGAGGTCACCCAGTGCCATCGCTCAATACGCTCCCGTGCTACCTACTTGCTCACGTGAGCATATACCAGCTCACATGCAACCGTCCCTATTGACACGGCACACTACTTGTGCTTGGATAGGCTCATTCGAGCATTTTATGTGCTCATATGAGCGGAGGAGTGGGTGAGCGGCCCGGACGAGATAGGCGTCCCCCAAACCGCGCGCGAGCTTATACGCGCTGAAGCCGACGCGCTCGTTGCGCTGGAGGCCCAGCTCGATGAACGACTGGTTAACGCTGCGCGGCTCATCCTGGCACGTCACGGGAAGGTTCTCCCGGTCGGTGTTGGGACCTCGGGACATGTGGCGCGCCGCATGGCACACCTGCTGTCGGTCACCGGCACTCCTGCCATCTTTCTCCACCCGGCGGACGGGCTCCATGGGAGTCTGGGGGCGATTCAGCCCGATGACGTCGTCGTCGCGATCTCGCGCGGCGGACAGTCGAACGAGATCAACGAGTTCACCCGACGCGCGAAGAAGCTCGGGGCCGCAATCGTCGTACTGACTGGCGACCCGGATTCCGAGCTCGGCGAGCTCGGCGACGTCACTGTGGCACTTTCCACACCGAGCGACGCGGATCCCCACGGCATTGTCGCGATGGGCTCGACTCTGGTGACTTCGGCATGGGGCGACGCTCTCGCCATTGCGCTGATGGAGATGCGCGGGTACGGTTGGGACGCGGTGCTCTATTCGCACCCGGGCGGCGCGGTCGGCAAGCTCGCGTCGGCCCTGGAAGCCTGACGTGGCACTCGTCGCTGGCGTTGACTCCTCGACCCAGTCATGCACGATCGTGCTGCGCGATGCGGACGACGGTCGAATGTTTGGGGTCGCCTGCTCGCCGCATCCGCCGACGACGCCGCTGGTCAGCGAGCAACGCCCCGCGGACTGGTGGGCCGCTCTTCAGTCGGCTGCCCGACAGCTCGACCTGCGTGACGTCGTAGCCATCAGCGTGGACGGCCAAGGACACGGCCTCGTCGCCCTCGACGACAGCTACACCGTTATTCGGCCCACCAAGCTGTGGAACGACACGACCTCTGCTCCAGAGGCAGCCGAGCTTGTCAGGCGGCTTGGACCCGAGGTTTGGGCGAAGCGAACGGGATCTGTTCCCACCGCCGCCTTCACGATCACGAAGCTGCTCTGGCTGGCGCGGCACGAACCTGGAAACTTCGCTCGGATCGCCGCAATCGCTCTTCCGGCCGATTGGATCATGTTCCGCCTCACTGGAGCCTTGCGCACCGACCGCTCGGCCGCATCCGGCACAGGCTACTTCTCTCCGGCCGATTCGGCGTGGCTGCCGGACCTGCTCGAACTCGCGGGGGGCGAGGGCTGGCGACCTGAGCTGCCGGTCTTGGTCGGCCCTGACGAAGCAGCCGGGTCCGTCTCTACAGCGGCCGGTGAAGCCCTCGGCCTCCCGGCCGGCATCCCCGTCGGCCCCGGGTGCAACGATCAGCCGCCGGCGGCGCTCTCATTTGGCATCCGCGACGGGGACGTCGTCATCTCCATCGGGACCTCCGGGACCGTGTTCACGCGCAGCTCGACGCCGACGGCCGATGCGTCGGGTGCGGTCACAGGCGTGGCCGACGCGTCGGGGGCATTCCTTCCACTCGTTTGCACGCTCAACGCCGCGAAGGTAACGGATGTCTTCGCCCGAATCCTCGACATCGACCACGACGAACTGGCACGCCTCGCACTCGAGGCCCCGGCTGATGCGGATCGACCCATCGTCGTCCCGTACCTGGACGGCGAGCGCACCCCAAACCGCCCTCTTGCCCGTGGAACGCTCGCCGGCTTCCGATCCGACCTGACCCGCCAACAGGTCGCTCGCGCCGCTTTCGAAGGCGTCGTTTGCGGGCTGCTGGACGGTCTCGACGCCCTCGAACGCGCGGGTGCGCCGACGGACGGGCGACTCATTGTCACAGGCGGAGGCGCTAGGTCGGCCGCGTATCGCCAGTTCCTCGCGGATCTGAGCGGCCGGCCTGTCTATGCGAGCGACTTATCCGAGGCCGCGGCGGCAGGTGCCGCGGTCCAGGCCGCTGCCGTTTTTCACCGGCTGCGAGTAGTCGACATGGCCACGGCGTGGGCGCCCCCACTCTTCATCGTCGCCGAACCGAGACCAAGACAGAACGCGGAGGAACTGCGCGTGCGCTACCAACGCCTCGCTTCCGAGGAGAGGCTCGATGGCTAGGTCGAGAGTCCAGCTGCCCGCAGAGGCCAGCATCTTCGTCGTCATCATCATCGTGTGGGCGGCGATGGCCATGCTCTCGCCCAACTTCGGGACGGTTGGCAACGGGCTCGTCCTTCTCCAGAACGGGGCTGTAATCGGGTTCCTCGCCATCGGGCAGACGTTTGTGCTGTTGACGGGCGGCATCGATCTCTCGACGGCGGCCAACATGGCGTTGACGGGCGTCCTGGGCACGTTGTTCATGACGTGGGGGCTGCCGTGGCCGGCTGCCGTGGTCCTGGCTCTCTCCTTCTCGCTTACGTTCGGGCTCATCAATGGCGCGCTCGTGCGGTACGTGCGCTTGCCCGCGTTCATCGCAACCTTCGGCATCCAAGGCGTCATGGCGGCGCTGGCTCAGATCATCACCAACGGTGTCTCGATCACCGCGACAGACAGCGGCTTCGCGTGGGTTGGCCAGGGGGAGGTCTTCGGCATTCAGGTGCCAGTGCTGCTCCTCGCGTGCACTGCGACCGCTGCGGCATCGCTGCTCCGCTGGACCCGGCTTGGCGTCCACATCTACGCCTTTGGCGGCAACCCACGCGCCGCGCGATTGGCGGGCGTGAACACGGCCCGCACTACGCTGTTCGTGTACGCCGTCAGCGGCCTATGCGGCGGGATGGGTGGTCTTATCACCGCGTCTCGACTCATGGTTGGCTTCCCTTACGTTGGTAGCGGGAACGAGCTCTTCTACTCGATCGCGGCAGCGGTGGTCGGTGGAGTCAGCCTGTTCGGCGGCATCGGATCAATCCTCGGCGCCGTGCTTGGCGCGGTCCTCATCGCGACCGTCTCCAACGGGATGAATGTCAACAACATCAGCAGCTATTGGCAGCCGCTCGTAATCGGTCTGATCATCCTCGGCGCCGTATCGGCGGACACGTATCGGTTGCGCATGAGCGGACGCGGCATCCGTGGCCACTCGTTGTTCGGGGTGACGATCGGTCGAGGCCGTGCGGTCGCCCGGGCGCCCCTAAGCCCAACGACTCCGAACTCCACGGGCCAGTCGCTCCCCACCACGGCGATCTCTGCTGCCGACGGCGTTCGTGGGCCGACCCGTCGCGATCCCAACTCGCCATCCGGCCTCGCCAAGGGCCCGTGAACCTATGACGCCGACGCAAGCCATCACCGCCCATCAAGCGCCTGATCACACCTACCCGCAAGCGCCTGATCACACCTACGCGCACACGTAAGCGCCTGATCACACCCAGTGGAGTGTTTATGAAATGACCGGAACCGGTCCAGTGGAAGCGTCCAACGCCAGGAGGATAGGAGGAGTCACTTCAATGCGAATCACTCACATGCCGCGTACCCTCGCGGCAACAGCAGTCGCATCCATGCTTGTCGCCTCGGCATGCTCAAGTAGCGCGCCGACACCCCCGGCCGGCGGGGCCGCCGGCCATCAGCGTCCCGCGAGTTGCAGCGGTGCGACGCCGCTCATCGGCGCGATGCTCCCGAACACCGTTAACCCTTACTACGTCGCGATGCAGAGTAGCATCCAGGCTCAGGCCCCCACGGACGGGTTCAAGATCTCGGTTGCCATCGCAGAGGACGACAGCGCGAAGCAGCTAGCGCAGGCTCAGTCCTTTATCCAGCAGGGCGTCTGCGCCGCCTATCTGAACGGCGTCGACTCTGCGCCGGCAGCGGCGGTGGTCAAGCTCTTCAATAACGCGGGCATCCCGGTGTTCACCGTCAACGTCATCGTCTCCCAGACCGACATGGACAAGCAGGGCGCCCACATCGTCCAGTACATCGGCGCCGATCAGGCCTCCGGCGGTGCGGTCATGGCTCAGGAAGCCCTCAAGGAACTCGGCGCCACCGCGACCATCAACTATGGCATCGTCGGCGATCCCGAGCAGATCCCGACCGAGCTGCGCGACGGCGGTTGGGTCAAGGCTATGGGAGCCAACCCGAACGCGAAGCAGATCGCCAAAGTCAACAGCAAGGTCGACCCGGCGGTGAGCCTCAGGGTCACCACCGATATGCTCCAGGGCAACCCTAGCATCAACGTCCTGTGGGCGGACACCGGCCCAGGCACGGTCGGCGCGCTGCAGGCCATCAAGGCCCTTGGCAAGGACCGTAGCGTCACCCTGTTCGGATTCTGCGCCGCGAGCGTCGAGATGACGGGCCCGTACAAGGCGTGTGCGGCACAAGAGCCGGCCAAGTACGGCGCCATGGTCATCGACAACATCAAGATCTACGTGAAGGACGGCAAGGACGTGCCGGCCCAAATCCTCGTTCCCGTGAAGCTCGACGTCGGCGGTTTCCCGCCGGCTGGCGACTTGGGCTGATCCCTTCTCCTCTCGTGGGCGCCGGCTGGTCATCCGACCTCCCCGGCGCCCACCGCACACCCACAACACGCATTCCGGGAGAACCCAGTGACTCTGACGTACAAGGTTCTTGAGGCGAGGAACGTCAGCAAGCGCTACGGTCAGACCCGAGCCATCGATGACGTGAGCATCACGCTCGCGCCGGGGGAGGTCCATGGACTCGTTGGGCACAACGGGGCGGGTAAATCGACGCTGCTGCGAATGCTCTCCGGCGCGGAGCGCCCGGATTCGGGGGACCTCCTTCTCGACGGCCAGCGCCTCCAGCTAGGTTCGCCGGGCGAGGCGATCGAGAAGGGCGTTTCATGCGTCTACCAGGAGCTGTCGATTCTCGAGAACCTCACCGTGGCCCAGAACCTCTTCTTGGGGCGGGAGCTGCGCCACCTGCGGATCCTCCTGGACACGAGCGTCATGAACGACGAGGCAGTCGCCTACCTCGAGGAGTTCGGCCTGGCTGTTTCGCCGACCGCGAAGGTTCGCGATCTCACGGTGGCGCAGCGCCAGCTGATCGAGGTGATCACGGCGATGCACCGGAACGCCAGGTTCCTCTTGCTCGATGAGCCCACCAGTGCCCTGGGAGCGAAGCAGATCGAGGAACTGCTCGCGACAATCAGGCGGATAGCCGACGCTCGGGGGATCGGGGTGCTCCTGGTCGACCACAAGCTCGACGAGGTCTACGCCGTCGCTGACCGCGTCACTGCGCTTCGCAACGGCGCCGTCGTACTGTCCGGGCCGACGGAGCAGGTCGCACGCGGTGATGTCGTCGGCGTCATCGTCGGAGGCGAGGCCGGTAGAGGGGCGCGAGCGGGTGCGGCACAGTCGGAACTGTCGGCTCCGGCGCAGCAGACGCGCGCTCGGCCGGCTGCTGGCACCGACCCGGCGCCCATCGCCGTGGAAGTCCGCGGATTGACGTCGGAGGCCCTGAACGGCGTTTCCCTCGTCGCGCGCGGCGGACGCGTCCTGGGCGTCTACGGGCTAGTCGGCTCGGGGCGCAGCGACCTGCTCCGCGCGCTGTACGGGGTCGATCGAGTCACCGGAGGCGAAATCCTCCTCTTCGGGACGCCATACCGCCCGTCGACCGCGAAGGACGCCATCGCGGCCGGGTTGGCATTCCTGTCCGAGGACCGGAAGGGCGAAGGGTTCGTTCCTAAGCTCACACCGATCACGAACGTGACCCTGCCAGTACTGGCGCGATTCAGCCGGCTTGGCGCGCTTCTCCTTGGTCGTGCGGCCGACGCCGCTAGGGAGTCGCTCGCATCGGTCGAGGTTCGCGGGAATGTGGATGCCCCGATGGAGGACCTGTCGGGCGGGAACCAGCAGAAGGTTCTCTTCGGCCGCGTCGTGCTACAACGGCCCCGGATCTTGCTCCTGGACGAACCTACCAAGGGCGTCGATATCGGAGCGAAAGCGGAGATCCAGGCCATCGTGCGCTCGTTGGCGGCCGGATCGGACGTCGCCGCGATCGTTGTGTCGAGCGAAGAGGAGGAGATCCTGGCGGTTTCAGACGACATTGTCGTTTTCCGGAACCGAACCTGCGACGGTACGATCTACCACCCCGATGAGCTGGGCGTGGGCGACCTGCGCCGACTGGCGTGGACCTCCGATCAGGCGCCGCTTCCCGCGGCCTCGTAGCGAATCTATGCAGCAGGGCGCGGCACCCGGCTCAACGGCAGACACCCGGCTTCTAGCTTCGTTGACGTCGCTGAGTCCGCTGGCGCTTGGAAACGACGCCCACCGTTTGCTTGAGGCCGGCGTCGACGCACTCCATATCGACATCGGCGACGGCCATTTCGTCCCCTTCATGACCTACGGTTTGTCTGTCGCCGTGGCCCTGGCGGACGCCACAGACGCTGAAATTGAGGTCCACCTAATGGTCGACGAGCCGGAAGCCTGGATCGCCGAACTGACCGGGCACCGGATCGCTCGAGTCTGGTTCCACGTGGAGGCCACGCGCTATCCGTGGCGGGTCGCCTCTGTCATCCGGGGAGCCGGGGCCGAGGCTGGGCTCGCGCTCAACCCGGTTACGCCGATCACGGTGCTCCAGATGCTCGGGCGGTCTGTCGATGCGATCAATCTCCTCGGCGTGGACCACGACTTCATGCGCGGCGACCTTCTGCTCGAAGGTACGATCGAGCGAGTCCGGGACGCCCGCGAGATCCTAAGTGGAACGACCAGGCTCGAGGTCGATGGCGGTGTAGATGCCAGCAACGCGGCTGGCCTGGTGCGGGCAGGGGCCGACGAGCTGGTCGTGGGACGCGCCATTTGCGGACGGCCGGACTGGATTTCGGCAGTTGCGGAACTGCGCGCAGCGGCCGCTGATCAGTCGGACGCGCGGACTCGTCCGTGACTCACCCAGTAAGGTTGAAGGACGGCAAGTCGGTCCGGATCGCGGAGCCACGGCTGGCCGGAGGCTCGAACGCTAGATTGGCGAGGCCCACGCCGGCTGTCCGGTATTCATCCCGTCGAAGTGGCCGTACGCCGCTCCCCCCACATCGACCAAACCGACGATCTTGCGAGCCGCCGGGGGAGAACTCGGACCCGGGTGCAGATGGAAGGGATGTCTTGACGTGTGTGCGGACGAGCTACTCGGCTTGCCTGGCGAAATGGTGCTTTAAACGGCCGCTGGCATCGCCCTCGTTGACGGGCCAGGGTTAACGGCACAGCCTGGGTCGCGGTGCACCGTTGGGCGGTTGCGCAAGCCTGCGTAATGCCAATCTGCGTTATGCGAATCAGCATTATGCAAAAGAGGGCAATTGAGAACTCGCTCTTGCGGAAAACATCGTGCGACTACAGTTTGACTACAGTTCGGACGGCGTTCGGCGGCCGAGGCCGGACAACGACGGACAGATGTCGCTCGACGTGAGTTCGCGGCGGTCACTGAAGGACGGTTATGGACGGTTCGAGGGGCTCTGATAACGCGGAGGTAGGTGGTTCGAGTCCACCGCGGCCCACCACTGACTTCGACTTGCGCCCACAGTGACATCGACGATGCAACCAGCCGTTCTGATGAAGTCGGTGACGCCGCCTAAACGCCGAGTGTGCGGTTTGCGAGGTATCAGGGCGTGGCGATACCTAACGGAGCGCACACTCGGCGACGTCTCGACTGCCGCACGCAACATGGTCGGGCACGCCGAGACTGATCGACGTCTGAGGTTCGCGGCTTGCGTGCGGGACGAGTGCCTCCGATCACTAGCGCCTAGAGTTCTACCGTGCTGGATGAGAACGCGGCACTATGGCAGGGACAGATATCGGCCCCGGCGAGTGGATCGGTGCTACGAACCCGCAGATTCTGGCGTCAGTTCTTCCGGCTCGAGCAGGAATGGGATTCTGACGCCTTTCCAGAGACTTACCGGTTTCACTTCTATGTGTCATCGGCAACGCGCAGTGCCGGACGGCTGTTGATCGTCAGCTCGGCTCCGGACGAAACTCTCTTGCACATCGCGGGCACGAGCACTGTTGGCTATGTCGAGATAGGCCGGGTGGACGAGGTCAACACGGAGCCCCATACGTTCAGATGGAGCGAGGTTCAAGCGATCGCGCGATATCTCGACCGGCAGCGTGCCTCGCCAGTCGACCCTTCGATTGCCCTACTGCTCCTCTCCGCCTTCGTTGGAGGGGTCGACGATGACCGCGTCAGCCTCACCACTCTTCTCAGTGTGGAGTTGGAGAAGCTCGGGCTGCTGAGCGATGTCGAGATCGCCGAGGTGATCGAGTACCGTTTTGTCGCGAGGTACAGGACGTTCAAATACGAACGCACCTGGTGGACGCCCGATCCTTTCGTCGGCTGGCGTTTGGATGGAGCGCCACCTGACAAGAGCTACGACAAATCGCATCCGGGATACTCCGGGCGCATTCTAGGAGACTTCCCAGCGGATGACTTCCTGGCCCTCCTCCGTGATGTCGGTGTCGATGACGTCTGACCTTTAGGCTTCTCCCGATACGCTGCTGCTCTTGCGCGCCGGATCAAGGCTGATTCGCCCGGCGGTCAGTGTCGGCTGGTTCGCGTTACGGAAACTACGGCCCACGCCAATTCGAGGCACTTTCCATAACCCGAACCGAGGTGGGAAACGCGTTCCACTCGCGATCGTGGTCACGACGTCACTCTGGCCCGAACGACGCTAGCCTTTCTTCGCGTGGGCGAGCCGAATCAAGAGGATCGCGAGCGGGCATTAACCCTTACTCGGCAGGCATGGAACGCCGCGGCAGCACTTAGGTACGCCGACCTCGAAATACATGACTCAGCGTTGCCCGTAGAGCGCCGATATCGGTCTCAAGCCGGGTTGGTGCGCCGTCAGCTCGAGATCGCCCAGGCAGTTAGCAATTTCGCCGTCGGCGTGGGGCTAGTGACTCCTGAGGAACGCACGGCGTTTCGAGACGAGGCGCGGAAGCTGCACCCTGATGCGACAGTTTGGGGCCTGTGGGAGGTTTGTCCGGCATGCAACGGTGTTCTAGAAGGCATTGGCATGTTCTCCGGCGAGCGCCCGGACACTGGCGCACGAGGCGGCGGCGCGCACTACAAATGCGAGCTGTGCGGGCGGGAGTACGGCTGGTGGCTAAGCGGCGGACCGTTGTTGGTAACTCCGTGGCCGGACTCGCGCGATCAGCGTGAAGACGCCGACGAGAACGGCTCCAACACGATGCTACGTTAGCCTGATCGCAGTGCCCTCGACCGTGGGCCGGTTCGCGTTATGGAAACTACGGCCCACCAAATCAGACTTCTCGGACTACTCGAATCGATTCGGCCACAAACTGCACGTAGCCCATCAATCGCTCCGTATGTTCGAGATAGTCGGCTAGCGGACCGACGCGAGGCTTCACCGTCAGCTCGCTCTGGACACCCATCCCGAGGTTGCGCCCGCCCGGAGTTCCTTCCGGGTACGCAACCAATGTGCGCCCTGTGCCGTCGTCGATCTCAGCGATGCCCCAGTTCCCGGCTCCTCCGTACCAGGTCACCCGGCCGCGAATAATTCCTCCCGATACCTTTCCTGACAGCAGCTCACCGATGGTTGTGGTAGCGCCGACCGGGACCTCCTGCGTCTCATCGATTCCGGCAGCCTCCTTCCAGGCCGAGGGCCAGTCAATAGTGAATACCGAGGAAATGTCGTCGGCCAGCGGCTCTCCGCGCACGAGAATAGGGCCTGTGTGACGCCGGCGAAGGCTCTCCGTCGCATCGAAGCGCATCTCATGCGAATCGTCGAAACGACTTCCCACCAGGCCTTCTGTGAGGCAATCGAGGTGCCAACGAACCATCGCTTCGGTGCTCGGCAGGTAAGGCTTGGGATTGTCGTCGACCCAAAAGCTGAGGATGCCGGAATTGTCCTGGCGAGCGCTATCAATCAAGGCAATCCAGTACTGCTTGTCGAAACTCTTGAGCGGAAACCAGCACGGCGTCCACCCAAGCTCTTCATGTCCAAACCGCCACCATTCGATCGCGGTGATGAGTGGCAAGAAATACGGCCAGTCATCGCCAAAGACAAGGCCTTGGCCGTCGCCGTCGTGCCAGCCGTAAAGGACCTTGAGCTCATCGGACAGAACCATTGGGCGGATCGCCGCCTCGGCGTTCTGGATCTCACGTTGCGTCAAGCCGGGCGGGAGCCGTTTCGACCAGGTCGCGTCGCGGCCTAACCAGTAGCTGTCAAGAGCAGCCAAGGCCGATTGCAGGCCTTCGGCACTCACGAGTGCCGATCATCCATATGCCGTCGTCCTCGGCAAAGATCGTGCGATGGCCACACTTCCGAGCACCACGCAGATGAGCACGCTCATAATCAGGGCAATCGCTACGGTCCCGAACCATCCGTCGATGGGTTTGGGGATGTAAAAGCACCCCTCCACGCACGCACCTGAATTCACGTAGTTGAAGTCGAGGACGTTATGCGGCACAACGTTCACAAGGGTGACCGCGGAGCAGACTGCCATAACCAGTGCGCCTAGAGAGCGGAGGACGAGCCAACGCACACGCACCTTCAACAGCCTGACCATGGCGGCCATCGACGCAAGCACCAGGCCGACGAAAAGGCTCCTCTCTCCGAATGTCCCTTCCGAGTAAGCCCAGTCGGAGGGTGGGGGTATTGGCGGGAGAGCTTTGAACTGGGCTTCATCGATTTGCAGATGATCCTGCAGGTACTGGGCAAGCGCAGGCTGATAGCTAGCCACAGCGTTGATCAGCATTGCCTCACCGACCAGGAAGGCGACGATCCCGATCCCTCCAACCGCGATCCACACTGCGATGGGAATCTTGCGGTCGATCCTCCACCCCTGGAATCGGTCCTCCGCCATGTTTGGGCGAAGTCTATGTCCGGCCTGACTCGTTTACACACGGCTTAGCAGTTCAGGAGGTGGAGGCGGGTGGTTCGAGCCCACCGCGGTCCAACAAATGGCCTTCCGTGACGCCAACCGAAGTCGCTGAGCGTCTAGAGTCCGTGACCCGAGCACAGAGGCTGATCGGCCGAGCTGTCACTGTCGGTTGGTTAGCGTTACGGAAACTACGGCCCACCACCGACCGGGGTCAGAGCGGCGGTTCGACGGCGTGCAGATCGAGAATCGTCAAATCGGCACTCTTGGGAGGCGGAAACCCGACCGACGTCAAGACTTCCTCTAACTCTTTACTTGACCAGCGACTTCGCGCGTGCTCTTCGGAATCCCACACGCCCACGATGTAAAGGGCGCCATTTCCAACCGCGCAGTGATGGCGCAGCTCGCCGAACTGCGTGGCACCGCCCCGGCTCATGATCAGCGCGTGCCCTCGGTCGTACAAGCGTGTCAACTGTTCGACGTCACCGTCAAATCGGGCAATCAGCAACGCAGACATTCCTCTGTCCTTATCCAGTAACGGCTATCTGAGGCGACCGAGTTGCTCGTGTGTCGAATCGATGCCGGGTATCGGGTCCGAGTGCTCGGCGCCGACGACGTAACCCAGATCGCCGATAACGCCGGCAGCGGTGACGTTCAACTCGTACAAGTCACCGTTCCCAGCGCTCACGGTCTTCGCCGCGCCCAATATCGTGACGGGATTGTTGTGGCGGTCTGCTCTGCGATCGCCGGACGGCTCAGCGGAGCTGGGTGATGCGGATCTCGTTGCCCGCGGGATCGCGGAAGGCGCAGTCGCGAAGGCCGTACGGCTGCTCGGTCGGCTCCTGGATGACCTCGGCGCCGCTGGCCTGCAGCCGATCGAAGGCGCCGTCGAGGTCCGCGGTGGCCAGGATGATGCGGGCGTAGCTGCCCTTCGCCATCATCTCGACGATAGCGCGACGCTCGTCGTCGGTGACGCCGGGGGTGGCCGCCGGCGGGTACAGGAGGATAGACGTGCCGGGCTGGCCGGCGGGGCCGACCGTGATCCAGTGCATCCCGCCGTATCCGACGTCATTGCGGACCTCGAAGCCCAGGGCGTCGCGATAGAAGGCAAGGGCTGCGTCCGGATCGTCATGCGGGAGGAAAGCCGTGTGAATGGTGATGTCCATGGCGGTCATGCTAGGTGCGACTCGTGACCGGCGCTTCTCGATTCCTGATCGGTCTGGTCACCTGTTTCGC
>Ga0070708_100003235_pt1 | contig 12708 bp, 9 predicted proteins | sample KBSK5503metaG_FD_65469 | JGI IMG/M metagenome (GOLD analysis project Ga0070708, IMG submission 65469) | Corn, switchgrass and miscanthus rhizosphere microbial communities from Kellogg Biological Station, Michigan, USA - KBS K5-50-3 metaG | ecosystem: Host-associated > Plants > Roots >...
ATCGGCATGCGGAGATCGAGTATCTCGCTCGCTTCACCGAAGCGACGGCCTGGCTGATCCCATCCGATTTCCGCGGCTTCGACTACGTCGCGATGGCCGAGGAGCTGCGCGGCGCGCTGCCCGCGCTGCGCCACGTTCTCGTCGTGGGGGAGCGGGCGGGCGCGGGCATGACGCGGCTCGCCGATCTGCTCGCCGATCCCGTCGAGGCACGCCCCGGGTTCGGCGCGCTGGCCGAGCTCCGCCCGCAGCCCTCGGACGTGGCCGTGTTCCAGCTCTCCGGCGGGACCACGGGCTTGCCGAAGGTGATTCCGCGCACGCACGACGACTACCTCTACAACTCGCGGGTGTTCGCCGAGGCGACGGGCTTCGATCGCGATGGCGCGCTACTCGTGTCGGTGCCGATCGCCCACAATTTCCCCCTCGCCTGTCCCGGGGTGCAGGGCGCGCTCCTCCTGGGCGCGCGGACGGTCCTCGCGCCGAGCCCCGACGCCGAGACGGTCTTCACGCTCGTGGAGCGCGAGCGGGCCACCTGGATTCCCGCCGTTCCCGCGACCGTCATCGCGTGGCTCAACGCTCCGGCGCGCGCGAGGTACGACCTGACGTCGATCCGTACGCTGGCCGTCGGCGGCTCCCGGCTCAACCCCGAGCCAGCCCGTGCCACGCTGGCCGCGTTCGGCCCCGTGCTCAGCCAGGTCTTCGGCATGGCCGAGGGTCTGCTCTGCTGCACCCGTCACGGCGACCCTGAGGAGGTCGTGATCGCGACGCAGGGGCGGCCCGTCTCGCCGGACGACGAGATCCGGGTCGTGGGCGAGGACGGAAACGACGTCGCGCCCGGAGAGCTGGGCGAGCTCGTGTGCCGGGGGCCGTACACGATTCGGGGGTACTATCGGGCAACGGAGCACAACCGCGTGGCCTTCACCGACGACGGTTTCTACCGGACCGGCGACATGGTTCGCCGCCATCCGAGCGGCAACCTGATCGTCGAGGGCCGCCGGAAGGATCTGATCAACCGGGGCGGCGAGAAGATCAGCGCCGAGGAGATCGAAAACCTGTTATTGAGCCATCCCGCTGTTCTCAACGTGGCCGTCGTCGCGATGCCGGACCCCGTGCTCGGCGAGCGCGCGTGCGCGTACGTGATCCCGCGGCCGGGCGCGCGACCGACGCTCGCCGACCTCACGCGCTTTCTCGCCGAGGACAAGCGCATCGCGCGCTTCAAGCTGCCGGAGCGACTCGAGCTGCGCGACCGTTTGCCGACCACCGCTGTCGGCAAGATCTCGAAGAAGGAACTGCGGGACGAGATCAGCGCGATGGTGGGCAGGGAGCGGGCAGGGGCATGAGCGCGATCGCGGAAGAGATCCGTCAGGCCTACGCCGCCGTCGGCATCACGCTGGATCAGCCGGCGGCCTTCGGCACCTACTATCGATTGCTCTGCGCCGGGTGCGGTCGGATGCTCGGCCAGGTCGGAGACAAGCTCTTGCCGGGGATGGCGGCCGAGATCGTCGGCCAGCAGCGTGACCTCTACGCCGCCGGACTGCTCGGATGCTCGTGCGGCCACCAGAAGCGGCTCGGGGAGACGCCAGCATGAGCGAGATGGACGCAATCACCGAGGCCGAGGAGCGCGGTCGAACGGGACTCTGGCCCTTCTGGCGGAAGGCCTACGCCACGGGCGATCCGCTGCCCGCCTTCCCCGCGCCCGCCTCACGAGGGTATCGCTTCGACGAGGGCGATCCGCTGCCGGAGGAGTACAAGTCGCTGCTGCTCAGAATGCTGCGCCACGAGGGCGAGCGCGCGGGCAACAAGAGCTTCCTCGGGCTCATGGCCACCTGCCTCGATCTGGCCGAGGCCCTCTTCCCCGACCGCGAGACCAAGCTCATCAAGGCGGAGTATCTGGCCGAGGAGCTGAAGCACGCGATCATGTTCCACCGACTGGCCGTCGGCCTCGAGCGCGACTTCGCGCTCCGCGACGTCCCCTACGCGCACTACTCCTTCCACCTGCCGCGCGAGAGCTGGGCCGACGACGCGTACTTCCACTTCTTCGTGGATCTCAACGGCGCCTTCCACTCCCGGGACTGGCGGGAGTCCAGCTACGTCCCGCTCGCCAAGATGGCGGCGACCGTCGAGCGCGACGAGCTCGGTCACTCCGAGATGGGCTACTACTTCCTCGAGCGGATCTGCTCGGAGCCGCGCGGCCGTGAGCTGGCGCAGCGCCTGCTCGCGAAGTGGTACGCGGCCGCGCTCGATATGTTCGGCCGCTCCGACTCGCCCAACGTTCCCAAGTTCATCGGCTGGGGGCTCAAGACCATCGGCAACGCCGAGATCCGCGACCTCTACAAGGGCTACGTCGACGCCAAGATCGTGGCCCTGGGCCTCGACCTTCCCGACGCGCGCCAGAACCGGAAGTTCTTGTGACCGACGGGTGCAGCGCAAGGCCGTAGGCGCCGATGTCGAGTCACGTCGACATCCGATGGATCCTGCTGTTCGCGCGACTCGTGCTGGCCGCCGTCATGCTCCATTACGGCACGCCGAAGATCCGCGATCTCCGGTCGAATGCCCGCGATTTCGTCCAGATGGGCTTCAAGCCCGGCATGTTCTGGGGAACGCTGATCGCGGTGGTGGAGTTCGTTGGCGGTCTCGCGATGCTGCTCGGATTGTGGGCGGAGCTGGCCGCGGCGCTCTTCGGATTTCAGATGATCGTCGGGACCCTGTGGAAGCTGAAGATCCGTAAGGAGTTCGCGGACTACTCGTACGACATCCAGCTCTTCGCCCTGTGTCTGGTGATCATGGCCGAGGGCGCGGGAGCCTATGCGCTCGCGACGTTCCCGAGCAGGTTCTTCCTCCGCTGGGACGTGGCCCTGGCCGCACTGGTAGGCGCCGCGCTGCTCACGGTGTGGTGTAAGCCCGAGCAGCGCTCCGGCCGCACTCCCGACTGACAGCACGAGGCCCGGAGCGCGCTCCGGGCCTCGTGGGTGCTGAAGACGCTCTTGTAGCGTCAGCGAGTCGCGGGCGAGGCCGACGGCGTGATGACGATGTACTGGCCGTCCTTGAGCTGGACCGCCTCACCCGAGCGGATCACGACCATCGCGCCGGGCTGAGCCCGACGGTGACCGGATGCATGCCGGCCCGGCTCAGCGCTGGTACTTCGTCGGCGTCTTGCGTGCGGTGAAGAACGTCGGGCGAGGCATGCGGCCGACGGGGACCTCGATGAGCGTCGGGCGATTCAGGCCGATGGCCTCGCGTACGAGCCGGCCCACGTCGGTCGGCTGCTTCGCGCGCATGCCGACGACGCCGAACGCCTCGGCCAGCTTCATGAAGTCCGGGTTGTGCAGGTCCGCGCCGAAGCTCCCGCCCCACGCCTCGTCGAGATCGCGGGCGACGTTGCCGTACGCGTTGTCGTTGAAGACGACCGCCACCACGTTGATCCCATGGCGCACCGCCGTCGACAGCTCCTGGACGTTGTAGAAGAACCCGCCGTCGCCGCAGATGGCGATCACCGGCGTGTCCGGGCAGGCGACCTTGGCGCCGAGCGCCGTCGGATAGGCGTAGCCGAGGTTGCCGGAGTAGGACGACGTCACGAACGTGCGCGGCCGATACACGGGCCAGCCCGGTCGCGCGTAGTAGCCGATCTGGGTCATGTCGCCGACGAAGATCGCCTCCTCCGGCGTGCCCGCGCGCAGGCTCTTGAGGATCGACGTCTGCGGCTCCTGATCGATGGACTCCGCGATCGCCGCGCGCAGATCCTCGCGCTCGACCTTGCGTGAGGGCCGCGGCGGCCCCGCCGCGCGCAGGCGCTCGACCAGCTCCTCGAGCGTGGCCCGCGCGTCGCCGGGCAGCCCGAACGTCCTCGGGTGGTTGCGGCCGATCTCGTCGGGATCGATGTCGATCTGGATGACCTGCTGATCCTTGGAGAAACCGGCCAGCGCCACCCGGCTGCCGACGACGAGGACGACATCCGCGCGGTCGACGTAGCGCCGCAGCGGGCTGTCGGCGGAGAGCGCGGCGCCCAGCGACAGATCGCTCGCGTCGCTGACCGCGCCCTTGCCCTCCGCCGTCTCGACGACGCCGGCCTGGAGATACTCGGCGACGGCGGCGACCGCGTCGTGCGCGCCCGAGGGGTGGATGCCGCCGCCGACGTACAGGAGCGGCCGCTCCGCGGCGAGCAGCATGGCGGCCGCGCGCTCGAGGTCGGCGCGCGCGGGGGTCGGCCGCTCGGCGTGGGCCGGATCGAGCAGCGTCACCTCGCCCTCGCTCTCCATCGTGTCCGGGGGCATCTCGAGCTCGACGGGACGCGGCCGGCCGGTGCGAAGCTGGCGCACCGCCTCGTGGACCGCGGCCGGCACCTCGGCGACCTCGAGCACGCGGCGTCGCCACTTCGTGATGGGCGCGATGCAATCGAGCTGATCGTGGACCTCGTGGAGCACGCCGACGTGACGGCCCAGGCTCGCCTTCGGCACCTGCCCCGAGATCACGAATACCGGCGACGACGCCGAGTAGGCGGTGCTGATCCCGGCCGACGCGTTCAGGAGCCCGGGCCCCGGGACCACGAGCGCGACCCCGTACTCGCCCGTCGCGCGCGCATAGCCGTCGGCCATGTACGTGGTCGATTGCTCGTGTCGCGTGGTGATGAAGCGGATGGCCGGCTCGTCTCGTAGCGCGGCCAGCACGCCGTAGAGCTGCACCCCCGGCACGCCGAATACGACCCGTCCGCCCTCACGCACCAGCTGCGCGACCAGCGCCTCGCCGCCTGTCATCCTCGGCATCGCGTTCCTCGCTTTGGGTAGCGCGCTCACGCGCGCGTGATCTGAGAGATCCCGGGCAGGCGGCCCAGGAAGTTGCCGGACACGCCGCCGTCGACGACCAGGTCGTGACCGGTGACGTATCGGGCGTCGGGACCCAGCAGAAATGCCACGACGTCGGCGATGTCTTCGGGGGTGGCCACGCGGCCGATGGGCACGAGCGCGTCGCGCTCGGCGGCCACGCGGGCGTCCGCGTACACCTTGGCCGTCATGCCCGTGCGCACCATCCCCGGCGACACCGCGTTGGCGCGGATTCCGTCCGGGCCGAATTCCTGCGCGAGCACCTGCACCAGCATGATGACCGCCGCCTTGCTCGGCCCGTACGCGCCGAGATTCGCGTGGGGGAAGCTGCCGGACATCGAGCCGATGGCCACGATAGCGCCGTGCGAGGCCTGGAGGGCCGACCGCGCCGCCTTGGCCAGGAGCCACGTCGCGCGCGTGTTCACCGCGAACACACGATCCCAGTCCTCGACGGTGTATTCGGCGAGCCGTCCCGGCCGGTTGATTCCGGCGTTGCTCACGAGACCGTCGAGCCCGCCAAACCTCGCCACGGCTTCCCCGACCACACGGGCGGGCGCCTCGGCACTGCCCATGTCGCCATGGAGCGCGACCGCCTCGGCGCCGAGTCGACGCGCGTCGTCGACGACCTCGTCGAGCTGCTTCGACGGCCCGACGTCGACGGCGGCGATCCGCGTGGCGCGATCCCGAGACTTCGCGTCGCGGGCCAGGCGCAGACACGTCGCCCGTCCGATTCCACTCGCGGCTCCGGTCACCAGGATGTTCATGGGGTCCTCCAGAGGCGGCGCCAGTGTAGCGCGGCGGCTGCCGGCAGGCGTCAGTGGCGAAAGATTTCCGCCGCCTCGCCCACGTGCACGGCCGCGCCGCCGTCCGTCGGGCCCGGAAATTCTTCGGAGAATCAGCCTTTTGCATTGCCGGCCGACCGGCCGTTACGTCTGATGCGGGATATGCGTCTAACCGGTCGGCAGCGTTGACACGATCGCAGGAGGAAAAGCCATGACTCGGTTCACTGGCAGCGTGATGATCGTCGGAGCGCTGATCGTCTGTGGTTTCGTCGCGCCGGCTTCCGCGGCCGACGTACGGATCGGCGTCAACATCGGACCGCCGGTCGTGGTCGCGCGACCCGCGCCGGTGGTCGTCGCTCCGCCGGCGCCCGTCGTGCTCGCGCCGGGAGCGCCGGTCTATTACTACGGCGCGAGCTACTACACGTACTACAACGGCGCGTGGTTCGTGGGGCCGGCATACGGCGGACCGTGGGCCTTCGTGCCGGTTGCGCGGGTGCCGCGCGCGATCATCGCGGTGCCGCACGCCTACTACCGGATCCCGCCGGGCCACGGCCGGCATTTCGCGGGCCCGCCGCCGTGGGGCCCCGAACACCGCCGCTGAGCCGCTAGATCACTCCCTCGCCGTCGCCCCCCGCCGATCGCGCGGGCGGCGATGGGATCACGGAAACACGATACCGGGAGGCGGCGCCTCGGAAGGATTCGTGGCGGCCAGCCTGAAGGCGGCGACACCTGTGCGCGTGTAGGTGTATTGCCAACCCGCGGGCGGCACCGGGAAATTCGCGTAGAGCGGCCCGATCGTTGCCCCCGCCGGGTCGATGACGGTCTGCGTCAGGCTCGCGAGCGTACCCGCGAGCGCTGACGCACACGTCGTCGTGCCGGGCGCGGCCGGCAGCGGCGCGGCGCTCGTCCACGTGACCGTCCCCGGCACGTCGCCGCAATGAGCACTGAACGCGACGATCGTCGCGAGCATGCCTCGCAGATCGGCCTTGGCCTTCCCCACGCGCGCGCTCGATTGCATGTTCGCGTAGAGCGGAATCGCGATCGCGGTCAGCACACCGATGATCGCGACGACCACGATCAACTCGGCCAGCGTGAACCCCCGCTGATTCTTCAACCGTATCGCCTCCAGTTCTCTGGAGATTGTCCGGTCCTCGTCCGGACTCGAATACGGCTAGCACCGTTCATGCCAATCTGTCTACCGTTCTAACCTTTATGAACCAATGAGATAGGATGCCAGTTCATGAGTGCCCGAGTACTTATCCACTGACCGTGTGATCCGGCGATGACAGTCCGTCACGCAGCGATCAGGGCTTCTTGCAGATCACGTTGACCAGCGCCTGCCGCCGCTCTTCCCGGACGACGCGCAGCGCGCGCGCCAGGGCGCCGGGCAGGGCCTCGGGATCCTCCACGCGCTCGCCGTGGCCGCCGGATGCCTGGCAGACGAGCTCGTAATCCGGCGCCGGATCGAGATCGCTCAGCATCATGGTCCCGGTGCGCACGGCCCAGCCGTCCGGCGCGTGCGCCTGCACCGAGCGCTTGACGGCGTTCCACGCGCGGTTGTTGAAGATGACCCATAGCACGGGCAGCTGGTACGCGCGCGAGACCCAGTGGGCGGCCGTCGGCGCGCCGAAGATGTACGCGCCGTCGCCGACCGCGCAGACGACGGTCTGCTCGGGCGCCGCGAGCTTCGCCCCGAGCGCCGCGCCGAGGCCCCAGCCGAGCCCGGCCGCCGGCGACGATCCGAAATACGTGCCGGGCGTCCGGAACGTCGTCTGCGTCGTGTCGAGGTCGTACTCGTTGACGACGAGCGTGCGCGCGTCGAGCAGATCGCCGATGCATCGCGACACCCACACCATGTCGATAGGCCGCTCGGTCTGCGCCTTGCGCGCGCGGGCCGCCCAGCTCTCCACGAGCTTCTTGTGCTCGGCCTCCCAGTGGGCGCGCCGGGCGGTCACCGCGGCCTGATCGGCGCCGGCGCGCTTCGCCGCGTCGGCGAGCGCGGCCAGCGTGAGCCGCGGCGCTCCGGCGAGCGCCAGGTCCACGGCGAAGCCGCGGATCGGGTAACGAGAGAACAACGGGTCCTGGCCGACCTGGATGATCGTGGTCTCCGGACGCGGGGCGCGGAGATTGGGGAACCACGGCGCGTCCGCCTCGATGACCACGATGACGTCGGCGGCGTCGAGGTACGGCGTCGAGTCGTAGCCGGCGTGTAGCGGGTGGTCCTGCGGGAAATTGACGTGGGTGTGGAACTGCTCGACGACGGGGATGGCCAGGGCCTCGGCCAGCGCGACGAGCGGCCGCACCGCTTCGGGATCGCGCGCGGATGACTTCGCGATGATGAGCGGGTGCTTCGCCGCGGCCAGGATCTGCGCGGCGCGCTCCACCGCGGCGGGGTCCGGCATGCTGGCCTCGTGGGCGGCCAGACGCGTGGGCTCGAAGTACTCGAAGTCCGTCATGCGCTCGGACAGCACCTCGCGCGGCAGCGTGAGATAGACGGGGCCGGCCGGCTCGCTGGTGGAGATGGCGAGCGCTCGGTCGACGACCGTCTCGAGCTGGGCCCCCATGCGCAGCTCGTAGTCCCACTTCACGTACTCGCGCACCATCGAGCCCTGGTCGAACGACTCCTGCGCCCAGTGGATCTGCCGGTTGCGCGCACCAGGCAGCGCGCCCTCCGTCAGCGGCGTCCGTCCCGCCGAGAACAGGATCGGCGCGTTGGCGCGCGCAGCGTTGATGATCCCGCCGAGCGCGTTCGCGGTGCCGACGTTGACGTGCACCATGACGAGCTGCGGGCGGCCCGTGACCATCGCGTAGCCGTGGGCCATGGCGACGGCGGGCGTCTCGTGCGGCACCGTGATCGGCCGCGGCAGGACCTGCCCCTGGGCGGCGCGCTTGGCGTAGGCCTCCACGATCGGTGCGAAGTCCGTCCCCGCGTTGCCGAAGAAGTACTCGACACGACGGGAGGCCAAGAGCTCGAGGTACGCTTCGGCAACGCTCTCCACCTGTGCGCGCTTCTTCATCGTCGGATTCTCCCCTCTTGGTCGGGGGCAACGGCTCGCGCCGCTCCTCACGCGTCGTCGGTCTCGTGCGATCGCCCTCAGCATCCCATCGTCCGTCCGGCGACGCTCGCGATGATGGTCGTGAGCTCGCCGGGATCGACCGGCTTCGGCACGTGCATCGTATAGCCGGCCGAGAGCGTTCGCATCCGATCCTCGATCCGCCCGTACGCGGTCAGAGCCACGGCCGGCGTCCGGCCGCCCTCGCGCGGGTCCAGCGCGCGCACCTTGCGGATCAGCGCGTAGCCGTCCTCGCCCGGCATCTCGATGTCCGACACGAGCACGTCGGGCCTCCACTCCCGCATGACCCGCATGGCCTCGGCGGCCGTGACCGCGGTCCGGACCTGTGCGCCGGCCCGCCCGAGGATCGCCGCCGCCAGCTCCAGCGCATCGACGTCGTCGTCGATGACGAGCACGCGGACGCCGTCGAGACGCACGCCGGGGGTTACGAGCTCGGGCGACGACGCGGTGGGATGCGAGCGCGGCACGGGCCCGGCGGGGATCTCCGCGATAGTCAGGGGCAGCTTCACGAGGAACGTCGCCCCCTGGCCCTCGCCGGGGCTCTGCGCGGTGACGGAGCCGCCGTGCAGCTCCACGAGGTGCTTCACCAGCGCCAGCCCCACGCCGAGCCCGGCGTGATGGCGCGTGCTCGAGCTGTCGGCTTGCCGGAAGCGATCGAAGATGAACGGCAGCACGCCGGCCGCGATGCCCTGCCCGGTGTCGCTGACCACGATCTCGACGTGAGAGTTCACGCGCTGCAGGTGGACCTGAACGCGGCCGCCCTTGGCCGTGAACTTGACCGCGTTCATGAGCAGGTTCCACACCACCTGCTGGAGCCGATCGGGATCGCCGGTGATGGGCGCCGCGCGCGGGTCGAGCACGCTCTGTAGCCGGATGCCCTTGGCCTCCGCGGCCGGCCGCACCGTGTCGAGCGCCGCTTCCACGACCGCGCGCAGGTCCACCGCGCGGACGGCCAGTCGCATCTTGCCGGCGATGATGCGAGAGACGTCAAGCAGGTCGTCGATCAGCTGGACCTGGGCGTTGGCGTTCCGCACGATCGTGGCCAGCGCCCGCCGCGCCTCCTCGCCCGAGATCTGACCGGCCTGGAGCATGCGCGCCCAGCCGTACACCGCGTTGAGCGGCGTCCGCAGCTCGTGGGAGACGATGGCCAGGAACTCGTCCTTCGCGCGGTTGGCGGCGTCGGCCTCAGCGCGCGCGGCCTGCTCTCGCGCCAGCAGCGCCGCCCGCTCGGCCTCGATGCGCTTGCGCTCGGTGACGTCGCGGGCGATCTTCGAGGCGCCCACAATCCGGCCGCTCGCGTCCCGGATGGGCGAGACGGTCAGCGAGACGTCGATGCGTCGGCCGTCCTTGCCGACCCGCACGGTCTCGTAATGTTCGATCACCTCGCCCGCCCTGATCCGGCGGAGCACGTCGGCTTCCTCCTCGTGCCGATCGGGCGGCACGATGAGCAGGATGGACTGCCCCACGGCCTCGGCCTCGGTGTAGCCGAAGATGCGCGTGGCGCCAGGATTCCACGACGTGATGACGCCCTCCAGCGTCTTGCCGACGATCGCGTCGTCCGAGGACTGCACGAGGGCAGCCAGACGGCGCGCGCTGGTCTCGCCCGCTTCACGATCGCGCTCGTGGGCGCGGAGCGCGCGGGCGGCCGCCTGCAGGCTGGCGGAGGCGACATTGACTTCGGTGATGGACGAGGGCTCCGGCACGACGTCGTCTCCACGTCCCACGGCCTCCGCGGCCCTGGCCAGCGTCGCGATCGACCGCGCGATCTGCCGCGCCAGCACGGTGGCCACGGCAGCGGCCACCAGCGTGGCGAAGATCACGCCGCCCAGCGCGAGCAGCAGCGACCAGCGGACGGCCCCGTCGACGACCTCTGCGGGCGCGCCGAGACCCACTCGCCACGGCGCCGACGGCACGCGAGCGTACGCGAAGTACACCGGTTCGCCCTCGCGGGAGGTGGTCTTGAAGAACCCTTCCGGAGCCGTCTCCAGCGCGGGCTCGCCGGCGGCGCGCTGACCCACGAGCCGCTCCTCGTCGCGCGTGCGGCCGATGATCGTCCGGTTGTCGTCGTAGATCACGGCGAACCATCCGGCGGGGACACGCTGGGCCTTCAATACCTGGGTGACCACGGACGGCGGGGCGGTCATCGACAGGACGTAGCGCACGGCCCCGTCGCGCTCCACCGGGATGTTGAGAATGACGATCCGCTGACCGTTGATCTGCGCCACCGCGAGGTTCGACACCGCCGGCTTCCGCGTGGCGATGGTTCGCCGGAACGACTCCTGCTCGCGGCGCGGCGGCGGGGCGGCCCCGGGCGGCAGCCCCGTATTCACGACCTGCCGGCCCTCCAGGTCGGTGAGCACGACCCAGCTGCCGGCACCGAGCTGCGCCATCACGGCCTCGTCGTGGAAGCGGCGCCAGTCGCGCGCATCGATGCTGCGCGAGCGCGCCAGCAGGTCGAGACGACCGAACGCCACCGCCAGCTCGCGGTCGACCGCGAAGGCCATGGCGTGGACCGTCTCGCGCATGCCGCGCTCCACCGAGGCGCGGTTCGACTCGTGGCCACGCAGCACCAGGACGACCGCCAGCGCGATGACTGGGACGACGGTGGCCGCGACCAGGATGGCGAGATGCGAGCGCAATCTCATCGGTGGCATGGATTGCCGGCAGGTATTTTCGGCCGACCGGCCCCCGGGGCAAATAGGAAAAACTTTTCCCACCCGGTTTCGTGGCATAAATGGGGACACGGGGACTGCGGTCCAAAACGTAGGCTCGGCTGTCCCATGGCGACATGAACCCATCGCGGACGTTCATCATCCGGCCGGTCGCGACGGCGCTGCTCACGGCGGCCGTGCTCCTGGCCGGTCTGGTCGCCTACCTGCAGCTGCCCATCTCGGCCCTGCCGCAGGTCGACTACCCGACGATCCAGATCCTGACTTTCTATCCGGGCGCCAGCCCGGATGTGATGGCGTCGTCGGTGACCTCGCCGCTTGAGCGGCAGTTCGGTCAGCTGCCCGGGCTCAAGCAGATGACGTCCACGAGCTCCTTCGGTGCCTCGCTGATCACGCTGCAGTTCACGCTCGACTACGCGATCGACGTGGCCGAGCAGCAGGTCCAGGCGGCGATCAACGCCGCGTCCACGTTCCTGCCGAAGGACCTCCCCAATCCGCCGATCTACAGCAAGGTGAACCCGGCCGACGCGCCGGTGGTGACCCTCGCGCTGACCTCCAGCACGATGCCGCTCCACCGCGTGCAGGACCTTGCCGACACGAACCTCGCGCAGAAGATCTCGCAGCTGCCCGGCGTCGGGCTCGTGAGCATCAGCGGCGGCCAGCGGCCGGCGGTGCGCGTGCAGGTCGATCCCTCGGCGCTCGCCTCCTACGGGCTCAGCCTCGAGGACGTGCGCGCGGTGCTCGGACAGGCCAACGTGGACCAGGCCAAGGGCAGCCTCGAGGGCCCGCGGCAGGCGTTCACCATCGGCGCCAACGACCAGCTCCTCACCGCCGCGGAGTACAAGGGCGTGGTCCTCGCCTATCGCAACGGCGCGCCCGTCCGCCTGTCCGACGTGGCCGACGTGGTCGACAGCGTGGAGAACGTCAAGCAAGCGGCGTGGATGAACGACAAGCCCGCCGTCATCGTGAACATCCAGCGCCAGCCCGGCGCCAACATCATCGCGGTGGTCGACCGGATCCAGCGCCTGCTGCCGCAGCTCAAGGCCTCGCTGCCGTCGTCGATCGAGATCACCACGCTCACCGATCGCACGACGACCATCCGCGCCTCCGTGGCCGACGTCCAGTTCACCCTGGTCCTCACCGTCGGTCTGGTCGTCATGGTGATGTTCGTGTTCCTGCGTCGGCTGTCCGCGACGATCATCCCGAGCGTCGCCGTCCCCATCTCCATCGTGGGGACGTTCGGAGTCATGTACCTGCTCGGCTACAGCCTCGACAACCTCTCACTGATGGCGCTGACCATCTCGACGGGCTTCGTGGTCGACGACGCCATCGTCATGATCGAGAACATCGCGCGCTACATCGAGGCCGG
>Ga0070708_100003236_pt1 | contig 12707 bp, 10 predicted proteins | sample KBSK5503metaG_FD_65469 | JGI IMG/M metagenome (GOLD analysis project Ga0070708, IMG submission 65469) | Corn, switchgrass and miscanthus rhizosphere microbial communities from Kellogg Biological Station, Michigan, USA - KBS K5-50-3 metaG | ecosystem: Host-associated > Plants > Roots >...
AAGCCGCAAGACCGGCAACGTCATGTTCGTCATCGTTCGATCGGGGACCCAGGAGCTCGGCCGATGGGTGACCGAGCGGCGAAACGTCTACGAGGATTACCGGAAGGCGTTCGGCGAAGATCCCGAGGACCCGCGCGCGGTCGCCATTTCCATCGATACGAACGACACGCATTCGACGGCCGAGGCCCTCGTGGGTCGGATCGCGTTCACGAGCGGCGCGACGGGGGCCGCCCTCCGCCGCTACCCCTTTGCTTCACAGTTCTTTACCCCCAGTACATAAGGACTTTACGCGCGCCTTCCACCGTCGTGGTGCCCGGGGGACGGTCCGGGGGGCGGAGGGTAACGAGCCCGCGACAAGCGCAGCGCGCTGTCCCGGGTGGTATCCTGGATGCGGCTCCAATCGAGGGCATCCAAAGAGGCAATCATGAAAAGGTCCGCGTGGGTCTTGCTGGTGTTGCTGCTGTTCGGACTGCTGGTCGTCCCGGCGGCCCCGAGCCATGCATGGCGTGGACGCGGCGCCGTCTTCATCGGGGTCGGTCCCGCCTGGTGGGGCCCGCCATATCCATACTGGGGGTACCCGCCGCCGTACTACTATCCACCGCCCACCGTCGTCATCGAGCAACAGCCACAGGTGTACGTTGAGCAGCCCCAGGCTGCTCCGCCGCCGCCGCCCTCGGCGCCCCCTGCGTACTGGTATTACTGCTCGAGCGCTCAGGCGTACTACCCCAATGTGCAGTCGTGTCCGGAAGCGTGGATCAAAGTGCCGGCGAGGGCGCAGTGATCAGGCGAGTGCTGGCCTTGCCCGTGGTGGGGGCGCTCCTGCTCACGGCATGCGCGTCGGTGCCCACGGGTCCCAGCGTCATGGTGCTGCCGGGCTCGGGGAAGAACTTCGAGCAGTTCCAGGGCGACGATGCCGTGTGTCGTCAGTGGGCTCTCCAGCAGACGGGGACCACGGCGAACAAGACTGCGACGGAGAACACGGTGGGCGGGGCCGCCGTCGGGACCCTGGTGGGCGCCGCCCTCGGGGCCGCCATCGGCGCCGCCGCGGGAAGCCCGGCGACAGGAGCCGCGGTGGGAGCCGGTGCGGGATTGCTCGGAGGGACCGCGGTCGGCGCGGGCAATGCGCAGGGAGCGTCCATGTCCGTGCAACGTCGCTACGACGTCGCCTACATGCAGTGCATGTATCTCAAGGGCAATCAGGTTCCCGTCGCGCGGGGCTCGCGGCCCGCTTATACGGCGGCTCCCCCACCGCCTCCGCCCGCACCTCCGAGTGCGACACCCGCGCCGGGCGCGCCTCCTCCCCCGCCGCCCGGCGTGCCTCCACCTCCACCGGCGGGACCGGCGCGTTGACGCCACCGAGCCTTCTCGCGAACGCCGCCGCGTAGAGAAGCTCGAACACCACGAGGGGAATTCTCAGTGCCCACGAGTCTCTTGCGTAAGCTCTTGAGCATCCCGCTCGGCGTGATCTTCATGCTGGGCGCCGTGGGGCTCTCATGGGCCGGGCCTCCCACGGACCAGCTTCGCGCCTATACCGATCAGGTGCTCAAGATCCTGGAGGACCCGAGCCTCAGCTTGCCCGATCGGCGCACCGCGGTGCGAAAGGTCGCCAGCGAGGCCTTCGACGTCTCCGAGACGGCCAAGCGGGCCCTGGGCCAGCACTGGCAACAGCGAACGCCGGCCGAGCGCGAGGAGTTCATCCATCTCTTCGCCAACCTGCTCGAGCAGACCTATATCTCCCGGATAAGCGAGTATGGCGGGGAGCGCATCACCTACCTGGCCGAGCAGATCGACGGTGATCGGGCGACCGTGCGTGCGCGAATCGTGACGAGCAAGGGCACCGAGGTCCCTGTCGAATCGCGGCTCCTGAAGAACCAAGATCGATGGCTCATCTACGATGTCCTCATCGCGAACATGAGCCTGATCTCCAACTACCGGACCCAGTTCGATCGCGTGATCCGGACTAGCTCCTATCCGGACCTCGTCCAGAGGCTGAAGACTCGCGGCGAGCTCCTGAACGAGAAAGAGAGCGGCGCGCCGAAGGGGTCGGCCCCCGGCAAGCGCTAGAAGATCAACCGCTCCGCAGGTAGCCACACTTCTTCGTCATTTCCAGGACTCCATCCGAGCGATAATCTCCGCGGGCGCCCGTAGCTCAGGTGGACAGAGCATCGGCCTTCTAAAGCGGTAGACTATCTCTCGCTCCCGATTCCCCCCCGATATCGTAGTCGCTCTAGCTCAATGTTTCCGGTGGCTTAGACTTGTTCCCTCCGGGAAGGTATCGAATCGGGACAGAGTGGGAAATAGCTCTTGCGAGTGCCAGAACTTCGAGAATACTTCGACCTAGGCGGGACCTTCCTTGTTACCCCTCCACCCCAAGGTTTGGCTGCGCGGCCTGTGCTAGCTATGCCCCGGACCGCGGTCTTAGACAAAGAAGGCACCGAGGGCCGACAAGAGGTCCGCGACTGAGCTGAGCGAAGGCATCCGACTCGAAATCGCTCCCGAGCGTGTCACGCTAGATCGCTCGTGCTCACTCCCGATCACAACTGAGCACATCTCACGCGGGGTTGCAGCGCATCGCTACTCGCGCCATCTGATCGGCAGTAGTCCTGAGTGACCCCAAGTGTGCTCTTGAACTTGGACTTAACTTGGACTCCCAGGCAAACCCGATGGTCCCTGCGCCCCGCCAAGCGAGGCACCCCCACGTCTCCACCCCGGGGGAAAATTTTGGGGCTGAGCCCAGAATGAGCTGTGTAGCCCGCTGCGCGGCTCTGTAGTGCGAGATCGCCGCTGCTCCTAGCCCACGCATCAGCGATGATTGAGAGGAAGATCTTATTGACCCCTCCACAGCAACCAGATCGCACCGACGATGGCCAAGAAGCAACCTATCCACAGGACAATCTCGCCAGCCGGTCCCCTGAACCGGAAGCCCAGTCCTTGGAACTCCACAGGCTGCTCACTCTGTCGCAGAATAGCGACTACGATAAACGCGGCGATGGCCGCAAAGGGTAGCCCGACGATCACCGCAAAGTTACTGAGGACGAGCTGCGTGAGGACAGGATCGTAACGGTTCGCCCAGAGACTCCAAATCAGTATCGCCAGGCCCACGACCGCGAAGACTGCGAGGACTAGCGTGGTCATGCGGCGCATGGACTCGAATCTCTCTACGGAAGCCTTTTCCACCCGTCCCTCCCGGCGGAGGACTCTAGGTCCTGAAAGTATCCCTTTTGGGGGTGATGGGGAAAGTGTCCCCGCGAGCCTCACCTTGTCGCTTCCATGATCTAAAACCCCAGACAACGCCTCCCGGGCCCGGTACGCTGGAGAAATGGCTAAAGGCGCGACGATTAAGGGCGGGGGTTATGGCGCTAAGCCCCACGCCCCCACCCGCACACTCGCGCAACGGTTCGACCGTGACGGCAGGTTGGAAGCCGCTCACTGTCGCCGCAAACGCTGCGAGTACGGCGTGGAGCCTGAGTACGAAGGGATGTGGAACGGGTTCCGTGTCCTGAAGGGCCTTGATGGAGGCAAGGCATTCCTCGTCGAGGGCTGGCCCACGCCCATTCTAGCGGGGGCACGGACGGACCTGCCGCCTGATCCCGGCAAGCCTTCCTACGGCCCTGCTGCCCGCGAGGAAGCCCGACGACTCCTGCGCGAAGCCAAACGAGCCAAGGTCAACCTCGGCTGGAGCACGAAAAGGAACCTGTTCAAGGCTAATCATGGTGAGCGCCCCCTAAACTACGCCCTGTGGGACGGGACGCAATCCTAGGTTCGACGCGTGCTCCACGAGCGGGAAAGGGAGCGAGACCTTCGAGAGCGCCCGATGGCGGTTGATCTCAGGAGGCTCCTTGGTCACGAGGGCTCCGGGCTCGTGTGGCGCGAACACAGGCCCGCGCTGGTGAATCCCGAATACTATCCAGCGGTCAAGGTTGCAAGCCTTCCCAGGGGCGGGCGCGGTCACTTCACCGCCCTCTGGTTTGGTCGGATGGGCGGTCCCATCCTGGCACACCGCTGGGCGATCAATACAATCCTTGGGGAATCGTATTGCCAATGGATTGAGGATGTCCCGGCTTTCGAGGACGCTACTAACTTTTGTATCAGAGAGAAACTTCAGAGCATGTGGAGCAAGGCGTTCTGGACCAACATCGTGATTGCCTTTCTGAACCGCCGACCAACGTTGCGCGAAAACATCCGATTTTTTGGCACTCCGTTGCATTCTACAACTACGTGCAGGTCTTCGTTGGCGTCGGCGCGCGCGTGCACCCTGGTACGAAAATGTGGAGAGAGAGCGCGGAGGCTTTCACGGCGGCCTTGGAGTTCCGTCATAGCGGCTGTTGAGTTGGCATGAGTGATGAACCAAAGACGAGGACATTGGCAATATCTCAACTTAACTACGAATGTAACTAGGGGAGCTTGCGAGCTTTGAGCAAGGAATCTCGCGACGAAGCGGATTGGCATGGTCGAACGCGGCGTGGATACATGATTCTCGTTTGTAGTGCACTGATTGTGGTACCTGCGGTCACATTTGGATCTGATATCGGAGAAAAGATAGTTCTGCGTGCCGCTCCAGCGAGAGTCGAGTTTTCGGATCGTTCCACGACCTGGAACTCGCCGACGACATTTGTCGGTACGATTGAGCCGGGGGTGGTCGTAATCACATCGCGCTACATGGCACTCGACACTGATGGCGCACCCAGGCAGATTAGGGCGTGCGATCCAAGCTCGAGCCCAAACACTTCGTTGCGAGACCCTTCCGGGAAGGCCATTGACGCGAATGCCATTTCGTATTTCGTGCTACCTGGCTGCGAGGATGCGACTGACAGAAAGCGGTGCGAGCAGAATCCTCCCTACAAGCAACTAGGTGTTTGGCTTGGCAACGTGGCGGCAGTTCTGGTGCGAGACAAGGTTGCGTTTGCGATCGCCGCGGATTTTGGGCCGGAGAAGCAGTTTGGTGAAGGATCGATAGAGCTCCATCGTCAGCTTGGCCACGAGACGGTAGGAAAACATCCCACTAATCTGGCATGTGCGAAGGACGAATCACTTGAGGCTATGACGACGTTCGTGATTTTTTTGGATGCTAAGGCTAAATGGCTCTCGAAGACCGACATAGAGAAGGAGGCCTCTAGCCGTTGGCGGGAACTGTTACGGAAGCTGGATCAGTAAGTGGGGATGAGCTGCCCCCGAAGTTCATCCACCCAGGTTGAGAGCGTCGCCGGGTTTGCCTTTGTAAGAGTGAGCTTCTCGAATCCTCCGAGCCAAAATAATTAGAACAAACCAGAACGCAGCCCTCTGAGAGTAAAATACCGACGTCCGTTTTGGAAAATAGCTCCCGCGCGTTTTGCGAAAGCCGATACAGAAGATCCTGTCAGATGAACGCAGTAAGGGTAGGTATTCGTTGACAGTCGAGATTTCAGGCTCCATAGTCCTCCGCGACGTTGAGGCCGACTTCTCCTGAAGTCGTTGGAGGTCGAATGAGTATCGTGCCCGGCGAGCGTCAGGCTGTGCGGATGGCCGAGCCCGGAGTAGCGTGGAACGCGAAGTCTCGCCCGGATGGCCGCAATAGGCGGGTGCTATCGCCGTGGAAATCAATCCGACTGCACGCACGCCGTCGCTGACAGAAGGGAACCTTATGGTACCGAGAATACCCAAGGGTAAGGTCCGGCGGGCTGTGCTGCTTGCCATCGTCTCGGCCGTGCTCGTCATCGCCTGGACCTCAAGTGCCGTCGTCTTCTTTAGCGACGCAGAATGGATGGGGATATCGCGCGAACTTGAAAGGAAAATGCGATGAAGATACTGTTGATTTTACTGTCTTTGCTTTTCGTATTCGCTATCAAGGTCCAAGCGCAGGTTCCTGAGATTCCGAATCCCAATCTACCCGACATCGCCATGGTGCAGATGACGCCGCAGGGTCCCGTGATCTTTTACAACCCAAACATTTGCCGACAAGCAGGACCGGCCCTCTGCAGTTTTTATCGTAAGCATGAGTACGGTCATGTGTCGCTTGGCCACGGCTATAGCAGAGCAATGCCTCAGCAGAAGGAGGCAGAGGCGGACTGTTGGGCAGCTGCCCACGCGACCGAAGCGGAACTGGCTGCGGCACTCGCTTGGTTTGATAGGGGGGGAGGTGCAGATTGGCATCACGGAAGTGGACCCCAACGGGCAGCACGAGTTCGAGCGTGCGCTGGAACGGCGGGGCCGGGTCGAGGGGCCAAGGATGTACGCTGCGTAGCCACATGTCGTTCTGAAAGGAGCACCTGCGAACTCGAGGGCCGGGATGGTAGAGCTCAATGCCGGAGGGACTGTGACAGCGCTGCATGCCGAGCGGATTGCAACCGGGAGGCGACTCAGGCATTGAATGATTGCCGGAAGGAGTATCAGCAATGCACTGCGGACTGCGATTAGAGCAGATGTTGGGAACTCGGTGAGTTGTTGCCTCTGTCTGTGATTGCTCCAGTTTAGACGATGGCGAAACTCGCTTCACACGTGTCAGCGGATCGGAGTGACACAAGATGATGCTATTGTCCCCGGTTCACAGAATGCTCGCATTTTGTTTTCTAAGCTTCAGGCGAAGGTTCGCGTGACGTCCGCTCGACCGCCAGTCCCGGAAGGTCCACCCCTTACCCAGATCGCGTTCGGTCTATTCCATGAATTACGAGAAAGTTGATCATCCGACAGTGGTGCCGACTGAGGCACGCTTCGAGCGCACTTTTAGAGCGCAAGAGAAATTTAGGATCAGTTCTGCGACATTCCAAAGTACCAGTGCGAAGAAGATCACCCAGGGGCCTGACCTCGCCATCATAGAAGACGGCGCACGTGTTATCGTGCGCTCTAGCGAAGGTGTTCTGCATCCGATCATCTACGTTCGTGGCTACGCGATGTCCAGAAGCGAAATCGATGACACGGCGGCTGATCCGTTCTGTGCTTCCAACGTGGGATCCACCGTTTCCGCGCCTCGAACGTGGTGTGTTCACCTTCCCGCAGTTAAGAAGGGGATCAGGGCATGAGTAGGGGACAGGATGACATGAGCCGGGCTGAATCGGGCGAGGATGCGGAACAGCGGATACAAGCGATGGTTGGCAGGATTGCTGCGCTCGAAGGGAAACATAAGCGGTCTGCGCTCATTGCGCCTTCGCTAATTGTTTCTGCCCTGGCGCTTCTATTCTCTTTCGGAACTACGGCGGTGTCATGGCATCGAACGAATCAGCAAGACATTCAGGACGCTCGCAGAGAATTAAGGTCCCTGCTCCAGCGGCTCGCTGCATTGCCGCGAGAAAACCAGGAGCTCCTCGTGAAATACAAGGATGCTCCCAACATCGCTGGCGGGCTTAGCGCCATGTTGAATCAAGAGAACGTACTGCTCGCCAGGCAAGCAGTAGAGATCACCGGGCGAATACCAAAGTATGTGACGTCGACCGAGTATGCGTCCCTCTTCCTAGCCCTTAATCAAGGAAGTGGACTTGGCGCTGACTACATATGGCTGATGGACCGAGCGGTTACAACCGCTCGGTCTCCGTTGGACGTAGTGAGCGCACGTCGGCAGAAGGGGGCCTTTTTAATCAGTATGGGACGGCTGGCTGAGGGACGGGCTGAGTTCCAGAGGGCGCTCAGTGTGTATGAAGGGTATCCAGATACGTATGTGTCGGCCGCGCAAGACGCGATTACGGAGCTGCAGTGGTCTCAGATTGAATACGCGAAAGGCCAATGTTCAGAATCGCGCAGGCATCTGGCAGATGCCGACAAGAAACTCTCGGGATTGCCGGAGGTTCCCTACACGCAGCAGCTGAAGATGCAGATAGCGGAGACGCAAAGGGACGTCATGAGAAGGTGTTCGTGAGAGACAGGATGTTCGGCAGCCTAGTGACGGGGTCCTGTTGAGTCAACCACGGCCCGTTTGAGGAATGATGGGAGGAGAAGTGGAGCTGGCCCTTCGACGGTCCTTCACCGGAAAGGACGGGACCGGTGAAGTGCTCGAAATTCTCCGAAGGGCAGATCGCCTACGGCTCGGACAGGTAGGCAGTCGAAGGCGCTCTGGAGACGAGAGATAAGCTTGGAGATAGGGTAGGAGAAGGGTGGGCCAAAGATCGTTGCGTCTAGAGGCGGTTCCGTTCGTTCTCCAGCCTGCTCGGAGACGTGGGGATGGGCGATTTCAAGTGTTCTGATGCGAGAATGAATGTTTCGCTTTTTTTGCGTCCCTTCCCCACCGATGTACTAGGGGCAAGTATGCGGACTACCTAGCTCCCATTTGGACGCATAATACCCGCCGTGCCCTCCGAAGCCGATACCTGCCCGAAATTCGTTGTCCCGCTCCTTCAGTCCGCAGGGTGGGATAGCGAACCGCATTCAATCGCTGAGCAGCGTACGGTCACGGACGGGCGCATTGTTCCGGTTGGCAAGGGCTTCATCCGCAAGCCCCCGAAACGGGTGGATTACCTGCTTCGTTATCGTCGCGCCTTTCCGCTGGCCGTAGTTGAGGCCAAGGCCGCCTACAATCAGGCTGCGGACAGACTGCAACAAGCCAAGCAGTACGCCGAAATGCTCGGCTTGAAGTTCGCCTACGCCACCAACGGCCACGACATCATTGAGTTCGACTACTGCTCGGGGCTTAGTTCGCAGAAGAGAAGAGATCAATGATCGGGACGGGGCCAGGGTCTTTAGGCCCCCGCCGCCTCTCAGGCCAAGTAGATGGTCCGTGGCGGACTTCTAGGGGTCCAGGGCGGGGCTTCCGGGGTGTATGAGCTAAGCTCGCCCCTAGGATCGGGAGCCCCTAGGAGGGCTAGGGGCTCTCTAGGCTTTCCGAGCCCGTTCAGGAGCCGAGCCTAGGCCCGAGCCCGGCCTAGGCCTCGTAGGAACTTCGAGAAAAGTTCGAGTTCGGTAGCTAAGCTTAGCTCGGTGTACCGTAAACCCTTACGCGCCCGTAGCTCAGGTGGACAGAGCATCGGCCTTCTAAGCCGAGGGTCGGGGGTTCGAATCCCTCCGGGCGCGCCATTAGTGCTCGTGGAGTGACTCCGCGCGGTAAGTCCTACACGCCAGTCGGAAAATCCTTCCCATGATCGGGCCTGTCAAGTCACTACGATTCGCAGATCGCCAGAATCGTCCGGACAATCAATCGGTTGGGCCCGCGCTGGCTGTCCGCATCGTTGTGCAGCCGGTGGCATATCGGATGCAGCCTTCGACTGCCGCGGAGGTGATGGCCATGCGATTGATTCGGTCGGCAAGCTTCGGAATCGTGTGTTGCGGATCATCCGTGATCGTGGTGTCCTTGATATTCGCGGCAGCGGGAGAAGCCCAGGCTCCGGTCAAGGTTCATCCTGCGACGGCGACCTCGGAATCCACGAAGCCGGCTCGCGCCACGCCTGAGCGGATTCGCGAGCTACAGAAGGCGCTCCTCGAGACGGGAAATGATCCAGGACCCATTGACGGGATCTTGGGGCCTCGAACGAAGGCGGCCCTGAGGCGATACTCATCGGTACCTCCTCCCCAGGTGCCCACGCCCGCTCAGCAGATCATCGCTCAGTTCGGCCGGGTCAATGACCGCGGCCAAAGCCCGTGAGGCGGCGAGTGCCCAACAGTCTAGTTGCCCTCATGACCCCCGATCGCTCACGATCGGGGGTCGGGATTTGAATCGCCCGGTGCGGCGCTGAGTCGCGGGACCACCGGCGTCGGAGCCTGGCCACACGGCCGGCCGGCGCTACCGTCGCTGGAGGCACCGGGCCTTCAGTTCGGCGGCCCTCTCGGAAACTCCCAGTCCTGCTATGCTAGTCCGACGGTTGGTGGAAGTGATCCGGGCAAGGTCCGTCGTGAACATGGGGAACGCATGGCACTGAGAGTCCTGGTCGCAGACGACGAAGCCGCTGCCCGCAAGGGGCTGACGTCCTTGCTCTCCGGCTGGGGATACGAGGTCGAGGAGGCCAGCGACGGCGAGGAGGCCCTTCAGAAGGCCACCGTCTTCTTGCCCTCGGTCGTCGTCTCCGATCTCGTCATGCCGAAGCTCGATGGCCTCGCGCTTCTCAAGTCGCTGCAGCAGGAGCTTCCCTTCGTGAGCGTCATCCTCCTCACGGGGCAGGGCAGCATCGACAGCGCGGTGGCGGCCATGAAAGAAGGCGCCTACGACTACTTGATGAAGCCCGTACACGTGGGCCGGCTCAAGGCGCTCATTCCCAAGGCTGCGGAGAAAGGGGAGGCCCTCCGCGAGATCATCCTGCTGCGGCGACGGGTCCGACAGGTCTGGGGTCTGGGCAAGCTCGTGGGCACCAGCGCGCCCATGCAGGAGGTCTACCGTCTCGTGGAGCTGGCCGCGCCCACGCCCGCGCCGGTCCTGATCACGGGGGAGAGCGGCACGGGCAAAGAGCTGGCCGCGCGCACACTCCACGAGCTGTCGCCCCGCGCTCAGGGTCCCTTCGTCGCCGTCAATTGCGCTGCCATCCCCGAGACCTTGCTGGAGAGCGAGATCTTCGGCCATGAAAAGGGCGCCTTCACGGGCGCCCTGGAGCGTCGCCTCGGATGCTTCGAGCTGGCGCATCAGGGCACGCTCTTCCTCGACGAGATCGCGGAGATGAACTCCGGGACCCAGGCCAAGTTTCTCCGCATCCTGCAGGACGGGACCATGCGACGTCTGGGGAGCAAGACAGAGGTGCGCGTGGACGTCCGCGTGCTCGCGGCCACCAACAAGGATCCGATCAAGGCGCTCCGCGACGGCACGTTCCGCGAAGATCTCTACTACCGCCTCAACGTGGTCAGCCTGGCCATGCCCACGTTGCGCGAGCGGCCGGAGGACATTCCCATCCTCGTCCAGGCCCTCGTGGAGGAGTTCAACGCGAAGTACGACAAGCACATCCGCTCGGTGGACGACGACGTCCTGAAGATCCTGACGGCGCACTCCTGGCCGGGAAATGTGCGAGAGCTCCGGAACACGCTGGAGCGGGCCGCCATCGTGTGCGACGGCGATCTCATCGCGGCCAAGCATCTGCCGCCGGAGCCGGCCGTGCGCATCGAGGCCGGCGTGATCGAGTCACCCGATACCGTCTCCTTCAGGATCGGGACGAGCCTCGACGACGCGGAAAAGCAGCTGATCCTCCGGACCCTCAGCGCTCACGGCAACAACAAGACGCGGACGGCGGAGATCCTGGGGATCAGCTTGAAGACCCTTCATAACAAGCTGAAGTCCTACGGCGCCTAGGATGCGGTTCGGCACTCGCAGCAAGGACGCCGTGGCGGTGACACTGCTCACGTTCCTCGTGGTCGCCACCACCACCATGGTGCACATCTCCCAGCTCACCCGGGTGGTCGTCCAGGAAGCCTCGGGACAGGCTCAGCTGGTGGCCAAGCAGATCTACGCGCAGATCGGGCAGGCCCTCACGCGCGCCCCCGGCCGCCCTCCCCTCGAGGCCTTGCGCCGGGACCGCGAGCTGCGCAGCCTGCTCGAGTCCAGCGTGGGGTACTCGCCTCATCTCGTCTATGCCTTCGTGTCCGACGGCACGGGGGCCGCGCTCCTGGATACTCGGCGTGAGCGTGAGGGCGCTCCCGCCCTCCAGCCGGGCCGGCTGGACGAGCTGCTGGGCCTCGGCACCATCCGGCGATTCTCCGCCCTCTACCGGAGCGGCGAGACCTACGAGGCGGTGCTGCCCATGAACCTCAATGGACAGCCCTTCGCGACCATCCATCTCGGCGTCTCCACCACCTTGCTGCGAAAGGAGCTCAACGCGTCGGTCGGGCGGAGTCTCACCCTCGCCGTCATCGCGCTGCCCCTCGCCTGGCTCGCGGCCATGGCTCTGGCCCAGCTCACCTTGCGACCGCTGCGCGCCCTGGGGGGCGAGCTGGACCGCCTGCGGCGCGGCGAGTTCGACGTCGGCGCCAGCCTGGGCGGAGGGAACGAGTTCCAGGAGCTCTCCTCCCAGCTCCAGCGCTTGGGGCAGGAGATGCAGGCCGATCGCACGGCGAGCCTGAGCGAGAAGGCCCAGCTCGAGCACATCGTCGACCAGCTCGAAGACGGCGTCATCTTCCTCAATACCGACCAGCGGATCCTTTTCTTCAATCGAGCCGCGGCGGCGGCGGTGGGCCGGCCGCTGGAACAGGTCGTGGGCACTCCACTCGCCGAGGTCCTTCCCCAGGATCACCCGCTCTGCGAGCTCATGGCCGAGAACGGCATGGGCACCGCCGCGCCCCACAACCGCACCTTGGCGTTCCCCCAGGACGGGACCACGCGGGAGTTCCTGGTGTCCATCGTGGCCATGCGCGACAAGAGCCGAGCCATGGGAGCGGCCATCCTCATGAAGGACCTGGACTCCATCAAGACCGTCCAGTCCCTCGTCAGCTACTCGGCCAAACTCGCCGCGCTGGGCCGCCTGACCTCCGGGGTGGCGCACGAGGTGAAGAATCCCCTCAACGCCATGATGATCCACCTCGAGCTGCTCAAGGAGCGCCTGGAGGCGCCGAGCGCCGAGGTGCAGCAGAGCCTCGAGGTGATCGGCTCGGAGATCCATCGGCTGGACCGGGTCGTGCAGGGCTTCCTCCGCTTCATGCGCCCGCAAGAGCTCGTCCTCAAGACGATCGACGTCAACGGGCTGCTGCGGAACCTGACCGCGCTGATCGAGGCGGAATGGCAGGGCGAGGGGATCCGCATCGCGTGCGAGCTGGATCCGACCCTCCCGCCCGTGGGCGCCGACGAGGAGCTCTTGCGTCAGGCCTTCCTGAACATGCTGCAGAATGCCGGGCAGGCC
>Ga0070708_100003239_pt1 | contig 12701 bp, 12 predicted proteins | sample KBSK5503metaG_FD_65469 | JGI IMG/M metagenome (GOLD analysis project Ga0070708, IMG submission 65469) | Corn, switchgrass and miscanthus rhizosphere microbial communities from Kellogg Biological Station, Michigan, USA - KBS K5-50-3 metaG | ecosystem: Host-associated > Plants > Roots >...
ATGGTCCGGGCCATCCTGAGCATCGTCTTCCAAAACAATGACCAGCGTATTGTCGTGGTAGCGCTTGCTCTTGGCCACTTTCTCCACAATCAGTCCAACGGCGTAGTCATTGTCTGCGGTTTGGATTTCGGGCGTGTTTACGCCGTCAATCGCCGTGCCGAAGTTGCCGGTGTGGTCGTGCATCACGCGGACGAATTCTAGGTTCGGCAACTCGCCGCTCTCCTCGTATTGGTCGAATTCGCGCTCCCACTCCTTGACGCGATAGACGTCGGGAAACTTGTTGTCATAGCCGCGGAAGAATTGATCAGTGATAGGTTGTAGAGCGGCTTTTGTTGGGAAAGAGACTTGCGTCCCCGACGCAAATGGATCACGGATGGTCGCTGCGATTCCGCCGGAGTTCACCGGGATCGCGTAGCGCGTAAGGTCGATGAAAAAGCCGTAGTTGCGCACGGTTAAGCCGGCGCGCAACGCACTGTCCCAAAGATAGCCAGTTCCGGCCTCTCCCTCTGGACTGTCCGGCGCGGACACATCTGCCGTGCCCGGCAACAGGTTCGGATCCGCGGGATTCACGGGGTTGGCGGCTTGCCGCTCTGCAACGGACGCGTAGCCAACATTGATATTGCGGTTTGTTCCTTCGTAATCGTAGTTCAAACCGCGACCGGCATAGTTGATGGGTTCGGTCTTCTCGATGGTATCGGCCGCGCGCGCGGAAGTGGACCAGTTCCAGCCGTCGCCGCTTACTTCGCCGCTGTCGTAAAAGTTATCAAGATCGGCGAACTCGCTAGCAAGTGCGTGTTGGTTGGGCGTAATGGGCTGAGGATAGACAACGATCGAGGGGTCGCCGTTGCCCTTGGGCAAGTCTCCAAGGATTTGGTCGTACGTACGGTTTTCTTTGACAATGTAGATGACATGCTTAATGCGGTTGTGCAGGAACTGCATGATGTCCTTGTGTTGCGCGGACGGCGAAGCATCGTAACGATTATTTCTGGCCACTTGAGCCGTCAAATCTTCCAGATCCTCTCCGTGCGGCGCGGGCACGGTGAGAAAGCCGGCCTTGGTCAGCTGCCAAACGTATTGGTTTGCCGCGGAGCACGCGGCCTGATTGCCGCCCGGCTGAAGAGAAGCGGCGTCCCGGCAGTTCTGTGGATTTGGGCCGGCGTTGCTCTTGCCGTTGACCACGTACAGGGTCGAACCATCGGCACTGACGCTTACGGAGTTCGGATACCAACCCGTCGGAATCAAGCCACTGATGCCACCGCTGGGTGCTCCATCATCCGAAAGGGGAATCGTAGCCACGGAATTCGCGCCGCCGTTGGTTACATAAAGCCACCGCTCGTCGGGAGAAAGAGCCACGCTGTTCGGACTGCTGCCTTTGAAACCTCCGTGGTTGGCGAAGAATTTTTGAGGAGCTGTGGTATTGACCTCGGCGAGCACGTTGTGGGTCTTGGTCGAGATGACCGCAACGGAATCGCTGCTGGTTTCCGCCACGTAAAGGAGCGTCTGCTTTTTATTGAGGATCAAGCGCGTCGGCGAGCCTTTCAAAGGAATACGAGCCGTGACCGCGGGCGCATTGGTGGAGATATCCACGACGTCTATCTCACGATCGCGCGCGCTCGAAACAAATGCCGTGGTGTTGCCTTGAATTGCGACCCAGACCGGATATTCGCCGCCCGGCGTCCCATTGCCCGGCCTCAGATCGAGATCGGCAAGTTTTGTGCGCGCCGGGACATTCACGAGACTGATCGAATCATTTTCATAGTTAGCGACAACGAGGCGCGCTCCGTCCGCCGTAACGGCGAGCCCCATGGCACCGGGCGTGATCGATCCCAGGCCGAGCGCCTGTCCGTGTCCGAGCGCGATCGGGCTGGCTGCTTCTACCCAGCCGGAACCGCCTTTGGCGAAAACGTGGATGTTGTCGCTGGTGCCGCCCGATGCGTAGAACTCGTTGCTGTTGGGATTCCAGACCAATCCATCAAAAGCATTCGGAATCTGCAGGACTTGGGTTTCGAGGGGTTTGCCGCCGGTGAGATCGAATACAAATATGTACTCGTTCGATTCGGCCGGATTCACATCTCCCGCATTCGGGCCGGAAGTGAAATTCTGGCTGTTGTACCCGCTGGTAAGAATAAGAAGAGTTTTTCCGTCCGGGCTGATCGCAGTCGTCACTGCCTGGCCGACGGTAAACGAAGGATCGGAAGCAAGGCCCGGATTTAGTGCCACAAACGTCGAGCCCGGTGCCGCGTCCGGTGTGATGCGAACGCCTGTAGGAATCAGCGTGCCATTTTTGATGGGGCCATCTTTCTCGGGGTAAGCCGAGGCACGGTTAACGAGCCCGTATTGCGCCGCGGCGCAAAGAGACATGAAGGCGAAGACTTTAGGGAGAAGAAACTTATTTCGCATGCACCTACCTCCAATCGATTCGTTTTTTTTGGAAACGCCATTCGAGCCGCGTGGGGCTGAGGTACGGCACGGATCAGTGATGACGCGTTGGAGCGTAGGCCCTGAAGTGTTGCTGTTTGCTGGCGTGGTGATGAAATTTCGACGAATCCTTTTCCCTGTCTGAATGTCACGCGTTTAGTGCCTGGAGCTTTCTGTCGAGCGATGCACACTTGAAGATCTGGAGCTGGCGCGACCAGTTCAAGCGACAGGACGTAAGCCGTTTCACGGTACGGATGATTTCATCGATCTTTAATCGGATCTGAATCCTGGAGAAATGCGCGCTGAGCAATCTCTCGCTGCACGCTCGGGTCGTTCCCCGCCGCCGGGTTGTGAGGTGTCCTCACTTCGTGGTGCTGGCGTCAGTCCAGGTCCGTCTGACCCAGAGACCAGCTTCGTGTTCGTACTCTTTAGTTTGCGAGTGAAATCCAGTGAGAATCCTTAGAAGTGCAGTATTCGCAATTGTTTTCTTAATTGTCTCCGTGTGCGCAAAAGCGGAAGGAACCGGAACGGTTACGGGAACCGTCACGGATCCCACGGGCGCAATCATTCCTGGCGCGGTGATTCACTTGCGAAGCGTAGGCGACTTCAAGGCAACGGCAGCAACCGACGCGAATGGGCAATACAAGCTGGTGAATGTTCCTCTGGGACACTTTTCACTGACTGTTGAAGTTCGTGGATTCACTTCCCTCCAATACACAGGCGAATTGAAGAGCCCGGTCCCATTTGTGCAGGACGTCCATTTCGAGTCCGTGGGAAGAAGACTGCAGCGCGTGACCGTCAAGGAGATCATCAACAACGAAGCCGCCCTTGAAACGCGTTCTTCAACGACGCGGCAGAATCTGGACCCGGAGCAATTCGAAAAGTGGCCCAGTGCTCCGCAAAACCAAGTCATGTCGGCGGTGATCGAATCCGTGCCCGGTGTGGTGCCGGAAGAAAACGGTCGCATGCATGTGCGGGGTTCGGAAATGCAACCGCAATACGTGTTGGACGGCGTGCCTTTCTCCGACACCTTAGGGGGTACTGCGGGAACAGGCCTCGATACGGAAAACTTGCGCGCCGCCGAAATGATCACCGGCAACATCCCGGCGGAGTTCGGGGGCAAGTCGTCATCCGTCGTCAACTTAGCAACCAAGTCTGGCCTCGGAGCGCCGTGGCGTGGTGCGCTGGCGTTTTCGGCCGGGTCGCTCGAGACCTCCGCAATCGATGCGGAAGCGGGCGGCCAAATCAAAAAAGTCGGAATCTTCCTGACCGCCGATGCGAGCAACAGCCACCGGTTCTTGGATCCGCCGGAGATCCAGAATTTCCGCAATCGCGGCGGCTTGGTGCACGTGTTTGGACGCTTCGATTGGCAAGCCTCGCGCAACGATGTCGTGCGGCTCTCACTTTCTTCCAACGGCTCGGGCTTTCAAGTTCCCAATCTGCTCGAACAGGAGGAAGAGGGCCAAAGAGAACGCCAGGAATTGCGGGACGACTATGAGGCGCTGCACTGGACGCATGTCTTCAACAGCACGACGGTAGGCGACTTGGCATTGTTTCGCCGTTCCTCGACGGCCAAGCTACGCGATCCCGATCTGACCGGCTCGCCATTTTTCATAGAACAGCATCGCAACCAGCGGACAGAAGGTTTGCACGCTAGCTTGAGCAAGGACTGGGCGAGACACGCTGTGAAGGTTGGCGTGGAAGGAAGCCGGCTTCCACTGAGCGAGCGTTTTACTCTGGCGGTTACGGATCCCGAAGATGTGGATCCTGATTCGCCGGTCCTCGCCTACACAATAGATCAGCCGTTCCTGTTCAATGCGAAACACACTGGCACACGAGCGTCGTGGTACGTGCAAGACCATGTGCGCATTACCCAGCATTTCAGCGCCGATGTCGGTTTGCGCTTTGACTACTACGACTTGCTGATTCACGATACAGCCTTCAGTCCTCGTATCGGGCTCGCCTACTACCTCGAACGGACAGGGACTGTTTTCCGCGCATCGTACAACCGGCTCTTCGACACACCCTCCCTTGAAAATCTGCTCCTGTCATCGTCTCCAGACGCCGCGAAGCTCTCCTCCGACGATGACATTCCGGCCGTTCCGGTCCCGGCGGAGCGACAAGACATGTATGAATTCGGAGTGCAGCAGAAGTTAGGAAGCCGGTTGCGTCTTGATGTGCGGCGCTACGTGAAAACCATCCGGAACTCAGCTGACGACGAGCAGCTTTTTACGACCGCAGTGGTCTTCCCGGTCGCCCTGAGCCATGCGGATATCCGCGGCACGGAAGTACGCCTGGACTTGGCGCCGGTCAGGGGTTTTTCCGCGTATGCGAGCTATGCGAACGCGCGCGCCACGGATACGGGACCGTTGGTTGGCGGCCTGTTCCTCGGTGGCGACGAAGAAGGGGTGTTCGAAGGAGCAAGCAATTTTCCCGCAGATCAGGACGAACGCAATGAAGTCCAGTTCGGCGTCACTTACAGTCATCGATCCGGCGCCTGGCTCCATTTCACGGGCCGCCACGACAGCGGTCTGCCCACTGAATTCGATCCGGAGGAGTTTTCCGGGTTCGATCCCCGGATTCAAGCTCAAGTTGACGCAGTCCGTTCTCGCATCAAGCCTCGCACGATTTTAGGAATCGCAGCGGGGATCACACTTTGGCGCGATTCGCGTCTCTCGCCGGAGCTGCAACTCAGCGTAAACAATCTTACCGACCGCTTCTATCTCTACAACTTTCAAAGCGTATTTTCCGGAACTCACATCGGCCGGCCCCGGGAAATCGTGGGCAGGATCGTTTTCCATTGGAGAGGAAATAAGTAGCGGACGTGCGAAATCTTAGAGAGTCAAAAATGGTTCGAGCTCTAGAAGAGGAGAACGTTCGATGAACAACAATTTGTCATCATTCAGGAATTTCGGGATACCCAGGCTTGGATTTTCCCTGCTCTGCGCATGCCTATTAGCGCTTCTTGCCTCGCCCGCGGGTGGACAGAGCATCGATCCGAACAAGTGGGGTGAAGTCACAGCTCCGGTCTACGGTACGAGCGACAAGGCGCCTATGCGGGCGCTGAATTGTTCGCGGGCCCAAACAAGTTCGGCTCCTATCAGAGAGCGGTTATGTTTTCAACAACGCCGCGCGACATGGAGTCTCCTTCAAAGACTATGGTGCGCTGGTGCGTATTGAAGGAACGGACACTGGAACGAGCGCTCCGACCTCACTGAACGATCCCACGAGCGGTCTTGTCGGTTACCCGCAACTGCAGAACGCCACGCAAGTCACGAATCCACTTGTCAACTTGGGGGATGTTGCCTCGAGCACACAGGGACTCGGCAGTCTTATTTCTTGAAACTTCCCATTCTTTCAATTCTCGGCGGAAATAATCCGAATGGCGAACCGCGCCTTGATCGGAACTATCCGGGATACAACTTCAATATTTCCGACCAACGACGCGCGCTCGAGTTCATCAAGGATTTCGACCGGATGGTAGCTGCCGGAACGCTTCCGCAATTCTAGGCGCCCTGACGCGCCTCTCGACCCGCGCCGATGAGCTGCATCGCGATGCAGCGAAGACTCACCAATTGCAGGCGGCTTCGTATAAAGTTTCGCAGAAGCAGCTTTACGAAGTCGCGTTGAGAGTCGTGAACACGGCGGGTCCGCGGGATACGGACGACTGAGGGTGCAGTGCTGCCGCCAGGGCGGGCGAGAATTCCGCCTTGGCAGCACACTCCGAACGCACTCCGCACTCCTAAAAGTTCTTTCCTTCCAGATTTCGCAGACCGTAACTCTTTCTTTAAGCGGCTACTAGCGCTTGCGGATAGGTCCTCAAAACAAGCTAGCCGCGTAGTGAACGCAGATTCGAGCTAAGGCGCAACCGTCCGACGCAGACCTGAAGGGAAGCGCAGCGGCAATCGAGCAGGTGTTCGAGGAGCGATTTCAATCGGCGCGACCGACGGATGCTTTCTTCGACTTCTTGAATCTTTCGATGCGCCAGTCTTTTCCAGCGCGGACCGACCGGGGCATTGTCCCGCAAACCATTGAGAAATAGTCTGATCTCACCCAGGGTAAAACCCATATCGCTCGCGAAGCGTATGAGGAGCACGCGGTCGAGAGCATCGTCAGGATAGCGGCGCTGCCCGCCGATACGGTATGGGGAGACAAGAAGCCCAAGTTTTTCGTAGTAGCGAATGGCGGAAGGGTTGAGGCCGGCGCGACGGGCGAGTTCTCCAATCTTCATTACGGTCCTTCCTCGAAACAAACTATCTTGACTTAAAGTCGGCTTTAACTTTTAGCATCTTGCCATGGGCCAGGGCAACCCTGCTCGGAGGAGCCACCATGTACATGAAAAACAAACGATTCGCGGGAGACAAGAGGCGGAGGGCTGCGGGAATGGCGCTAGCGCTATTGCTGAGCGCGGCTGTAACCGCGCGACTGCATGGGCAAAGCACGGCGATTACGAACGCGGAGAAGAAGACGATGACGACGGCGAGCAAATTCTACTGCAATATCAAAGCTCTCAATCCAGCCGAGCGCGTGCGCCACAAGGAACTGACTGACAAGCTGATCGCGGCGCGTAAAGAGATCGTCGAGACAGAGAAAGGTTACGAATTTCAGTACAGCCCTTCAAATGTCTCGCTCGCGGAGTTGGCCGACTGGGTGGCGGCCGAGGGCAAGTGCTGCCCGTTTTTTGATTTTCACATTGACCTCGAGCGGGAGGGCAAACTGCTGTGTCTTCGGTTGACGGGCGAGGAAGGGATCAAACCGTTCATCCGAGCAGAGTTTCAGGTACCTGCGAAATAACAATTGGGCGGGAAGTGGCAGCCGGTCAGTTGAACCTGCGCCCTTTCACTGCTTGCGCTATAGGCCCTATTTTAGGATCGCGACAGGCCTCAGTCCGACTTCGCGTCGGCACGTTGTAAGCTCAGGATATGGCTCGAACCGCCATCTTGGAACGTGCCGCTGTCGTGCGCCACGGACGAAGGCTTGAATATTTCACGATCGCGTGGAATGGCTTGGAAGGTCTGGTGGCCGTCGTCGCAGGCGCAATTGCCGGGAGCATTTCGCTTGTAGGTTTTGGAATCGATAGCTTCATCGAAGTGACGTCCGGGTCGGTTTTACTGTGGAGGATGTCTGTTGACGCAGAAGTGCAGCGCCGCGAGCTGAATGAAAGGCGAGCTCTCAGGATTGTCGGCGTTAGTTTTCTTCTGTTGGCGACCTACATTGCCTATGAATCTGTGTTGGACTTGTGGTCCCGCCACGCTCCTGAGCACAGCATTCCGGGAATCGTTCTGGCATGCGTCTCCTTGGTCGTAATGCCCCTTCTCTCCGGGGCCAAGCGAAAGGTGGGAAATGCTCTCGGCAGCGCCGCGATGCACGCGGACGCCAAACAAACAGAGTTTTGCACGTATCTGTCCGCCATCCTGCTCGCCGGCTTACTGCTCAACGCCTTTTTTGGTCTGTGGTGGGCCGATCCTGCGGCGGCCCTCATTATGGTTCCTATTATCGCGAGAGAGGGATTCGACGGATTGCGCGGCAGAGCCTGCGACCAAAGCTGCGGATAGTGACACCCGTTAACCTGAGCGCTTCGGCCAAATTTTGTCCTTGACAATAAATAAGCAATGGCTTATATAAAGCATCACTTATGAATGACAGCCTCAACCTCGACGCCGTCTTCTCTGCTTTGGCCGATCCGACGCGTCGGGCGATTCTTGCGCGTCTCGCCAAGGGAGAAGCGACCGTGATGGAACTGGCCGCGCCCTTCGAGATGACGCAACCAGCAATCTCTCAACACCTGAAGGTGCTCGAAAACGCGGGACTTGTTGTTCGTCGTCTCGAGGGCACGAAGCGCCCTCGTCGCATCGCAAAGGGCGGTATCGAAGCGATGGACCGATGGCTGGCAATGCTCCGAAAAGCGCTGGAGAGAAACTACGACCGGCTAGACGAGGTTCTGGCCAGCATGGAACAACTGAAAAGAGGAGAAAAACGATGAGCAAGTTGACGCTGAAGACCGAAGGCGACACCCACGTAGTTGTGACAAGGCGTTTCGCCGCCCCTCCTGAGGTCGTGTACCACGCCCACACGGATCCGAAATTACTCCAGAAATGGTTGCTCGGTCCTGAAGGTTGGACCATGCCCGTCTGTATCAACGAAGCGACACCGGGCGGCAAGATCCGTTACGAGTGGACGAACGGCAAAGGCGGTGGATTCCACCTCACCGGTGAATATCTGGAACTTGAGCCCTACAGCAGGATTGTTCACGTCGAGCGGATGCACCTGCCTAATCCCACGCCGGACAATCATATTGAAACGCGATTTGATGCGGACGGCACGGGCACGTTAATGACAATGCGAATGACGCTGCCCGATGCCCAGACGCGGGCGGCCATGCTTGCGACAGGCATGGAACGCGGAATGGAAGCGAGCTACGTTCGGCTAGAAGGATTGATTTAGCTTAGGTGCCATAAGATCGAACATCGAAGTTCCGGCAGCGTGTAGCGGCCGTTCGAACTTTGCTGATGCTTGCTAGCTTGCATGCACTGAGCCCGGAATTCGATCCGTCGTGGCGGGTAGTGAGTGAAGATGCAAACGGAAAGTATGGGTGGGGTGCTGTCATTTATGTTTGGCGCGTGGGCGCTCAGCAACTGGGCACTCGCATTCGAGCTTTGGTCGTGGAAACTCGAGCCGGGAAGGTTCTTGTGCTTTCTGATGGCTTCCGGCGTTGTTGAAGCGATGGCATCCGTATTCGATATCAACCACCAATGCACGATCTTGCCGTCGCAATCGGTGTCCAAATGCCGGTAGCTGCGCTGATCACCGTGAGCCTTTGGTTGGTGCTTGCCGTGCAATCCCAAGTTCCCGTGAACGATCCAATGGTCCGGGCCTTTGAGTTCCACGCCGGGAGATTGAAAACGAATCTCCGGGAAACGATCGACGTCCAGAACCTGAGGACCTAGCCTCAAGGCATTTCGCGGTGTCGCCACTCGGTACGACAAGACCGATCAGAGCACCGCACCATACTCCGTCTGGCCGCTACCGCACTCGCGCTCGGATGAATGTCAACAGGTCCTAGATTCGAGGGACAAAGCCATGGATTCAAAAAGTGTGATTTGTTCGTCAGCCACTCCGGGCTGAAAATCTGAGCCTGTATACTTCAGGTGTGCGGGACACTCAATTCCTTGAACGCCTGGCGCAGGTGCTCAAAGCCGGAAAGAAAGCTGCGTGTCAACGCGCGATCGGAAGACTGCTTGCAAGCATGAAGAAGCGCTACGAGGACGGCGAATATGAAAGCCCCTCGCAAGCCGAGTTCGCCTTCCGAAGACTCGTCGACGAAGAGTCCCAATGTCAAAAATAGAGGCTCCAAAATTGGGCGGCTTGAAAGAATGGCAATGACGACGCTCCTGCTTCTTCTCGTTGTTTACGCGATCGCACTCGCCATCGGCTTGGCGCGCCGAGGACTCACGTCTGTGACCAAAATCTCGGTTGCGCCAACTGGAAGACCCTTGACGCGGATTTTGATCATAGGTGCGACCGGTGGAACCGGGCGTCAACTTCTGGTCCGTGCCCTAGAGCAGGGATACGTGGTCAGAGCGCTTGTTCGGGATCCTGGCAAACTCTCGGTCGAACATCCGCATTTAACGGTGGTGCACGGCGATGTGCTGGATTATTCCGACGTTGAGAAGGCAGTGCGCGGCCAGGACGCGGTGATCTCCGCTCTCGGCCATAAGCGGTTCTTTGTTTTGACTCGCATCTTGTCAGAAGGCACGCGGAACGTGCTGCGCGCGATGGAGACCCACAATGTGCGCCGGTTCGTCTGCGAGACTTCTCTGGGCATCGGGGACAGCGTCGGCCGCATGGGCCTTTACTACTCATTGCTTGTGATTCCATTTATTCTGCCCTTGTATTTTTGGGACAAGACTCGGCAGGAGCGATTGATTGCGGCCAGCAAATTGGAGTGGGTGATCGTTCGGCCCGCAGTGCTAACGAACGCGGTCGCACGGGGCGTAGGTCACCATGGCCGCAAAGTTGGCAGTTTCTTGTGGACGGTTCGGATCGCGCGAGCCGATGTCGCCGACTTCATGCTAAAGCAACTAGTAAACGACTCCTATCTTGGAACAGCAGTAGGCGTCTGCCGGTAGGTCGAGGAGTTTGTCAAACTCTTTTTCATGTGCGGAAACTTTCCCTAGAGTTCGTTTCGTCCTGAGACTTACGCGGCGGTATGGATGAGTGTGCGTCGGTTGGTCATTTGCCTGTAGCCATGGGCGGGGTGTGCTCGCCAATTTTGGCGGAGTAGAGAATGTATTTAAACGGGTCAGTGCTCTGATATTTTTCCATCAGTTTGAGGTAGACGAACCGTTCAGCTTTGGCGATGGACTCGGTGCGGCCGAACCTGGCGCTGGACGATTCGAGGAGCGACGCCGCAAGTTCGTATTTGCCGTCGGCGGCCATTTTTTCCACCGCCCGCACAAGCTGTTTTTCTGAGAGGCCAAGGTAATCCACCAAGAGTTCCGCGCGGTCGGAATCGCCAAGATGGTCGAGGCCTTCGAGGTCGGCCTGCCAATAGCCGATGTTCTGGTGATACAGCCGGTCAATCACGTGTTCTCGCAGGATCAGGTAAGGCAAGAGCGCGTCAGGACGGCCGTTGAGGAGGCCCGGCGGAATCAGATTTGCCTGATGGATCGCAGAGCGTGTGTCACCACGGCGGATTGCGGTGAGCACCTGGTCGCGCAGCCAGCTGAGGTTTGTCTTCAACTGGGCCAACATGTCGGGAGAGGAGAAGTTCCGCGTAAGCGGTTCATGACCGTGCAACATATAGCGAGGATTTTTCTGTACCACAATGTCGATCGCGTCGAGCAGGCCTTGAAGGTCGCCCTCCACAACAAACGGCGCACCGAGGTAGGGCATGATGAAATCTCCGACAAAGAGCACTCCCAAATCAGGCAGATGGATGAACATGGCATCGCGCGTTTCTCCCCCGTGAACGGGAATCAACTCAATGCGCGTGCCTCCGATTTCTAGCTTGGTGGGACGGTCTATGGTTGCGTCCGGCTTAAAATTCCTGACATCTTCGAGATTGAAGCGCTCGCCGAAGAAGTGTTTGCCGATGGACTCAGGCGTGTTGATCTCCCCGGCGATTTCTTCCTGATAATTGCTTCTGGCATAGAAGCGAGGTTTCGGGTTCAGGCCGCGAAAATAGGTTTGTCCGCCGATGTGGTCCCAATGCGAATGTGTGACGAAGATGGTGGTGAGCGCAGGCAGATTCGGCGCATAGGCGCGCAGCGCCTCGTATGCGGTTTTGGCGGAGTCGGCTCGGGTTCCCGCGTCGATCCCGATCAACTGCCGCCGATCGTCGGAAACGACGAAATAGTATTCGGTGAACTCGAAACCGGAGAGCGCATAGACGCGGCCCGGAACAATTTCGGCAATGCGGCGCGCCGCAAAAGCATGACCGGACAATGGGTCTTCTGTAAATGGGGTGATGAGCGCCACCGGCATGTCGAAGCTCTTGTAGCCGCTTTGGCGGAGGAAATCGTGGGCTTTGCCTTGGTCGCCATCGGCGAGAGCGAGCTTTCCCAGACGAAAGTCCACTTCCCGTAGCCAGCCGATGTGGGGCGCTTTGGCGATATTCGCGGCGCACCATGTCAAATCGTCCTGAGCGGCCTGCTTCTGGTGGAAGAAACCCGGCAGTTGGGAACGGACAACGCCGGAAATCCAGTTCACGACAAAGATCTGACCTCCGGAGAGCCGCTGGGCTTGATCGAGTATTGCGATGGTGTCTTTCACGTAGCCGATACGGTGGAGCAGGGAGACCGAGGAGGCATGTTGGGCTCGCAGCAAACCGATGGCGCTCAGGTAGAGCGACTTTTGCGCGTCGGTGAGGCGAGGTCCGAATTCGTTCAACCGCGCAATGAGGAACTCGGCGCCTTCCGCCTGCTGGTTTGCATTGGCGTACGCGCCCATTAGAAGAAACAGCAATTGCGGATCCTGTGGAGGCGCGGCGCTGTTTACCGCTTTCAGGTATTCGAGCTCCGGGCGGGAAGAGCCGGATTGATTCTGGCTGGCGCCACCCCTGGCCGTCCTGTTTGTTCCTGCCCAAGCCAGGAAGCCCGCGCCGATCACCAGTACTGCCAACAAAGAAACGACGTTTCGCATAAGAGCAATCCTTTCGAGAGCTTATTCACTTACAATAGATGTATATACATATAATATGCAATCAAAAATCAGGCCCCTGCCGCCGCGTTCGTGACTCGGGCGACGGTGGCCTGCATTTGCTTCCAACCTGAAGGTCCCAA
>Ga0070708_100003240_pt1 | contig 12700 bp, 11 predicted proteins | sample KBSK5503metaG_FD_65469 | JGI IMG/M metagenome (GOLD analysis project Ga0070708, IMG submission 65469) | Corn, switchgrass and miscanthus rhizosphere microbial communities from Kellogg Biological Station, Michigan, USA - KBS K5-50-3 metaG | ecosystem: Host-associated > Plants > Roots >...
GGACCCTTCAGGTCTATTCAACTCCAGCCTCGACGGGAATGTCAGGCGCGCCATCGACATCCACGAAGGCGACAAGGTCGATGAGGCGGCCTTGAAGGATCTCATCCGCGCTGCAGTGGCCCTCAATCTCAAGGGCAAGAGCAAGCCGAAGCCCCGGCGAGCGAGCAGCAAGCGTTCCGACTAGCTTCATCGCAGGTCTGGCCATATCTCCTCCCATAGGGAAGAGCTTCGGCACCTGCCTCATACGCCTCCAGGCAGATTTTAGGTGATCACATACTCCAAAGATACTATACCTGTTTTGCATACTATGTGAGCGGTGAGGGATAATTTGATCCGATTCCCCAGGCTCGGTAGCAACGGAACTCCTGCACCGAGAAGGATCGGGGCAATGCGAACTTCAACCGTGTCGACGAGTCCGTCTTGGGCGAGGCTACGAAAGAGCAATCCGCCACCGAATAGCCAGATATCCTTACCAGGGCCAGCTTTCAGAGCGGCCAAAGTTTCCCGTTGACCATCCATCACGATAGCAACTCCAGGATGATCCTCTTGCCTCAACGTTCGCGAAAAAACAATGGTCTTCATACCGGGGATTGACACACGTCCGGCGGTCACCATCCCCTCAAATGTCCGGCGCCCGACCAAAATGGTGTCGAACTGACTGAATAGCGCAGTGAAGTCGAATTCCGGATCCCCGGCTATCCAATCGGCTTCGCCCTCTGGTCCCGCGATATAACCGTCTAAACTCATCACCACCGAATACCGCACGCGCCGCATGAACGTCTCCACCGGGCATATTTTTCCGGGATTATAACTCCCGCCTTGTCCCTCATTGTTACTAGAAATCTGGCAGAGCCCGGTTCGCGATCAGCGGTCGGGCTATTCGGAAGAAATCCAGGGACGTGCGACAAAGTACCTTCGGACCCGTTAAGAGCGAGGGCAACCTTGAACCCACTTGATCCCGACATGGCCGCGGAGCGGAGGCGGTCCGCCAGCTGAGCCGCGTGATGCTGTATGTGGCGGAGGTTCACTAACTGGTGCTCCAGTTTCGACATCCGGTACCAAGGGAATCCACTCTGCGAATTTTCCAGGTCGAGTTTGTCAAGAGCCGCGATCAGTGAATTGCCCCTACGCCTACAGTGCTGTTCTGTTCCACGATCAGCCCGTTTCCATGATAACTTGCGGTTTGCCGACCAACTGGAAGTCATGAGGTATCGGAAACAGCAGAACGGTAGAGTAGTCGTCTGAGCTGGGCGATGCCAACTGACCGGGACTTGGTCTTATGCTATGCACATGGCCAATAAGCTCTTCGCCGTTGCTACTCTGTGGTTGGTGACCGCGTTCGCTGCTGCTCAAAGCACAACTACTAATGTGCGCCCGCGCGCTTCCGACCTGGGGCTCAAGGTCGGCATCCTGCCGACCGGGCCGCTCGATGCGATCACCGATGTTGCCGGTGTCGAAGTCGGGCAGACGACCATTATTCGCGGCGATAACATCCGCACCGGCGTAACCGCCGTTCTGCCACATTCCGGCAATCTCTATCGAGAGAAAGTGCCTGGCGCGATTTTTGTGAGCAATGGTTTCGGAAAGCTAGCGGGCTCGACGCAGGTCGATGAAATGGGCAACATCGAAGCGCCCATCCTGCTAACGTCCACCACAAGCGTGCCGCGCGCGGCGGACGCGTTGATCAGCTACATGTTGGCGCTGCCGGGCAATGAGGAGGTGCTGTCCATCAACCCGGTGGTCGGCGAGACCAATGACGGATATCTAAGCGACATTCGCGGCCGTCACATCACGCCCGACGACGTGTTCGCCGCTGTCAAGAACGCAAAGGGCGGTCCGATCGAGGAGGGCGATGTCGGCGCAGGCACCGGGACAGTGGTCTTCGGCTGGAAAGGCGGAATCGGGACCTCGTCACGCCGCCTGCCCGCCAATCTCGGTGGATACACAGTTGGTGTCCTTGTGCAGACGAATTTCGGCGGCGTGCTCATGATTGCGGGCGCTCCCGTGGGCCAGGAACTGGGCCAGTACTACCTGCGTCACGAACTACAGCAAGCCGGCAGCGGGAAAGACAAGGCAGACGGATCCTGCATGATCGTCGTCGCTACCGACGCGCCGCTGGACGCGCGCAACCTGAAGCGGCTAGCGGCGAGGGCGTGGCTGGGCGTTGCGCGCACCGGCAGTTCCGCATCAAACGGCAGCGGAGACTACGCGATCGCATTCTCGACGGCGCCGCAGGTGCGGATCCATGCCAATGACAAAGCGCTGACGCAGAACGTGGAAGTGATGACCAACGACGCGATGTCGCCGCTGTTTCTGGCCGCGATCGAAGCGACGGAGGAAGCAGTGTACAACTCGATGTTTAAGGCAACGACGATGAGTGGCAACGGACACACGGTCGAGGCTCTGCCGATTGAAAAGACCGTGGAGATCCTTAAAAGACATAGAGCGATCCAGTGAAATACGACTCCGGCATCCACCTGGTTCACGGCCTCCTCGAAATGATCGAGAAGCAGCCGCGATACACATCGCTATACACATCAGTACTGCCGACCTGAGCTGCGTTTCATTCTGTCCGCTGGGATTTTGGCTTGCCTGTCACTTTGCCATGGACTAGTAGGCTTTGTCTCGCCCAGCGTTCACTTACTTGTATCCGGCCGGCGACGGCCCAACAACGGACATACGCCTGTTCTGTGTTTCGGATGATTGTGCCCAGCACTTCGGAGCTGATTCGGGCGTTTTATTTCCGGTGGCGGGCGCACTTTCAATTAGCGCGGTGCCTGAGCCGCGCACCAGCTTACTTCTCACTTTTGGCACCCTGGCGGCGATGAGCCTATTCGCGACCAGTTCCGATATTTTTCGTAAAATCCGTCCATTTCGTGGGTGGATTACTCTTTAGATCAGAGAAACCTTCTCGGTTGGCCCAGTTTCCCCGACGGCCGGACCGAGATTTTGCTGTCTCGCATTCGCTCGCCATGCAGATTCAGTCGACTCGGCCTAACTGCCAAGGAACTCCTCTCGTCAATATCCGTATATAGGTAAGGATGACCGCGCTTCGGGAGGTACCGATGCAGTCGCTCCTATCTGACTTGCGCTATGCCATTCGCGAGCTTCGTAAGCGCCCGGGCTTTACCGTCACCGCCGTTCTCTCGCTTGCCCTCGGCATCGGTGCCACAAGCGCTGTCTTCAGTGTCATCTATGCAGTTTTGATCGATCCTTTCCCTTACCCGGGTTCGGATCGCATTGTGGAGCTGAGGCTTGTAGATAAGGCGGGCAACGATCGCTTCACCGGGCTAAGTGGCCCCCAAATGGACCAGCTACGGCAGGCAAAGTCGCTCGAAGACGTCACTGCCATGGACTTTTGGAATCTAACCACGACGGATGGAGATCTTCCGGAAGATGTGCAGGCGATGTACATTTCTCCGAACGCACCGAATCACTGGGGCATCCGCGCCCAGATGGGACGATGGTTGATTCCCTCCGATGCGCCGCCTGGACAGGAGGCTCAGCCGGTAGTCGTTCTGACGCATCAATTCTGGCAGCGCTATTATCTCGGTGACCCCGGCGTTATTGGCCGCACGATCCAACTGGTTCACAAGCCGTACCAGATCGTGGGAGTCATGCCACCGCGTTTTAAGTGGGGTGCGGCGGACATGTACGTGCCGCTGAAGGTGACTCTAGATCCGAATATTCGTTACGGGCCTTCGATCAAACTTCGCCCGGGCGTGACCGCTGCTCAAGCGAGCGCTGAACTCCAGCCCATCTTACAGGAGTTTGCCAAGCAATCTCCCGCGCAATATCCGGAAACATTTCGAGTCCAGGTACGCAGCATCGTTGAAGTGTACGCCAGACCTCTTGGGCCTACACTCTATCTGCTTCTCGGCGCGGTCGCTTCCCTGCTGCTGATTGGCTGTGCCAATGTATCCATTCTGCTTTTGGCCCGAGGCACTGAACGGCAACACGAACTCGCCGTGCGGGCGGCTGTTGGAGCCGGCCGCCTACGCATGATTCGGCAACTGCTTACGGAATCTCTTGGAATTGCCACCACCGGCGCGATCCTCGGTGTGCTTCTCGCATGGCGAGGACTTTCCTTCCTCGCCGCGCGACTCCCAGAAAATTCTTTCCCCGCGGAATCCGTGATCAAGATGAATGTGCCGGTACTGCTCTTCAGCGTGGCGCTAGCGTTCGTCACAGCGATTTTGTTTGGACTCTGGCCGGCGATGCAGCTCTCACGGCCGGAGATCGCCCGATTGATGCAGAGCGGCACGCGTCGGGTGATGGGCAGCGTGCGCGCAAGGCGCAGCCACGGCGTCATGGTCGCGGCGCAGGTAACTCTGACCCTGCTGATGCTGACGGCAGCAGGGGCGGCGGGCAAAGGTTTTCTTCACCTTGTGAACACCGATCTCGGCTACGACCCGCATAACAGCATGTCCGTGCCAATTCCCGTGCACGAGAACACACACGTTTCATGGAAAGATCGTTCCGAATATTTCGAGCAAATCCGCTCCAGAATCGCCACCATGCCAGACGTGGTAGCGGCGGGTATCTCAACCAACGCAACCCCGCCGTCGAATGGCTGGCGCCAACGGATCGAAATCATGGACAGCAGCACAGCGGAAAAACCTGAAGTACGGGTGAACTTCATCAGCCCAGAATATTTCCCGCTGTTGCGTATTCCGCTCGCACAAGGCCGCATCTGGGATCATGCCGAGAATATGCGCGGTGGGATGCTGGCGGTAATCAATCAGAATATGGCGCGGCAGTATTGGCCCAACGGCGATGCCATTGGCCACCAAATCAGGATACCGGCACTAAAAGATCAGCCGCCGTATACGCGCGCTGTTGCCGGATGCGACGGCTGGTTGCAAATTATCGGCGTCGTTGCCGACGCGCGAGACGATGGGCTGCGAAATCCGATCAAGCCGCAGGTTTATGTCCCGTATACGACACAGATGTGGATGTTTACGCAAATCCTTGTGCGGACGCGTAGCGCGCCGCTGGCCCTATTGCACGATATTCGAACTCAGCTTGTGAAGATTGATCCTGAGCAACAGACGATGCGTGTGCGTGATCTCGAAACGTGGATCACCAACCAACAAGAGTATGCGCAGCAACGGCTTGTGGCCACACTGTTTGGAATATTCTCGATTTTGGCGCTGGCGCTGGCATCGGTTGGCTTGTACAGCGTTGTTTCGTACGGAGTCGCGACCCGCACGAACGAATTTGGCATCCGCATGGCCCTCGGAGCGAGAGCCTCGGACGTCTTCCGCATTGTACTGTCGTCAACAGCAGTGAACGTTGGAAGCGGGCTGGCCGCCGGCATCCTATTAAGCGTCGCCTTCGACAAACTCGCCACAAAATGGGTGACCGAAAGTTCCCGCGACCCGGTGGTTCTTGCAGCGGTAACCCTTCTGCTTGTGGTCGCCGCGACACTCGCGTGCTTAGTGCCAGCCCGCCGTGCCGCTGCCACTGATCCCATGGAAGCGCTTCGCTGCGAGTAACCCCCCACGGAGTCCAGCGACAGAGGTCCGCTTTGGTTTCAATCGACGATCGTCACGAGACTACTTGGAGCACGGCCGCGCCCGGAATCGCGTCATTCTTCAACGCATTGAGCGCTTCATTTGCTTCGGACAGCGCAAATCGCTGGACTCGTGTTTCGATCGGAATCTCCGCTGCTACTTTCAAAAAGTCTTCTCCGTCCTTCCGCGTGTTATTTGCCACGCTGCGCACGATTCGCTCCTGATAGAGCAGCTCGTAATCAAACGATGGAATTGGACTCATATGTATTCCGCCCAAGACCAGCGAGCCACCCTTTCGCAAAGACTTAAGGGCCGCTGGTACGATTTCGCCTGCCGGAGCAAACACGATCGCAGCATCCAATTTTGCGGGAGGCTCGGCGAAAGTTTCGCCGGCCCATTTTGCGCCGAGATCCAACGCCAATTGCCGGTGACGGATGTCGCGGGTCGCCGCGTATACCTCAATTCCCCAGTGACGGGCGACTTGTATCGCCACGTGAGCCGCTGCGCCGAATCCGTAAAATCCTAGCTTCCCTCCGGGCTGAATTCCCGACAACCGTAGAGACCGAAATCCAATAATCCCCGCACACAACAACGGCGCCGCTTGTTCGTCTGCAAATCTTTCCGGGATTGTGTAGATGAACTGCTCCGGCGCGACGACGTACTCCGCGTATCCTCCATCGACGGTGTAGCCCGTGAACTCAGGCTGGTCACAGAGATTCTCGGATCCCGAGCGACAGTAGGAGCACGTTCCGTCCGTGCGGTGTAGCCACGCGATTCCTACGCGAGACCCCATCGAAAAGCGCGATGCCTGTCTCCCCACGCGGTCGACGATTCCCACAACCTGATGGCCAGGAATGATGGGAGATTTTCTAGGGGACAGCTCACCTTCGACGACGTGCAGATCGGTCCGGCAAACACCACAATAGCGTACCCGCACGAGAACTTCGCCCTCTCCAGGCTCGTGCATTGGCACTTCGCCATATTCCAGGGGCCGCGTTTCAACTGGCGCAGGACGCGAGAGCACACACGCTTTCATGGAGAAGCCTCGCCATCAAGATCAACGCCGTGCAGGGCGCACGACAAGTCGCTCACCGACGATTCTCCAACAGATCGACGTTTGAATGAATCCTTTTCCATGGGGCAAACGCTACGGCAGCTTCCGCTTCCCCCCAGCCTGCTGGCGACACGGAGCATTTCGCCAAGGATGAGCGTGGTTGGCCATTTTCCATTACAAATACCATCTTACAAACACCATTCGATCCTAGGGCGACTTCGATTTCGCTTGTAACTCACTCTCCCGCAAGGGATTAGTCTCGATCCCCTTTCGTCACAACTTTTTACAATCGTTTGCTTGGGCTTGACACGTGGTCTTTCGCAGGTCTTTATATTCGTTATTCACAGTTGAGTTCTTGACGGAGTACCAGTTTGACGAAGCCAAAGATGTCCGGGAAGTGGCGCTTAACCGATCGTACGCGTCTGCTTCTCACTCTGGAGCTCTCGATCATGCTCCCTGCGGCCTTATTGATGTTCTTTAGTATCTCGAACTTGCATCACATTCAGCGCGACAAGGCCATCGAAGCCGCCATCCAGCGCGACTTCTCCCACGTTCTGTACATCGCTGAGAAAAAGGCCTATCACAAAGCAGCCGACATGTTAATTCCGGTCCGCAAACAATTCCCTTGTGGCGACGACGCAGCCACAATTAAGCCCCAACTCGACGCCATGCTCGCGGCTCATCCCGAGTTTCTTTACGCAATCCTCTATGACAAAGATCACGACTTGTTTACCTGGCGCCTCCAACCGGCACGCGAAGGCGACGAGGTTTTCCGCAAACGCATGGCGGACTTGATGACCATGACCAGCAAGTGGTTTCCGCTGGAGGCCCCCGAGCTGGCCCACAAACTCCGCATGACGGCAGAAAAAGAGGAAATGCCGTTCGGTTCCGAAGGCGGTTGGACGGACCGGAATGACGAGCACTATTACTGGAGCATTGCGTATTTTATTCCTCCGGATGTGCCCAAGGGCAGCGTCGTGCTGGGAGTGGTTGGATTTGATCCGGAGTATCTGCGGAATTCTTTTTTCCCCGCGGTCATTACCGATGTGCTGACGAGCAAGAGCAGCGTATTGAGAGCTGACGCCAGTCCTCCCGCCATGATGGTTCATCCGCAGAAGAGTTCCACTCCCTGGGTCACTTCGTCAAACTGGGACGGCGGAAAAGCTGAAATGGACCGGCCCCTTGAATACATTTTTCAGGGCATGGTTCTGGCCATCAAATACCCTGGCACCACGATTGACGAAATCGGCGCCAAAATTCTCAGAAACAACTACATCATCCTTGCAGCGCTCTCTCTCGTCATGGCCGGCGGGGTGTTCCTTACCTATCGCAATATTTCCCGCGAAATGAAGCTAGCCAGATTGAAGTCGGACTTTGTCGCGAACGTTTCTCACGAGCTGCGCACCCCGCTCGCTCTCATCCGTCTTTATGCCGAGACGCTCGAACTCGGCCGCCTTACCGCGCAGGAAAAGTACCAGGAATACTTTCGCATTATTCGCGAAGAGAGTGAGCGTCTTACCGCTCTCATCAACAATATCCTTGATTTCTCCCGTATCGAGGCAGGCCGTAAGGAATACGAGTTCAAAGAGACGAACCTCGCGGAACTCGTTCGCGCCACGCTTGATTCGTATCGTTTTCAGATCGAACAAAACGGTTTCGCCTTTGAGGAGAATATTTCAGGCGACATTCCCCCACTGAACGTGGACCGCGAAGCCATTGCCCGCTCCTTGCTTAATCTGGTCAACAACGCTCTAAAGTATTCAAAAGACCAGAAATACATCGGTGTGAGCCTCTACCGGTCGAACGGCAGCGTCAAGCTGGAGGTGCAGGATCGCGGAATTGGAATCGCAGCTGGTGAGCAGGACAAGATTTTTGAGAAGTTCTACCGCTGTGGCGATCCGTTAGTGCACAACACCAAGGGATCCGGGCTTGGGCTGTCGCTTGTGCGTCATATTGCGCAGGCGCATGGCGGCACCGTCTTCGTCGAAAGTGTCCCGGAGAAGGGCAGCAAATTCACGATCGCGTTGCCAATCGACCCGTCAGCCCGAGGAGGACTTGCACCCGCATGACCGCCTCAGACCACCGCCTATTTCCAGGTTTCCGCTCTTTCGCGAAGGAGAATTCATGGGAGTAACAAAGATCCTGATTGTCGAGGACGAACCCAACATGGTCGCCGGCCTCCGCGATAATTTCGAGTACGAAGGCTTCCAGGTTGCCACGGCGCTCGACGGCGTGGACGGCCTGGAGCAGGCTCTCAAGAATTCACCGGATCTGGTAATTCTCGACGTGATGATGCCACGCATGAGCGGGCTCGACGTGTGCAAGCAACTCAAGGCCAAGCGCCCCTCCATTCCGATCATCATGCTGACAGCGCGCGGTCAAGAAGTGGACAAAGTAGTGGGGCTCGAGCTCGGCGCTGACGACTACGTCACCAAGCCTTTTTCCATCCGCGAACTGCTCGCGCGCGTTAAGGCGGTACTGAGACGCACACAAACTCTGCCGAAGGAGATGGAGCGCTATACCTTTGGCGACGTCGAGGTGAACCTCCGGAGCTATCAGGTTCTTCGCGGCGGCAACCCGGTGGAGTTGTCCGGAAAAGAATTTGAGCTCCTCAAGCATTTTCTGTGTCATTCCGGGCAGACGCTGAGCCGGGATCGTTTGTTGGACGAGGTGTGGGGATACGAGAACTATCCGACGACCCGCACAGTCGATACCCACATCGTGCGCATCCGTCAAAAGCTTGAGCCGGTTCCCGAAGAGCCTCGCTATTTCCTAACAGTACATGGTATTGGGTACAAATTTGTCGGTTAATTTTTGCGCTGGCAGAGGAGTTGGACATGTGGAATACGTGGCAGAGGACAAGCCCGGAACAATTGGCGCTAGGCGCTCCGTTCACTCGTGAAGAGCCAAAGGACGAAGAGGCTTCCTGCGGGGATGGACGTTCACAAGAAGTCCGCGCGCTCGAGGAAGAGTTGGCCATATTGCGCCGCGAACGATCGAAGCTCTACCGGGGCATCTTTGAAGCGGCTCAGATTCAGCGCAGGCTTTGTGCTCCTCGGCAATTCAGCTCTGGCGAATTTGAGGTTGCCGGTGAGATATTTCCGGTCCGCCACCTTTCCGGCGATTTTTTCAAAGTGATGGAACTCGACTCTGCGCTTGGCATAGTGGTTGGGGATATCGCTGGCAAGGGACTATCGGCAGGAATCTGGCTGCCTCATCTTGTCTCGCTGATTCACCGCTGCGCACAGGCACATGCAGATCCGGCGGACGCGATCGCGGAAGCCAATCGCGAGCTCTGTGCCGGATACGGTGAGCCGCCGTTGGTCGCACTGTTCTTCGCGCGAATCGACCTGCAGGACGGCGAGATTGTTTATTGCAATGCAGGATTACCGTCTCCCTTGATTTTGGGACGCGACAATGACGTCATCCACTTGGAGAAAGGCGGCCCTATGCTCGGTGCCATGTCCAATGGGACTTTCAATACAGGGAGAGTGATCCTGGACCCGGGCTACGTCTTGATTGCCTGCTCCGACGGGGTAACGGAATGCCAAAACTCGCGAGACCAAGAGTTCGACTTGACGCGGCTCTCGGCAGCCGCACGAGCTGCCGGGGGAGGAAGTGCCAGTGAGACGCTTTTTTCTACTCTGGGCGCGGTGCTTGATTTTGCGGATGGGTCCTCGCTCAATGACGATTTGACGCTCTTGGTGGTTCGGCGCGAGGTAACGATGGCGATACGCAGCCGCTCGCGTGCTCGGGATTCCTCAATCCCTACGCGTGAGGAGGTTCCTGTCGGGCCGGTCGGCAGCGCTGTCCGACAGAAATTGGTTTCCTAGCGGTTGTACTAGGCAGGATGCACGCTCCGGGCTCCGCAAGAGCGCGGCCTTGGAGACGACACTTAGGGTGTGTTCAGAAGGGAGCCGTCATGGCAACGACGATGAATTCAGTACTGTTGGGAGAGTCGGGAGTTCGCGACGCCATTATTAATGTTGCTTTCAGAAGCTGCCCGGAGTTGCTCGGCACACTCTACACCTCGCATTATCGTTACGTCTTGAACGTGTGTCGGCACTTCTTCTGGCGGCGTGAAGATGCGGAAGATGCAGCCGCCGAAGTTTTCTTGAAGTTGCATGCCGTACTGGAGACTGAGAATCACCCGATACGATCCCGGTCTTGGCTGTCGAAGGTCACGGGCCGGCATTGCATCGATAAACTACGCCAGGTAAAGGCCGAGCGCCGTCGTCGCGTTGATGAAGTAGAGTTCGATACCCTACCAGACAGCTTAACCCTTTCGCCTCTTTCTCGGGTTCTGCGTCGCGAGCAGCAGGGCAAGGTGCGGGAAGAACTGCGCCACCTGCCGCGAGACTATCGGATCCTGCTTGTGCTGCACTACTATCGGCAAATGACCTATGCCGAAATTGCGCTCGCTCTCGGCAAACAGCTGCCAGCGATCAAGACGGCAATTTTTAGAGCCAAGAGAATGCTTCGCGACAGAATTCTGGGTCCAGCAAATGGGCAGTACCGGCAGATATTGGGAACGCTCGAGTGAAGTCATTATTTCGGGTTCGTCCGTATCGCGATGTCCCGATTACGACTACATCCAAACATCCTCTTGAAAGCTGAAGTGTCGGATTCGTAGCACTCTGATTCGTATCACCCAGAGTGCGGGCCGAGAAAGCTATATTCCTCACCCGAATCTGAGATGTGAAAAATACGATAGCCATGTGCTCGTAGCGTGGAAATTGCTTCTCGAGTCCTGGAAACGCCAATTTCGCGCCACCGATGATGAAATTCGACGCACAGTTGTCTCACGGGGATGGAATTTTCTAAGACGTCATGGAGCACGGCATACTCCGCGCCTTCAACATCCATCTTTAATATATCGAGGGAATCGTGTCCAAGGTCCTTCATGATCGTGGCAACGCGGCGAACCGGAGCCCAAATGGAACGCTCGGAGCCGGCGCGCTGCACAATTGTGTGCGAAACGTGCGCTGGCGATTTTGGCGGCGCAAACCTGAGCATACCGTCGCATGCGGCAACTCCATACTGATGCGCGTGAAAGCCTGCTGGGACGTTCTGGGTCTTCAACCAGGCAAGGCTGCGCGGGGTAGGATCAAATGCGTGAACCTGTACTCCGAACTTTCGAATCAACTCTAGATCGAAGGAGATGTCGGTTCCAATGCCGAAGGAGTAGACTGTTGCCTGTTCCCGTAATTTGTCTGAGCGAATTGCAAATTGAGCGTTGACGTTGCCCAAGACTTCGCACGAACACTGCAGGTCCCGCTTGACCAAGAGGTCGCGCCCAACGCATGCTCGGCCAAGGCGTTTGAATCTTCTCGTCACACTGCGTAGCGCTCGCATCGGGCATTCCTGTTTCTAATTTGGTCCCCAATTCAGAGCACCTGCGTCGCGAATCTTGACAGCCATTAAGGCGGAACCCCCACCGGTCAAGTGGCCGTAATCTGATTGCAGTGGGACTCCTTCCGCAGCGTATTCGAGGCAAGAACCGCGCTGGCAGAGCAATTTAAAATAGGAGATGTAACGAACCTGGAGTCTCCGTTCGGCGAGCTGGGACATTTCCTGATCCAGCCTTTCGTAGTAGGGCACGCGATGGTCGGCGGGAATCCGAGGATCGTTTTTCTGTATCGCCAATGCGAGCAAACGAGGAAGAGCCGAATCGTATTGAACGGTCGGACCAAAAAGAACAATTGTGATTCCCTGACTTTTCAGCCAATCAACGGTGCGTTCGAGGCGCGGCAAATCAGAGCCATCCCACCTAGCCGCTATGAGGAGTGCGTCCACATGATGGCTCTGCAGATAATCGTGAAAAACGTAGTCCATCATGAGGCGGCACCGTTTGTCGGCGCCGAGAGCCTGGTCCAACGTTGGCTTGCAACCGGAGGCCGTCGCCTGCATGAGATTGATGTCGGTGAAGACGGACGAGAGCCCATGCCAGAGTTGAGCGGCGTGGCTATCGCCGATCAAGAGCTCATTTCGCTTCTTGGGGTCCTGGCGGAGGCACACGGAAGGATCAAAGGATGACTGAAGATTTCTTGACGTGAGAAAACAGGTTCCAACGCGGTATTCCGATTCGGTCACCGGATCAGCGTTTTCCAGAAAGGAAGCCACGAGGACA
>Ga0070708_100003242_pt1 | contig 12700 bp, 10 predicted proteins | sample KBSK5503metaG_FD_65469 | JGI IMG/M metagenome (GOLD analysis project Ga0070708, IMG submission 65469) | Corn, switchgrass and miscanthus rhizosphere microbial communities from Kellogg Biological Station, Michigan, USA - KBS K5-50-3 metaG | ecosystem: Host-associated > Plants > Roots >...
GCGGCCCGCATGTGCTCTTTCCGGGGATTCGCGTCCGGGTAAGCGTCGGTGGGCGGATTTGTGTTAGTTCTGGGCTTCCGGATAAGGAACGCCCCGGACGCGCCGTTTCCCGCCGAACCCGGGCAGGTCGGCCAGGACGGGGGCAGGCGGGAGTTGCCCTGACAGCGCACGGCACACGGTGGGCTTGAACAGGCTTTCCTGTCGCTATGCATGACCGTGCCGTTTCTGGTATTACCTGCTTAGCCTCTTAGCGGGGAAGGAGCAGGTCGGCCGATGGATAGTCTGCAGCCGGGTGATCCCGTCACGGTCGGCGGCTACCGACTGCTGGGCAGGCTGGGCAGCGGCGGGATGGGGCAGGTATTCCTAGGCTCCTCCCCCGGCGGCCGAAGGGTTGCGGTGAAGCTCATCCACTCCGACTACGCCCGGACTAGCCAGTTCCGGGCGCGGTTCGCCCGCGAGATCGAGGCGGCGCGCCGGGTGGGGGGCTTTCACACCGCACCGGTCGTGGACGCGGATCCCGACGCCGATCCGCCGTGGATGATCACCGCCTACATTCAGGGCCAATCGCTGCAGGAAGCCGTCGATGAGCGCGGGCCGTTCGGACTGGAACGGCTGCGTGCGCTCGGTGCGGGCCTCACCGAAGGGCTCGGCGCGATCCACGCCTGCGGCCTGGTACATCGCGACCTCAAGCCGGCCAACGTGATCATGGCCGAGGACGGGCCGCGCATCATCGACTTCGGCATCGCCCAGGCCACCGACGTGTCAGCGCTGACCACGGCGGGCACGGTGGTGGGCACGGCCACTTATATGTCCCCCGAGCAGGTGCGGGGCGATACCGTGGGGCCGGCCAGCGACGTGTTCTCGCTGGGCTGCGTGCTGGCCTTCGCCGCTACAGGGCGGGTTCCGTTCGGCGGCGAGACGATCGCCACCGTCGTGCACCGGATCATGAACGAGCCGCCTGACCTGGAGGGAATGCCTGACGACGGTGACTTCCAGCCGCTGGTGACCGAGTGCCTCGCCAAGGCCCCGGAGGATCGCCCGCCAGTCCCCGAGTTGCTGGGCCGCCTTACCGGCACCGCCGGGACCACGGAACGTCACAGAACGATACCGGAGCCTGTGGTAACCCGTCGTACTGGACACGACACCCCGGCGACATGGACGCAGGCTCAAGCGAAAACCGCCGGGACGCTCCCCGCCGAGGCAGTGCGGCCCGCGCGGACCAGGCGGCGCCGCCGTCTCGCCGTTGCCGTTGCCGTCGCCGCGCTGGCGTCCGCCGCCAGCGTGGCTGTCCTGCTCAGTAGCGGCGGAGGCACCGGTAAGGGGCATGCTCCGCCGGCCCCCGCGGACCGTGCCGCGCGTGGTAACAGTCCGCGTGTGGCGCGCCCGGCACTCGTCCTCGCCGACCCGTCCGGCGCACGGCTGCTCAACGTCGCGTTCGGCTCGGATGGCACGCTGCTGGCCAGCACCGACGCCGCCGGCCGCACGTACCTCTGGAGCATGACGTCAGGCCGGCTCGCGAGAGTCCTGCACGATCCCAGTGGCGCGGGTGCGCCTGGTATCGCGTTCAGCCCGGACGCGACCACCATCGCCACAGGCGACCTGAACGGTCATGTCTACCTGTGGAACGTGAGCAACGGCACGCTGATCCGGACCTTCAGCGACCCGCAGAGCGGGGGTGTGTCAGACGTCGCCATCTACCCGAACGGCAAGCTCCTGGCAGCCAGCGACTTCAACCACAACATGTACATCTGGGAGGTAGCGAGCGGCAGGCTCCTCATGCCTTCCCCCGATCCTGACGGCCAGCGGGTCCTGACTGTGGCGTTCAGCCCGAAGGGGGGATTTCTCGCCAGCACCAACTTCAGCCACAGCACTTACCTGTGGGACCTGGACAAGAACGGCGAGCTGTACGCAACGTTGCACGATCCGGGCAGCAAGAGCGGCGATCCGGGGCACAGCGGCGTCGCCTTCAGCCCTGACGGCGTTTCGCTTGCCACCGCGGACATGCACAATACCTACGTCTGGAGCGTGTCCCGGCGGACCATCACCCGGCTGCTACACGATACGAGCGGGCAGTGCGCCATGTGCGTATTGAACGTCGCCTTCAGCCCGGACGGCCGGATCCTCGCGACCAGCATGACGATCGGTGGCAAGTTCGGCAGCCCGCTCACCGGCACCGTCTATCTCTGGAACCCGACCGCCCGGACGCTCATCGCAACGTTGCACGAACCGGCCAGCACGGTAAACGGATTCATCACCCCGGGAGTTGGCTTCAGCCCAGATGGCACCCTTCTCGCCACCGCCGACGGCGCCAGCAGCGTCTGCGTCTGGAACCTGAACGACATCGTCCCGCCCGGTAAGCTCTAGCGTTAGCCCGCAGCTGCCGAGAACTGGTCCTACCTGGCGGGGGGATCAGTATCCGCCGGCGGCAGGTCCTGCACCTGCTGCCTGGTGAGGCTGAGCCGGATGCCGTCGTCGAACCCGGCCACCTTGTCGAACGGGACGGCGACGTCCTTGCGCGTCCATAGGTGCCCTTCCCGCACGAGCACGTGGGTCACCTGGCGGCTGCCCGGGTCGATGCGCAGGGCGTAGACCTGCCCGATATCGCCATCGGTGGCGTGAACGTGGTCGCCGCGGTGCTCTTCCACCTCGCCCGGCGGGACGATATCAACGGTTTCCATTTCTGGGATCCGGGGGATCGTCCCGCCCTCCACAGTTGGGTCGCCCGCACCGCGCCAGCCGGGAGGGAGCAGCTGAACCGGGACCCCGTAGCCGGGCACGAACTCCGCCAGTGTCTCCTCCGCGGGCTCGAGGCTCGCGAACTCCGCCTCGGTGCAGCGGAGCCGGATCTGGTCCGTCGTCGCGTCGACACGATCGAACGGGACGAGCCGGGCCAGCCCAGCCCGGCCTTTGGGCTCGACCACGACATGGGTCACCACGCGGGCGGCGGGGTCGATGACTGCGGCCCGCACCTCACCGCGATACCCGTCGCTGCACACGGCGTCGGTTCCGATCACGAGCGTTACCAACAGCCAGCCCTCCTCCTGCCCAGGACCCTAGCGCACGCAGGCATCCCAGCCTGGCAGGCCGAAGCCCGCGCCGGCGCGTCAGCGAGTACCCGTGATGTAGTCGGTCAACGCGGCTCGCTCGGTCTCGAGTTCGTCGATACGGCTCTTCACCACGTCGCCGATGCTCACGATCCCCCGCAGGCCGCCGTCCACCAGGACCGGCGCGTGCCGCACCCGGTGCTCGGTCATCATGCGCATGACCTCCTCGAGCGAGGTCTGCGGTGTGACCGTGAAAACCTGGGCGGTGTAAATGGCCGTGACCGGCTCGGACATGACCGCGGCGCCCCGCTTGGCGAACGCCCGGACGATGTCCCGCTCGCTGGCGATCCCGTCGACCGACGTACCGTTGGACGAGACGATGACGGCACCGATCCGATGTTCGTCGAGCACCGCCAGCAGTTGCCGCACCGTCGTATCGGGGGTGACGGTGACGACCTTCGCGCCCTTGACGCGCAGGATATCGCTGATCCGCATCTAACCTCCCAGGCACCGATTCCGTGCCGACGGTGTACCCGCGTCAACCCCGGGCTATTACTTCAACCCGCAGCCGGCTAACCGAGAGATTAGCGGTCAGTCTCTCGGCGGCGTGCGAGGAAGCCCGAAGCGGGCGAAGATCCCCATGGTCAGCCTGTGCCCGGCGGGAGCCGGCCGCCGCTGTCCAGCGCGGCGATGCCGCTGCCGTTGGCGGCCTGCGCCATCGTGGTCAGCGCACTGGCGTGGCCGAGTACGTACCGGCCGAAGAACGCCAGGGTGATGCGGGCGACGAGGCGTTCCACCGGGTTGTCGCCGGTGTACGGGACCATGTGATCCGCGCCGAACAGGTCTAGGTAGTACCTGGGGCTGGCCGTGTCCGCGCGATACATCTGCACGCTCGTCCATGGCGGGTTGATGGTGTCCGCGCTGCCCTGGACGAACAGCATCGGCGGCACCGCGCCCGTGAAGTAGGCCCCCGGCATCGGCGGCCATTCGGCCCCGGACAGGACCGCCACGGCCTTCAGCCGGCGGTCCTGGCAGCACGTGCTGGCCGCCAGGGCGGCCACCGTGTCTCCGCCATCGGACTGGCCCGCCGCGGCGACCTGGCGCGGGTTGAGCCGGCCGGAAAGGAAGTCACCGGGCTGGGCGTTCAGCGCCAGCAGGCTGCCGAGCACGTAGGACATGTCGGCGGGCTGGTTCACCAGATCCGGCTCGTACGCGGTCGAAGCCACCTGGCAGCTGGTGCGCGGGAAGTCCACCGACGCGACCACGTAGCCGGCGCTGGCCCAGGCCTGCAACAGGCTCTCGTAGGTGCTGCTGCACTGCTGGAACCCAGGGGCAAACATGATCAGCGGGAACGGGCCGCCGGCCGGCCATGACCCGGATGATCCCCGGTCCACCGGGTACCGGATCACGGTCAGCACGGAACGCTCACCCACATGCTGGCCGGTTACCCCGACGCGCGCGGGCTCGGCGAAGATCATCCGCCGCTCACCGACCCCGTAGCGGCCGGCCACGCCGAGGGGGGCGGCACGACGGGGCGGGGCCGTGGCCGGCGCTGTCGTGCTGGGCACAACCGCCGTAGAGCGGACGGGAGCGGGAGACGTCGCCGAGGGCTGCGTGAGGTGGTGCGGGGGGCTCCCGCAGCCGGCCGCGAGCACCACGGTCGCGACCAGGGCGACGAGAACCTCGCTGGCCAGGATCAGCCCGGACCGCCGGGCGGCCGACACCACCGCAGCATCCTAGCTTCGGCTAGCGTGCGCCGTGCCCCGCGCCGGCAATCTCGGCGAGGATGGTCACGACCTGCCCGGCGGCGCGGCGATCTCGTCCCGGCTCGCGGGTTAGGTTCTTTCCATGACCGCAGATGAGGTGGAGGTCGAGGTCGGGGACCGGTCGGTGCGGATCTCCAATCCGGGCCGGGTGTACTTCCCTGCCCGCGGGGAGACCAAGCTCGACCTGGTGCGCTACTACCTGGCGGTGGGCGATGGCATCGTGCGCGCGCTGCGGGAGCGGCCGTGCATGATGCACAGGTTCCCGTCCGGGGTCGCCGGGGAGAAGGTGCACCAGAAGCGGGTCCCGCACGGCGCGCCGCCCTGGCTGGAGACGGTGCGGGTGCACTTCCCCCGCTACGGCCGGCACGCCGACGAGCTGTGCGTGACCGAACTGGCCGCCGTGATCTGGGCGGTGCAGATGTCCACCGTGGAGTTCCACCCGTGGAACTCCCGGCGGGCCGATACCGAACGGCCCGACGAATGGCGCATCGACCTGGACCCCGGGCCGCGCTGCGAGTTCGGCACCGTGCGCCGGGTCGCGCACATCGTGCACGAGATGCTCGGCGAGCTCGGCGCGGCCGGCTGGCCCAAGACCTCGGGCGGGAACGGCCTGCACGTCTACGTCCGGATCGAGCCCCGGTGGGGCTTCGCCGAGGTGCGGCGGGCCGCCCTCGCCTTCGCCCGCGAGGTCGAGCGCCGCGCGCCGGACGCCGTGACGACCACCTGGTGGCGCAAGGACCGTGACCCCGCCATGCTGTTCGTCGACTACAACCAGAACGCCCGCGACCACACGATCGCCAGCGCCTACTCGGTCCGCGGCGTGCCGGAGGCGATCGTGTCCACCCCCATCAGCTGGGACGAGATCGACCACGTCGACCCGCGCCGGTTCACCATCGCCACCGTGCCCGCCCGCTACGCCGAGCTCGGCGACCTGCACCAGGGCATCGACGAATCGGCCTACCGGCTGGATACCCTGCTGAACTGGGCAGACCGGGACGGACTCGACTAGCAGCCGGCCGGCGTGGAACCCGGCCGCCCTCGGCCTGGCGCCGGGGCACCACACGCTGACGCTGCGGAGCATGCTCATCACTACCGTCGCCAGCTTCTCCAGCGGGTGACGCGCCGCCGGTTAGCTCTGGCTGCCCGGGTACCTCGCCGGGAGGAGCCCGTAAGCGAACTGACCGCTGTCGGGCGCGGCTGGTACTCCCACGGACTGGAGCAGGTCGTCGAAGTTGGCCCCGATCATGGTCGGGAACGGGCCACCCCCGCCGATGCCGCCGGCTTCCGGAAGCTCCGATTCCGTGGTCAGGGCGTCCGCTCGCGCCCATCCGGTCTCGATGCCGGCGCCTCCCTGGAACATGTAGGCGATCACCGTCGAGGGCGACACGCGCTGACCGACCTGAACGGTTGGCCTGACGTCTTCGGCCACGTAGACCATCAGCCCTGCATCCGGACCATCGGTGAGCTGGTAGGTGATCCACCCTCCGCCGGGCCACCCGGAGGAAGTCCCTGTCGCGTTGGTGATGACCGCGTTGCCGAGAGCGTAGATCGGGCCCGCCCCGGAGAAGTCGACGCCCATATCGATGCGTTCGGGAACCAGGCCGCTGACGGCACGCAAGGGATTGCTGTACCACGGCACGACGGCGACGCCGGCGCTGACGACCTCGGGCTGCGCTTTGACCTGCGTGCCGAGCCAGGCCGCAGCCTGCAGGCCCAATGCGTCGGCCTGGCCCACCCACGCCACGCTGGGTGCTCGCTGAATCCAGCGGGCCGCGGTCGGCCAGGCGGAGGCCAGGATAGCCGAGCCCGCTACGGCGACGGCCGCGACCATGGCCGGCTTGCTCCGCCGTGCGGACGCGATTCCGGGAACCTTCCGTCGCCGCGGCGCCGCGCCGGAGCGGGCGGCTCCGGATCGCGGCGGCTTACGGTGCCGGGCGGCCGTGCTGGACACAATCGGGCCTTTGGTCTGGGCGCGGCGAACGCCGCACGCTGGGTACTGTCAATCCACCAGGCTGCATCACGCGCAGGCACCGACGGGCCGGAACTACGTAACAGACAACTGCGACTACGCTATGTGGACGGCGCTCCGCCGATGGCCCGGACGCGGCGCAGGACCTCCTCGGTGCCGAGCGCGGCCACCACATCGGCCAGTTCTGGGCTCTCCCGCGACCCGGTGATCAGCACCCGGATGACCTGGGACGCCTCGCGGATGGAGCCGCCGCTGTAGCGGTGCGGATCCTGCTTGTACGCCTTCGGGCTGGGCGCGAACCCGAGATCGGCGGCGAGGCGGCGGACCTGGTCGAACCAGACGGTGTCCGCCGACGGCGGCTGGTAGGAGCGGGCGAACGCCTCGGCCAGGGCGCGCACCAGGTCCGGGTCCATGCCGCGGAAACGGGCGTCGGCCGGGTCGGTGACCGGCTCGAAGAGCTCGGCGAAGAACCATCCGTAGACGCCGGGGAAGTCCGCCCACTTGCGCAGGTCCTTGCGCGGGTTGGGGACGCCTTCCCGCTCGATGGCCAGGGCGGCCAGCGCCAGCGCCGGCTCGGCGGCCAGGACCTTGGCCAGGTCCGGGGCGTAGCGCCCGGCCCAGGTGCCGACCTCGGCGAGGATCTGCTCGCCGGGCAGGGTGGCGATGTAGTCGGCGCTGATGTCGTCGAGCTTGACTATGTCCACCAGCGGGCCCGCGGTGCCGCATTCGGACAGGCGGATCGGCGCGGCCAGCGCCTGCGCCAGCGGCATCTCGGCGAGCCTGCCGTTGGCCAGGCCCCGCAGGTAGTACTGGACCGCCGGGGCCGGGTAGCCCTGCTCGATGTAGAAGCTCACGGTGGCTTCCGGGTCCCGGCGCTTGGACAGCTTGCGGCGGCTGCCTCCTTCCTGCTTCATCAGCAGGGCGATGTGCGCGTATTCGACCCGCTCGAAGCCGAGGGCGTCGAACAGCTGCAGGTGCAGCGGGACAGAGGAGATCCACTCCTCGCCGCGGATGACCAGGTTGACCCGCATCAGGTGGTCGTCCACGGCGTGCGCGAAGTGGTAGGTGGGCAGCCGCGGCTCGGTGTCGCTGCTCTTCAGGATCACCGCGTCGTTGCGGTTGTCGTCGAGGGTCAGCTCACCGCGGATCGCGTCGGTGAAGCTCACTCGCGCTCCGGTGGCACCCGGGGAGCGGAAGCGGACGGCATAGGGATCGCCCGCTGCCAGCCGCTCGGCCACCTGACCGGGATCGGCATCGCGCCAGATCGCCCACCTGCCGTAGTAGCCGGGCAGCGCGCCCGCCGCCCGCTGCCGCGCGGTAATCTCCTCCAGGTCCTGCCTGGTCGCGAAGCACGGGTACGCACGGCCCTGGCGCAGCAGTTCGCGGACGTAGGTCAGGTACGTCTGGGCCCGCGCGGACTGGGAGTAGGGCCCGTAGTGGCCGGTCTGGTCGTCCTCGTCCGGGGCGATGGAGAAGTAGGCGAACGCCTCGGCGAACTGTTCGGCCGCGCCTTCGGCCACGCGGGCCTGATCGGTGTCCTCGAGGCGGACCAGGTAGACGCCGCCGGAGTGCCGCGCGACATCGACGTCGATGGTCGCCGCGTACACGCCGCCGATGTGCAGGAAACCCGTCGGGCTCGGCGAGAAGCGGGTGACGCGCGCCCCTTCGGGCAGGTCACGCGGCGGGTAGCGGTGTTCCCAGTGTCCGGGTTCCGGCAGGTCCGGCGGGAACAGGGAATCGACGAGTTCCTGGCTGAGCATGAGCAAGCGGCTCCGTGTTATCACGTGAGTATCAAGGCCGCAATGCAGCGTACCCGCTGGCACGACCCTCTGATTCGGCGCGGGCGCTGATAACGTCGATCGGCAGGCCCCGGGAGTACACAGTTTCTGGACGGCGGCGCCGTCGAACCCAGGCCCGTTCGGCCTATTCTCGAACTCCGCCACCTACGAGGTTGGTTGCTTTATAGAACTTGCTATTGTTACAGTTAGTTCTATGACGGAACGCACTCTGCGGGACAAGGCCGGGCCCGGCGCCGCGGCGACGGCCGCGCCGGGAGGCCCGGCGACGGCCGCGCCGGGGGAAGTGCTGGCCATCGTGTCCGCGGGGGTGGTGCTGGCCAGCCTGGATCTGTTCGTGGTCAACGTGGCCCTGCCGCAGATCGCCAGGGACCTCGGCACGGCGAACCTGGGCGAGCTCTCCTGGGTGCTCAACGGATACGCCATCGTGTACGCCTCGCTGCTCGTCTTCTTCGGGCGGCTGGCCGACCGCTACCGCCGCGACCGGGGATTCCTGCTCGGCGTGGCGGTGTTCACGGCCGCGTCGGCGGCCTGCGCCGCGGCCGGAAGCGTCGGCATGCTGATCGGCTTCCGCCTGGTCCAGGCGGCCGGGGCGGCGCTGCTCACGCCGACCTCGCTCGGCCTGGTGCTCGCCGCCTACGCGCCGGAACGCCGGCCGGGAGCGGTCCGGGCCTGGACCGCCACCTCGGGGCTCGCGGCCGCGCTCGGGCCGGTCGTCGGCGGCCTGCTGGTGACGGCCAGCTGGCGGTGGGTCTTCCTGATCAACGTGCCGATCGGCGCCGTCGCCCTGGCCGCGGGCTGGCGCCGGCTGCCCCACATCCCGGGCCACCGAGGCGAGCGGCCCGACCCGCTCGGCGTGATCCTGGTCACGGCGGGGGTGGCGGCACTTACGTTCGGGCTGGTCAAGGGCAGCAACTGGGGCTGGGGCTCGGCCTCGGTCGACGGCACTCTGGCCGCGGCGGCGGTCCTGATCGCGTTGTTCGTGGCGCACAGCCTGCGCTCAGGCAACCCGCTCATCCACCCTTCGCTCTTCAGGTCCCGCAGCTTCACCGGCGCCGCGCTGGTGGCCATCTTCTTCTCATGCGCGTTCGGCGCGATGCTGCTGTCGATCGTGCTGTGGGAGCAGGGCGCCTGGGGCTGGTCGGCGCTGCGGGCCGGGCTGGCCATCGCCCCGGGGCCGCTGATGGTCCCGCTGGTGTCGTTCGGCGTGGCGGGCCGGCTCATCACCCGCTACGGGCCGGCCGCGGTGATATCGCTGGGCTGCCTGGCGTTCGGCGGCGGCGTGGCGTGGTGGGCCGCGGCGATCGGGGCGCACCCGGACTACGTTGCGGGTGTTCTGGGCGGCATGCTCGCCACCGGCGTCGGGGTCGGCCTGACGCTGCCCACCCTGATGGCGACCGCGTCGGCGTCGCTGCCGCCGCCGTCGTTCGCCACCGGGTCCGCCGTGATCAACATGCTCCGGCAGACCGGCCTGGCCCTGGGGGTGGCCATCCTGGTGGCGGTGCTCGGCAGCGGCGCCGGACGCGGCAGCGCGGCCCTGGAGGCCTTCCGGAACGGCTGGTGGGTCATCGCCGCCCTGTCGTTCGCCGGCATCGTCCCGGCGCTGATCCTGCTCAGGAGGAAGAGCCCGGGCTAGTCCTGCTCCTGCCGACGTGGGCTGGGGGCCAGCCGGCCGTGCAGCCGCTGCCTCGATCCGTCGGCCTGCGGCACCTGCGACGGGCGGGCGGGCCGGTCGTCGAGGGTCAGCGACTCGATCGGGCCGTTGAACCAGTGGCCGCGCGGACACCGGATCCTCGCGCTTTCCAGCGGGCCGTCGGTCGACCTCATCAGGTACCTGCCTTCCACCTCGGCCGGCAGCCCGCACCTGACCGAACCGGTCTTGTCCATGAAGGCCGGGCAGTCGAGAAACATCACGCTCGCATCCATCGGTAAACCCCCCGTGTTCTGCTTGAGTCCTGCCGGGCGGCGCCGCATTGTCCGCCCGGCAGGGCTGGGTGCCCCGCGTCCCGCTCGCTCCTTGTTCGCGTGAGCGCCCTTGTCGACTCGGAGCGCCGCGCGGCGCGCCTGATACATCCGAGATGCCGGACTGTGCGGATCACGGCGGGCGCTGAACCAGGCCGCGCGCCTGGACGTGTATGAGGGTGTGACCGGAAGGGGGCAGGCCGCAGCGCGCGGTGCAGCCTCGCCCTCGGCCGGCTTGAGCCCGGAGGCCCGCTCCGGCGGTCAGCGCAACGCCTGACCGCCGCGGCGGGCCTCACCCCCGCCGGGAAGCAGCTTGCCACCAGGACGCTGATCAAGAACGGCGCGGGCGACCTGTTCGGCATCATCACGGCACCCGACGGCATCGTCACGGTGAACGACGGCACCAACGCCCTGGAGCTGTTCCGCGGCTAAGGAACGGCAGCGGTCCGGGGCCACTACTCCGCCCACCCCGGGCCGCTGCTTATACCAGCTCCGGGCTGTGACACCTGGGGCCTGATCGCCCTTGTTATGTAGGCCACGGCGGGCGGAGCGCAGCACAGCCAGGCGTCGGTGATCGCGTCGCGGAGCGCCGGGGCGGAGACCGCGCGCAGCTGGATGAGGACGACAGAGTACCCGTCGAAGTGCGGGATGGTGAAGAACGCGTCCGGGTTCGCGGCGAGCACCGCCTCCTTCTCGCCGAGATCCTCGACCCGGACCGCCAGGATGGGCCCGTCCGGCGGGGTCTGGTCGCCGAACCGCCGGATGTCCGCCTTGCTGAACGGCCGGTCCCAGGCGAAGGCCTTGCCCCCGACGAACCACGTCCGGTTGCCGTGCCGCTCCCCCTCGGTCACCTCGGGCAGTTCGGAGGCCATCCGCCCCACGTCGTCGAGAGTCGCCATGTTCGTACGGTATCCCCCGCGCCCGGGACCGCCCCACGACGAGGACCGCCCTGTGACGAGGACCGCCCCGTGACGAGGACCGCCCCGTGACAGGGACCGCCCATGACGGGGACCGCCCCGTGACAGGGAACGCGTCTGTCCAGGAAAGGAACATCATGAAGGTACATCGAACTCGTCGACGCCAGCCCCGCCTGAGGGGCGAGTCTGATAGTTAGTAAGGCATGGACGAGGCGAGGGCGGAGACGGGCAGGCCGAACCGCACCCGCGCAGCAGGGCAGCCCGCGGCGGCTTGAGATGGCGCTGTGCGCGGTTGCCGTTATCGCCCGCCTGTGCGAGCATGCCGTTCGGGACGGACAAAGCGGTTGGAGGGGGCGGGGCAGATGGCACGGCTACGGGTTTTGGCCGCGGCAGCGTCGATCGCCAGCATGGCGTTTACCGTCGGCTGGGCGCTGCCAGCCTCGGCGGGCACGAGTAGCGGGGCTTCGGCGTACAGTGAGCCGACCTGGTGGCAGAAGTTCCTGACGGTATCGGCCCCCGGGTTCCAGCCGCCGCCCAGCCCGGGAAAGACCGGGAGCGTCTCGGTGGGCTCCAACATCGACGTGAGCAACGAGCCCACTCCCCAGAGCGAGACGTCGATCGCCATCAACCCGTCGAGTCACTCCCAGATCGTGGGTGGCTCGAACGAGATCGTCCGGTTGCCGATGCGAGGGTACTTCTCCTCCGACGGGGGTTCCACCTGGGGTGCGGTGGACTTGCCCCTCCCGCCTCCGCTCAACGGCTCCGGGACTGACTTCGGCTCCGACCCCGCGGTGGCGTGGGATACCCGGGGGAACGTCTACTACTCCTACATCGTGGTGTTCTTCAACCAGAGCTTCCACGCGGTCACGGGCACCGAGATGGCCGTGGCCCGATCCTCCGACGCCGGGCACACCTGGGCCTCGACCTTCTTCAACTTTAACTCAGGGACCGGCAAGTTCAACGACAAGCCCTACATCGCCGTGGACACGAACCCGGGGAGCCCGTTCCGGGACACGGTCTACGTTGCCTGGGACAACGCCAGCCTGAACAACGGCAAGTCCTCTGCCAATGACGTCATCCTGGTGAGCCGGTCCGCGGACGGCGGTCGGACGTTCTCCACTCCGGTGGTCGCGAGCGGCACCGGGAGCGGACCCAGGGTGGTCATCGGAGCCGACCCGTTCGTAGCCCCGGACGGAACCCTGCACGTCGCCTGGCACGATGTCCAGAACAACGCGATCGTCGAGGC
>Ga0070708_100003244_pt1 | contig 12694 bp, 10 predicted proteins | sample KBSK5503metaG_FD_65469 | JGI IMG/M metagenome (GOLD analysis project Ga0070708, IMG submission 65469) | Corn, switchgrass and miscanthus rhizosphere microbial communities from Kellogg Biological Station, Michigan, USA - KBS K5-50-3 metaG | ecosystem: Host-associated > Plants > Roots >...
CTGGCGCAACAACAAGAACCAGCCGTTCACCTCGGACCTGTCCGGGCAGGACTTCTGGACGCTGATCCGGGCCGGCTACGCGCCGCTCGGCATGGTCATGGGCTCGTGCGTGTACCACGTCGCGCACCAGAAGATGGGCAGCAAGATCGGCAACATCGGCAAGAACGTCGAGATCGAGCAGTTCACCCAGGCCCTGTACGACGCCAGGGAGCTGGCCATGAGCCGGATGCAGGCCGAGGCCGAGGCGCTGCACGCGGAGGGCATCGTCGGGGTCCAGCTCCGCCAGCACAGCCACACCTGGGGTTCGCACACCACCGAGTTCTTCGCCATCGGCACGGCCGTGCGCCCGCTGCGCCCCGACCACATCATCGAGCGCCCCACGATGGTGCTGACCCTGGACGCCTAGCGCCGCCCCGCGCAGCCGCGGCCCTGTGCGGGCTACTGCTCCCGGGGACCTAAACTAGTCGGGCCGCTCACCACGTCCAGCAGGCGCGCCACCCGGTCCCTCAGGCCCCGCACGCCCGGCCGGTAACGCTGGTACCCGGCCATCCCGGGCTGCAGGACGCGGGCGTCGGCGCTGGCCACGCCGAACTCGTCGCGCTCGAAACGCTCCGCCGCGCCGATCTCGCCGACCGACGAGCTGATCAGGTGCTGGGCCCCGCCGAACGACACCGCGTCCACGCCCGGCCGGATCGCCATCGCCTCGTGGGCCAGCGCGCCGAGTTCCGGATCGCCTTGGTCGAGCGCGAAGATGGTGGCCCCGGTCCGCCGCGCGTCGCTGACCCGCTCGAGCAGCGGGACCGGCGCATCCGCCGGCGACACGACGAAGAGCGTCTCGCCGCGCCGCGCGGCCTCCAGCCGCTCCAGGCCGACCCGCAGGTGCGCCGGCGCGCCGGCCGGTACCTGCCAGCGCACGAGCGTGGGCATGAGCTCGGGGATCCCGGACAGGCGGCTCTCTTCGTCCAGGTGCGCGGTGAGATGCCAGGGCTCCTCGTCGGGGGTGCCGACCAGCAGCAGCCCGCCCTGCGAGCGGGTGGCCTTGCGCAGTCCCTGCGCGAACGCCCGGGTCCGCTCCAGCCATCCGGTGGAGGCCAGGAGCGCACGCAGAGTGGTCACTTGGTTCGCGTCCACGTATCTATGGTGCCTCCTGCACCCTCCTCCGCGCAGCCATATCCGTACGGAGTGTTGCGAGGTTTGCGAACCCTCAGGTACCGCCCGCCGGTCCGGCCCGCCACGCCGTCTGGCAGGATGCGGTACATGACTGAGCGCGCAACCCCGTCCGTCGACGGACTCGTCATCGCCATCCTCGGCGGCACCGGGGAACAGGGACGCGGCCTGGGCCGCCGGTTCGCGATGGCCGAGCACCAGGTGATCATCGGGTCCCGTAGCCACGACCGGGCCCACGGCGTCGCACGGGAAATCGGGCACGGCGTCCGCGGGCTGGCCAACCGCGACGCCGCCAGGGAGGCGGACCTGGTCATCGCCGCCGTGCCGTGGGAAGGCCACGGCGAGCTGCTGGCCGGGCTGGTGGCCGAACTGGCCGACAAGATCGTGGTGGACTGCGTGAACCCGCTCGGCTTCGACCGGCGGGGCGCCTACGCGCTGCCGGCCGCCGAGGGCGGTCCGGCCGAGGGCAGCGCGGCGCAGCAGGCCGCGGCGCTGCTGCCCGGCAGCCGGGTGGTGGCGGCGTTCCACCACGTGTCCGCGGTCCTGCTGCTCGATCCCGAGGTGGACTCCCTTGACCAGGACGTCCTGGTGCTCGGCGACGACCGGGAGGCCACCGACCTGGTGCAGGCCCTGGCCGCGCGGATCCCCGGCGTGCGCGGCGTCTACGCCGGCCGCCTGCGCAACTGCGGCCAGATCGAGGCCCTGACCGCGAACCTGGTCTCGATCAACCGGCGGTACAAGGCGCACGCGGGCCTGCGGATCACGGACATCTGACCACCCTTTGATCCCGAACGGGCCTGGTTTCCCGCCCGGCTGTCGCTACCGGGGCGCTTTCCGGCTAAGGCCCGGCGGACTAACGTGATGCCCGACGAGGAAGGTGGCGGGCGAGGTGGCCGAGGACCTGATTCTCCCGGTGCCCAAGATCTTGTCGGCCGTCTACCTGGTTCCCGTGGCGCTGTCCGCGCAGGCGGCGAAGGACCGCGTGACGGCCGAGCTGTCCGCCCGGATGACCGGCCCGGTGGGCGTCGCCGCGCGGATGATGCTGGACGCCGGCGCGCTGAGCCTCGAGGCCGTGCCGTCGTCGTCGCTGCCCGCGCTGCCCGGCCAGCTGCAGGCGAGCCTGGGCATCGCGCCCGAGCTGGTCAGCGTCGTCACAGGGGCCACGGAGTTCGTCGTGGTCCAGGCGCTGAGCGTGCCGGGCTGGCCGCCGATGCACGAATGGGCCGGGCGGGCCTGCGCCGCCGTGCTGGCCGCCCACGCGGGCGTGCCCCTGGTGGACACGGGCACGCCCGGGGTGCTGGCCGCGGACGCGGCGCTGCGAAGCCTGCCCGGCGACGGTGGCGGCAGGTTCAGGCTCGCGGACTGGATGCTGGTCTTCCAGTCGCCCGGGAGCGGCGGCCTGTGGACGACGACCATGGGCCTGGGCCGGTTCGGCCTGCCCGAGCTGCAGGTCCGCAACGTCCCGCCGCAGCTGGGCAAGGCCTGGGCGCGGGTGCTGACGGGCCTGGCCTCGCGCGTGCTCGGCGCCTGGCTGAACGCGCTCCGCGACCGCGCCGAGCCCGCCTTCGCCCAGCTTCCCGCCGTGCTCGAGGTCAGCCAGGCCGACATCGCCAGGGCCCTGCTCATTCCCGGCGACGTCCCCGTCGCCGGGGGAAAGGCGGCGACCGTTCGGCTCACGTCCGATCCCAGTCCGCAGGAAAGCGTCGGCAACTTCCTGTCCGTCCACCCCCCGGACGACTACCCGGCTTCGGCCGGGGAGTACCTGACCGGCGTGTGCACGGCGCTGTTCGGCTCGCACGAGCTCCAGGTCATGCACCTGGCGCCGTCGGACGAGATGGAGCAGGCCATGCGGGCGGCCCGGGAGGCGCTGCCCGCCGTCCGCGCCCGCTACCTGGCCGGCGACCTGCCGCCGCAAGCCCAGCTGATGATCAAGCACGAGATATCGGCGCCGGGCCAGGCCGAGTACCCGTGGGCCTACGTCACGTCGTGGGCCGATCCGGCCAGGGTCCTGGGCAACTCAGCCGGCGACGCCACCCTGGACCCGGGCATCCGGGCGGGCCGCCCCATCGTGGTGGACGCCGGGACGATCATCGACTGGGCAATCTGGATCGACGGCGAGGGCATCGTGGAGGGAGGCCAGACCAACGTCATCGCCCAGCGCCGCGCCGCCCACGGCTAGAACCGTCTGGTCAGGCGTGTATCAGACCGTGAGCTGGGGCCCTCCGACTGACATAGGACAGTTAGCGCGGCCGGAAGTGCCCTGCTGTCCGGCCAGCATGACTCGCAGGTCTCAGGCAGGGAGCGGATAGGGGCGGTTTGCGTGAAATTTCATACAGCGCGTCGCTCTCCGGTATGGCGCTTAGAATTGGCAGCAATCGCAGGTCGCCGAGACACCGCACATCACGCTCGACAAATCCAGCGCGGCGATCGGCGAGGCAGTCACCGTTAGCGGCAAGTCATTCTGGCCGAACGAAACCATCGATATCAGGGTGCACGCCACCTTGGTCAAGCAGGTGCAGGCCGACAACAACGGTGCGTTCACCACCGCGATAACCGTGCCAGACGATGTCCCGCCACCGGATTTCCAGACCACCATCAGTGCGACTGGTGAGACGTCTGCAAAGTCGGCCGAGGCGCCGTTCCGCAACGCCGGCTAGCGCAGACCGCCCAGTTTCATGATCGTGAAGGGTTTTTAGTCTGGGGGACACGTCGGAGATTAACTCGTGGTGTGCCGTCCGGCGGTCCGGCCGACTCGCCGCCAGAAGCCACAACTTGTTGTCCGACGCGTACGGGAGACTGAAAAGTCTTCGCGATCATGGAAAGCTGCCCGGGCGTCGCGGAAGGCGGCGCCGGTCACCGCGGCCGCCGCAGTGGCCCGGCTCGAGCAGCGGCTGGGTGAGATCCAGCCCGGCAAAGTGGACGCCGCCCGCGTCGAACGAGTACCGCGCCGCACCGAAATGCGCCCGGTACAGCTCCTTGGCCGTCGGGTCCCAGCGCACCTCGTGGTTACCGGGCACATGCCTGATCCGGCCCCGCAGCGCGGCCGGGACCGCCTGCTGATAGCGGTCGTACTCACCAGGAAGCCCGGTGTCGGTGATGTCACCGCAGTGCAGCACGACATCGGGCACGCGCCGGGCGACGGCCGCGTACACCCGGCTCAGCCGCGCCGCCGGGCCAGCAGGGTCCAGGCCGGCGTGAGTGTCCGTGACCATGGCGAAGCGCAGGCCCACGGCTCGTCACGCTACCGGGCCTGACCGGTCACCGGGCCGGCCCCCTGTGGTCTTCGCCGAGAGATCATCTGCGCGCAAGCGCTTGTCCAGCGTCTGGCCGGCCCGGGCCACCACGATGTGGTACCAGCCGGGGAGGGAACGATGCCGCGGCCGAACGGGCCGGGTTTCTCCGCCCGGCCGTCACGCCTTGCGCAGCGTGGCGATGTTCTGCTCGACGTTGTCCGTCCAGTGGTACGCCAGGTTGGCGCCGTGCCGCGTGAACGTCACGGTTCCTGCGACGCACGCCGCGGTCTGCGGCTCGCTGAAGGTGAGCACGGTCGCGGTCGCGCCGGTCAGCGTGAGCGTGTTGACGCAGTCCTGATTCACCTCGTGGGCGGTCCGCGCGCCTGCCACCAGCGTGAACGTGATCGAGTTGGTCAGGGAGGGGCCCGATATCCCGACCGCGGACATCGTCGCGGTGCCCGTCCACTGGCCCGCGAACGCGGCCGGGATCGTGGCCCCGGTCGCCTGCGCCGTCTGGGTGGCCTGCGTCGGCGTGCTCGCCGCGCTGCTGGCCGGGGCGGCCGGCGAAGAGCTGCCCGCAGCGGCCGGGGGATGAGAGGGCGACCCGCGGGTGAGCAGGAAGACGCCGACGGCGACCAGGACGGCCACCGCGACGGCCGTGCCGGCCAGGACCGGCCCGCGCCGCGACCGCGCGGAGGCGGGCTGCGGCACAGGGAACTGGGGCGGCATGCTCCTGGGGGAGGTAGGCCCGGGCTGGGCCAGCGGACCGGTGACCGGCACCGAGTCGACAGGAAAGGCCTGGGCGGTGGGAAAGGCCCGGACGGCGGGATACGCCACCTGGGGTCGTGACGCTGTCGGGTCCACGAGGCGGAGCAGCAGGTCACGAGCGGTCGGTCGGCGGCTGGGGTCTTTGTCCAGGCATTCCAGCACGACCGCCCGCAGGGACGGCGGCAGGCCGCTCACGTCCGGCTGCTCGTACATGATGCGGTGCATGACGGCGGGCACGCTGTCGGCGCCGAACGCCAGCCGCCCGGTGGCGGCGTAGATGATGGTCAGCGCCCAGGCGAAGATGTCCACCGCACTGGTCGGCCGCGCGCCGCCCAGCTGCTCGGGGGACACGTACGACGGGGTCCCGATGAGCCCGCTCGTGATCGTGGACGCGTCGGTGAGCCGGGCGATGCCGAAGTCGACCACGCGAGGGCCGTCCGGGCCGAGCAGCACGTTGGCCGGCTTGAAGTCGCGGTGCACCACCCCCGCGCCGTGGATCGCGGTCAGCGCGGTGGCCGTGCCCACCGCGAGGCGCTGCAGGTCGCCCTCGGGCAGCGGCCCCCGCTCGTCCACACGTTCCTGGAGCGTGGGCCCGTCGATGAACTCGCTGACCACGAAGCGCCGGTCGCCCTCCGCCGAGGCCTCGATGACGCCGGCCGTGACGAACGGCTGAACCTGGTGGATGGCGTCGAGTTCGCGGGCCAGCCGCTCGAGCACGTCGGCGTCGGCGGTCGACCGCAGCACCTTGACCGCGACACGGTCCTCGCCCGGGTTGGTACCGCGGCCCAGGTAGACGACGCCCTGGCCGCCCTCTCCGAGCCGCGCGATGAGCTCGAAACGGCCCAGGCGCAGCGGATCGCCAGTCTCCAGCGGTTTGGACGGCATTGCTTTCTCCGGGATCGCTCGGCAGCTACGACAACGCTGCCGTAATTCGGGTAGCCCCGCAACGCTGACACTAGATACGACGTCAGGAGGCTGCGATACGTCCGTCTTCGCGCTGCGGTTTTCCCGGAGCAGGCCGGTATGGCCGGATTGTTACTTGACGCGCACGACCGGGTGGCGGGAGGCTCGGCAAAGGCTCTTGCCGGTGTGTCTCCTGGCGGCCGCAGCAGTCACGATGGAGGGCTTGGCCATGGTACGCGGACGCGGTATCACGATCCTGCTTGCGGCTGGCGCGCTGACGGCCGGCCTCGCTGTCACCGCCCCCGCGGCCACCGCGGCCCCCGGCGGGACGGCCGCGACGGCGCCCGGCGCCCCGGGCGCGCCGTCGTATTTCGACCTGGCCAGGAAGGACTGCCTGGGCACGGCGGCCGGCCAGGGCTCGAAGGTCTGGTACACCGTGGCCGGCGGCGTGCTCTCCGACGTCTACGAGCCCACGATCGACAACACGGACGTGAGCACGCTGCAGTACGTCGTGACCGACGGGGCCACGTTCACCGACCTGCAGGCGCGTGACATGACCTACACGGTCGCCGCCGATCCTCCCACCGGCATGGCCTGCACCGTGACCTCCACCGACGCCAAGCACGGCTTCCAGCTGATCACCACCTACATCACCGACCCGGCGAGTGACACCGTGCTGATGCACACCAGGCTGCAAAGCACGCCCGGGTCCGGTGCCAGCCTGGGTGGCCTGCACCTGTACGCCAGGCTCGACGCTCACGTCAACGGCAACGGGGGAGGCGGAAGCGCGAACGCCGGCGCCAACTCGGGCGTGGTGGACACCTCCGCCGGGTCGCCGGTCGCGGTGGTGTTCAGCACGAACACGGTCACCAACGCCGTCAACCGGGACTACGCGGTGCCCACCTACATGACCCTGGCCGGCACGTCCGCGCAGGCCGCCAGCGTCGGCTACGCGGGCACCGCCAGCGACGGCCTCACTCAGCTTGACACCGCGCACGCCCTCACGCCGTACACCTCCGCCCCCGGCGGCCACATCGTCGCCACCGAGGAGGTGACCCCGGACCACGGCAATTCGGTGACGCTCGGGCTGGGCTTCGGCCGGACCCAGGCGCAGTCGGTCTCCGCCGCCGAGGGCGCGCTGAGCCACCCGTTCGGCCAGACCGAGGCCAGTTACCTGCGCGGCTGGCTGGCCTATGACGCCGGCCTGAGCCCGCCGCCCGCCGGGGAGGCCCCGCTGGTCGGCCACTACTTCCTGTCCGCCAACGTGCTGAAGGCCAGCGAGGACAAGACCTTCCCCGGCGCGATCGTCGCGTCCCTGGCCAGCCCGTGGGGCCAGGCGGTCCCGGCCGGGGTGACACAAAACGGCGAGCCCGCCTACTTTGGCTCCTACCGCGAAGTATTCGCCCGCGACCTGTACGAGGCGTTCACCGGGCTGCTGGCCGACGGGGACATCGCCACGGCCCAGGCGGCCACCCTGTTCCTGTTCGACCGCCAACAGCTCGCGAACGGCTCGATGCCGCGCAACTCGCTGCTCAACGGCAAGGCCGCCCCCGACACCGGCGGCACCCAGCTGGACGAGGCCGCCTACCCGATCCTGATGGCCCTCCAGTCGGGGCTCACCAACGACTCTGCGCTCTACACCGGCCACATCCGGCCGGCCGCCGACTTCTTGGTCGCCAACGGGCCGTTGCTCGGGGTGGAGCGCTGGGAGGAGCAGACCGGCTATTCCCCGTCCACCATCGCGGCCGAAATCGCCGGGCTGACCGCCGCCTCGGCCATCGCCGCGGCCCACGGCGACACGGCGCGAGCTCAGCTCTACCAGGCCACCGCCGACTACTTCCAGCGCAGCATCAAGGCCTGGACGGTGACGACCAACGGCCCGGACGCCCCGCGCTACTTCATCAGGCTGTCCAAGACCGGCGACCCGAACGCCGCGATCGGTTACAACCTCGGCAACGGCGGGCCCACCCTGGACCAGCGCGCCGTTATCGACGGCGGCTTCCAGGAACTGGTCCGGCTCGGTGAGCTGCCGATCACCGACCCGGACGTGCAGGCATCGCTTGGCGTTCTCGACCAGCACATCTCGGTGTCCACGCCGAGCGGGACGGGCTACTACCGCTACGGCAACTCCGCCGCCAGCGGAAGCGCCGACGGATACGGCGACTGCTTCCAGCCGAGCCAGGACTCGTGCACGACCACCGGAGCACCGTGGCCGCCGACCGACAAGGGCACCGGGCACCTGTGGCCGAACCTGTCCGGCGAGCGCGCCGAGTCCGACCTCGCCGACGGGCAGACCGGCAAGGCGGCGTCCCTGCTCGACGCCATCATCAACTTCTCCTCCGGGGTAGGCCTGGTGCCCGAGCAGGCATGGGAGGATCCGAACCTGGCCGCCTCACCGTTCGGCAGCGACCCGGCCACCGCATCCATCGGGTTCACCGACGGCAAGGCGGCCGGCTCGGCGTCCCCGCTGACCTGGGCCCAGGCGCAGGAAGTGCGGCTGATCCTGTCCCTGGGCGCCGGCCGCAACGTGGACACCCCGGCCGTCACCACGGCGCGCTACGTGACCAACGGCCCGCCCGGGAAGCTGCGGGTGACCATCACCGCCCCGGCCCAGGGCGCCACGCTGGCCGCCGCCTCCACCACGGTGACCGGGACGACCACGGCGGGTTCTGCGGTGACGGTCGCGTCGGCCGACACCACCACCGGCGCGCCGGCCGCGGTGATCGGCACGACGGCGGCGGCCGACGGGTCGTTCTCCGCGACGGTGCCGGTCAGCTTCGGCAGCAACGCGATCACCGTGTCCGCCACCGCGCCCGGCGGGCGGAGCACCGGCTACGCCCAGGTCACCGTCACCAACGAGGGCGGCGGCACCAGCGTCCTTGACGTCGCCGACCCGACCGGCGACGACAACGGGCCCGGCACCTATCAATACCCGACGGCGACCAACTCGGACGGTTCGCCGGTGTTCGTGCCCGGGTCGTTCGACCTCACGCGGTTCCAGGTGCTCAGCGACGGCACCTTCGCCTACCTGCGGGTGACGCTGCGCACCCTGGTCCCGACGTTCGGAGTACTCGACGGGGCGCAACTGCTCGACGTCTACGTCCACGCGCCGGGCGCCTCGGCCACTTCCACCGCAGCCGCGTTCGCCTCGCGCAACTACACGATCGCGCCGGCCGGAGCCTGGAGCCAGCGGGTCGAGGTGCAGGGCTTCGCGTCGCCGGTGTGGATGAACGCGAGCGGCGCCAGCGTGGGCACCGCGGCCGCGCTCGCCGTGCAGGCCGACCGGACGATCACGGTCGCGCTGCCCGAGGCGCAGTTCGGCACGCCGGCCTCCGGCTGGGGTTTCAGCGTGGTGCTGACCGGCCAGGACGGGTTCGGCACCGACCAGGCCCGTAACTTCACCACCACCGCCGGCGGCTTCACCTTCGGGGTGTGCGCGCCGAACGGGACCGCGCCGATCTGCTCGGTCAACCCGTCAACCGTGCCGAAGGCCATGGACGTGATCACCCCGGCGAACGTCACCCAGGCTAGCGAGCTCGACCCGACCCTCGCCCCCGTGGTCATCCAGCCGGTCACCGTACCTTAGTGAGCACCGTGCCTTAGCCTGGTCCGTCCGCGACGACGGACCAGGTGAGGTGCGACGGCGGCACCCGGGCGCAGATCGGGTTCCCCCTGGCGTCGGTCCCGCATCAGCTCCAACCTACTGCGCCGTGCCGATCAAATCGAGCCTGGTCAGCTACCGCCAGCGGCCGCGATCAAGACGACCGAAGCGGCGGCCAGGCCGAGCCCGGCGATCCTGACCGGGGTCAGGCGCTCGCCGGAAAGCGTGCGGGCCAGCGCGATCGTCCCAGCCGGATACAGGGAGTAGATCACGGCCGTGACCGCGAGCCCCAGGCTACAGCCGGTGCCGACGGCGCCTGGCGGCTGGCGAACGGGACGACGGCCACGATAAGGAGAGCCGTTATGACCTCCGCGGTCGCGGTAACCCGGACCACGTCGGCCTGGCGGGCGGCGAGCCCGGCCGCGTAGTCAGATCCGCCGAAGCTCACGGCGGCGCCCAGGGCGAGCAGGACAGCGAGCATGATCTGCCTTCCGGATATCCACAATCAGGATGCACCCGGGCGGCCCCTGCCGCTGGCGCGGATGAGACATTGACCCTGGCTATTCCCTTTTCGCCGGCCGGCGCGCAAAGTGAGGCGAGGAGGTGAGCGCCTTGGGTGACGCGATCGTCGGAGTGGTGGCGAACCCGCTCTCCGGTCGCGACATTCGCCGCCTGGTGACGCAGGCCTCGGTGTTTCCCACCGCCGAGAAGGCCAACATGATCCAGCGCATGCTCACCGCGTTCGGCGCGGTCGGCGTGCACCGCGTGCTGCTCAGCACCGACCTCGGCGGGATCTCCGCGGCCGTGTTCCGGGCCATCGGCCGGCGTCGCCTCCAGGATGTCGGCTGGCCCGAGGTCGAGTTCCTCGACGGCCAGCCGATCCGGCAGACCGCGCAGGACACCGTGGACGCCGTCCGGCGCATGGTGACCGCGGGCGCGCGGGTGATCGTCTGCCTGGGCGGCGACGGCACCGCCCGGGTCGCCGCGTCCGCGGCGGGCGAGGTGCCGATGCTCGCGCTGTCGACGGGGACCAACAACGTGTTCCCCGCGGTCCGCGAGGCCACCATCGCCGGGCTGGCCGCGGGCCTGGTCGCCACCGGAGCGGTCCCGGCCGAGGGCGCGACCACCCGGGCCAAGCTGCTCGAGGTGCGGGCCGGGGACCGGACCGAGACGGCACTGGTGGACGTGGCGGTGTCCACCGAACGCCACGTCGGAGCCCGCGCGGTCTGGGACCCGGCCACCGTGACCCAGCTGTTCTGCGCCTTCGCCGAGCCCGACGCGATTGGTCTGTCCAGCGTCCTGGGCCAGCTCGCGCCCGTCGCCCGGCACGACCCGTACGGGGTTACCGCGCGGCTAGCCCCCGACGCGCCCCGGCAGGTGCTCGCCCCGATCGCGCCGGGCCTGGTGGTGCCCGTCCGGGTGGGCGAGATCGAGCCGATGCATCCGGGGCCGGCGTACTCCGTCGACGCCCGCGCTGGCGTCATCGCGGTGGACGGCGAACGCGAGCTCACCTTCGAGCCGGGCGAGCAGCCGGCCGTCAGGCTCAGGGCCGACGGGCCGCGGTGCGTCGACGTTCCCGCGGTCCTGGCCGCGAGCGCCCGCCTCGGCCTGCTCAGACGCACGTCCGCGACCAAGCGCAACCAGGATCGACCGTAAGGAGGAGTACATGACCGACACGGTGGGGCGGAAAGCCCTGACTCGAGAGCACCTGCTGAACGTCTACCGGATAATGCGGACGATCCGCGAGTTCGAAGAACGCGTGCACACGGAGTTCGCGACCGGCGAGATCCCCGGGTTCGTCCACCTGTACGCGGGCGAGGAAGCGTCGGCGGTCGGCGTCTGCAGCAACCTCGACGACCGTGACACCATCGCCAGCACCCACCGCGGGCACGGCCACTGCATCGCCCGGGGCGTCGACGTCGGCGAGATGATGGCCGAGATCTACGGCCGCAAGACCGGCAGCTGCCACGGCAAGGGCGGCTCCATGCACATCGCCGACCTGTCCAAGGGGATGCTCGGCGCCAACGGCATCGTCGGCGGCGGCCCGCCGCTGATCTGCGGCACGGCGCTGGCCGCCAAGATCAAGGGCACCGGCGGCGTCAGCGTGGCCTTCTTCGGCGACGGCGGCAGCAACCAGGGCACCACGCTGGAGTCGATGAACCTGGCCTCGGTGTGGAACCTGCCTGCCATCTTCGTGGCCGAGAACAACGGCTACGCCGAGACCACGTCCAGCACCTGGTCGGTGGCCAGCGACAACATCGCCGACCGCGCCTCCGGGTTCGGCATGCCCGGCGTCATCGTCGACGGCTTCGACTTCTTCGCGGTGCACGAGGCGGCCAGCGAGGCGATCGCCCGCGCCAGGGACGGGGGAGGGCCGACGCTCATCGAGACGAAGTTCACCCGCTACTTCGGGCACTTCGAGGGCGACCAGCAGACCTACCGGGCGGGCGAGGTCGAGCACGCGCGGGCCGAACTGGACTGCCTCAAGCGCTTCGCCGAACGGGTGACCCAGACCGGCGAGCTGAGCCGGGCCGACCTGGACGCCGCCGACGCCGAGGTCGCGGCCCTGATCGACAGGGTGGTCGACGAGGCGAAGGCGGCGCCGCTGCCCACCGAGGCAGACCTGCTGACCGACGTCTACGTGCGCTACTGACAGGAGGTTGGCCATGGCCAGGAACATCACCTACCGCGAGGCCGTGAACGAGGCGCTGGCCCAGGAGATGGAGCGCGACGAGACCGTCATCGTGATGGGGGAGGACAACGCGGGCGGCGCCGGGTCGCCCGGCGAGGACGACGCCTGGGGCGGCGTGCTCGGCGTGACCAAGGGGCTCTATCACAAGTTCCCCGGGCGGGTGCTTGACACGCCCATCTCCGAGTCGGCGTTCATCGGCGCCGCGATCGGCGCGGCCACGGCCGGGCTGCGGCCGGTGGCCGAGCTCATGTTCGTCGACTTCATGGGCGTCTGCTTCGACCAGATCTACAACCAGGCCGCGAAGTTCCGGTACATGTTCGGCGGCAAGGC
>Ga0070708_100003245_pt1 | contig 12691 bp, 14 predicted proteins | sample KBSK5503metaG_FD_65469 | JGI IMG/M metagenome (GOLD analysis project Ga0070708, IMG submission 65469) | Corn, switchgrass and miscanthus rhizosphere microbial communities from Kellogg Biological Station, Michigan, USA - KBS K5-50-3 metaG | ecosystem: Host-associated > Plants > Roots >...
CCGCGGAAGATCTCGACTCCGCGCAGGCGCAGGATGTCGGTCGCGGTCGCCCGAGCCTCGGGTGAGAACACGAGGACGGCGATGAGCGCGAGCGCGACGGTCACGATCGCCGGCGCGAAGCCGTAGCGCGGTGACCACGCCGCGCGCCACCACGGTGTCCGACGGGGTCTCGCCTGGATCCGTGCGAGGACGCGGGCACGGACGTCCGGCGCGGGCGGCCACGCGATCTGCCTGCCGAGCTCGACGCACGCCGCGGCGAGCTGGTCGTCGGTCATCCGCAGCTCAGGCATCGGCGTACACCTCGCGCAGCCGGGTCATCGCGCGCGACAGGCGCGACTTCACCGTGCCCCGCGCGACGCCGAGCGTGACGGCCATCTCCGACTCGGAAAGCTCGAAGAAGAAGCGGTACGAGAGCACGAGGCGGTCCTCCTCGCGCAGCTGATTGATCGCCGCGAGAAGGCCCGCGCGAACGTCGGACGCGACGGCCGCGGCCTCAGGTGAGAGGGCCGTCTCACCTGAGGCGCGATCCGCCGCGGCGGTGAGCTCCACCGTCGGGCGGCGGCCTGCCGCCGCCTTTCGGTTCTTCGCCTCGTTCGCGACGATGCGGAGGAGCCATGGCCGGAAGGGCGCACCCTCGCGGAAGCGGTCGAGGGCGTAGTACGCCTTCACGAAGGCGTCCTGCGTCACGTCCTCCGCATCCGAGGAGCTCGCCGTGATCACGTACGCGACCCGCGCGGCGAGCGCCTGGTAGCGCGTGACCAGCTCGCCATACGCACCTTGGTCACCACGTCTCGCACGCTCCACTAACGCGGATTCGCCTGGCTGCTCCAGTGGTCGGCCCTCCACGGAGTTCGTTACCGCCCCTCGTACAACGGGGCGGTCTGACCGGTTCCCCCCCGCTGGGCGAGGCGCCGCGCCCGGTCATCAAGGTCGGCGCGCGTCGCGCGGGCGAGCGCGTACACGCTTGGCGACGCGATCGCGAAGGACGCCGCCGCGGCACCGTGTGCGAGGGCATCGCGAAGCGCGGCGGCGTCAGCCCGCCCAAGGCTCGCCAGGCGTGCCGTGAACGCGCCGGCGAGCGCGTCGCCCGCACCGGTCGGATCGATCGGACCCGCGCGATACGCGGGCACGGTCACGGTCCCGATGGCCGTGAAGAGGGAGGCACCGTTCCGGCCGCGCTTCACGATGACCGCGCGCGGTCCGCGCGCCCGCAGCGCATCCGCGCCCTTACCACCGCTGAGGAGCGCCAGCTCGCTCTCGTTCACCGACACGACCCCTACTCCCGCGATCACGTCGTCCAGCGCGCGACGATGTCCGGAGATCCACTCCTCCATCGTGTCGAGCACCGCGAGGGCCGGCCGCAGCTGCGCGAGCGCTGCGGCCTGCGCCGCGGGGTCGCTGTTCGCGAGAAGGACGTACGGAGTGTCGGCCCACGCCCGCGGGACCCGCGGCCGCCAGCCGGCCACGACGCCGAGGTCGGTGTTCCGCACGTCGCTCCGGGTGAAGTCGCGGTCGTAGCGGCCGGCCCATCGCAGCGTGCGGCCATCCCGGCGCTCGACGCCGCTGAGGTCGACGCCGGCCTGGATGAGCGGCGCAAGGTCCGCATCCGTGAGATCGTCGCCCGCGACCGAGACAAGGGCCGTCGGCGCGTACTTGGCTGCCGCGATGCTCGCGTACGCGCCAGAGCCGCCGAGCACGCCGGTCCAGTCCCCGACAGGCGTGCGCACGTCGTCGAATGCGAGCGGCCCAACGACCACCACCGGCACGGTCAATACGATGGACCGATGTCCAAGGGGCCGCTTCACGACTACGTCTCGCACGGCTTCGGCACGGCGACCGGGCTGTACGAGAAGATCCGGCCCGAGTACCCGGACGCGGCGGTGGACGTCCTCGTGCGGGAGCTCGGGCTCGCCCGCGGACGTATCGTCGTCGACGTCGGCGCCGGCACGGGGAAGCTCACTCGCGCGCTCGTCCGGACGGGTGCGACGGCGATCGCCGTCGAGCCGCTGGCGGAGATGCGCGAGCGCCTCGCGGAGAACGTGCCGTTCGCGGTGCCGTTCGATGGCACCGCCGAGCACATGGCCCTCCGCGACGGCTCGGCACACGCGATCACCGTCGCGCAGGCGTTCCACTGGTTCGATGGCGATCGGGCGCTTGCTGAGTTCCACCGCGTCCTCGGGCCGGGCGGAAAGGTCGGGCTCATCTGGAACGTGCGCGATCGCCGGGCGCCCTGGGTCGTCGCATTCGACGCGCTCGTCGAGGCCGTCGATCCGGACCGCCCCGATCATCAGACCGGCAGGTGGCGCGCGGCTTTCGACCGGACGACATTGTTCGGTCCGCTGCAACAGCGCGAGTTCGAGCATGCGCAGACCCTCACGCCGGCGGAGATCGTCGATCGCGCCCTCACCGTCTCGAGCATCACGGTGTTGCCCGGCGTCAAGCGCGAGCAGGTTCTCGATCGCTTCCGCGAGCTCGCCGAGACGCATCCCGATATCCGCGGCCGCGAGACCGTGACGCTGCCCTAACGTCACGAAGCTGTACTGGACCGAACGGCGCTAGACGGCACCGTCCTTGTGCAGGGTCGCGATCTCCTCGTCGGCGTAGCCCAGCTCGGCGAGGACCTCGTCGGTGTGCTCGCCCAGCAGCGGCGGATGCAGCCGCACGGACGGCGGTGTCCCGTCCATCCGCACCGGGATCCCCGGCGCGCGCACGCGTCCGGCCGTCGGGTGATCGACCTCGGCGATGAGGCCGAGGTGCCGCACGGTGGGATCCGCGAAGACGTCATCGAGCCCGTTGATCGGACCGACCGGGACATTCGCCTTCCGCAGGCGTGTCACGACGTCGTCCTTCTTGAGCGAGCCGATGCGCTTCTCGAGCATCGGGATCAGCGTCGCGCGGTTCTCGACTCGTTTGCCGTTGTCGGCGAAGCGCTCGTCGTCCGCGAGGTCGTCGAGATCGAGGGCCGCGCAGAGCCGCTCGAACAACGCGTTGTTGCCGCAGCAGACGTTCACGAAGCCGTCCGCCGCGCGGAACGTCTGGTACGGGACGATCGAGGCGTGCACGTTCCCCTCGGGCCGGGGGACGCTGCCGTCCGCGAAGTAGCGTGCCGCCTGGCGGGAGAGCAGCGCCACCTGGCCGCCGATCATCGTGGCATCGATGGTCTGCCCTTCGCCGGTGCGCTCACGGGCGTGCAGCGCCGCGAGGATCGCGAACGCGGCGAACATGCCCGCGACCATGTCGGCCTCCGGCACGCCGACCATGACCGGGTCGCCGCCGGGCGGCCCGGTGAGGCTCATGATCCCGCCCATCCCCTGCACGATGAGGTCGTATGCGGCCCACGCCCGGCCGGGACCGTCCTGGCCGAAGCCGGAGATCTGGCAGAAGACGACCCGCGGGTTCAACGCGCGTATGCGCTCCTTCGGGAAGCCGAGCCGCGCGAGGGTCCCCGGGCTGAAGTTCTCGACGACCACATCGGCCTTCTCGATCAGCCGCTCGACCACCTTCGCGCCGTCCGGATGCTTGAGGTCGAGCGTGATGCTCCGTTTGTTCCGATTGATCGAGAGGTAGTACGCCGACACGCCGCGGATCGAGGGCGGCGCCCAGCCGCGTGTCTCATCTCCGGTGCCGGGCTGTTCGACCTTGATGACCTCGGCCCCGTGGTCGGCCAGCATCAACGTGCAATACGGGCCGGCGAGCGCCCGAGTGAGGTCCACGACGCGGATGCCGGCCAGGGCGCCGTCAGGCGAGCCGCCGCTGATCGCCGGCAACGCCTCGAGGGTGTCCTCGTCGCGGAGCATCGCGTCCGCATCGCGCTGCTCGCCATTGACGATGAACGCGGCCGTCTCGGCCGCGGGGATACCGAGCGCGCGCACCACGTCGAGAGCCGTCTTGCCGGCGCCGTCGACGCGGAGCTGCTTCACGCCGCCGGGGCTGAACTGACGGAGCTCCCCGTGGAGGATCAGTGTGATCACGTCAGCGCCTGGAGCGCGCGCTCCACCACCGCGCGGTCGTCGGGGGCGAGATCGAGGAGCGATACGGTGTGCGCGTAGAGGTCGCACGTCGCGCGCGCTCGCGCCGCCGCGTCTCCCCCGTCGAGGCCGTACGCGGCCCGTTGACGGCGGGTCCACTCCGGGCCCGCGGCCTGACGGACCACGTCGTGGAAGCGGTTCTCGGTCGGAATGAGGACGCCGCGCGCCACCGCGAGCGCATCGGCGCAATGCGCCGCGAGGTTGAGATGCGCGTTGAGGATCGATGACTCGTCCCCGGCGTCGATCGCGGCGCGAAGCTTCAGCACGTTCTCGGCGTCCTTCGCCAGCCGGCGCGAGGCCCACGATCGCGCGCGCTCGGCGATGTCCTCCCACCGAAAGACCCGCGCGCGGTCCGCGAGACGGGCGACGTCGCCATCCCGGTCGACGAGGATCCGCATCGTCCGCAATGGCATGATCGCCCAGATGGCGAGCTCGGGGCGCTCCAGCTCGGCCCACGCCTCCTCCATCGTCTGGCAGCTCACCCGCACGAGCCGGTCGCCGATCCACCGCGGCGGCACCGCGGCCGCGATCCCGGTGCCCGCGACGTAGCGGTTGACGTCGATGTCGCTCCACGGCGTGACCTCGCCTCGGACGATGCTGCCGGCCAACGCGAGACCGCGGGTGCCCGGCGAATCCGCGAATTCGACCAGCGCCCGCTCATCGACGGTCGCCGCCGGTGGAGTGGCCAATGAGATCGCAGAGTACCGTCTGGCCATGGCCGACACGGGGTCGCTCGCGCTCTTCCCCCTGGGGAGCGTCCTCTTCCCGGGGATGCTCCTGCCGCTACACATCTTCGAGCCGCGCTACCGACTGCTGCTGCAGCGCGCCGTCCAGAACGACGAGCCGTTCGGCATCGTGCTCATCAAGTCCGGCGCCGAGGTGGGTGGGCCGGCCGAACCGCATCGTATCGGCACCACCGCGCGCGTCGTCGGAACGACGCCGCTTCCCGGGGGCCGGTCGTTCATCATCGTGCGTGGGGAACGCCGGTTCGAGATCGAGAAGATCGACGCCGAGCGCGAGCCGTACCTGGTCGGCGAAGTCCGCTACATCGACGAGGACGACGGCGGGGACGCCGAGGGCCTCGCGGATCGCGCGGCCGACGTGTTCGGTCAATACCTGACCGGCCTCCTCGCGACCTCGACCGACGCGCGCACCGAGCCGCCACTCGGAGAGCTGCGCGAGGGGACGCCAGCCGAGGTCTCGTATCGGATCGCGGGCGGGCTCGGCATCGACGCCGCGGAGCGGCAACGCGTGCTCGAGACCGAACGCACCGCGGCGCGGCTCGAATCGGTCATCCGGCTCCTTGAGCGGGAGAACGCCCTGCTCGCGGAGTTGCTCCTCCGGCTCCGCGCCCGCGGCGAGGCGCCCCCGCTGAACTAGCGCGGGACCCGGGCCGCGAGGATGAGATCGCGGGTGAGCTGCGCCACGGCGTGATGGCCGGAGGCGTGGATCACCGCCCAGAGGAGGATCTCGCGTCCGGTGGACTGACCTCCGGGCGTCGGCCGCTCGCGATCGAGCTCACCCGGGGGAAGGCCATCGAGCGCCGTGGCGATCCGTTCGGTGACCACGCCTAGTCGCGCGCGGATCGGCTCAGCGTCCCCGGACGCGGCGAATTCGCTCGCCCGGACACGATCGATCTGCTGACCCGCCAGGAGCTGGAGGACGTGCGCCTCGGCGGCGCCGAGCGTGTGCGTCGCGATGACGACGAGGCTGTTCGCATCCTTGGCCGGTGGTCTCCAGTTGAGCTCGCCGGGGTCGAAGCCGTCGAGCGTTTCTACGACGTGACGGAGCACCCAGAGCAGGTCGTCGCGGAACTTCGCGGTCTCCCGGTCGGTCATCCGACCTAGCCAAGCCCGGCGGAGTACACGACCGCGCCGTCGACGACGGTGCCGCTGACCTGCAGCGCCGGCCACTCCTCGACCGGCGTGAGCGCCAGGTCACGTTCGACGACGGTCGCGTCGCAGCGCATGCCGACGCCGAGAGTGCCGCGCTCGCGCTCCGCACCCATCGCGTACGCGGCGTCGGACGTGTACGCGGCGATCGCTTCCTCGAGCTCCAGGGCCTGCTCCGGATGCCATCGGTCCGTGTCGCGTGGCCGTTTGCGCGCGACCGCGGCGTGGATCCCAAGCAGCGGGTCGATCGCCTCGACCGGCGCGTCCGACCCGAACGCCAGTCGCGCACCGCGATCGAGCAGGTGGCGCCACGGGTACGCCCGCGTCGCCCGCTCCGCGCCCCAGTACCGGTCGACGAGGTCGCGATCGCTCGTCGCATGGATCGGCTGCATCGACGCGATGACGTCGAGCGCGCCGAAACGCCCGATGTCCTGGCGGCGCACCAGCTGCACGTGCTCCACCCGTTGCCGGAGGGCCGGATACGCCGCGCGAGAACGCTCGATGGCGTCGAGCGCGAGGTGTACCGCGCGATCGCCGATCGCGTGGATCGCGACCGCGATGCCGCCTTCCGCGGCGCGAGCGACGTCGGCGTTGATCCGATCGGCGTCGATGGTCAGGAGGCCGCTGTCGGTGGTGCCCTCATACGGCTCTTCGAGGGCAGCGGTCTGCGATCCGAGCGCCCCGTCGGTGAAGATCTTCAGATGGCCCACGCGCAGCCACTCGTCGCCGAGCCCGCTGCGCAGCCCGAGGGCGAGCGTCGCATCGAGGCTCGCGTGCGGGATGCCCATCGCGACCCGTAGCCGCAGCTCGCCGCGATCGCGGCGGCGCTGGAACGCATTGAAGGCGGCGGCCTGCTCGAGGTCCTCGATCGCGGTGATGCCCCGGCGGTGGGCCTCTCGCTGGCCCCGTTCGATCGCCGCGAAGCTCTCGTCGACGGTCGGCGGCGGGACGACCCGGTCGGCAAGGTGGTTCGCGTTCTCCTTCAGGATGCCGGTCGGCGCGCCGGTCGCGTCGCGATCGATCGCGCCGCCCGCCGGCGCCGGGGTGTTCGCGTCGATGCCCGCCCGGCGGAGTGCCTCCGTGTTCAACCACCGGGCATGGCCGTCGCGGCTGCGGATCGCAGCGGGTCGGCCCCGGGTGACCCGATCCAGCTCGGCGGCCGTCGGCCACCGGCCCCAACGGTTCTTGTCGAATCGTCCGCCGAGGATCCACGCGTCCGCGGGCAGGTGCTGCGCGTACGCCTCGATCCGAACGAGCGCGGCGTCGACGGACGCGTCGTCGCGTAGATCGAGCTGATCCATCTGGATCGCCCACCAGGTGAAGTGCACGTGCGCGTCGTGCCAGCCCGGCGTCATGAGGCCGCCCCGGAGGTCGATGCGCTCCGCGTCGGGATGGTCGCGCCGGAGATCGACCGCCGTGCCGAGCGCCGCAACACGCCCGTCTCGAGCGACCAGCGCTTCGGCGCTGATCCGGCCGCCGATCTGGACGCGGCCGCCGTGGAACAGGAGGGCGCTCACGGCTGGATGATGCCAGCCGCGAGCGTTCCCGTTCTGCTAGCTGCCGCTCTCGATCGGCGCGCCGATCAAGCTGCCGTACTCGGTCCAGCTGCCGTCGTAGTTGCGCACCTTCTCGTGGCCCAGGAGGTATTTGAGGACGAACCAGGTGTGCGAGCTCCGTTCGCCGATGCGGCAGTAGGCGATCGTCTCCTTCGATCCATCGAGGCCCTTTTCGGCGTAGATCCGCTTCAGCTCGTCGGCCGGCTTGAAGCGACCGTCCTCTGCCACCGCGGTCGCCCACGGGACGTTGGCGGCACCCTTGATGTGACCGCCGCGCTGCGCGCCTTCCTGCGGCATGTTCTCCGGCGCGAGGAGCTCGCCCGAGAACTCCTTCGGCGACCGGACGTCGACGAGCTTCTTCCCGTTTTTCACGACGGTCTCGAGCACGTAGTCGCGAAGCGCACGGACCGAGCCATCGGCCGTGGCGGCCTTGTACTGGCCGGCCGGATGGGCCGGCACCGCGGTCGTGGTCGGACGCTGCTCGGCGAGCCACTTCACCCGGCCGCCGTTCACGAGGCGGACGTCCTTGTGACCGTAGTACTTGAGGAGCCAGAAGAACCACGCGGCGAACCAGTTGTTGTTGTCGCCGTAGACGGCGATCGTCGTGTTCGGGACGACGCCGTGCGTGGAGAGGAGCGCCTCGAGCTGCTCCTTCGAGATGAGATCGCGGACCGGGTGCTGCTGGAGGTCGGTCTTCCAGTTCAGCCCGATCGCGCCCGCGACGTGGCCCTGCTCATAGGCCGATGTGTCGACGTCGACCTCGAAGACGCGGACGTTCGGATCGGTCGCGTGCTCGGCGAGCCAGTCGGTCTCGACGAGCGCTTCGGGATGCGCGTACGCGGTCATGGCCATCACCTCTTGACGAATTTGGACGTCGCGGCGTACTCGCCGGATGGCGCGTTTCACTCACAACGGCAACGCCGGCGAGCGACTCAGGTGGCCGCTGTCAGCGGCCTAGGGACACCAGCAGGTGCGCCCGAAGCAGTCCGGGCCGCGTGAGATCCGATTTCCGACGTGGGGAGTCAACAATTCGAGTTGTAGCACCGGCGGGTCTCAAAGCCAAGGGCGAACGACGCTCGGCAGCTCGGCCAGCGTGGCGACCGTCGCCTCGGGGATCACGTCGGGTGGCAGCTCCGCCGCTCCGATCCGCCGCCAGACCGAACGGATCCCGAGCGCTTGCGCGCCGCGGACGTCCAGCTCCGGTTCGTCGCCGACCATGAAGGCCTGCCCCGGCTCGACTCCGGCCAGCTTCAACGCGCGGTCGAACATCGCCCGATGCGGCTTCCGCCATCCCACGTCGTGGGAGCTCACGACCCCGTCGATCGCGTCAGCGAGGCCGACCCGCTGCCAATCGCGCACGACTTCAGCGTCGCCGCGCGACAGCACGTTCGTCACGAGCACCACGGCGAGGCCCTGGGCCTTGCACCAGCGCACCGCGTCGTGCCCGCCAGGGGCCGGCACCGAGACGAGGTCGAGCGGCACCGCGAACGCCGACCGGAGCCGGTCGATCTCGACATCGCATGAGATCCCCTGGCCGGCGAACCACGCTTCGTACCAGCGATTCGTCTCCTGCCGCAGACGATCCGGGCGATCGGGCGGCTCGATGTCGGCGGCGATGAGGTCGTCGTACCACACGCGCTCGCCGAAGGCCTCGACGAGATGGCGCCGGACGACGGCCGCGAGCTCGTCGGGTGGTGACCACTGCTCGACGAGCGTGCCGCCGACGTCGAAGAACGCCGCACGGACACCCACCCGCATATCGTATCGACGGTGCTCGACTTCGACCAGCTCGCGTTCATCGAAAAGTGGCGGCAGCGCGCGTCTCGTGGCGTCGTGATCGCGCTCGACGGTACCCGTGGCGACATCGTCGTGACGATCCGCGCCGGCGAGCTGGGCGAGCGGCTCGATCTGCGCGGCCGTGACGCGACCGGCGCGGTCCGCAAGGCGCGGCTCGCGATCGGCGATCGCATCACGATGGCGATCGAATACACCGCGAAGGACCCGTCAGCCGGCACCGGGTCGAGCGTGACCGGCGATCTCGTCGCACCGAACGCGGTCGTGGAGGGAACGGTGTCCGCGACGGGCGAGATCACCGTGGTCGACTGCGGCGTTGCGCTACTGGTCAAAGGTGACAGCCTGCCGGCGAACGTCGGCGACGCGGTCCGCTTCACGATCGCGGACGAGGGCCGGGCTTACCTGATCCCTACCCGCTAGGGCGTTCGAGCTTCTGCAGCTCCTCCGCGATCTCTTCTTCGTCCGGCACCTCGCGCAGCGTGTGCACGTCGATGTAGCGGACGATGCCCGCGGCGTCGACGACGATGATGGCGCGCTCGGGACGGCCGATCTCGTCGTTGAAGACCCCGTACTGGCGAGACACGGCGCCGTGCGGCCAGAAGTCCGAGCAGAACGGGTAGCTCGTGATGCCGAGCTGCTCGGCCCACGCCTTCAGCGAGTAGACCGCGTCGCACGTGATACCCACGACCTGGGTCGTCCCCGCCTCATATCGCTGCTGCAGCGACGCGAGTGCCGGAGCTTCGTGGTTTCAGGTGCCGCTGAACGCGAAGGCCATGAATGCGAGGACCACGCGCTGCCCGCGGAGCGCCGAGAGTGTGATCGTGCGGCCGTCGTGTGCGCGGAGCGTGAAATCCGGCGCCGGATCGCCCACGTTGAGGGTCTTCGTCTCGGTCGCGATCTTCGTGCGACCCTTCGGTCGCGGCTCGGCCACGTCCCTAAGATAGCCGCATGCACGTGCGAGGAGCCGAAGGCCGGCGCATCACCGCGCGCCGGCGCGACTTCCTTGCGTACGCGACGGTGTGTCCGTTCTGCGGAGAGCACGTTGGTCCGCGGTTCGTGACGCGAGAGCACTTGGACGTGCCGCCGAACCCGCCGTATGCCGCGTCGGTGAAGTGCCCGCGCTGCCGCGAGCTCTACGAGGTGGTGTTCACGGACTGATCAGGGATGGAGGGCTTTGCCCGACCGAGCCCCCTCGCGAAGCAGGCGAAGCCGGCGCAGCGATCAGGGTTTGTTACGGATTGGCGGTGATGACGAGGAAGACGCCCTCGTCTTCCATCCAGGTCACCCCGTCGATGACCGGGCGCAGGTGGATCGAGTACACGCCCGGGGTCATCGGAGCCTTGACCTGGAAGGTGAACGTCGCGGTCTGGCCCGACGCCACCGTCACCTCGGACTGCGCGGCGACGCGGTTCTGGAGCGGCCAGTTCACGCCGAGCGACGCCCACGTGACGTCATCGAGGTTGATGCCGAGCCGCGCTTCCTGACCGAGGACACCCTTCACCCACGGGCTCGAGCCGATGTTGGTGAACGAGATCGTGAGCGGCGCGCTCGTCTCCCCGGCGCGGAGCGTCGGGTAGGCCGACTGCGAGGCCCACTTCGAGTGGTAGCTCCAGGCGCTCACGATGACCATGAACACGCCGGAGTCCTCCATCCAGGTCACCCCGTCGATGACCGGACGCAGGGGCAGCTGGTACGTGCCGGGCGTCGACGGCGCGCGCACGTTGAACGTGAACGTGCCGGTCTGGCCGGGCGCGACGCTGCTCTCCACCGTCGTCGCGAGGCGGTTCGCCGACAGCCAACCGTCGTTCATGCCGAGGTTCGCGAAGGCGAGCGTGTCACCGTTGAGGCCAAGGTTCGCCTGCTTTCCGGCGACGCCCTTCTGCCAGGTCGCCGTGCCGGTGTTCTGGAACTTCACGGTCAGCGAGGCCGAGGTGCCGGGGGCGAGCGTCGGCCATGCGCTCTCACTCTGGAACGCCGCGTGGAAGCTCGGCGCCGGCGGCGCAGAGGCGACCGAGCCGCCGGCCGTCGTGAAGTCCCACTCGTTCGTGGTCATGACGCTATTCACGTTGATGTCGAACCGCACGTGGTAGGTCGTCCCGGCGGCGAGCGGCCGCTGCGGGATGATGACCTGGTAGTCGTACTCGAACTGCTGCGGCGCGTAGTAGATCGGGAGACGCGCGCCGCCCGGCGCGACGATCTCGGCCGCGCGCATGGTGACGTTCTGCCCCGCCGAGTACACGACCATGATCGGATAGCCGACCGGACCCGAGACGCCCGCCGGCAATGGGTTCGGGGACTCCTGGCCGCTCCAGCTCGTCGGGACGCTGGTCTGGCCAGCCGCCGGCGAGCGCACGAAATTCACCGGGCGCTGGCTGAAGTCGTAGACGAAGTCGCCCACGGTCGACGCGCGACTGCCGACGGTCGAGTAGCCCCAGCCTGTCGAGACCGAATTCGGATGCATCATCCCAAGGCGGTGGTACGGTGCGTCCCAAAGCTGGTTCACGCCGGCGATCCCGCTCGACCCGCCCGTCGCGACCTCGCTCACGAACGATGTCGTCCATCCCGCGGCAATGAGCCGATCGCGCGCCGAGTATCCCGTGTAGTACGGCAGGCCGCTCGTCTCGTAGTGACCCAGGTAATTGTTCGCGGAGCTGTAGTTCGCGTGGTTCTGCGCCGCGGCGTTCACCCGCGTATCGGCGCCGATCGTCGGCGAACCGACGGCGAAGCGATAGTTGTTTAGGGTCTGGAGCATGTCCGCTTGCACGGCCATCTGGCTGGCCTCGGCGCTGGCCGACGAGAGCGCATCCGCTGCGCGGGCATTCAGGCTCACGCTCGACAGCGCCAGGAGGAGGACAAGCGCAGCGAAGGAGGTGGGTCGCTTCATTCATGAGGGCCAACGAGCCTGGAGCGCGCGTCGTTATCGCATCGTTACCCACACGCGCGTGGTACCAGTACGAAAGTCCGGCCAGCGCCGCCCGCCCGCGGCGCCGCCGTCACGAGGTCAGAGCTACTTCTTCTTCGCCTTCTTCTTCGAAGTCTTCTTGGCAGCCTTCTTCTTCGCCGGCATGTAAGTCACCTCCCTTCCTCGAAAATGATCGGCGCGTCCAGCGTTCAGAACAGCCGTCGCTGCCGCCCGGTCATGCGACCGGCCTGGCTGGAGCGAACGAGCCATTCCTCGAATTCGCGGCGCGGGATGCGCCAGACCCGACCGACCCTGACAGCGGGGATCCGCTCCGGGTCCGCGTCGTCCACTGCGCCGAGGCGGCGCAAGATGGTCGTGGGGTGGACACGCAGGCGCTTGGCCACCTCGTCGGTCGTAAGGAACTCAGCATCTTCCGACAAAGCGGCCACTGCACCTCCTGCGGGGACAGCTGCTACCAGCATCACCTGCGTGGCCGCACTCTACCTGCATGATCAACCC
>Ga0070708_100003246_pt1 | contig 12689 bp, 7 predicted proteins | sample KBSK5503metaG_FD_65469 | JGI IMG/M metagenome (GOLD analysis project Ga0070708, IMG submission 65469) | Corn, switchgrass and miscanthus rhizosphere microbial communities from Kellogg Biological Station, Michigan, USA - KBS K5-50-3 metaG | ecosystem: Host-associated > Plants > Roots >...
CAATCCCATCATCGCCGCCTTCTACCAGCGCCTCGTCACCGCCGGCCGCCCCGGCAAGCTCGCCCTGACCGCCGCCATGCGCAAACTTCTGGTCATCCTCAACGCCATCCTCCGTGATCAACGCCCATGGCATCCCGCTTGACTCGCAAGACAGTCGCTCAGGCATGCATGCTCGGCAGGGGGAGCGACCACGCAGCCCGCGTCGACAACTCCGCGGTGAGTGGCGCGACGCGGGCGGCGCGTCAGTCGTCGTGCCAGGCTCCACGATGCGGCGAGTGCGCTGCACCGGCCGCCACCTCCATGTCGTCGGTGTAGGTGCCGAGGCTGGCCGCGCCGTTGCAGCGCAGCCGCTGCGAAAGGGCCTGCTGGCCGGCCTCCAGGTTCTCATCGCGTCCGTGCCAGGCCTCGAGCGCCGGGTCCTGGAGCGCGCGTCCGTAGGAAAAGCTGATCTTCCAGGGCCGGGGCCCGGGCAGACGGTTGATGTCGTTCAAGTGAGCGGTGGCTACCCGGTCGCTCTGGCCGCCGGACAGGAACACGATGCCGGGCACCGCGGCGGGGACGTGTCGGCGCAGGCACCGAAGGGTCGCGGTCGCGACCTCCGGCACGGAAGCCTGGCGCGGACAGGCCTTACCCGCGATGACCATGTTGGGCTTGAGCAGCATCGCCTCCAGCGCGACCCGCTGCCCGGAGAGGGCATCGAAGACCGCGTGGAGGACGGTGCTCGTGACCTCCTCGCACCGCTCGATGGAATGTGGCCCGTCCATCAGCACCTCGGGCTCGACGATCGGAACGAGGCCGCCTTCCTGGCAGAGCGCGGCGTATCGCCCGAGGGCGTGCGCGTTCACGCTCACGCACGTGGGGCTCGGCAACTCGTCGGTGATGCGGATGACCGCCCGCCACTTGGCGAAGCGGGCTCCCATGCTCCGGTACTCGGCGAGGCGCTCCCGCAGCCCGTCGAGCCCCTCGGTGACCTGCTCGTCGGACGCGGCGGCGAGCGGCTTCGCCCCGATGTCGACCTTGATGCCGGGCATGATCCCCTGCTTGGCGAGGACCTGTGGGAGCGGTGTCCCGCTCGAGCTCTTCTGGCGAATGGTCTCGTCGTACATGATGACCCCGCTGGTGAACGCGGCCACGTCCGGCGCCGTGAAGAGCATCTCCCGGTACGTCCGCCGACTGTCCTCGGTGGACTTGATCCCCAGCGTGTCGAACCGCTTCGTCAGCGTGGATACGGACTCGTCGGCGGCCAGGATGCCCTTGCCGTCGGCGACGAGCGCTCTCGCGGTGGTCTCGAGGTTGTCGATGCTCATGTGAATCCTCCTACCCCGCCATCGGCGCGTTCCACGTCTTCACGGCGGGGACTCCCCGATAGTAGCTCAAGATGTTCAGTGTGCCGGTGTCGAGCAGGAAGTGCTGCCCGGCCTCCGGGGGCAGCCCGAGCCAGCACGCCCCCAGGACGCGGAGCACGTGGCCGTGCGCAAAGAGCGCGACGTCTCCCTCGATCGCCCGCACCCGCGCGATCACCCGATCCACGCGGGCTCCGATCTCCGCCGGTGTCTCCCCGCCGGGGCATCCGTCCCGGAAGATCAGCCAGCCTGGGGCGGTCGCGTGTATCTGCGCGGGGGTCAGGCCTTCGTACTTCCCGTAGTTCCACTCGACCAGATTGGGGTCGACGACCGCCGATCCACCAAGACCGGCCAGTTCGCAGGTCTCCCGCGCGCGTTTCAAAGGGCTCGTGAGCACCGTCACGAAAGGAGTCCGGGCCAGCATCGGGCGGAGGTGCATGGCGAGCCGGCGCCCATTGTCCGTCAAGGGAATGTCAGTCGTGCCGGTGTGCCGTCCGTTCAGGCTCCACTCGGTCTCACCGTGCCGGATGGCGAACACCCGCCGCGCGGGATCGGCCATGGTCCTCGCCGTTCAGCCCCCTGCTGCGGGCGCACGCTCCGTGGGAGCGTTCTCGTTCATATCCGGCTCACGTCAGTAGGGCCATGTCCACTGGTCGGCCTCCGGCTTGTCGACGCCGTGCTCGTACGCGTAGTGCTGACACTCGATCTGCAGGTTGCGGAGCCGCTCCTTGGCATGCCCGCCCGTTCGCTGCAGCGAGGGCACCCGGTCGATCACATCGAGCGCCAGGCTGAAGCGATCGATCTGGTTCTGGATGGCCAGATCGAGTGGCGTGTTGATGTTGCCCTTCTCCTTGTAGCCGCGCACGTGGAGGTTCTTGTGATTCGTCCGCCGATAGGTGAGGCGGTGGACCAGCCAGGGGTAGCCGTGGAAGTTGAAGATGATGGGCTTGTCCGGGGTGAACAGGCTGTCGAAGTCCCGGTCCGAGAGCCCGTGGGGATGCTCACTCGCGGGCATCAGCCGGTAGAGGTCCACCACGTTGATGAAGCGGATCTTCAGCGCGGGGAAATCCTCCCGCAGCAGCACGACGGCGGCCAGCGCCTCCTTGGTGGGGATGTCGCCGGCGCAGGCCATCACCACGTCCGGCTCGGCACCCTGATCGTTGCTCGCCTTGTTCCAGATGCTGAGACCCTTGGTGCAGTGCTCGATGGCCTCGTCCATCGTCATGTACTGCAGGTGCTTCTGCTTGTCGGAGACGATGACGTTGACGTACCCGGTGCTCTTGAGACAGTGGTTGGCCACGCAGAGCAGGGTGTTCACGTCCGGCGGCAGGTAGATGCGGCACACCTGCGGATCCTTGTTCAGGACCACGTCGAGGAAGCCCGGGTCCTGGTGGGTGAACCCGTTGTGATCCTGGCGCCACACCGTCGATGTCAGGAGCAGGTTCAGCGAGGACACCGACGCGCGCCACGGCTGCTCGCGGCTGCTGGCCAGCCACTTGGCGTGCATGTTGAACATCGAATCGATGACATGGGCAAACGCCTCGTAGGTGGAGAAGAACCCGTGGCGGCCGGTCAGGAGATATCCCTCGAGCCAGCCCTCAAGCGTGTGCTCCGAGAGCATCTCCAGCACCCGGCCGTCGGGCGAGAGCTGACCGCCGTCGGCGTCCTCCGGCAGATATTCGGCCAGCCACAGCTTTTTGCTCACCTCGTAGATCGCGTCGAGCCGGTTCGAGGTGTTCTCGTCGGGCCCGAAGACCCGGAAGTTCTTCATGTTCTCGCGCATGATGTCACGCAGGAACTGACCCAGCGGTCGCGTGTTGTCCGCGGTAACCTGGCCCGGCTTCTCCACCGGGATGGCGTACTGCCGGAAGTCCGGCATGCGCAGGGGCCTTCTGAGCACACCGCCGTTGGCGTGAGGATTGGCGCTCATGCGGCGCGGGCCCTTGGGGGCGAGGGCCTTGAGCTCGGGGACCAGCCGCCCACTTGCGTCGAAGAGTTCCTCGGGCCGGTAGCCGCGCATCCAGTCCTCGAGCTGCTTGAGGTGGGCCGGGTTGCCGTGCATCCCGGAGAGCGGCACCTGGTGGGCGCGCCAGAACCCTTCCACCTTGTGGCCGTCCACCGTCCTGGGACCGGTCCAGCCCTTCGGACTGCGCAGGACGATCATGGGCCAGGGTGGGCGCGTCGGCAGGCCGCTCTGGCGCGCGGCCTGCTGGATCCGGCGGATCTCGAGCACGCAGTCCTCGAGGGTCGCGGCCATCTGCTGGTGCATGAGGGCGGGGTCGTGGCCTTCCACGAAGTGCGGCGTCCAGCCGTAGCCCCGGAACAGGTGATCGAGCTCCTCGTGGGAGATGCGCGCGAGCAGCGTCGGATTGTTGATCTTGTAACCGTTGAGATGCAGGATCGGCAGGACCGCGCCATCGCGGATCGGGTTCAGGAACTTGTTGGAATGCCAGGAGGTGGCGAGCGGACCGGTCTCGGCCTCGCCATCACCCACCATCGGCACGACCAGCAGGTCCGGGTTGTCGAAGGCCGCGCCGAAGGCGTGGGAGACGCTGTAGCCGAGCTCGCCGCCCTCGTGGATGGAGCCCGGCGTCTCCGGGGTGCAGTGGCTGCCGATCCCCCCGGGGAACGAGAATTCCCTGAAGAAGTCGCGCATCCCCTCCACGTCCTCCGCCTTGTTCGGGTAAATCTCGGAGTAGGTGCCCTCGAGATAGACGGGTCCGAGCACACCCGGCGCGCCGTGGCCGGGCCCGGCCAGGAAGATGGCGTCGAGGTCGTACTTGTTGATCAGGCGGTTGAGGTGGACATACGCGAAGCTGAGCCCGGGGCTCGCGCCCCAGTGGCCCAGCAGCCGCTGCTTGACGTGCTCGGGCTTCAGGGGCTCGCGCAGCAAGGGATTGGCCTGCAGGTAGATCATGCCGGCGGAGAGGTAGTTGCAGGCTCGCCAGTAGGCGTCGATCTTGCGCTGCTCGTCGGTGGTCAGCCGCTCAGGAGTCGGAGCGGGCTTGCCCACCGCGGTCGTTGGCTTCACGTCGGTCGCCACTCGTGCCATGGATGTTCCTCCTGTGCTTACCAGGCGACCATGCGCTCGCGTCGCACTATCGCGCGCACGATCACGTAGTCTGCCATGAGCTTCTTGGCGGGCTCCCCAGCCCCCTCACGGTCAGCTCCTGGACCTGCGCCCAGTTCTCTCTCTGCAGCGCACGGGCGATCGTCAGGGGGAGCCCCGGCAGGTCGGCTTGCTGGCGCTCGATGCGCCCGAAGTCTTCCGGGGAAATCAACTCACCCCGGAACATCCGAGCGCGTTCGATGTAGACGTCACGGTACACCGTGTCCGTGACGGACACGAGGCGGGCGGGATCCACTCTCGGCTCCGCGGCCTGTGCCTTTGCGCTCATTGCTGCGCCTCCTGTCACGCGGAAAAGGGTCCGCTCGCATGAGATAGGGCGGTGCGCGTGCGGTCTATGGGACCTTGGTCCTAGGACCCGCAGATCGATCCCGGCCCCGATCAGATCCGGCCCTGGTGAGCGTCGCGCAGCCCCCTCGCGGTGGCCGCCACCCAGTTCGGTTCGAACCCGAACCTCCGCTGCAACGCCTTGAGGGGCGCCGATGGCGACCCTGCGCTCCACCGTCCCGGCCGCCACCGCCCGACCGAGCGGGATCACGAAGTCGGGATAGTCGTCGTCCTCGTGCAAGGCGTGGGCACCGAAATCCACCACCTCGTGCCCCGCGGCGCGAAGCCGCCCGACCGCCTCCTCCTTCAGGGCGAAGCCGCCGTGGTCGGAAGCGATGCCCACCTGCATACCGGGCCTCATTCCTTCCCTCCGGCGAAGACGCGCTTCCTCCCAGAGGCGAAACCTGCCCGCGAACGCCTCAGCGTTGTCGCCGGCCCGGCAGCCGGGCGGTAGCTGCTTCAGCTTCTTGACATTGCCTCCACCCAGCACCACGTCGTCGGGCTCGAAGGCGGCGATCAGGTCGGCCACCACGTCCTCGACGTGGCGCCGCCATGTCTTCTTCCCCCGCTTCTCCAGTGCTCGTTTCCCGACATAGTCCTTGTTGGTGCTCTTCTTGTAGGCCACGTGGCCGAGCTCCACTGGCTCGATGCTCCCGCCGGCGATGAGCGTGCTGCCGAGCCCGGTGCCGAGTCCGAGGAAGAGCATCTTCCCCCCCGGTAGCTGCCAAGAGCCTGCATTGCTGCCTGCCACTGTCACTGGCCGGCTTCCTGCAAACGATCGATCCACGTGATCGAGCCCGGACGCAGATCGCCGATGCCGTACGGTGAGGGCAGCGACGTGACGTGCAGCAGCACGCCAGACGCCCGGTAGTCGGGCGGGAACCGGGGATCACCGGTCGGTCCGCAGTGCGTCGTTCACGATCTCCCGGGCCTCTCCGACCAGAGCCTCCAGATGGCTTTCGTTCTTGAAGCTCTCCGCGTAGATCTTGTAGATGTTCTCGGTCCCGGAGGGCCGGGCGGCGAACCATCCGCTCGCCGCCACCACCTTCAGGCCGCCGATCGGAGCATCGTTCGCCGGAGCCCGCGTGAGCTTGGCGGTGATCGGCTCGCCGGCCAGCGTCGAGGCCTTGACCGCCGACGGCGAGAGCTGCGCGAGCCGGGCCTTCTGATTGGGTGTGGCCGGCGCGTCGATGCGCGTGTAGCACGGCGCGCCGAACTCCTCCGTCAGCTCCCGGTAGTGCTCGCCGGGATCCTTGCCGGTACGGGCGGTGATCTCGGCGGCCAGCAGATTCATGATCACGCCGTCCTTGTCCGTCGTCCACACGGTACCGTCGTGGCGCAGGAAGCTCGCCCCCGCGCTCTCCTCACCGCCGAAGCACAGCGAACCCTCGAAAAGACCCGGCACGAACCACTTGAAGCCCACCGGTACCTCGGCCAGCCGGCGGCCGAGCTTCGCCACGACCCGATCGATCATGCTGCTGCTGACCAGCGTCTTGCCCACCGCCGCGTGGCCGGGCCAGCGTGGCCGATTGGTGAGCAGGTACCGGATGGCCACTGCCAGATAGTGGTTCGGATTCAGCAGCCCCACCGAGCGCGCCACGATGCCGTGTCGGTCGGCGTCGGCGTCGTTACCGAAGGCGAGGCGGTACCGATCCTTGAGGCCGACGAGCCGCGCCATGGCGTAGGGGCTGGAGGGATCCATGCGGATCTTGCCGTCGTGGTCGACGGTCATGAACGAGAACGTGGGGTCGATCGCCGGGTTCACCACCGCGATGCGGAGCTTGTAGATCGAGTTGATCGGCTCCCAGTACGGCGCGGCCGCGCCACCAAGCGGGTCCACCGCCAGGTCGAGGCCGGCCTCCCGGATTGCGTCCGTGTCCACGACGTGGCGCAGATCCTCGACGTACGGCCGAACAAAATCCTCCTGGTGCGTGCTCGCCGCCTTGATGGCGGTCGCGAAGGGCTCCCGCTTCACCCCGACATTGCCGGCCCGCAGCAGCTCGTTGGCCCGGCCCTGGATCCACTCGGTCACCTCGGTGTCGGCGGGCCCGCCGTCGGGTGGGTTGTACTTGAAGCCGCCGTCCTCGGGCGGGTTGTGCGACGGCGTGACGACGATGCCGTCGGCCCGGTGCGCCCGCCGCCCGCGGTTGTAGCGGAGGATGAGCCACGAGATCACGGGCGTCGGGGTCACCCCGTCGCCCCGCTGGATGATGGTCTCCACCCCATTGGCCGTCAGCACCTCGAGTGCGGTCCGCTGGGCCGGCGCGGACACCGCGTGCGTGTCCTTGCCCATGTAGAGCGGGCCATCGGTACCTTGGCCGCGGCGGTAGTCGCAGATCGCCTGGGTGATGGCCAGGATGTGGGCGGCGGTGAACGATCCGCGGAGCGGCGAGCCCCGATGGCCGCTGGTGCCGAAGGCCACGAGCTGGGTGGAGTCGCCGACGTCGGGCCTGCGCTCGTAGTACTCCCGCTCGAGCCGGGCTAGGTCCACCAGCAGGGATGCCGGGGCCGGCTTCCCGGCCAGGGGGGAAATCGTCACGGGCCTTCACGCTTCGCCAATCGTCGATCCCTCCGACTAGAGCACCGGGCAGGGCTTCACATGCCAGATCTCGCCCGCGTACTCGGCGATGGTCCGATCGCTAGAGAACTTCCCGGAGCCGGCCACGTTCACGATGGCCTTGCGCGCCCATTCTGGCGCGTCGGCGTACAGGGCGAGCAGCCGTCGATCTGCCTCGAGGTAGGGGGTGAGGTCCGCCAGGTGCATGTAGCGGTCCCCACCCGTCAGGAGGGTCTCCCGCAAGGGCTCGAAAACCCCCGGCTCATTCTGGCTGAAGTGGTCCGAAAAGATCAGGTCGAGCGCCGCGCGTGTTTCCGGCTCGTTGTCGTAGTGCCATCGCGGGCTGTACCAGTCGCGGCTACCGGCGACCTGATCGGCGGTGAGGCCGAACAGGAAGAAGTTCTCCTCGCCGGCTTCCTCGGCCATCTCGATCGTCGCGCCGTCACGCGTACCGATCGTCAGGGCCCCGTTCATCATGAACTTCATGTTGCTCGTCCCGCTCGCCTCGTAGCCCGCGGTCGAGATCTGGTTCGAGACATCCGTGGCGGGAATGAGGCGCTCGGCCAGCGATACGCAGTAGTCGGGCAGGAAGAGCACCTTGATCCGCCCGCGCACCGCCGGATCGCCGTCGATGGTCCCGGCGAGGCTGTTGATGAACTTGATGATGAGCTTGGCTAGATGATAGGCGGGCGCCGCCTTGCCCGCGAAGAAGAACGTCCGGGGGGCCATCGCGAGCCCGGGATTCTGCCGCAGCCGGTTGTAGAGCACCACGACCCGGAGCGCATTCAGCAGCTGCCGCTTGTATTCGTGGATCCGCTTGACCTGGCTGTCGAAGATGGTGTCCGCGTCCACCGTCTGCCCGGAGGTCGCCTTCAGCCATCCCGCGAAGGCCGCCTTTGCCTCACGCTTGGCTTGCCGGAACGCGTCGCGGAATCCTCGATCGTCGGCGAGGGGCTTGAGCCTCTTCAGCTCGGAGAGATCGGTGATCCAGCCCTCGCCGATCGCCCCGGTGATCGTCCGGGCCAGCGCCGGATTCGCCAGCAGCAGCCAGCGACGCGGCGTGACACCGTTGGTCTTGTTGTTGAACCGCTCGGGATACATCTCGGCGAGGTCCTTGACCGTGACCGTGCGGAGGAGGCGAGAGTGGATGGCGGCCACCCCATTGGTGCTGTGCGAGCCCACGATGGCCAGATTGGCCATCCGGATCTTCGGCTCGCTCCCCTCGTCCTCGAGGAGGCTGGACCGCACCACCCGGCCCTCGTCGCCGGGGAAGCGAACCCGGACGTCCTCGAGGAACCGCCGGTTGATCTCGAGGATGATCTCGAGCTGACGCGGGAGCAGTGCCTGGAACCAGGCGAGCGGCCACTTCTCGAGGGCCTCCGGCAGGAGAGTGTGGTTCGTATACGCCAGGGTTCGCTGGGTGAGGTTCCAGGCTGCATCCCAGCCGAGGTGTGCCTCGTCGAGCAGGATCCGCATCAGCTCGGGCACCGCCATCGTCGGGTGCGTGTCGTTGAGCTGGATCGCGACGTTCTCCGGCAGCGAGCTCCAGTCGGGATTGCTGCGCCGGAAGCGCCGGACCAGGTCGGCCAGGGAGCACGCGACGAGGAAGTATTCCTGCACGAATCGCAGAGCCTGTCCCAGGCTCGTGGAGTCGTCGGGATAGAGCACCCGGGTGAGGGACTCCGCGGCGAGCCGCTCGGCGAGCGCACTGACGAACTCGCCGTGACTGAACGCCTGGAAATCGAAGTAGTCAGGAGCGGCGGCCGCCCAGAGCCGGAGCGTGTTGATCGTCTTGCCGCCGTATCCCACCACCGGGCGGTCGAACGGCATGCCGATGAGGCTCGACGGCCGACCCATGATCGCATGCAGGGTGCCGCCGCGTACCTCGAAGGAAGCGCCGAGCTTGATCTCCACCGCCTCGTGCGGGCGCGCGACCTCCCAGGGATCCGGGAGCCGGAGCCAGTTGTCCGGCTGTTCCAGTTGCCAGCCGGCCTGGAAGGCCTGCCGGAAGATGCCGTACTCGTACCGCAGGCCGTAGCCCATGGCGGGGAGCTGCATGGTGGCCATCGAGTCCAGGAAGCAGGCGGCGAGGCGGCCCAGGCCGCCGTTCCCGAGCCCGGCGTCGGGTTCCTGCTCGAGCAGCCCGAGCCAGTCGAGGCTTCGCTGCTCGACCGCGTGCTTGGCGAGCGGCCCGAGCAGGAGATTCGTCACGTTGTTGGCCAGCGAGCGGCCGATGAGAAACTCCATCGACAGATAGTAGATGCGCTTGGCGTTCTCGCGCTCGTAGGTGCGTTCCGTGAGGACCCATCGCTGCGAGAGAATGTCCCGCACCGAGCGCGCGACCGCCTCGTAGCGCTCACGCGGGCCGGCGGCCTTCGGATCCATGACATTGTCGAAGAAGAGGTGCCGCTCGAAAAGCCCGTCACTGGTGCCCGTGAACTGGATCGGACCGCAGCCGTATTGCTGCCGGAGTCCGGTCAGTAGGTCGCCCATCCTCGCTTCCTTGCTCATTGCCTCACCCTCCTTGGTCAATGCCCTGCCCTTCCCCTTACCGCCTGCCGAGTTCCCGCCCTCGAGCGGGCCCGCCGTCAATGCTGGACCGACCCTTGCCACGCGCAAGTCGGACCTTGGTCCTACTGCAGCCGCACTCAACCGTCGGCGACTTCATAGGACCTTGTCCCATTGTGGTCAGCGTGCCATGGAGGCGATATCATTGGTCGATCGGGTGGGTGGTACGGGCACGCCGTGTGAGCAAGCAGCCGGTCGAGGGTCTTTTTGAAGAGACAGTGACCGGCCTCGACGAGGCCCGGCCTGCCGGAGGGGCGTGATGGTAGAGGCGGAGCAGGGAAGCAGCTCCCCGCTGGGGGCCACCCCCTCGGGCGCCGGGATGAACTTCAGCGTGTTCTCTCGACACGCGAGCCGGGTCGAGCTGCTTTTGTTCGACGACGTCGAAGACGCGCGGGCCGCGCGCGTGATCGCCATGGACGCTGCCGCGAATCGCACGTACCACTACTGGCACGCGCTCGCGCCCGGCGTGAAGCCGGGGCAGATCTACGGCTATCGCGTGGCGGGGCCGTCCGATCCCGGAAGAGGCCTGAGATTCGATCCCGAGAAGGTTCTCCTCGACCCGTACGGGCGCGGCGTGGTGGTGCCGAGGAGCTACCGGCGGGACGCGGCGCACCGGCCCGGGGACAACGCAGCGACCGCGATGAAGAGCGTGGCGGTGGATCCTTCCGCCTACGACTGGGAGGGCGACGCGCCGCTGAGACGGCCGATCTCGCGCACCATCGTGTACGAGATGCACGTGCGGGGATTCACCCGACATCCGAGCTCCGGCGCGGCGGAGAGCCGGCGCGGCACGTTCGCCGGCCTGATCGAGAAGATCCCGTACCTCCAGGACCTGGGCATCACCGCGGTCGAGCTACTCCCGGTCTTCCAGTTCGACGCTCAGGACTGCCCGCCCGGTCGGGTGAACTACTGGGGCTACGCGCCGGTCTCGTTCTTTGCCCCGCACCGGGCCTACAGCTCCCGCCAGGATCCGCTCGGCCCGGTGGACGAGTTCCGCGACATGGTGAAAGCCCTGCACCGGGCGGGCATCGAGGTCATCCTCGACGTGGTCTTCAACCATACGGCGGAAGGAGACCACCGGGGGCCGACGCTCAGTTTCCGCGGACTCGACAATCCCGAGTACTACATCCTCGAGTCGGATCGCTCGCGCTACGCCAACTACACCGGGACGGGCAACACGCTCAACGCCAACCATCCGATCGTCCGCCGCATGATCGTGGACAGTCTCCGGTACTGGGTGGAGGCGATGCACGTGGACGGCTTCCGGTTCGATCTCGCCTCGGTCCTCGCGCGGGACGCGGCGGGGCACGTGCTGCCGAACCCCCCGGTCCTGTGGGACATCGAGTCGGATCCGGCCCTCGGGGGAACGAAGCTCATCGCGGAGGCGTGGGATGCGGCCGGCCTGTACCAGGTGGGCAGCTTCGTGGGGGACGCCTGGAAGGAATGGAACGGGCGATTCCGCGACGACGCCCGCGCCTTCTTCCGCGGCGAGGAGGGCTCGGTCGGACGCTTCGCCGACCGGCTCGTCGGGAGCCCCGAGATCTACGGACACAAGGAACGCGAGGTCGAGCAGAGCGTGAACTTCGTGACGTGCCACGACGGCTTCACGCTGAACGATCTCGTCTCCTACGACCGCAAGCATAACGAGGCGAACGGCGAGGACAATCGCGACGGCGCGGATGACAACCGCAGCTGGAACTGCGGGGTCGAGGGCCCGACCGACGACTCCGCGGTAGAACAGCTGCGAAGCCGTCAGGTGAAGAATTTCCTGACCGTCACGCTGCTGTCGCTGGGCGTGCCCATGGTCCTGATGGGGGATGAGGTGCGACGCAGCCAGCGGGGCAACAACAACGCGTACTGCCTCGACGACGAGACCAGCTGGCTCGACTGGACGCTGGTCTCCCGGCACGCGGACGTGCACCGCTTCGTGAAGCTCCTCAATGCGCGGCGGGGCCTCCGCGACGTCGAGCACGAGCGGCGGCGCGTGAGCCTGAACCAGCTCATCGCGCGGGCGACGAAGGCGTGGCACGGCGTGAAGCTGCATCAGCCGGACTGGAGCCCCTCCTCGCACAGCATCGCGCTCGGAGCGGAGCTCCGGAGCGATGGGCTCCTACTGCACCTGATCCTGAACGCCTACTGGGAGCCGCTCGACTTCGAGCTGCCGCCGCAGGGCGATGGCGGGGCGGGGCCATGGCGCCGCTGGATCGACACGTCGCTGGACTCGCCGCACGACATCGTGCCCTGGGAGACCGCACCGGCGGCGGCAGGGGCGACGTATCGCGCCGGCGCGCGATCGGTGGCGGTGCTGTATGCGCCGGCCCGAGCGACCGGTGAGCGGCATTCCCGGATCGATTCCCAGTGAATTCTTGTGAGCTGAAGTCAATGCGAGGCCTCTTGGACAAGTTGAGATGGGATCGGCGACTCAGACGACGTCTACCTCGAAGGTGAGGCGAGTCGATTTCGGCGATTGCGGGCCCCCGCAACAACCGAAATCGAACTCCACACACTGATGACCGGGACCACAGCTAGGTGTTTATCCGACGAAGCTCTTGTACTGAAGCGGGAGCTAGAGCAGCTTCGGGACAACCGAATTAGAACTGCATTCGGGATTGGAAGTCCTCGTCCCCTCGCGTGAGGCTTGGTCTCGGGAACGAACTCTTCAAGAACTGTCGCCGCTATTTCTCACCATAGTGGGTTCGCAGCTCACGAAGGAACGCGCGGCGCCTTGTCGGGGTGATGGGTCGCGGAAGGTCGAGCTGGACCCAAC
>Ga0070708_100003247_pt1 | contig 12688 bp, 12 predicted proteins | sample KBSK5503metaG_FD_65469 | JGI IMG/M metagenome (GOLD analysis project Ga0070708, IMG submission 65469) | Corn, switchgrass and miscanthus rhizosphere microbial communities from Kellogg Biological Station, Michigan, USA - KBS K5-50-3 metaG | ecosystem: Host-associated > Plants > Roots >...
TACCTGCGCCATACCGGCATTCCGGTGAACTTCGGCATCACCATTGCCGTTGCGCTCGTCGTCGGCGCCGTCGTCGCAGGTCAGACCTTCTATCTGTTCACCATCGAGAACCTGAAGCAGTTCGGCGCGCTGAAAGCGATCGGCATCACCAATATGCGGCTGATCGGCATGATTCTGCTGCAGGCCTTCGCGGCCGGAACGCTCGGCTTCTCGATTGGGACCGGCATGGCGGCGACGTTTTTCGAGATCTTCCTGCACAAGCTGGCGACCCGCGGCATCGTCTTGATGTGGCAATGCGTCGCATTGACGGGCGCCTGCATCTTCTTTGTGGTGATCGTGGCGAGCATCCTCAGCATCCGACGTGTGCTGGTGCTGGAGCCTGCTGCCGTCTTTCGTGGGTGATGCTCAATGGCGAACCGGACGAATGATGGCCCCGGTGTTGCGTGCCGCGGCATTCGAAAGCACTTCGGCAATGGCGAGGCACGCGTTGAGGCGCTTCGAGGCGTGGACTTCGACACGCGATTTGGCGAGCTGAGTTTTCTCGTTGGTCCAAGCGGTTGCGGCAAAACGACGTTGATCTCAATCATCGCAGGCCTGCTCGACCGGAACGGCGGCGAGCTCTCGGTGCTCGGCACGCGCGTCGACGAATTGTCGCCAACGGACCGCGTGGTGTTTCGGCGGCAAAACCTGGGATTCATCTTTCAGCAATACAACCTCCTGCCGGCGCTGACGGCTGCCGAGAACGTGGCCGTGCCATTGATTGCCGGCGGTCTGGCGCGCCGGCGCGCGCTGGATCGCGCGAAAGGGTTCCTCTCCCAGCTGGGGCTCGAGAATCGCGTCGATTCGATGCCGCTCACCTTGTCAGGCGGGCAGCAACAGCGCGTCGCCATCGCACGCGCCCTGGTCCATGAGCCGCGACTGGTCGTCTGCGACGAACCCACGGCGGCGCTCGATCACGCCAGTGGCGACTCGGTCATGCAGCTTCTGGCGGCCAATGCCGTTCGACCGGGCCGGACGGTCATCGTCGTGACGCACGACAGCCGCGTCTTTCATTACGCCCACAGCATTGCCCACATGGACGACGGGCGCATCGTCAACGTCACGCGCCGCGACATGGAGCCGCAGCGAGCGGTTGACATGCAACCGGAGCTCGAGGAGCACTACGCATGAAACGATTCATCTTGCCGTTGATCGGAGTTCTTGCCGCTGTATGGGCGGCCTATTCGGTTGTGCGCACGCAGCCGCGCCGAGCTCGCACCGACCCGCCATCCGCGCCAGCCACGTCGGAGTACAGCGAAACCGTCGCTGCGGTCGGGCTGGTCGAGGCCAGCACGGAGAACATCTCCGTCGGCACGCCACTCGCGGGTGTGGTGACGAAGGTGTTCGTGATCGCGGGCCAGACGGTTCGAAAAGGCGATCCGTTGTTCGAACTGGACACGCGGCAGCTCCATGCGGACCTCGAAATGCGGCGACAGGCGGTCGCCGTCGCTCGCGCTCGTGCGGGAGTCGCCGAGGCGCGTGTCGCGGATGTCGAGCGACAGTCCGCCTTCGCTGAGCAAGTGAAAGACAAGCGGGCGATCAGTGCCGAGGAGCTGACTCGCCGGCGGTCGGCGGTCGACACCGCGCGCGCCGAGCTCGGAGAAGCTCAAGCCGAAATCGCAGCGACACAGGCGCAGGCGGAGGCGGTGGCGGTCGATCTGGATCGCAGCGTCGTGCGAGCACCCCTTGGCGCCGAAGTCCTGCAAGTAAAGATCCGAGTGGGCGAGTTTGCCCCGGCAGCCGCCTCTGCGTTGCCGCTGATCCTGCTCGGCCGGTCAAAGCCGCTGCACGTGCGTGTCGACGTCGACGAGCACGAGGCCTGGCGTGTGCGTCACGAGGCGCACGCGGTGGGTCACGTACGCGGCAATGCCGAGCAGAAGGCGTCGCTCCAGTTCGTGCGGTTCGAGCCGTTTGTTGTGCCGAAGCGATCGTTAACGGGCGATACGACCGAGCGGGTCGACACGCGAGTCCTCCAGATCATCTATCGGGTTGAGCAAGAGGATGTCCCCCTGTTTATAGGTCAGCAATTGGACGTGTTCATCGACGCCAAGCCAACAGGTGGAGGCGGCCAATGATGACGAGGAGTCTCAGTCTGCTGTTGCTTGTGCCGTGGATGACAGCCTGCGTGACTGGTCCACGGTATGTTCCGCCGAAAGTCACGATGCCGGCGGCTTTCCAAGAGGCGTCTCGTCCCGCTGCGGAGCAACTCGATCGTTCAATGCTCGAGCGCTGGTGGACGGGGTTTCACGACCCGGTGCTGGAGGATTTGGTCACACGATCGATTGAGGGCAACCTCGACTTGAAAATTGCTGCCGCGCGCGTGCGCGAGGCACGGGCGGCACGCGGGATTGCCGCCTCAGCGGCTCTACCCCAGGTCGATCTGAACGGCCAGTATGCACGTGGCGAACGGAGTGATGCCGTGCCGCCTTTCAAGTCTGCCGCGGGAGGCGCATCGCCCTTCGGTCCGCGCACGCAGAACGTGTTCGAGGCCGGCTTCGACGCCGGATGGGAGTTGGACGTGTTCGGCGGCGTGCGACGGGACGTGGAAGCGGCCGTTGCCCAGGTGCAATCGGCCCAAGAGGGCCAACGGGACGTTCTCGTCACGCTGCTCGCGGATGTGGCGCGGAACTATGCCGAACTGCGTGGCACGCAGCGTCAGATCGAGATCCTCGACGCGACCGTTCGGTCACAGCAAGACACGCTCGACCTCGCGAAAGCGCGGTTCGACGCGGGTCTCGGCACGGCGCTCGATGTGGAACGAGCTGAAGGGCTCTTGGAGGCCACGAGGAGCCGGGGACCAGACCTTGATCGCCTGGCCAAACGCGCCATCTATCGGCTTGATGTGTTGCTCGGCCAAGAACCAGGGACTGTAGTGTCCATGCTCGAGATCCCGAGAGTGCTCCCGACGCAGCCGCCGGACCTGCCGGATGTCGTGCCGTCGGAACTGTTGTCGCGTCGCCCCGATCTGAGGCGCGCCGAGCGCGACGTCGCGGCAGCAACGGCCCACCTGGGCGTTGCCAGATCCGAACTGTTTCCCCGGTTCTCCATCGCAGGGAACTTTGGTCGTCGCAGTCAGGACGCCTCGGACCTCGGATCGACTGGAAGCCAATTCTGGTTCCTCGTTGCCGGAGTACGCCTCCCGATCCTGTCTGGCGGTCGGATCCGCGCCAACATCCAGGTTCAGGATGCTCGGCAGGAAGCAGCCGTGCGGCGGTACGAGAAGGCCGTGCTGACCGCAGTCGAGGAAGTGGAGAACGCGCTTTCGTCACAGACGCGCGAGCAACATCGTCTCGAGACCCTTCGTGCCTCCGTCGCCGCGAATCGTCGCGCCTTGGATCTCGCGACCGAGCGATACACCGGCGGGTTAGAGAATTTCCTCTCAGTGCTCGACGCACAACGGGCCGTCTACAGCTCTGAAGACGGCGTGGCGCTGAGCGAGACCAACGCGATGGTCAGCCTCATCGCCGTGTACAAGGCACTCGGCGGCGGGTGGGCCTTTGATGGGACGACGTCGACGGCGCCAGACCGCGAGTCGAGGGACAGCTCCCGAAATGGAGGTTCGAAGTGAACGCAGGTCGGTTGTTGTTGGCTGTAGTGATAACGGCGTCCAGCGCCCATGCCGGCTCGCCGGCCATCGAGGTTGCCCAGGGCGCCACGTCCGGAATTCTTGTAGTCACCATAGAAGGCTTTCGAAACGTCGCCGGTCATGCTCGCGTCGCCGTCTTCAACCGCAACTCGGGTTTTCCGGATGACGAGTCGGTCGCCTATCGCAAAGTCGTGGCAAGTATCCATGATGGTCGCGCGGACGTTCGCTTCGACGATCTACCTTTCGCGGACTATGCCGTGTCCATGTATCACGACGAGAACGACGATGGAAAGCTGAATAAGGGACTGTTCGGCGTTCCGAAGGAAGGTTATGGCGTTTCGAACAACGTCGTTCACGCGAGGCGCGCGCCCAAGTTCGAAGAAGCGCGCTTTCGCTTGGACGCGACGACGCACATCGTGACCATCAACGTTCATTACTGAACTGGTGAAACAGATGATGAGGCCTGCTGCACTCGTGACAGGCGCTTCGAGCGGCATCGGATTAGAGCTGGCGCGACTGCTCGCCGCGGGCGGCCACGATCTCGTGCTCGTGGCCCGCTCAGCGGAACGGCTCGATCAGATTGCGCGCGAGCTTGGCGACCAGAACGGTGTTCGTGTCGAGAGCCGCCCACGAGACCTGTCAAAACCCGACGCGGCGCGCGCATTGTGGCAAGAGCTGATCGATGACGGCGTCACCGTGAGCACGCTCGTGAACAATGCAGGCATTGGTCTTCACGGCGCCTTCGGCGAGCAAGATGTTGACGCGATCGTTCGACTTGTGACCTTGAACGTCACAGCGTTGACGATGCTCACGCGACTGGCGCTCGCCGAGATGTTGGCGCGACGAAGCGGGCGGATTCTCAATGTGGCATCGCTCGTTGCCTATCAGCCAGGCGGGCCGCAGGAAGCGGCGTATTACGCGACGAAAGCGTTCGTGTTGTCGTTTTCCAAGGGCCTCGCTCGCGAATTGCGCGGAACCGGCGTGACCGTCACGACGCTGTGCCCGGGACCGACGAAGACAGCATTTGAGGCCAAAGCGGGCGCGACCGAGGCGGCGCTGTACAAATGGATGCCGTCGATGACCGCTGCTGCAGTCGCACGAGCAGGTTATCGCGGCATGATGCGCGGCTCTAGCGTCGTGATCCCAGGAATGGTCGCGAAGGCGCTCGCCGTCGCCGGCGAGCTGCCGCCGCGGCGCATTGCACTCGAACTCAATCGGCTGCTTCTGCGTGTGTCGAAGACGTCATGACGTATCGTGTTGCGAGATGACGCCCGCCGGGTGCAATTGAGCAGCTCATGGCTCAGAATCCCATTCGGCTCCTAATGCACGTGCCCGTTCCATGGGTATTCGTGCTGACGTATCTCCTAGGTGGAGGCCTGGTTCGTGAACCTCCTTCACGGACGAAAAACCACCTGATCGGCAACTCAAGCTGATCCTCGGCGGCATCGACACGCATCGGCTTGTTGGCGCTGGCCGTCCAGATCGGAGTGGGCGCGTCCGCCGCGGCCCAATCGACGGAGGCCGTCAAGAGTCAGCCGCCGCCACTCAGCTGGAACCGTATTGGACGCGGGCTCTGCATCTGCGTCAGAGAATCTCCTCGATGGCGTGAACCGGCCCCTCCGGACGGATTTGCCCGATGCCTACGGCCAGCAGACGATTGAGGAACGCGTACTTCGGTGCGGCGGTCTCGAAGCGCGCCAGCGTGCGAAGGTAGTGGTTCGCGTCATCGCGCACGCCGGTGAATGTCATGTGTATCAAGGCGCCGTCATCGGTCTCGAGCGTCACCCGTAGATCGAGCTCAAAAGTCCCGTCGGCCTTGGCCGTGACCCAGTCGCCGCCGCCGGCGAGCACCTTGCCGCGAAGGCGCTCGCCTTCGAAAGAGCCGCCGGTGACGGGGAAGATGGAGAGCTTGCCGTGCGGGGTCGAGCCGATCTCCTCGGTGGCAGAGGTGGCGAAACGCAGGAGCATGAGCGGACGCGAATTCATGGAGTCTTTCCTTTCGAAGACATCGAGGTCAGAGAACTTCGTGGATCGTGTAGATCGGACCTTCGGCGCGACGGTCGCCGCTGGCCACTGCGACGAGGCGGTTCAAGAACGCGTACGCGGGGTGTGCGGTCTCGAAGCGCGGCGTGGTGCGAAAGTAGTAGGTCGCAGGATTGACCGTCTCGCCGCGTCCGATGGCCGCCATCACTTCCGGCGGTCCGTGACGCAAGCCGAAAGATTTCATCGAGATGAGCGCGCCGTCGTCGGTCCGGAGCGTGACGCGAAGGTCCATCTCGAGGACACCGTCCGCTCGGAGGAGCAGCCAGTCCGCGCTCCCGCCCGGCAAGACCGTTCCGCGAAGACGGGGGCCCTCGAAGTCCCCGCCGCTCAAGGGGGCGGTCCGGCGAGTACCGTGAGGCACCGCGCCGATGTTCTGCGGTGTCGCGACAGTTACGTGCAGCATCATGAGGAGACGCGTGTTCATGGCTTTGCCTCCAAGCAACTCAGCGCGAGCCCCGATTCGGGGTCGACGATCTTATAAGTGTGCCCTACCTTGCATAAGGACCACCTCCGGAAGCCACTCGTAACTGAGCGGCATTACGGCGATAACCAGTAACGCCGATCGGACCAGCTGCGGAAGTAGCATGGTGGAGATCACATCGCGAGGTCGCTCCAATGAGTACTACCCAGAACGAAAAGGCAGCTCGCTTCCGCGCGCTTCACGACGGCGATGGCGCCTTCATCATTCCGAATCCGTGGGATGTCGGCTCCGCTCGAATTCTCGCCGGCCTTGGCTTCCAGGCATTGGCCACATCGAGCGCTGCCTCCGCCTCCGCCCTTGGTCGAAGAGATGGCGGGCTGGCGCGAGATGAGGCGCTGGCGCACGCGCGCTTGATCGTCGAGGCGACGGACTTGCCTGTCTCTGCGGATCTGGAAAAAGGGTTTGGCGACGCGCCGGAAGTCGTAGCGGAAACGATCCGGCTTGCGGCCGAAGTGGGACTCGTTGGGTGCACGATCGAAGATGCCACTGGCAACCAAGACAGTCCTCTCTACGATGTTCGCTTGGCTGTCGAACGGATTGCTGCAGCCGCGCAGGCGGCACGTACACTCCAGTTTCCCTTTATCCTGACTGCGCGAGCGCACAATCTCCTCTACTCCGCGCCGAGTCTGGACGACACCATCAGCCGTCTTCAAGCCTTCGAAAGAGCTGGAGCCGATGTGCTTTTCGCTCCAGGCCTGCCTGACCTTGCCGCGGTGAGCACAGTCTGTGCGGCGGTGTCGAAGCCTGTCAATTTCATGGTGGGAATCAAGGGGAAATCATTTTCCGTGAGTGAACTCGCCGCAGCCGGCGTCAAGCGCATCAGCCTTGCGACCTCGCTCTATCGCGCGGCAATGACTGGTTTGCTCGATGCTGCATGCGAGGTGAAAGACACAGGCCAGTTCGGTTTCCTCGACCGATGCGTGACAACGCCTGAGCTGAACAAATTCATGCGAATGTGACCGCGCGATTGGACTACGAGGTGACAGGTTACTGATACCGACGCCAGCAACGCTCTCAGTGCCGCTCGGCGACACGCGGTGACGTTCATCGATTTCCCGTCCATGCCCGCGTCAGGATCGCGTCAAATTGATCGCGATGCTCCTCGTTCTCGCGTTGGACCTCGTGCTTCGCGGATCGGTCTACGACCAATCGGGACTCGCAGTGTCGAAGGCGCTTGTGTATGTGGACGGGACGCAGCTGAGCACCGAAACCGGCACCAGCGGTCGTTTCGAGCTCACAATCAGCCCGGCGCGCGCGGGGACGCTCGTTGTGTACCGCGACGGCTTTTCTGCGGTATCGACGAAGTTCGATCCGCTCGATCCGCAGACGTTCGAGCCGGTCCGCGTCGTGCTGACGCCGGCGCCGCTCAGCGAAACCGTGACGGTCCGGGCGCCGCGCGCGCCCGCGCAGCCGCCTTCGACGTTCAGTATGCGGCCGCTCGACGTCGTGAGGACGCCGGGGTCGGCGGCCGACCTGATGCGCGCGCTTCAGACGCTGCCCGGCGTCGCGCAAATCGACGAGGGCGCCGGCCTCTATGTGCGCGGCGGCGACTCGAGTGAAGTGCTCGTCCTGCTCGATGATGCAATCGTGTTCCATCCCTATCGCGCGGAGATCCCTGGCGGGGGACTGTTCGGAAGCGTGGAGCCCTTCCTGCTCGCGGGCGCGTCGTTCGCCACGGGCGGCTTCTCCGCGAGGTACGGCAACGCGCTCAGCGCGGTGCTCGACTTGCACGGCCTGGCACGGCCCGACGCGCCGCAGACCAACGTGACAGTCGGCCTCGCGGGCGCGTCGCTTCGCCTGGCGCGGCCGCTCGGCGCACATGCCGGCCTGCGGGTCTCGGGGAATCGCAGCTTTCCCGGACTCCCGTTCGCCTTGAACGGGCGGCCGTACGAGTTCAATCCGCTGCCCGGCGGTTGGGATCTGAACGCGAGCGCGCATTACGACTCGCCGTCCGCCGGCCGTTTCAAGGCGTTCGTGAACGGTATCGGCGACGGCGTCGGCGTACACGTCGACAGCGTATCGTTCGGCGGACTCCTCAGGTCCTCGACGATCTCGCATCTGGCGGCACTCCACTGGACCGACGTGATCGGCCGGGCCTGGCTCGCGACCGCAACGGTCGGCGTCACCCGCTACGCGCGCGGCACTACCGCCGGCGTGCTGAGCCTGAAGACCACGGATGTGCGTGCGTCGTGGCGAGCGGCCGTCGAGCGCGCGCTCGGCGCGTGGACGCTGGGCCTCGGCGGCGACCGCATCGACGCGCGCACTCATCTGGACGGCACCGTGCCGGAGCGGGGCGGGGACCTCGGAGGAGTGTCCGGGTCCACGCCGCTCGACGTCCGGTACGGCGACGTCGTGTCGGGCGCCTATGTCGAGACGGAACGCCGCATCGCCGCGGCGACGGTCACGGTCGGCGCGCGCGCGCAGCAATTTTCCCTTGCGCGCGAAACGGCGATCGATCCGCGAGTCAACGTCGCCGTCGACGTGGCGTCTCATCAGAAGCTGTCGTTCGCATGGGGCCTGTACCGTCAGGCGCCGGACGCGTCGTACTACAGCCACGTCAGCAATGCCGGACTGCAGGCGATGCGCGCGCGGCACCTCGTCGCCGGCTATGAGTACGGGTCGGAAGACGGGCCGGTTCATCTGCGTGCCGAGACCTATTGGAAGCAGTACGAAGCGCTGCCGCTCGAAAACGCCGGCGGATTGTTTGTCTCGAACGGCTACGGGTCGGCCCACGGCGTCGATCTCTTCGGCCACATGAAGAGCCGCAGACTCGATGTGACCGCCGATTACAGCTGGCTCGCCGCGGAGCGCCGGTGGACCGCCGTGCTCGATCGCGGCAAGTTCACAATGCTGCCGGCGGGAACGTGGCGCCCTGATTTCGACATCCCACACACTGCGCACGTGATGACACGGTTCGACTTCACGCGCCGACTCTCGACGAGCGCGGGATGGCGCATTTCGTCAGGCAGGCTCGACACACCGGTCGTCGGCGCCGTGTCGACCACGGCGGGATACGTCCCAATCTACGGCGCGATCAACTCGGAGCGGCTGCCGCGCTACGAGCGCACGGACCTGACCGTGAGCTACCTCTCTCAGCTCCTTCATTCGCGCGCCGTTCTCTTTGCATCGGTCGGCAATCTCTTCGCGCGAACCAATTTCTTCGAATACGCCTACAGCGCGAACTTTTCCGCTAGACGCCCGGTCACCAGCGCCACGCCGCGCGTCGTTTATTTCGGCGTTACTCTGACGAGGTAACTGGATGATCCGTTCAATACCGGTCATGATGGCTTTCGCCGTAGCGGCATCCGCCAATCTCACGTGGACCGACATTGTGGCGCGCCTCGAAGGCGGCGCCGCCGCAAGCGACGCGGCGGTGTTGCGAGGGGCGATTGCCGACGCCGACAGGCTCGCCGACGTGACCGGCCTGGATCGCGAGCGCGAGCTCGCGCTCAACGGCGCCGCTTATGGCGCGTGGCGGCTGTCCGCCATTCCCGGTGTCAAGCCGGCGGAATCGCTGAAAGCCTTGCAAGGCGCCGAGAAAGACCTGCATGATCTGCTGAAGATAGACCCAAGATCGGGCGAGGCGCACGCGCTCCTGGCGAGCGTTCTCGGTCAGCGCATTCGGTTCAGCGGTGGCGGCAACAAGCGAGAGCTCGGTCCGCAGGCGCAAGACGCGCGCGAGCAGGCGCTCAAGCTCGAGCCGAACAATCCGCGCGTCGTGCTGCAGAACGCGGTGACGCTGTATCACACGCCCGCTGAATACGGCGGCGGCCCCGACAAGGCCGAGCCAGGCCTGCGTCAGGCGATCGCGCTGTTCGAACGTGAGCCTGCCGGCCGTCCGTGGCCGAACTGGGGGCGTTTCGACGCGCATGCGTGGCTCGGACAAGTATTGGCGGCACGCGGCGACAAGTCGGGCGCGCGAGGAGAATACGACAAGGCGCTCGCAGTGTGGCCGAACTCGGGCTGGGTCAAGAATGTGTTGATTCCCGCGCTCGCCAGATGACGACATTCGATCTCACGGCGACGGACCCGACGAGGCGCCAGGGAATTCGTGCGGCGAGGGTCGCTGCCTGGATCAGCGGGTGGACCGGGATTGTCATCACGATGTCCGGCATCGTCAGCACGCAGAAGCATGTGCCGTTCGCCTACGCGCTGCGGTCGGAAGCCCTCAATTACTACACGCTGGCGGTCGTCAGCCTCGTCGTGTGGTTCTCGAGCGCTGCCATTACCGCGAGGCGATGGTCGATCCGTTCGCAGGCAGTGGTCCACGTCGCGCTCGGCCTCACGTCGATCGCCGCGTGGCAAAGCGTCTACGTGGCGTACATGTGGAGCGTCCTCGGACCGCTCGTCTGGGACAAGGTGTACCGCGGCACGTGGATGTTTCAGATGATGAACGCCTGCATCATCTACGGCGGCGTGCTGGCCGGCACGCTGGCCGTGCAGGCGGCGCGCCGCGCGCGCGAGCACGAGCGGCGGCAGCACGCGCTGGTGCTGGCGGCGCGCGAAGCGGAGCTCCGAGCGCTCAGCGCGCAGTTCGAGCCGCACTTTCTGCTCAATACGCTCAACTCCGTCCTTGCGCTGGTCGACGATCGGCCGAGCGACGCTCGGATGATGATTGAACGGCTCTCGAGACTACTTCAGGCAGCGTTCGATGAGATTGAAGAGCCCGAGGTTCCGCTCGGACGCGAGATCGATCTGCTGAGCGCGTACCTCGGCATCGAGCAGGTGCGGTTCGGCGATCGACTGCACGTGACCATCGACGTACCGGATGGGCTCCGCCACATCCCCGTGCCGCCGTTCCTGCTGCAGCCGGTGGTCGAAAACGCCATCAAACATGCCGTGGCGCCACGAACCGGACCGGCCTTCATCGCCATCACCGCGCGCGAAGCGGCCGGACGCGTGCGTATCGACGTCGTCGATTCGGGGGGCGGCTTCGAGTACGAGATGGCGGCGCGGCCCGGCCATGGTTTGCAACTCGCCGAGCGGCGACTGAAGGCGCACGCGCCTTCGGGCGAGATTGGCGTCGATCGAACCCCGTCGGGATTTGCCGTCTTCGTCACGCTTCCGACATGAGCTCGATTCGGGTTCTCGTCGCCGACGATGAGCCCCTGGCGAGGCGGCTGGTGCGGCGTTTCCTCGTCGAGCACTCGGATTTAGTGCTGGTCGCCGAATGCACGGACGGCGACGGACTCGCCGACGCTCTGGCGCGACACGTCGTCGACGTACTGCTTCTCGATGTTCGCATGCCAGGACGTGACGTGTTCGACGTACTCGACGGCCTGGCCCGCCGCGCGCCGGAAGCCATGCCCGCGGTCGTGTTCACGACGGCCTACGAGCGGTACGCCGTGCGCGCCTTCGAGCTGAACGCCGCCGACTATCTCGTCAAGCCGTTTACGCGCGACCGCCTCGGTCAGGCGCTGGCCCGCGCGCGATCGCGCATTGGCAATCGGCAGGCGCTTGCGGACGGGGTCGTCCGCGTGGCGGGGGATCTCGGCCGAAGGCCCAGCCGGCTACTCGTTCCGGAGCGTGGACGGATGGTGCCGATCGACATCGCTGCGATCACCTGGATTCAGGCGGAAGGCGACTACGCCCGTGTGCATGCGTCCGGCAAGAGCTATCTGATCGCACGCTCAATGACGGATCTCGAGCGCCGCTTGGATCCGGAACGCTTCCCGCGCATTCATCGATCTGCGATCGTCAACCGCGATCGCATTCGCGAGGTCGTGCCCGAGGGCAGCAGTCGCTATGCCGTCACGCTCGACGACGGTACCCGGCTGATCCTCAGCCGTCGTCGTGCGAGTCGCCTTCGCGACTGGCGATTCTGAACGCTGCCTTGTGAACTACAATATATGTCGCTGTTCAGGACATTCCGGCTGCAGGGCCGGTATCTGTTAGGGCTGAAAGCGGGCCTGATGCTGATGGTATGGTGAGCATTACAGCGATCAGGCTGATGAATTTCTTGGCGACGGCCGATTCGGACGAAGGAGTCCAATGAGGCGACGACTCTACCTTCTCTTGGTGCCGCTTCTGTCATGTGCTGCAATACTAGGTGCAGCGGCGGACGTTCTCGCTCAGCGGTGTGGTGTCGAACGGTGGGCCATCAAAACCGGAGCAGATGCCGACGCCGTCAGCGTCGATGTCGATCATCCGCAGGATGCGTCTGTTGCGGAACTCAGCTTGTTGGATCCGCCTCGTCCTATTCCGCCTTACAGATTTGCACCGGTTGAGAGCACCGCCTTTGCAGTGAGCGCGAGGCTGATTGCTTACAAGTACGAGGGCGGTTCAACCGGCGATTCAGACTACCATTTGGTTCTCGCCGATAACGATGGCAATACGATGGTGGGCGAAATCCCTGACCCTAATTGCGTGGACGCCCAAAGCCCTTTTGCCTCACTGATTGCCAACGCGCGCGCTGAATTTGACGCCCAGCTGATCGCAACCATTAGGTTCCAGGAGACCGACGTGCCCGTCCAGGTCATCGGGGTCGGTTTTTTTGACTTTTTTCACAACCAACGTGGCGCAGCGCCTAATGTGATCGA
>Ga0070708_100003248_pt1 | contig 12684 bp, 10 predicted proteins | sample KBSK5503metaG_FD_65469 | JGI IMG/M metagenome (GOLD analysis project Ga0070708, IMG submission 65469) | Corn, switchgrass and miscanthus rhizosphere microbial communities from Kellogg Biological Station, Michigan, USA - KBS K5-50-3 metaG | ecosystem: Host-associated > Plants > Roots >...
GGACAGGTTCCAGGACGAGACGGAATACCGCTTGCCGATGCCGGCGCGGTACCTGATCGACAAAGAAGGGATCATTCGTGCAGCCGAGGTGAACGCCGACTACACGATCCGCCCCGAGCCTTCCGAGACGCTGGCCTTCTTGAGGAAGCTTACAACCTGACGCTTCGGGCCTAGCTCGCGGCGCTCGCGAGCAGATCGAAGAGCGAAGCGCAGGGGCGTGTCCGTGTTTGCGGGGAAAGGCTTGACCTGGCTTTCATATGTAGACGAGAAATCAATTATGGCTGAGTGTGTCGTAGTCTTCTTTTCGAATAAACGGCCATACGTCGAATTCGCCGATACTTCTGGCCTTTTGCATCCACTCCTCACTTCTTCTCTCGGCTATCTTGCGCAGGCCAATCAATCTCAGAAAGAGTTGTGAAACGCTATGCCACGTGAGCGGTGGCCATTCGTATTCAAGATCGGATTCGAAGAAAGCAATGCACCGCTCAAACAGCGCCCTCGGCTCAGGTTTGAGTTTGTGTTTGCCAGTGAGTGTATGCGTGTAACGATCATCCCAGAAATTCCACAGGACTTCGTAAATGGCTCCGATTGCCCGATCATCCTTCTCGCGGACCGGGTAGGCATCGACAAAGTCATCGTTGGTAATCTCACAGGCAAAATACTGCTTCACCAAGCGCCCAGCAAGATCGCGTTGTTCTCGTTTCACCATCTTAGTCCGCCGCGCCAAGGAGGCGATTCGCGCATAACGCGCACGGGCATCCTGTGTCTAGACTGCGTAGAGCTTTCACTCTATCGCGCTACCGCGGCTCATTTTGTCGCTAGCGCTGTGCCGTTCTCGTCGATCTTCCCAAGCAGCCGCAGCAGTCCGTCCAGGATCGTGAACGGGTGCGGCGGACATCCCGGAATATACAAATCGACCGGCACGACCGAATCGGCGCCGTTGCCCGCTTCCGGGTGACCGATGTACGGGCCGCCGGAGATGGCGCAGGCTCCGACCGCGATCACGATCTTCGGCGCCGGGACGGCTTCGTAGGTCTTCTGCAGCGCGAGCTTCATGTTCGCGGTCACGGGCCCCGTGATCAGCAGCCCATCCGCGTGCCTGGGCGACGCAACGATCTGAATCCCGAACCGCCCGAGGTCGAAGACGATCGTGCTCAACACGTTCACGTCCGCCTCGCAGCCATTGCACCCTCCGGCGCTCACCTGCCGCAACTTCAGCGATCGCCCGAACAGGCGCCGCATCGCCGCGTCGAGCGCGGCCGCCCGGGGCTTCATCTCGTTTCGGAATAGCAAATCATCCCGGCTGCGCGCCGCGAGGCGGTATTCCTTCGAGTGGGTGATCGCCCCGGTCGGGCAAACGCTCTCGCAGTCGGCGCAGAAGAGGCAGCGGCCAAGGTCCACCTCGGGCCCACGCTCGTCGAAGCGGATCGCCTGGGTTGGACACGCCTCGGCGCACGCCCGGCACCCATCGGCGCACTTGGTCGCGTCGATCAGCGGAGGACCCCGGAATCGATCCGGAAGCACGGGCGCCTCGGCCGGAAACCGGCTGGTGCGGCTGCCCTGCCGGGCGCGGGTGAGAAGCAGCTTCAGCATCGAGCCTCCTTACAAATCATGGCCGCAATAGGACAGGTTGAAGCTCTTGTTGCAGAGCGGAAAGTCGGAGATCTGCTCGTCCCGCAACGCCATCGCCACGCCGGTCCAGTTGTGGAACGAAGGATCCACCACCTTGTATGACTGAAACCGCCCGCTCTCGTCGGTGAGCGCCACGTGGCACAGCTCACCGCGCCACCCCTCCACCAGCGACGCACAGAAGCGCATCGGGGCCAGCGCCGACACCGGCGCGCGGATCCCGGCCGAGGCGGGCAACGCCCGGAGCGTCTCGCGAATGAACACCGCGGAGCGCTCGATCTCCAGCCCGCGGATCTGCGCCCTCGCATAGACGTCGCCGGAGGAGAGGACGGGCACCGGAATCTGGGCGAAGCGGAAGATGCCCGTCGGGTGATCTCGCCGCGCGTCGCGCGAAAGTCCGGATGCGCGCGCGGCCGGGCCGACCATCCCCAGGCTCTTCGCCGTGTCCGCGGACACGCGCCCGGTGTCCTCGAAGCGGGCCTGGACCGAGGCGGTGCTCCAAAGAAGCTGCGTCGCGTCGTTGGTGTCCCGCACCGCGGCATCGAGCCGCTGGCGCATGCGCACGGCGCGCTCGGGATCGATGTCGAACGCAACGCCGCCGGGGCGAACGAGGCTCCGGCCGAAGCGGCTCCCGCACATCTCCGCGCTCAGGTTGAGAAACTCGCCTCGCAGGCGGCCGCAATACGAGGCCGTGGGCAGGTAGCCGACGTCGCCGGCCAGCGCGCCGAGGTCTCCGGTGTGGTTCGCCAATCGCTCGAGCTCGAGGGCGATGCCGCGGATGGCGTGGGCCCGCGCCGAAACCGAGCAGCCGGAAAGCGCCTCGACGAGCTGGCAATAGGCGATCGCGTGGCCGACGGTGGTGTCCCCGGCCAGGGTCTCGGCGTAGTGGATCGATCTGGGCGTGGGGCCTCCGACGAGCGCGCGCTCCACGCCGCGGTGCTGGTAGCCGAGGGAGATCTCGAGATGGAGCACCTGCTCGCCGAAGCACTGGAAGCGGAAATGCCCCGGCTCGATCACCCCCGCGTGCACCGGCCCGACGGCGACCTCGTGCACCTCCTCTCCCTCGACGCGATAGAAGTCGGTGACGCCGACTACCGGCGGCCCCTTGCCAAAGCCAAACGGATCCGCGCCCACCCGCTGCGGCGGCACGAAGCGCACCGGCTTGAGCCAGGGATGACCTACCGGGCGAATGCCCCACTGCTCCGCGATCTCGCGCTCGAACAGATGCGCCTCCGGGCATTCTGGGGTGATCGCCGGATAGGCGTCGGACTCGAGGTGGGTCGAGCCGACTTCTAGACGTCCGTCCTCGTCGCAGGCCAGGACGAGGAACAGCTCGACGCCCCCCGTTGCCGCGCCGGTCCCGAACAGCGACGCGATCCGCGCGCCTCGCTCCGGCGCCTCGATGGCCGCGGTGCGAAAGTCCTCGAGCGAAAGTCGCGGCACCGCGCCGCGCTCCACCGCCCGGCCATTGTGCATCGGCAAAAGCGAAGGCGAGCTCACGGCGTCACCTCGAGCGAGAATCGTGGCACTGCGCCTCGCTGCAACGCCCGGCCATGGTGCTCTGGGAAAGGCAAACACCAGCTCACGGCGTCACCTCGAGAAGCGCCGCTTTGCGGATCAGTGCCTCCAGCGGCGGGGGCAGGTAGAGGCCGAGACAAAGCACGAGGATCAAGAACGCCGCGGCCGGGGCGACGGTGAGGAACGTCTCCGTCCTGCGCGCCGCGCTCTCGTCGATCGCCGGGGGAGTCCCCTGGACCACGGCGAGGACGGTGGCGCCCATCCCCATGAAGACGACCACGAGAAGGAGCAGGAACAAACCGACCACGACGTACCGGCCGGCGCTGACCGCGGCGCCGAGGATGGTGAATTCGCTGACGAACGGACCGAAGGGCGGCGAGCCGGTGATCGCGAAGAAGCCGAGGAGGAAGAGCGCGCCCGAAGCGGGGACCAGCCGCATCGCCCCGGTCGTTCCCTCCAGCGTCTTGCTGGCGAAGGCACGGTGGATGTTCGCCGCCGAGAGAAAGAGGACGCCCTTGGTCAGGCCGTTGTTGATCAGATGCAGCAGGCTTCCGAAGACCGCGTTTCCGCCCAGGCCCACGCCGAGCACCAGAATTCCCATGTGCTCCACGCTGGAGTACGCGAGCATCCGCTTGTAGTCGCGCTGGCGCGCCATGAACACGCCGGCCACGGCGATGGAGAACAGCCCGGCAGCGACCATCACCTCGCGCGCGAAGGACGCCTCGCCCGCCGCGCTCAGGATGCGGAAGAAACGCAGAATGGCGAGGAAGGCGCAATTGGTCAGGCCTCCCGCCAGGAGCGCGCCGACAAGTCCTGGCGCCTCGCCGTAGGCATCCGGTTTCCAGGTGTGCATCGGCGCGAGGCCCATCTTCGTGCCGTAGCCGACGAAGAGCAGGACGAAGGCGGCGTGGAGCCAGGGCTTGGAGAGCGCGGGCCCGTCGCGGACCAGGTCTTCGAGCAGCAGCGAGGGAGGAAGCTGCGCGTGCAGTGCGGAGTAGGCGAGAAACAACGAGCCGAGGAGCGCGAGCGCGATTCCGACCGACCCGACGAGGAGGTACTTCCAGACGGCCTCGAGCGAACGGGGGCCGCGGTTGAAATAGAGCAGCGGCGCGCTGCTGAGCGTGGTCGCCTCGAGCGCGACCCACATCAGCCCGAGGTGATGGCTGAGGAGGATGAGGCTGGTCGTCCCCACGAAGGCCAGGAGGCAGGCGACGAAGATGCGGTTGGGCCTCTCGGCGCGCTGCTTCAAGTAACCCGGCGCGTAGAGGAAGCAGAGAAAGAACAAGACGCCGGTGAAACCGAGCACGAGCGTTCCCAGCGAGTCGAGCACCAGGTAGCCGTTGAACATCGACGGGGCCGGGAGGGCGATCGCCAAGGCTGTAAGCCCCGCGTGGACGATGCCGCCGAGCGGCAAAAGCCACGGCCGGAGACGCTCGGACGGAATGACGAACGCCACGGCGGCGAGGGAGAGCGGAACGAGGACGAGCGCGAGCAGCATCCGCTATTCCTTCAGCGCCGAGAGCCTGGCGGTATCCATCGACCCGAACTCGCGATTGATCTGGTTGAGGATGATGCCCATCACGAAGATGGCGACGAAGAGATCGAGCAGGACGCCGATCTCGACCAGGAAGGGCATCGCCTCGAGCAGCGTGAGGCCCATGATGTAGATGCCGTTCTCCAGCACCAGATAGCCGACCACCTGGTTGATCGCCTTGCGCCGGGTGGTGAGCACCAGAAACCCGGTGAGCACCGTGGCGAGCGAGGCGGGGACGAGCAGCGAGCCCTGATGCTGCGGCGCCAGGGGAAGCGTCGACGAGAACACCAGCGCCGCGCCGGTGCCGACCGCGCAGAGAAGCAACGAAGGCACGAAGCCGATCAGCGGCTCGACCTCTCTGCGGATGGCGGCGTCGCGCATCGCTCGATGCAGCATCCAGGGGATGACGAGGCCCTTGATCCCCGTGGCGCCGACGGCGACGAGCACCGTCTCCACGTCGATCCGAGGATGGACCAGCAACGCGAGCACTCCGAGAGCAACGCCCTGCGCCGCCGACGCGTTGATCACCGTGCGCAGCCGGCTGGTGCCGAGAACGAAGAAGTTGAGCAGAAGCACGATGACGAGGATCGAAGCGGCCATGGTCACCTCGTGAGAATGATTGCGAAGGCGGAGAGGATCGACGCTGCCATGCTCACCTCGTGAGGATGATTGCGAAAACGGAGAGGATTCGACGCCGCCATGCTCACCTCGTGAGGATGATTGCGAAGACGGAGATGATCGACGCGGCGACGAGCAGCCGGGGAATGTGGAGGAGGCGCAGGCGGGCCATGATCGACTCGACGACGCCGACCAGGGCCGCGAGCGCCGAGATGGCGACGACGAAGACGATCCAGTCCAGCCATTCGTTTCCGGTCGAGACCGGCGTCAGCAAACGCGCGACCAGCGCTCCCAGGATGAACAGCTTCAGCGCCGCGCCGTAGAGGATCATTCCAAACGCCGGCCCACCGTGATCGAGCACCATCACCTCGTGGATCATGGTGAGCTCGAGGTGGGTGTTCGGATCGTCGAAGGGCAGGCGGCTGTTCTCCGCGAGCAGGACGACGAAGAAGCTGACCACGACCAGGACCAGGGCGCCTCCGTTGTTGACCCAGGCGTCGGCCAGCCCCGGGCCGAGCATCGCGGTCAACGACGCCGACCCGGACTTGCGCGCGAGCATCATCAGGCCGAGAAAGAGCGCCGGCTCGGCCAGGGCGGAGAAGGTCGCCTCCCTCGCGGCCCCCATTCCCTCGAAGGAGGAGCCGGTGTCGAGCGCGGCGGCGATGGTGAAGAAGCGGCCGAGCGCGAGGAGATAGGCGAAGAGAACCGCGTCTCCGGCGAATGAGATCGGCGCCGGGTGGGAGCCCAGCGGCATCACCAGGGCGGCGACCATCACCGCCGCCAGACTCACTACCGGCCCGGCCTTGAACACCCAGGTGGTCGTCGTGCTGAAGACCGAGCCCTTCTGCAGAAGCTTCCAGACGTCCCGGTAGGTCTGTAGCAACGGCGCACCGACTCGACCGGCGAAGCGCGCCTTCACCTTGACGATGATCCCCAAAAGCAGCGGCGGGAGGACGACGGCGACGATGACGTGGGTTGCCGTCTCGACTAGCTTCATGGGTGGACTCCCCTTGCCCAGACCAGGCCGAAGACGAGCGCGAGCACGACGTAGAGCAGGTACAGGTGCAGGCTGCCGGGCTGCAGCCATCGGAGGCGGCCAAGCCAATCGCCCGCCACGGTCAGGCTTGGGCGCACGAGCCCGTCGAGGACGGTGTCATCCACGTGCGATTCGAACCTCGTCGACCGCGGAAAGAAGCCGGTGACGCGCTCGCGGTGGACTTTAGCCCGCAGCACCCAGTGGAGGAGCCCGACGAGCATCTCCGCGAACGAAGAGGACGAGTACTGCATCCGCGCTGCCGGCGCCGCATAGCCGCAGTCCCAGGTAGGGCCGGAGGCGGTGACCCCGCGGCGAATCCGAAAGAGCAACGCGAATCCGGCGGCGCCGCTGCAGGCGAGAAGGAGCGCGAACACGATGGTCAGGTTGTCGAGCGGAGCGAGGCTTGCGATCTTCGGCGAGTGGCCCCCTGGCGCGAAGGAGGCGACCGCGCGATCGAGGAATCGGCCGACGCTCGAGGGAAAAAGGCCGATCACCCCGCAGCAAACAGCCAGGATCCCCATCGGGACGATGAGCAGGCCTCCGCCGTCGTGCGCGCCGGCCACCTTCTCGCTGCGCGGGTGGCCGAGGAAGGCGGCGCCGAGGACCTTGACGAAGCAGGCCAGCGCCAATCCGCCGATCAACGCCAGGGCCGCGGCGGCCAGCGATGGAGCGAGCGACGCGCTGGCGTCGCCGGAACCAGCGGCGGAGAACAGCCCGAGGTAGACCAGAAGCTCGCTGATAAATCCGTTCAACGGCGGCAGGCCGCAGATGGCGACGGCGCCGATGAGGAAGAGCGCGGACGTGCGCGGCATTTTCGAAAAGAGGCCTCCCAGCTGGTCGATCTCGCGCGTGCCGCAGGCGTGAATCACCGCGCCCGCACTCAAAAACAGCAGCCCCTTGAACAGGCTGTGGTTCCAGACGTGCAGCAGCCCGCCGGCGAGGCCGAGCACCATCAGCTCCGGTCGATGCGCGCTGCGGCCGAGGACGGCGACGCCGATTCCCAGCAGGATGATCCCGATGTTCTCGATGCTGTGATACGCGAGCAGCCGCTTGAGGTCGTGCTGGCCGATGGCGAACGCGACGCCGAGCGCCCCCGAACTCATTCCGAGGGCGATGAGAAGCACGGCCCACCAGGCGGGGGGATCCGGGAGGAGCGAAATCGTGCGCACGAGGCCGTAGATGCCGATCTTGATCAGGACGCCGGACATCAGCGCGGAGACGTGGCTCGGCGCCGCGGCGTGGGCGCTGGGGAGCCAGATGTGCAGCGGGATGACGCCGGCCTTCAGGCCGAACCCGAGCAAGGCGAGGATGAAGATCCCCGAGGCCCGGGCGGGAGCAATCGCATCCATCGGAGCCAGCGCGAGGCTGCCCGTCGTGGCGTAGATCAGCGCGAACATCGCGAACAGGCACAGGGTGCCCGCGCGCGTCGACACCAGATAGAGGTAGCTGGCCGCCCGCGTGCCGGGCAGATGGTCCTCGGTGCCGATGGCGATGAATGCGGCGAGTGTCATCACCTCCCAGCCGGCAAGGAAGAGCAGCGCGTTCGCGGCCAGCGTGGTCGTCGCCAGTCCGGCGACGATGAGGCCGTAGACGAGCCGGAGCTGGCGCGCGTTCTCAGGATGGCGCGCCTGGGGCCAATACTCGAGCCCGTAGATCGCGCCGAGCGCGGAGATTCCGAGAATCGGAGCGAGGAAGAACGCGGCGAGCCCGTCGAGGCGGATGGCGAAGGCGGCGCCGGGCACCGCCCAGGCCAGCGACAGCTCCGCCGGCAAACCCGTCCACACGACGTGGCCGATGGCGATGAAGGCGAGCGCCGCGGCGATGGCGAGCATGCCGGCCGCGACGCGCTCTCCGACCGAAGAGGATCTCGGGAGGAAAAGGCCTGGCACCCCGCTGGCCGCGGCGATCGCGACTGCGGCGACGACCAGCCACGCGATCATGATCCGCCCCCGGCGCGCAGCGAGAGCCACACCATTCCGACGAGTACCGCGAGAAGGACGTAGAGAAGATACGAATGAAGCGCGCCGCGCTGCAGCCAGGCGAACGACCCGAGTCGTCCCGCCCATCGGGCGAACATCGGCTCGTAAAGGCCGCGCGTGAAGGGATCGGCGTCGTCCACCTGGATCCGCGAAGCGGTGGGGAAGAGACCGGCCGGCCGCGATCGCACCACTTTCGGCCGGAAAATCGGGGGAAGGAGGCTCTCCAGAGCGAGCTGGGCGAAGGAGAGCGGTCCGTACTGCATCGTCCTCCGCGGCGCCGCGTATCCGCAGCCCCACGTCTCACTCGACGCCGAAGGCCTCGCGCGCAACGACGCCCAGGCGGCGAGGCCGAGCAGGAAGAAGCCAACCCAGAGGATGAGGTTGATCGCGGCGATGGCAGGCAGCGAGCCTCCGCCCGGCGGCAGCGGCGCGGGTCCCGAGCGGCCGAAGAGCTGTGCGGCGACGCGGCCGGTCAGGGCCACGATGGGGACCGGCGCGAGCGCCACCGCGATGCAGGCGGCGGCGAGCAGCGCGATCGGAATCAGCAACCACGACGAGCTCTCGTGCGCTTTGGCGGCGGCATCGCTTCGCGGCTGGCCGAGCAGGGCGATGCCGCAGGCGCGGGAGAAACACAAAAGCCCGAGCGCACCGACGAGCGACACCAGGCCCACCGCCAGAAGCGCGAGGAGAGAAATCGGCCCCCGTCCCTCGATCCCCGGCCGGATCAGGCCCTGGTAGATGAGCCACTTGCTCGTAAAGCCGTTGAGCGGCGGCAGCGCCGAGAGCCCCACCGCGGCGACGGTCATTCCCAGCGCGGTGAGCGGCATGCGGCGAGCGAGCCCACCCAGCCGGCTCAGGTTTCGGGTGCCGGTCCCGTGGACGATGCTCCCCGCGGCGAGGAACATCGCGCCCTTCATCAAAGTATGGTTCCAGAGGTGGAACAGGCCGCCGGCCATGGCGAGCGCCGCGGCCTCGCGGGCGCCCCTGCTCGCCGCCCAGTAGCCGACGCCCAGCCCGAGCGCGACGAGGCCGATGTTCTCGCTGCTCGAGTACGCCAGCGCGCGCTTGAGGTCCCGCTGATAGAGCGCCATCGAAATGGCGAGCAGCGCGGACGCAAGCCCGATGGCGGCCAGCGCCGGCCCCCACCAGCCGGCAGGGCTGCCGACGAGGAGGAAGACGCGGAGCAGTCCATACAGGCCGAGGTTGATCAGCGCTCCGGACATGACCGCCGAAACGTGGGAAGGCGCGGCGGCGTGGGCCTCCGGCAACCAGACGTGAAAGGGGACGAAGCCGGCCTTGGCGCCGAAACCGATGAATGCGAGCACCACCACCGCCACGGCCCTCGTGCCCGGCGGTGGCGATAGGGCGAAGTCGGCGAAGTTGTAGCTGCCGGCACCCTGGGCGAAGAGAAGAAACAGGGCGAGCAGCGCAGAGGTCCCCAGGTGTGTCGCGATCAGATAGACCCAGCCCGCCCTTCGCGCGGACGGATCTTGATGCTCGTAGGAGACGAGGAAGAAGGCCGCGACCGCCATCGCCTCCCAGCTGACCAGAAAGAGGACGGCGTTTCGGGCGAGCACGACGATCGCCATTCCGGCGACCATCAGATTGAAACCGAAGGCGGGCAGGCCCAGCCGGCCGCTTCGATACGAGAGCATGTATTCGCGCCCGTACACCGCCGCGACCGCGGAGAGCACCAGGACCGGAACGAGAAAGTAGGCCGAGAGCGGATCCACCTCGAGCAACAACGCGCCGTTGGGCATCGGCCACGGGCCGGCGAAAGAAAGGACTTCTCCCCCGCCGAGCACTCGCCCAACCGGAACGAGCGCCATCCCCGCGCCGGCGACCACGGACAAGGCGGCGACGGTCCCGGCCGCGCGCGGCCACGGAGTTAGAGCCAGCGCGAGAAGGCCTCCCGCGAGGATGAGGGTGATGCCGCCGAGCAGCAAAACGAGCTGGGTCTCCAAATCCCTCACCCGCTCCCGTTGGCGCCCGGCCCGGCGGACGCCGCTTCGATGCGCTGCGCCTGCGCGAGCACACGCTCGAGGGGGGCGCGCTCCTTCACCGCAGCTCGAAACTGCGGGTCGTGCAGCGCGGAGGCCAATCGGGACAAAAGCTGCAGGTGGACGCGCGGCGTCGGGGTGACCATGAAGAACACCGTGTCGACGGGGATGCGGTCCGGCGCCCCGAAGTCCACCGGCTGCTCGAGGTACCACAGCGCGATCGAAGCCACCGTGCCGCTGAGCACGATCGGCGCCCGCGCGTGGGGGATGGCGATGCCCTCGCCGATGCCCGTCGAGCCGAGCCCCTCGCGGGCGGCCAGCAGCTCGAGGAGGATCGAGCGGTCGGCCTCGTCCGCCGCATCCATCTCCTTGACCAGGGCGGCGAGCAGGGCGCTCCGCTCGGGTGGGCCGTGGTAGTGGTGGACGCCCCCTTTTTGGAGCGCTTCGGCCAGGCGGGGCAGCTCCTCGTCCTCGCGCCCCTGGAGGATTTCGACCGCCACAGGGATGCCGCGGGCCGTCGCCCATTCGAGGAGGTCGGCGCTGCTCAACCGGTATTGCTCGTTGATCCGAGTGAACGGGATCTCACGGTCCCGGACCCATCGGTAGACCGTCTCTTCCGAAACATTCAGGTACCGGGCGGCGTCGCGGATGGTCAGGCGCACGGAGTTCTCAGCCCTGGCCGGGCACTGTAGTGCCATTCCAAGACCGGCGGCAAGATAACTGCTGTACCAGTCCGGGTTCACAAAGCGCGCGGTGAGGAGTGACAGCCCGCGCCCGAAGCGATAAGGCATCGCCATGACCAAGCCCATCTCGAAGAAGCCGGCGGAGCTCACCCGGCGCGATGTCCTCATTCAAACCACGCTTGGAACTGCCGGCCTCGTCGTCGCGGGCCTGGGAATCTCCGAGGCCAGGGCGACGAACGCCTCTGTTCTAAAAAGACAACCGACGCCCCAATGCGTCGAGACCGAAGACAACATCCTCGGTCCGTTCTACCGCGACGGAGCGCCGTTTCGAACGATCCTCGCCTCGCCCGACGAAGGCCAGCCGCTGGTGATCGACGGGACGGTGTACGGACCGGATTGCGCGCCCCTTCCGGGAGCCCTGGTGGACGTCTGGCACGCGAACGACTCCGGCGTCTACGACCTCACCAGCCCCGATTACCTGTGGCGCGGCCGGATGCTGGCGATGGACGACGGCAGCTATCACTTTGAAACAATACTTCCGGGTTGGTACCGGAGCGGCCCCGATTTCCGGCCGAGGCACATCCATTACAAAGTGAGTCAGGATGGATTCTTGCCTTTGACGACGCAGCTCTATTTCGAAGGCGATCCCTACATCAAGATCGATCCCTATGTCCGCGCTTCGCTGATCATCCCGCTGACCCAGATCGACGACGTGTGGTACGGGACCTTCGACATCGTTCTTGGACAGGCACCCGCCCGCTGAGCGGCGGTTTCGAGATGCCGATGGGAACGTCGGGGGGCAGTGGCATTCGAGGGGCTATGTTCGCGTTCGCCGCCGCTTTGATCCTGGCGGCGCCGGCGGCGGCATTTTCGGCTCCGCCTCTGCCGGTCATTCCCACGGCGACTTTCTCCGTCACCGATTATGGCGCCGTGGGCGATGGAACGACGGACAACACGATCGCCATCCAGGCCGCGATCGACGGGGCGCGGGCGGCGGGCGGCGGCACGGTGGAGATCCCGGCCGCGGATCAGCCCTACGAAAGCGGCCCGCTGACGCTCTACGGCAACATCAACCTCCAGATCGACGACGGCGCGATCCTCCAGGCGTTGCCGTTCGGCATCTATCCCGGGAGCACCACCTCGCCCGCCAACTTCATCACCGTCCCCTCGGGCGCATCGAACGTGCAGATCAGCGGCGCCGGCTCGGTGGATGGCAACGGCTCCGATTGGTGGACCGCCTTCCGGGACCACACCATCACCAGGCGCCCCCGCCTGGTCCAGATCAACCACGTCGATACGATTCTGATTACCGGGGTCACGTTCGCGAATTCGCCGATGTTCCATCTGGCCTTCAATGCCAGCACCAACGTGACGATCGACGGCGTGACCATCGCCTCACCCGCCAACGCTCCGAACACGGATGGAATCGACCCGGCCGGGTCCCACTACCTGATCCGGAATTGCAGCATCTCCGTGGGCGACGACAACATCGCGATCAAGGCCGGCAGCACCCCTGCCTCGGACATCACCATCGACCATTGCTCGTTCGGCACCGGCCACGGCCTCTCGGTCGGCGGGCAAACCAACGCCGGACTGACGGGCCTGGTGGTCACCAACTCCACCTTCGACGGGACCACCACCGGTCTTCGCCTGAAGGCCGACGCCACCGAGGGCGGAATGGTCGAGA
>Ga0070708_100003249_pt1 | contig 12683 bp, 12 predicted proteins | sample KBSK5503metaG_FD_65469 | JGI IMG/M metagenome (GOLD analysis project Ga0070708, IMG submission 65469) | Corn, switchgrass and miscanthus rhizosphere microbial communities from Kellogg Biological Station, Michigan, USA - KBS K5-50-3 metaG | ecosystem: Host-associated > Plants > Roots >...
CGCCTGATCCGGATCTGGCTCGCCAACCGCGGCATCTGGGAAGCCCTGCCGGGCGCCGGCCGGCCGCCAGCTCCCGCAGGCGGTACCAGAGGCCTCCTCGAACCGCCTGAGTACCGGCGGCGACAGCGGAGCGGAGGCCGAACGGACGAAGCGGACACGTCCGGCGGACGGGACCGCGGCGGGGGCCATGGCCAGCTCCCCGGGAATCGAGGCTAGCCGGCGCCGACCACCTTGAAATCCTGGTTGACGAAGACGTGGTGCGGCCAGTTGACACCGATGTAGTGGACCTCATATTCGCCGTCGCTCAGCAGGACAACACGGTCGACGATGCCCCCCGGGTAGGCGGCCAGCGCAGCTTCCGTCGCCTTATTCGCGGCCGTTCCGCTGACGATCGTCCCCGACCCCTGGCGGTAGTCCGCCGGGACCTGACCGACCTGCTTTGACGTGGTCGGCGCGCCGCGCTGGAAGGGGATCACCTTTGCTGCCGCGGACGTCGCGGATCCGCCGCCTGCAGGCTGCACGATGACCTGGGTGGCCGTGATAGTCGTACTGTCGACCGTCCCGAGCACGAGGACGGGTTCGCCTGTCGTGACAGCGCTGGCCGAGGCCGGGCTCGTCTCCTTCTGGTATGTCGTGGCGGACGCCTCGTGGACGGTCACCTTCTGACCCGCTGATGTCGACAGCGTGAAACTCGACCCGGACACGCTGCCGTCAGATCGCGCGGGCCCATTTGTGGCTCTCACGCCCTCGAGACGGCAGGGAAGTCCAGGGCCGTCTTGGGTGTCTGTCACCGTCGGTGAGTAATAAAATGCAACCGGCGAGCCCTGTTACCTGCGAGAACGTCCCGATACGGCGCCCCGGTCGGATCGTGACGGCGGCATCGAGCAGCGCGGGGACTGCACCGGTGCACGCGCAGAGGTCTCGGTCGCTGCCTGCTTATGGAACGAGCCTCATCGTATAAGCGGACCTGGATGCAGAGGTCTCGTCTGGCTGGTCTTGCCTGGCGCATCGCCGCAGTTCAGAGGCGCGATCAGCGTCGAAGAAGCCGGGCTCCGGGCAGGCTCGGCGCCGGGTTGCGGGCCCTGTGGAGGTCATTGCCGGCAGGCCTTGTCCCGTGTAGCGTTTCTGCCAAGTCAATCACGAAATGCAACTCGGAGGTGCGGTAGCGTGGCTACTCGAGATGCCCCCGCTGGGGTCCCCCTTATGTCTGTCCAGCCGGACGACTACCCTCGGCTGAGCCGTGAGGGGCTGGGGGCGCTGAAGTTCAACTGGCGCAAGGCCAACGTCAAGGACGATTGGACCAAGGGCGGGTCGCTGTCGCACGCCTGGGACCGGGTCACCGGCTGGCCGTACTGGAAGAAGCCCTCCTACGACCTGGATTACGGCATGCGGGTCCTGGCCAAGATCGCCCAGGAGGTGCCCGCCTGGCGCGAGGTGGTCGGGGAGTCGGCCGGCCTGCTGGTCTCGCGGATGCCTCAGTACGCGGCGTGGTTCGACTGGGTGGAAGAGGTCGGGCATGACCCGAACCAGCGGCACTACTCCTACCTGCAATACCGCAGCCTGATCCCGCCGGGGTTCGCCGGCGTGTACAACTCCCCGGGCTACATCGGCAACGGGCTGAACACTCACCTCGACGAGATCGAGGCGTCCCTGATGCTGGCCACCCGGCGCACGCCGCGCGCGGAGCACCCGTACTACCCGCAGCATTCGCCGGCGGTCGGGCGCCGGTTCGACCCAGACCCGATCTATGCCAACGGGTCCTCGAACATGATGTACAAGGGGTACTTCGCCCACCAGCTGATGCTGGGCTACGTGATGACGGGGGACGACAGGTTCCTCGAGCCCCAGCACCTGGTCTACGACGATGAGATCCAGTACGACTACAGCGTGACCGATATCGTGCGGATCATGTGCGAGCAGCATCTGGGCGATGTTGACGAGAACGGCTCGCCGCTGCTGCCGGGCATCGACTGCGAGGTCGGGAAGATGTTCCCGGTGTGCGTGACCGTCGGCGGCCTGGCCGCGCACCTGCACGATGAGGTCTTCGGTACCAGGTACCGGCAGGGCTATGACCGGTGGCTGGGGTGGGCCAAGGATAATATCGCTGGCGGAAACACCGAGCCCGACGGAGGCTTCGCCTGGTGCGCCCCGTACTACGACCGGGACATCCCGTATTGCATGAGCGAGCCGTACCAGCAGCTGGGGCCATTCTTCATCGGCCCGGCGATGCAGCTACTGCCCGTCGAGCCGGCCTTCGCGACCCGGATCTACGAGGGGATGATCAAGAACTTCGGGCGTGTGGACGACGACGGCCTGCACATCGTCTGGCCGCCCGCAGTGGTCGGCACGGACGACCGCATCGACCCCGCGTCCACCTCGGGCGCGCTGACCTATGCGCGCGAGATCGGGGACGTCGAGCGCGCCGAGGCGCTCGAGCAGTGGATGAACACGCAAGGTGGCGCGGCGTATGACAACGGCGAGTTCTACTTCACCTACGGCCTGGAGGAGGAATGGCCGCGCGGGATCCCGAACGCCTGGGCGACGCTCGGCTACATCGGCGGCGCGGGCAGCCTGCGCCGGATGTATAACGAGCTGAACCTGGAGAAGTTCGGCCAGCCCACGCTGGAGGGCGTCGACTACCCCGGCGTCAACGTCAGCCAGGCTAGCTACGACGCCGGCAAGGACGCGCTGGTCGTCAGCATCTCGCCGGGCACGGCCCGCGTCGGGTCGATCACGACGTTCCGGGTCACCCACTACCCCTACGGCGACCGCGGCCACCAGGTCCTCATCGACGGCAAGGAACACGACGACTGGAGCGACGCCGGGCCGGGGGAAATCGTGGTCCGGACCACCGTCGACGATCACACCTTCGTCATTCGCTGACACCTGCCGCTCGCGGCGGTGCACCGCCGCGAGCGGCGTCAAGGAGACAATTTCATGACACTGGAGCGCCGGGCCTACCCGTTCACCGCGATCATCGGCCAGGAACCGATGAAGCTCGCGCTGATCCTCAACGCGATCAATCCCGGGATCGGCGGCGTCCTGATCCGCGGCGAGCGCGGCACTGCCAAGTCGACCGCGGTGCGCGCGCTGGCCGCGCTGCTGGCCGAGCAGGTCGTCGTGGAGGGCTGCGAGTACGGATGTGACCCGGACCAGCCCGACGGGTTCTGCGACCAATGCCGGGCCCGGCTCGAGGCCGCGGGTGGCCCGCTGCCCCGGGCCACCCGCCGGATGCGGGTGGTCGAGCTGCCGGTGAACGCGTCCGAGGACCGGGTGGTGGGGACCATCGACCTGGAGGCCGCGCTCACCACCGGGGCCAAGCGGTTCGAAGGGGGAGTCCTCGGCGCCGCTCACCGCAACGTGCTCTACGTCGACGAGGTCAACTTGCTCGACGACCACATCGTGGACGTCCTGCTTGACGCGGCCGCCATGGGGGTCAACATCGTCGAGCGGGAGGGCTTCTCGATCGCCCATCCAGCACGGTTCATCCTGGTCGGGACGATGAACCCGGACGAGGGCGACCTGCGCCCGCAGCTGCTCGACCGGTTCGGGCTGTGCGTGGACGTCACCGGGATGACCGACGTCGATTCCAGGGTGGACATCGCCGACCTGCGCACCCGCTGGGACCGGGATCCGGCCGCCGTCAGCCTCGAGTTCGAGCCGCACGAGGAGGTGCTGCGGACCCGGATCCGGGACGCGATCAAGCGCTGCCCCGACATCGAAGTGCCCAGGGCGGTCCGCCGGGTGATCGCCCACCTGAGCATCCTGCTCGAGGTCGACGGGCACCGGGCGGACCTCGTGCTGGCCCGGGCGGCCCAGGCGCTGGCCGCCTACGAGGCCGCCGGCGTGGTCGACGCGCAGCACGTGGGGGCGGTGGCCGAGATGGTGTACGAGCATCGCCGCCCGGAGCGCCTGGCCGGCGAGAGCATGAGCGGGCTGATGAACCGGGTGGTTGCGGCCGAGGCCCGCCGCACCCACGGAGCGCCGGTGCAGCAGCTTCCCGCCCTGCGCCCGATCAACATCTAGGCCGGCGGTCTCGTGATGCACAGCCGCGTGATGCACAGCCGCGGGACGTTTCCGTTCAGCGCGATCGTCGGACAGGACGAGCTCAAGCTCGCTCTGTGCGTCAACGCGGTAGATCCGCTGGTGGGCGGTGCGCTGATCCGCGGTGAGCGCGGCAGCGGGAAGACGACGGTCGTCCGCGCGCTCGGCGGCGTCCTGCCGCTCCAGCGGGTGGTGGTCGGCTGCCCGTACCGCTGCGACCCCGACGACCGCGGAGCGATGTGCGCCGCCTGCGCGGCGCTGGACCAGGTCCCGGTCGCGACCGAGCGGATGCGGATCGTCGAACTGCCCGTCAGCGCGACGCTGGAACGCGTCGTGGGCGGTATCGACATCGAGGCCGCGCTGCGCCACGGGGTCACCCGCTTCAGGCCCGGGATCCTGGCCTCGGCCAACCGCAACGTGCTGTACCTCGACGACGTCAACCTGACCAGCGACAGCGTCGTGGACGCATTGCTCGACGTGGCGGCGTCGGGAATCAACACAGTGGAGCGCGAAGGCATCTCGGTCACCCACCCTGCGCGGTTCGTGCTGGTCGGCACCATGAACCCGCATGAGGGCGAGCTGCGCCCGCAGTTGCTCGACCGTTTCGGCGTGTGCGTGGACGTGCGCGGGTTCGCGGACGTGGAGCGGCGCGCCGAGGTCGCCGACCGCGAGGCGGCGTTCCGGCGCCGGGACGCCGGCTTCGTCGCCCGGTACGAGCAGGCGGACCGCGGTGTGGGCGCCTCGATCGAGGCGGCCCGCGCCGGGCTCGGTGGCGTCAGCATCGCTCCGGCCCTGGCCCGCGTGATCTGCCAGACCTGCGTCGACGCCGGCGTGGCCGGGCATCGCGCCGACGTGGTGATGCACCACGCGGCGATGGCGCTGGCCGCGCTGCGTTCGCGACGCCGCGCGACACCGGCGGATGTGGGCGACGCCGCCACTCTCGCCCTAACCCACCGGGCGCGGCGGCCGATCGAGCGCCCGGTCCCGGTCCCGCCGCAGGATGGCCAGGACGATCCAGCGGAGCCGCCGCAAACCCGCCCCGATCCCGGCAACGTCGAGATGCACCAGCCGCGCACGCCGCACCCGGGCCCGCCAGACGACGCGGAGGATCTGTCCGGGGACGACACGGCGCTACCGGACGACACCGCGCCGCCGCCCTCGCCCGAGGGCGGGGACGCCGAGGACAGTGGGGCTCGCGGGGACGCCGACACCGGCGAGGACGGGCGCCTCGTCTCCGCGGCACGCGAGGGAAAGGTGGACGTGCCGCTGGTCGAGCTGCGGCGGACCCGGCGCGCGCGGGCGGCCAGCGGGAAACGCATGCTCAGCGAGGCGACCGATCACCGGGGCCGCTACGTCCGGTCGCGAGCGCAGGATCCGGTCACCGACATCGCGCTCGACGCGACGCTGCGGGCAGCCGCGCCTCACCAGATCGGACGCGGCCGGGGGCCGGGTGAGCCGCTGCGCCTGCACCGCGACGACCTGCGTCAGAAGGTGCGCGAGCACAAGGTCGGCAGCCTGGTGGTTTTCCTGGTCGACGGGTCCGCCTCGATGGGCGCCCGGGAGCGCATGGCCATGACGAAGGCCGTGATCCTGTCGCTGCTGCACGACGCCTACGTGCGCCGAGACCGGGTGGCCGCCATCGTGTTCCGCGGCCGCTCGGCCCAGACCGTGCTGGAGCCCACCTCGAGCGTGTCGGTCGCGCAGCGGCAGCTCGCCGAGCTCGCCGTGGGCGGGAGCACGCCGATGGCCCACGGCTTGTGGTCGGCCTACCAGCTCATCCGGCGGGCGCAGCACCTGGATCCGACACTGCGCCCGCTGCTCATCATGGTCTCCGACGGCTATCCCAACGTCGCCATGAGCGACGGCGACCCCTACCGGGAGTGCGTAGACATCGCGGAACGGATCGGCCGCGACAGCATCGACGCGCTGGTCGTGGACTCCGCCCGTCCGGCCCTCGCCGATGTCGCGGTGCCGATGTACGAGGACCTGCGCCCCGCCGCGTGCCGGGCGCTAGCCGACCGGATGGGCGCCGCCTACTTCCCCATGACGCAGATGTCAGCCGGCCAGCTCGGCCGCCTGGTCATCCGACTTCGGGCCCGCCGATGAGCAGCCCGCAGACGACCAGCCCGCCGCGTGTACCGCGACCGCTGCGGCGTCAGATCGTGATGACCTGATCCGGGGGATTCCCTGACAGCGCCTCATAGAGGTCGGGGAAGCACCCCACCACGACCCCTGCCACCGTGTCCTTCGGCTTCGCGCCGCCCGGGCTGCCCGCAGCGCCCTCCGCGAGCCCGCGTTCCAGCGCGCACTGGTCGCACATCATTAGCAGGATGTTTTGCTCCTGCGCGACCTTGGACAGCCGTTCACCAAGCGGGTCACCCTGACGGAGCACGAAGTTGTTGTCGTCGAAGAAGAACATGCCGACGACCTCCGCTCCGTGGCCGTTCGGGTAGCCGGTGGTGCCCTCGAGCTGCGGCAGAATCATCTTGCCGAGCTTGTAGCTTGCCGTGTGCCCGGAGGTCGAGAATACATAGGCAACCTTCATCGCGGCCCTCCTCAGAAATCACGCCCCGCGCCGCCGATCCGGCAGTGGCCAGCGGGCAGGCGCAAAGCTAGTTCTAATTTGAAACGAAGTATGACTGACCGCGACGTAGCGCGTCAACCACCTCCTGCCGCGTGTAGTTCGGACGGGGGAGTCAAAAATCCCAGGCCTCAGGCACCCGGAACGACGCGGATCTCCTGAGTCGGCCCAGGCCTGAAGATCATCAGCCAGAGCCAATCGATCAGTTGTTAACTGTTACTTACTCGTGTACCGTTCTGGTCAAGCCCGCCGCCAGAGGGAGGGTCGACATGAAAGCGACAGTCCGCGATCTCAGCGTCCTGCTCCTCTCGACGTACGATCTGGGGCACCAGCCCCACGGCCTGGCGTCCCCGGCGGCGTGGCTGCGGGAGGTGGGAGCACGAGTCACCTGCCGTGACCTGGCAATCGATGAACTCGACGAGTCAGAGGTCACCGCGGCCGACCTAGTCGCGTTCCACCTGCCGATGCATGCCGCGACGCGGCTGGCCGTGCCGCTGGCGCAGCGGGTGCGCCGCCTCAATCCCCGCGCGCACCTGTGCTTCTACGGGCTCTACGCCCCGGTCAACGAAAGCTTCCTGCGGAAGCTGGGCGCCCAGACCATCCTGGGCGGGGAGTACGAGCACGGGCTGGCTGACCTGTACCGGCGGCTACGCGCCGCGCCGGACGGGCACGCGGGACCGCAGGCCGAGCCGGTGATCTCACTGGCACGCCAGGCCTTCCGGACGCCCGACCGCGGCGGGCTGCCTGGCCTGGAGCGCTACGCGTACCTGTCGGTCGGCGGTGCCCGGCGAACCGCCGGGTACACCGAGGCCACGCGGGGGTGCAAGCACACCTGCCGCCACTGTCCGATCGTGCCGGTCTACGGCGGGAAATTCCGGGTGATCGCCCGTGACGTTGTCATGGCCGACGTCCGGCAGCAGGTCGAGGCGGGCGCCGCGCATATCACCTTCGGCGACCCCGATTTCTTTAACGCGCCCGGACATGCGCTGCGGCTGGTCACCGCTTTGCACGAGGAGTTTCCGTGGCTCAGCTATGACGTGACGATCAAGGTCGAGCATCTGGTCAGCCAAGCTCGCCACCTCGAAACGCTGCGGGAGACCGGGTGCTTGTTTGTGACGAGCGCGGCCGAGGCCGTTGACGACACGATCCTCGAGCGGCTGGACAAGCACCACACACGTGCCGACCTGGAGTCAGTGGTGAGCAGTTTCCGGGCTGCGCGGTTGACCCTCACGCCGACCTTCGTCGCCTTTACCCCCTGGACGACGACGGAGGGGTACGTCGAATTGCTCGACACCATCCATCGCCTCGGCCTGGTCGAGGCCGTCGCTCCCGTGCAGTACGCGATCCGCCTGCTCATTCCGGCCGGCTCGCGGCTGCTCGAGCTCGACGAGATCCGCGACCTGGTGCAGGAATTCGATTCTGCCGCCCTCGTTTTCCCGTGGTGCCATCCAGATCCCGCGGTCGACGAGCTGCAACGCGAGGTCATGGCGGTGGTCACGTCCGCCGCCCCCGGCGGTGACCGGGCGGGGGTCTTCGCGCGCATCCGCGAACTCGCTTACGCACGTGCGGGCCGCGCGGCGCCGGTAATCGAGCCGGGCGCAGCCGGCAGCGGGGACGTTCCCCGGCTGAGCGAGCCGTGGTACTGCTGCGCGGAGCCCACCGAGGGCCAGCTGAGCTCTTGCCTCGGTTCCGCGGCGCACCCGCCGGCGTTCACCGACACTGCTGGCTGCTGAGCACTTGAGGGCCACCCAGTTGGATAAGCACAGTTGGATAGCCCAGTTGGATAGCGGAGCAAGTCAGGAGCGTTGCCGATGCTCGACGTTCGTAAGCTCGCCGCGCTGCGTGAGATAGCGACCCGCGGCTCGTTCTCAGCGGCCGCGCGCGGGCTCAACTACAGCCAGTCCGCCATCTCCCAGCAAGTCGCTCAGCTCGAGCGCGAGGTTGGTGCCCTGCTCATCGAGCGCCGGGGACGGAGGATACGGCTGACCCCGGCGGGCCAGGCGCTCGCCGACCGCGCAGGCCCGATCCTTCGCGACCTCAGGGAAGCCGAGGCCGAGCTTGAGGCCATCACCGGGCTGCGGCGCGGCACACTGCGCCTGGCCGTATTCGCCTCCGCTGCCGCGACGGTCGTGCCGCCTGCCATGGCCCGATTCCGGGCGGGTCATCCGGGCGTCGCGATCACGATGACCATCGCGGATTCCGGCGCCGCCCTGTCGCAGGTCGCCAACGGCGAAGCCGACATCGCGATCATCAACAAGTCCGACACGTTCGCCGCAGACCGCGCGGTCGCGATCTCGGGTCTACTCGAGGACCCGATGCGCGTCGCCCTCCCGCTCGATCACCGGCTCGCCGAGCGCCAGAGCGTGCGGCTGGCCGACCTGTCAGCCGAGCCGTGGCTGCTCGCCACCAGCTCGAGCTGCGCGGACTGGGAGGTCTTCGCAGCCGCCTGCCGGCGAGCCGGCTTCGAGCCGAGGATCGCCTTCCGCAATGACGACTACCTGGCGCTGCAGGGCCTGGTGGCCGCAGGGCTGGGCGTGGCCCTGCTTCCTGATCTCGTGACCGCCTCGGTCAGGGACGACATCGTCCTGCGCCCGCTGGAACCCAGAGGACCGGTGCGTCACGTTACCACGGTGGTGAGCGCTGGCTGCCAGTCCCCGACGGTTGACGCCATGCTCGAAGCGCTCCGTGACAGCGCTGCGGCGTACTGTCCCGCGGTCCGCTCCGCGGGCTAGCCGCCGCGGTCCGCTCCGCGGGCTAGCCGCTGAACTCAGGCCCGGCCGCTCACGTCACCCGATGCCTGGCCAGCGAGCGGCCCGCCTCCACGATGTTGGCACCGGGCCAGTCGCGAATGACGACATTGATGTGCCCGGGCGCTGATCCGATCGCGTCGTGAGTGACCTCTACGATCCTCCGGGTCAGCTCGATCTTCTGCTCCTCCGTGAGGCCTGTTTCCAGATCTACGTGAATGAACGGCATGCTTCCTCCTCCAGGTCTTCGGGTGAGCGCGTGCAGGTCCGGCTCGGCCGCGTGCAGGTCCGGGTCAGCCGCGTGCCTCGCGCTGGCGCAGTTGTTCTTCTCCGGCTAGATCGCGGCCATCCGGGCCGGGTTCGTACTCGGGCACGTGCTCGCCGGCATCGACGAAGTTGAACCCCGGCATCTCGCGCATGACCAGGAAGATCGAATCGATCGGCTGGCCGACCGCTTCGGCAACTACCCTGGTGAGCCCGCTGGCGAGCTGCCGGAGCTGGGCCTCGGTGCGGCCTCTCCTGATGTCGCATTGGATGATCGGCACGGTTCGCTCCTCCCAGCCGCCGACCAGCCGGAGATACAGCTCGTCGGCGCGTACGGCGGTGACTCCATCAGTAAATATCATTTCGCAACTGATTGGAAGACCCTGGTTTGGATACCGCGCTCACGCGCCTCGCGAGGGCTACCAGGCGTCGGCGGTAAAGTAGGCGCGCAGATCCTGGCGGTGGACCTCTTCCTTGCAGCTGTCGCATACCGTGACCGACTCGAGCATGTGGCCGCAGTTCTTGTGCATGAGCTGCAGGGGCGGGTCATCCACCTTGTAGCGGTTCCCCCAGCGCAGCATGGCCAGCAGCACCGGGTAGAGATCCTCGCCCTTCTGCGTCAGGACGTACTCATAACGCCTGGGCCGTTCCTGATAAGGCCGTCGCTCCAGAACCCCCTCGTGAACGAGCAGCTTCAGCCGGTCGGTCAGGATGTTGCGGCCGAGCTGGAGCTTGGCCTGGACGTCCTCGAACCGCCGCACGCCGCGAAAGCACTCGCGCAGGATCATCATGGTCCAGCGCTCGCCGATCACCGCCCAGGTCCTGGCGATGGCGCATTCTTTCTCCGCCAGCTCCTCATGCCTCACCCAGCCAGAATACCCGGTCAGTCCCGGATCATGACGGATCAGCGTGTCCGCCGCGTCCAGCTTTGAGCTCGCCGGCCAGTGCGGCACCCGACATTTGTTTTCGTGGAGCCGTGGCCCGTTGACGTGCCGCCTATAGTCAGTCAATAATCGTTACTGACTATATCGACGCCCTCGGAGGTATGACATGAGCGCAGTGGATCCCAAGGTTCGCGACATCGTCGAAGCTCACGGCCAGGCAGTGGCAGACGGCAACATGCAGCGTGCGCTGGAGGACTTCACGAAGGCCGGTGCCCAGCACCCCAACACCGGGCCGACCGTCGCCCAGCTGCCCCAGCCGGTCAAGACCGCGACGGTGAAGCTACTTGATCAGCAGAGTGACGGCAGCTACATCGCGCACGTCCAATACGGGGGCGACGAAAAGTCCACCACGGTGCGCTCCGTGTGGGAACAGGTCGGGGACCGTCCCTATATCACATCCGTGTCCGTTGTCGACGAATAGACCGAGGCGAGAATCACGGGCCTGCGGCTCTCCCGCCACGGCGGGAGCCCAGGCTTGGCCAGGATGAGGAGAGGCCAGATGACCGTTACAATTGAAGTAAGCAAAACCACCAGAGACTTCGTCGGCACCACGCGCCGTCTACTCATCGATGGGCGGTGGGTCGAGGCCGCCTCCGGCAAGACCTTCGTGACGACCGACCCGGCCACCGAGCAGGAGATCACCCACGTCGCGCACGGTGCGGCCGAGGACGTCGATCGCGCCGTGGCCGCCGCGCGGCGGGCGTTCGAGGCAGGGCCGTGGCGGACGATCACCCCGTCGGCCCGGGGCCAGATCATCTGGCGGCTGGCCGACCTGCTGGAGAAGCACGCCGACGAGTTCGCCGAACTCGAGGCGCTGGACAACGGCAAGCCGCTGAGCGTGGCCCGCACCGCCGATGTTCCCCTGGCCGTCGACCACTTCCGCTACATGGCCGGGTGGGCGACGAAGATCGAGGGCAACACGATTCCGATCTCCGTTCCCGGCACATTCGCCTGTACGCTGCTGGAGCCGGTGGGCGTCGTCGGGCAGATCATCCCGTGGAACTTCCCGCTGCTGATGGCGGCGTGGAAGCTGGGCCCGGCGCTCGCCACCGGGTGCACCGTCGTACTCAAGCCAGCCGAGCAGACCCCGCTGTCGGCGCTGCGCCTGGGGGAGCTCTTCCAGGAGGCGGGCCTGCCCGACGGGGTGCTCAACATCGTCACCGGCTTCGGCGACGCCGGCGCTCGCCTGGCCGCGCACCCCGGCGTCGACAAGGTCGCGTTCACCGGCTCCACCCAGGTCGGCAAGCTGGTCGTTCAGGCGGCCACGGGCAATCTCAAGAAGGTCTCCCTCGAGCTGGGCGGTAAGGCGCCGCTCATCATCTACCGCGACGCCGACATCGAGAACGCCATCGCAAATGCCGCCACCGCAGCGTTCTTCAACCACGGGCAGTGCTGCACGGCAGGGTCACGGCTCTACGTGGAACATGACATCTACGACGACGTCGTGACGGGCATCGCGGAACAGGCCAAGAAGATCAAGGTCGCGCCGGCCTTCGATCCAGGCTCGCAGATGGGTCCGCTGATCTCGGGTGAACAGTTCGAGCGCGTCAACGGCTACCTGGCCGCTGGATTCGCCGGCGGAGCGACTGCCCTGGCCGGCGGGGGACGGCGCGGCGACAAGGGCTACTTCATCGAGCCGACGGTGCTCACGAACGTCGACCAGGACATGACGATCGTCCGCGAGGAAATATTCGGGCCCGTCCTTCCGGCGATGCCATTCGATGACCCACGGGAGATCGCGGCCGTGGCCAACGACACGAACTATGGCCTTGCTGCGGGCGTCTGGACGAAGGACATCTCGAAAGCCCTCAAAACCGCCGAGCTGGTCCGCGCAGGCACGGTCTGGGTTAACACCTACCACGTCTACGACGCAGCGTTGCCGTTCGGCGGCTACAAGGAATCCGGCTGGGGCCGCGAGATGGGCCACCAGGTGCTCAGCAATTACCTGGAAAGCAAGTCTGTCGTCGTCGGTCTGTGAAGGGTAGCGGCCTGCGTCAATGGGCCCGTCGGGTCAGCGGGCGCTTGGCGGCCGGCCCATGGCTCCGGAGGCTGGGGCAAAGAGCGGGTCAGTGAGTCAAGCAGGAGACGGCCGGCCCGGAAATA
>Ga0070708_100003251_pt1 | contig 12679 bp, 11 predicted proteins | sample KBSK5503metaG_FD_65469 | JGI IMG/M metagenome (GOLD analysis project Ga0070708, IMG submission 65469) | Corn, switchgrass and miscanthus rhizosphere microbial communities from Kellogg Biological Station, Michigan, USA - KBS K5-50-3 metaG | ecosystem: Host-associated > Plants > Roots >...
GAGCAGCAGGACGGGGGCATCGCCTGCCACCAGAACGTCGGCAACCTATACCACCAGATGGACGCCGCGGGGCGGACCTGGAAGGTGTGGCTGGAGGCGGGCACGGCCAAGTGCGACACTGGGTCTGGGGGCACGTGTACCAGCAACACCCCCTGCCCGCTGACCGGGTTCTACACCACTGGCAACCCGCCGATCCTGTTCGACGACATCGAGGGCCCGGGCGGCGTCTGGTCCCCGACCACTCCCTCGGCGGAGTGCCTTGCCAACGACATCCCGGCGGGCACCGCCAAGGCCGGGATGTCCACCTTCAACGCTGACCTGGCCACCGGGCGGGTGGCCGGCTTCAACATGGTGATCCCCAACGGCTGTCAGGACGGCGAGGCGAACTGCAAGCCGGTCAACAACCGGTACACCCAGTTCGATGACTTCCTCGCCGCGGAGGTGCCGAAGATCGAGGCCTCGCCCGCGTTCGGACGCACCGGGGTCATCGTCGTCGTCTACGACGAGGACGAGCGCGCGGGCGGGCTGGCGCCCAAGAACGGGCTCGGCTCCGGTGGGCACGTCGTGTGCGCGATCATCAGCCCGCTGGCCGTCCCGGGCTCCTACGCCCAGAAGTATTACCACTACAGCCTCCTGCGCACCCTCGAAGACGGGTTCCGGCTCGGCGGGTACCTGGGCAGCGCCAACGCCGTCACACCCATCGCCGGCATCTGGCGCGCTTCGACTGCCGGGAGCTGACCATCAACGGGCGGCCACTGACCATCCTGTTCATGCCCGAGAGCGCGTACGGGCCGACCAACAACTGCATCGGGATCGGCGACGTGCTGCGCCGCCGGGGCCACCGGGTCGTGTTCGCGGCCGAGGCGTCGTGGAAGGGACGCCTGGAACCGCTCGGCTTCACCGAAGACCTGGTCGACCTGGCGCCGCCGGGCGGGGGCACGCCAGCCGACCAGGATGCGGCGGCTGGCCAGGAAGCGGCGGCTGGCCAGGACGCCGGGCAATTCTGGAAGGATTTCGTCCGCGACACCGCGCCGGAGTTCCGCAAGCCGACCATCGAGCAGCTCGGCACCTGGATCAGGCCGGTCTGGGAGGAGCTGATCAGCGGCGCCCGCTACTGCCAGCAGCAGTTGGCCGGGATTGTCGAGCGGGCCCGGCCCGACGTGATCGTCGAGGACAACGTGGTCGCATTTCCGGCACTGCTGACCGCCGGCGTGCCGTTCGTGCGGATCGTCTCCTGCAATCCGCTGGAGATCAAGGACGCGAACGTTCCGCCGGCGTTCTCCGGCTACCCGGCCGCGGACGGAGCCGGATGGCAGGCCTTCCGGGATGAGTACGAGCGGGTCCACAGGCCGGTGTGGGCGGAGTTCAATGCCTGGGTCACCGACCAGGGCGCGCCGCCGTTGCCCGATCTGGAGTTCATCCACAACGGTGCGGTGAACCTCTACGTCTACCCGGAGCTGGCCGACTACCAGCGCACCCGGCCGCTGGGGGCGTCCTGGCACCGCCTGGATTCCTCGGTGCGGGAGACCGAGGCGACGTTCACGCTGCCCGATTCGCTCGCCGCGGGCAACGGCGCGCTCATCTACTTCTCGCTTGGCTCGCTTGGATCGGCCGACGTGGAGTTGATGCGCCGTGTGATCGGCTGCCTGTCCGCGACCCCTTACCGCTACATCGTGTCCAAGGGGCCGCGCCATGACGAGATCGAACTGGCCGCCAACATGACTGGCGCCGAATTCCTGCCGCAGACATCAATCCTCCCGGCCTGCGACCTGGTGATCACTCATGGCGGCAACAACACCATCACCGAGTGCCTGCACTTCGGCAAGCCGACCATCGTGCTGCCGTTGTTCTGGGACCAGTACGACAACGCTCAGCGCATGCATGAGCTGGGCCTCGGTGTGCGGCTGGATACCTACCGGTTCACCGATGTCCAGATGCGCGGCGGGCTGGACCAACTGCTTGGCGACGACCGCTTGCACGGCCGCCTGGCCGGCGCGGCGGCGGTGATCCAGCGGCGCGACGGCGTTCGGAGGGCCGCTGACCTCATCGAGCAGGCGGCGGCGGCGTAGCACAGCGCCGGCCGCGGGACCCTGCCTGGGAGCCAGGCTCCCCGCCCCTTGCCAGCGTCTCGAACCCCTTGTCAGCGTTCTCGCCCTTCTTTAGACTGAACATTCAGTCAAACAGGAGGCTTCGTGTCCAGCAGCCCGGACGGCCCCGTGCGGCTGTCAGCAGACCTCGAGCACGTCATCGCCGAGCAAGAACGGATCTTCGTCGAGCGCCAGCCGGAATCGCAGCGGATCGCCGCAAGGGCCGGCCGGTCGCTGGCGGGCGGGGTCACGTCGAGCTGGCAGATCACCAGGCCGCAGCCGGTCTGGCTCAGCCACGGCCGCGGCTCCAAGATCTACGACGTCGACGGCAACGAGTACGTGGACCTGCACGGCGGGTATGGCGTGGCGCTGGCCGGCCACGCTCACCCCGCGATCGTCGCGGCGGTCCAGCGCCAGGTCGCCCGGGGCACGCACTTCGCCCAGCCGACCAAGGACGCCATGGCGGTCGCGGACGAGCTCGCCGGGCGGTTCCGCCTGCCACTCTGGCGGTTCGCCAACACGGGCACCGAGGCCACCATGGACGCCGTCCACCTGATGCGGGCGGTCACCGGCCGGGACCTGATCATCAAGGTGCAGGGCTGCTATCACGGCCACCACGACTCGGTGCAGGTCTCGGTCGCCCCGGACGCCGACGAAGCCGGCCCGGAGGGCAAGCCCGCGCAGACCCCGGCCAGCACCGGCATCCCGGACGCGTTCATCCGGCTCACCCTGGTGGCCAGCTTCAACGACATCGACAGCGTCGCCCGGCTGCTGGACGAACATCCCGGTGAGATCGCCGGGATGATCATCGAACCGATCATGATGAACGCCGGGATCATCCACCCGGAACCCGGGTACCTCGCCGCGCTCAAGGACCTGCTGCACTCCCATGGCGCCCTGCTCACCTTCGACGAAGTCAAGACGGGGCTGACCGCGGGCCCGTCCGGCGCCACCGGGCTGACCGGGGTGGTGCCCGACATCACCTGCCTCGCCAAGGCGATCGGGGGCGGGATCCCCATCTCCGCCGTCGGCGGGACTGCCGAGGTCATGGGGCACGTCGCGGCCGGCGACTACGAGATGGTGGGCACCTTCAACGGCAACCCGCTCGCCCTCGCCGCGGCGCGCGCCATGCTTTCTGAGGTCGCCACCCCCGAGGCCTACCGGCGGATCGACGCCCTACGGGCCCGTGCCACCTCGGGCATCGAGGGCGCGATCGCCGCCACGGGACTGCAGGCGCACGTCGTGACGGCCGGCGCCAAGGGCTGCGTCGTTTTCTCCGCCCAGCCGGTCCGGGACTACCACGACTTCCTGTCCCTCGACGACCGCTACAGTCACGCCCACTGGCTTTTCCAGCACAACGGCGGCGTGTTCCTCCCGCCCTGGGGAAAGCTCGAACAGTGGCTCATCTCGGTCCAGCACGATGACTCGGACATCGACCGCCTCGTCGGGAACTTCGCCGCGTTTGCCGCTGCGGTAGGCCGATGAGCCGATCTGTAACCTTCCTGGCCTTGTGGACGTTTCTCCAGAAGAGTAGACATGGTTGACGGAACATTCAGTCAGGATGCAGCGGAAGGCCAGGTAACCGCTGGGAAAGGATGTCGGCGCAGGCCACCTGCACGGTCGCGCTGCGATCGCCGCACCCCAGGTCATGGGTGTCGCACCCACAGGTTCATGGGTTGCGGAAGGTGGGGCGTGAGACGAAGATTTCATTGACTCGTCAGGCAGCGTCTGTGGTCTCGATCGGTCGAGACGCAGGTGAAAGGATGTGAGTGACGATGGCGAGGCATCCAAAGGAGCGACCGGCTTCGGGCGGGGGCATGACGAGGAGGGAACTCCTCAAGCGATCCGCGGCAGCCTCTCTCGCGCTGCCCGGGGCAGCGGCGTTTCTTGATGCGTGCGCCAAGCCGGGCGCCGTCACCCCCAGCGCACACGCGAGTGGCCCTGGAGTGGGCAGGTACTGGCCGGCCGGCTCGCCGTATCCGCTGGCCCGGCAGGACTCGCCGGTCACGTGGAAGCAGTGGCGTGAACCCATCAAGTCGGGCCTCGCGCCGGAGAAGGGGGCGACCCTCCAGATCTACAACTGGGAGGCATATATCTGGACGAAGGTGGTGCGGCAGTTCTGCAAGGCATACAACTGCAACTACCAGATCACCACGTTCAACAACATGGACGAGGGGCTCGCGAAGATGCGGACCGGGCAGTTGCAGTTCGACATCTTCATGGGGGTGACCCCGGACATCCTCGGCAAGCTCATCACCGGCAAGCTGATCCAGCCGCTCAACCACAGTTACGTTCCGCACCTGGCCTCCGATATCTGGGAAACCTACCAGAACCCGTTCTACGACCAGCAATGGCATTACACGGTGCCATACACCGCGTACACGACCGGGATCGGTTACCGGCGCGACCTCATCCCCGATGCCCAGATCCGCGGCATGTCGAACCCCTATGAGATCTTCTGGGACGCCAAGTTCAAGGGCAAGATCGGGATCTACGACGATTACCGCGAAGCCCTCTCCATGGCTTTGCTGAAGAACGGCATCACCGACCTGAACACCGGGAACCCGAAGTTCATCAACCAAGCGCAGAGTACGCTGGTGTCACTCATCAACGCGGTCAACGTGCGCACCAGCATCAACGGCGTTTACATCGGCATCCCGAAAGGCACCTTCGACATCCATCAGTCGTGGTCGGGAGACATAGTGGCCGCCTGGCAGTACACGCCTGTGCAGAACATGAAGACGTGGGAGACGCTCGGCTACTGGTTCCCGTCGGACCGCAAGGGCGCCGTCTTCAACGACACGTTCACCATTCCCGCCAACGCGCAGCACCCGGTGCTGGCGCACCACTTCCTCGACTGGATGATGACGTACAAGAACGCGATGCTGAACTACACCTGGAACGGATACCAGCCACCACAGCGAAAGGCCGATCCGGCGACGCTCACCACGACCAACAGCTACTACGGAGAGCCCTACGTGTTCCCGTGGCTGTCCGACGCGGTGGTGCACGAGAGCGATTTCCACGCCGGGTACTTCGAGGAGGAACTCACCCCCCAGGTAGATACGCTCTGGCACAACGCGTGGCAAGCGTTCAACAGTGCCTGACCCGCCGGCCCCTCAGCCTCGCCGCCGGGTGAGGGGCCTGCCGCGCAGGCGGCCGCGCGATGAGGCCTCGGGGGCCTGGTATCCGCGCTGGTACTGGCCGGGGTTCGCGTTCCCCGGCACGCTCTGGCTGCTGGTGCTCTTCGTGCTGCCGTTCTACGTGGTCGTCTCGATCGCGTTCGGCACGGTCGATCCGGTGTTCCAGAGCCCGCTGCCTGTTTTCGAGCCGTGGTGGTGGACCAAGAGGTATCTGCTGGAGGAGTGGCACTTCGCTACCGGCGAATTCCGGCCCGTGGAGGTGCGGACGATCGTCTACGTCGTCCTGGCGACCGCCATCTGCCTGGTGATCGCCTACGCGGTCGCGTACTACGTGGCGAGGTTCGGCGGGAAGCGGAAGGGGCTCTTCCTGGCCCTCCTGATCGCACCGTTCTTCATCAGCTACCTGATGCGGATGCTGTCGTGGGTCGAGCTCCTGCAGCCCAACGGCTACGTGAACGGCGTGCTGACGTTTCTGCACATCACGCCGCACCCGGTCAACTGGCTGGCCGGGGTGCCGTTCACCGTCGTGTTGGGCCTCGTCTACGGCTATATCCCTTACATGATCCTGCCGCTCTACGGGTTCCTTGACCGGATCGACCAGAGCCAGGTCGAGGCCGGACGTGATCTTGGAGGGAACCGCTTCCGGACGTTCGTACGGGTGACCCTGCCGCTGTCGAAGCCGGGGATACTGGCCAGCCTGGTGATCGTCACCCTGCCCATGTTCGGTGACTACTACACGAACAACCTGCTCTCGGGCTCCCCGAAGACCACCATGTTCGGGAATCTGCTCGACAACTCCATGGAGGCGACTGGGCAAGGGCCGCAGGCGGCGATCCTGGTTCTCTTCCTGGTCCTGTTCCTGATGATCCCGATGCTGTACTACATGCGCGAAACCGCGAAGGCGCAGAGGAACCAATGAGCGAGGCGGTCAGTGAGCGCCCCCAGGTCGATCGCCTGAGGGACGAACCCGCCCCCCTCGCCCCCTCCAGGAGCACCAGAACGCCTCTGGGATGGTGGCGGAACCCCTGGCGCCGGCCGCACATCCTTGCCACGGCTACGTGGTTGTATCTCGCGTGGTCGCTGCTGCCGGTGCTCATCGCCATCGGGATCTCATTCAACTCGGGACGGTCGAACTCCGTCTGGCAAGGGTTCTCCTTCCAGTGGTGGTGGGGGCATCCTAAATCCGACCCCACCGGGTCGCTGTTCGTAAGCCCGGAACTGCACGCCGCGCTGATCCAGAGCCTGCGCCTGTCGTTCCTCACCATGTTCATAGCGGTGCCCATCGGCGTGGCGTTCGCGATCGGCATATCCCGGTGGCGCGGGCCGGCGCCGGCCGGCGCCAACTTCCTCATGCTGTTTTCCTTTGTGATACCCGAGATCATCATCGGGATATCGATGTTCCTGTTCTTCACCTACTTGCTGAAGTTCGTCCACCTCGGGACCGGTGCCCAGCTGCTCTCCCTGGTGACCTACCAGGTCTCCTATCCAGTGATCATCGTCCGGGCCCGGATGCTTTCGATCGGCAGGGAGTACGAGGAAGCGGCGACCGATCTTGGCGCCTCCCCGACGCAGGCCGTCCGCCGGGTCTTGCTGCCCCTGCTGTACCCCGCGATCCTGGTCAGCTTCGTTCTGGTGTTCGCCGACACGATTGACGACTTCATCACCGTCCGGTACCTGTCCGGTGGTGCCAGCACCGAGCCGCTGTCGGTGAAGATCTACAATTTCTCGCGGGGGATTCTCACGCCGGCCATCAACGCGGCCGCTACCTTCCTTCTGTTCTCGACGCTCGTGATCGCCGTCCTGGGGGTATTTCTGTACCGTCGGATCACGCGCGGCCAGCGAGGCCAGACCCAGGAGATGACCGGATACTTGAGCTGAGGCCCCCTGGAAACATCTCAGTGATCACAGGGTGGAGACGTCTGTGCGCCTGGGGTGGCCTAGCCTTGGCGATGCTACTGCCGTCGTGCACGGGAGAGCCGGGTCCCGCCGTCGGCTGCCACGGTGGGTGGCGCCTGCAAACGGGCCCGCCCGGCGCCGGTGCGTCCAGCGAACTGTTCGGCGTGTCTGGCGTTTCTTCGCGGGACATGTGGGCGGTTGGCGTCACCCTGCCCGCTGCAGGTCCAGCCAGGACACTGGTGGAGCGCTGGCGGGGGGGAGCCTGGCGCACGGTCCCAAGCCCGAATCGGCCCTCCGGCGGCAGCTTCCTGAACGCCGTCGTGGCCTTGTCCGATTCGGATGCCTGGGCGGTGGGGCTTTCCCGCTCCCCGGGCGGGCCGGCCCGGACGCTGATCATGCACTGGGATGGACGGCGGTGGGCCATCACCGCCAGCCCGGATGCGGGGCCGGGGGACGATTCCCTCGTGTCGGTGGCTGCGGCATCTCCGCGAGACGCATGGGCTGTCGGCTATCGCGACGCCGGCGGGGTCTATCGATCGCTGGTAGAGAACTGGAATGGTGATCGCTGGACTGTCGAGCGGCTGCCGTCGCTCGGCGGCCTGGGCAACGGGCTGAATGCGGTCGGCGCGGCCGGTTCCGGCGCCGTGTGGGCGGTGGGTGGATCGGCCAGGGCGCGTGGCCCAACGCAGCCACTGGTGCTTCGGCTCGATGGACGGAACTGGTCCACGGTCCCCGCGCCCGCGAGCCTTCATGGTGCCACCCTGGCCGGGGTTGCCGCCGCGGGTCGCGGGGCCGTGTGGGCTGTCGGCGCCATGAGAAGCGCCGGTGGAGACCGTGCCTTCAGCCTTCGGTTCGACGGTCGGCACTGGCGCGTCGTGCCCATCGACCCCGCGGCCGCGCTCAGCGCCGACCTCAACGCCATCTGGGCGGCCGCCCCGGACGATGTCTGGGCGGTCGGGAGCGTGTTCGACGGCCGGTGGTACCGGCCGTTGGTCGAGCACGGCACCGACGGGAGGTGGTCGGGTATTTCGGCTCTCGGCATGCCCGGCTACGACAGCCGCCTGATGGCCGTGGACGGGCTGGCCGACGGAGAGCTGTGGGCCGTCGGGAGCGCCTCACGAAGCGGCGGGCCACAGCGTGTCCTGATCCTTCACCGCTGCGCCAGCTCACCCGCCTGACGGCCGGAGGCAGGCGGCGCCTCCGCACCGTCCACTTCGGTGTCGTCGGTGAGCACCCGGATCGCGTCCGGGGGCATATGGACGGTCACGGCCGTGCCCTGCTGCCAGGGCGGGTCTCCGCCGCGATTCTGCAGCCACGCCTGCAGGGTCTCGCCATGCGCCAGGTGAACGAGGATCTGGATGACGGAGCCCACGTAGAGAACGCGCTCGACCATGCCCGGGATCCGGTTGTCGCCGGGCGTCCCGTGATCCTCGACGCTGACCCGCTCGGGGCGGATGACGACCCGGACCGGTCCCTGGGCGCCGAGGTCGCCGTGGGTGGCTGTGAACTGAAAGTCGCCCAAGCGCACCCTTCCACCGCCTTCCCCCAGCGCCGCCATCAGGTTGGACACCCCGAGGAAGTCGGCGACGTACGCGGTGGATGGCTCTTCGTAAACCTCGGCCGGGCTCCCGATCTGCTCGATCCTGCCGTTCGACATCACCGCGAGGCGGTCGGACATGGTGAGCGCCTCCTCCTGGTCGTGGGTGACGTAGATGAACGTGATGCCCACTTCCTCCTGCAGCGCTTTCAGCTCGATCTGCAGGGCCTTGCGCAGCTTGGCGTCCAGGGCACCGAGAGGCTCATCCAGCAGAAGCACGGCCGGGTTCAGGACGAGGGCCCTGGCCAGCGCAACGCGCTGCTGCTGGCCGCCCGACAGCTGGTTGGGGCGGCGCTTGCCGAAGCCCTCGAGTTGCACCAGGCTGAGAGCTTCCGCCGCCTTCTGCTTCGCCTCGCCCTTGGTGACGTCCTTATAGCGAAGCCCGAACGCGACGTTCTCCTCGACCGTGAGGAAGGGGAAGAGCGCGTAGGACTGGAAGACCGTGTTGACGTTTCGCTTGTGGGGCGGAGTGTGGGCGACGTCGCGCCCGTCGAGGAGGATCCTGCCTTCCGTGGGTTGCTCGAACCCCGCGATGAGGCGCAGGGTGGTGGTCTTCCCGCAGCCGGACGGGCCGAGCAGCGAGAAGAACTCGCCTCCGACAACGTCCAGATTGATGCCGTCGACGGCGGTGACCTCGGCAAAGCGCTTGACGAGATCGACGATCGAAACCTGGCCTCCTGTCATAAGTCAGGATCTTAGGCGCTTCACGAACGCTTCGAAACGAGGGCTGAGCAATACGCGGCCACGATCACCAGCGCGGGCCGGTCGCGAACGTGGCCCAGACGACCTTGCCCTGCGGGCCGGGGGCGGTGCAGCCCCACTGGTCACAGAGCGACGCCACCACGTGCAGCCCGCGGCCGGTCTCGTCGTACCAGCAGGGCTGCCGCGTCTCGGGAACCTGGTCGCTGGGATCGGAGACCGCGCACATCACCCACGGCCCCGGCTGAAGCAGGCCGAGCCGGACCGGCCAGCGCGGCCAGGCCGGGCCCGGCGCGGAGTGCAGCAGGGCGTTGGTCAGCAACTCCGACACGACGGTGGCGATGTCCTCGCGCCGGTCGGTGACGTCCCATCGCTGCAGCGTCGCGGCGGTGAAGTCGCGGGCGAACCGGACGGCTTCGGCACCGGTCCCCGGCGTCCGCGTGGCGACCCTCGGGTATCCCTGCCAGAGCAGTGACTCGGGGGCCCGGACGAACGGCCAGACCCCGCTGACCTCTGCGGCCATCTCGGCGGCTGACATGAGCCAGTGCCAGTTGGCCGCAGGGCCAACGGAGCCCGCACCCGCCAGGCTCGCCCGGTCTGCTGTGATGGCCGCTTCGGACACTTCCGACTCGTCACTCTCTCCGGGACCAAATGCAAACGTATGCACACCGCATTCTGCCCGGTGCACGGGTCTTATGCAAGCACCGGATGCACGTGCATCAGCATGTTACTCTGGCCCGTGCAGACCCTGCAGGCGGGGCGGGCGATTCTTGTCCGCCCCTGACTGTCCCCGCTGGCACATTTCTGGAGAAACCAATGCAGCTCGATAACGGCATGCCCGCTGACCGGCTCACCATGGCCTACTGGCGCAAGAGCGGGGCCAGCAACCCGAGCGGAAGCTGTGTCGAGATCGCCGAATTGCCCGCCGAACTGGTCGCTGTCCGCAACTCCCGGGACAAGTCCGGACCCGCCCTGATTTACCCGCGGGCCGAGCTGGCGGCATTTCTTCTGGGCGCCAAGAACGGGGAGTTCGACGGCTTGCTGTCTTAGCCTGCCCGCCGATCCTGAATGATTTGACGGAGCGCGGCGGCGAAACGGCCCTGCCGTAACACACTCCGTTAGGTGTATTGTGCACGGTGCACCCGGGGGGGTTTAGCGCTGCTCCTACGTTGCCGGAGCCAGGATGAGCACCGACGAGCCACGCAACCCGCTGCCCGGTGACTCCATCCTGCCTGAGCCAAGCGCCGGACCGGGCGTCCTTCGCCTGCTCCTCGGCACCCAGCTGCGGCGGCTCCGCGAGACGGCCGGCATCACGCCGGAGCAGGCGGGCTACGAGATACGCGCCTCCCGGTCCAAGATCAGCCGCATGGAGCACGGCCGGGTGGGCTTCAAGCAACGAGACGTAGCGGACCTGCTCACCCTCTACGGGGTCAGCGACGACCTGTCCCGGTCCGGGATCCTGTCGCTGGCCCTGCAGGCGAACGCCCAGGGGTGGTGGTCGAAGTACGGCGACATCCTGCCGGGCTGGTTCGAGGCGTACCTGGGCCTGGAGGCCGCGGCCACCCTCATCAGGAGCTTCGACCTCCAGTTCGTCCACGGCCTGTTCCAGACGCAGGGCTACGCGCGGGCCGTCACCGTGCTGGGCCACCGGTCGGCCCCGGCCGACGAGATCGACCGCCGGGTCAGCCTCCGGATGAAGCGGCAGGACCTGCTGCAGGCCAGCAACGGACCACTGGTCTGGTCGGTCATGGATGAGGCGGCGCTGCGGCGGCCCGTAGGCGGCCACCAGGTGATGCTCAAGCAACTCAAGCACCTTGTCGACGTGGCCGCGCTGCCCCGCGTCACCGTGCAGATCGTGCCGTTCCGGCGGGGCGGTCACGCAGGCGCCGGCGGCTCGTTTACGGTCTTGCGATTCGGCCAGCCGGACCTGCCGGACGTGGCCTACATCGAGCAGCTCACCAGCGCCCTCTACCTGGAACGGCGCGCGGACGTCGATCAGTACCTGGAAGTGATGAACCGGCTGAGCGCCGAGGCCCTTACCCCCATCGGCACCATTCGGTTCCTCAAAGAGGTCATCCGGGATACCTGACCGCGACGCGGGGCATCCGAAAGCCGCTTTCCCGCGAATTACCCGGCAAGCCCGCAGAAGTCCAGCAGAAAGGCGCAGCAGTGACCAGCGAAGGCCCGTCAGCCGGCCCCGGAACGCGGGGCGCCGCCAGCGGCGAGACCGCCCCGGCCTTTGATACCAGCGTGGCGCACGTCGCCAGGGTGTACGACTACTGGCTGGGCGGCAAGGACAACTTCGCCGCCGACCGCGCGGCTGGCGATCAGGCCATTGCGGCCTATCCCGACATCGTCTTCTCGGTGCGGGCCAACCGGGCCTTCCTCGCCCGGGCCGTTCGCTACCTGGCCGCCGAAGCCGGCATCCGCCAGTTCCTCGACATCGGCACCGGCATCCCCACGGCCAACAACACCCACGAGGTCGCCCAGGACGTGGCGCCCCCCAGCCGGATCGTCTACGTGGACAACGACCCCGTCGTCCTCGCCCACGCCCGCGCCCTGCTTACCAGCATGCCGGAGGGGTCCACCAGCTGCATCGACGCCGACCTGCGCGACGCCGACACGATTCTGCGGCAGGCGGCGGCGGCGCTGGACTTCGCCAAGCCGATCGCGGTCCTGCTGATGGTGATCCTGCAGCACCTCGACGACGACGATGACCCCTACGCCGTGGTCGCCAGCCTGATGGCCGCCGTGCCGTCCGGCAGCTACCTGGCGATGACGCACCCGGCCTCCGACATCGCGGCCGAAGAGATGCGGGAAATGGCGCAGCGCCTGAACAAACTCATGGCGGAGAAGGTCACCTTCCGCGGCCGCGCCGAGGTCACCCGGTTCTTCGACGGCCTGGAACTGGTCGAGCCCGGGATGGTGCGGGTCCAGGAATGGCGGCCCAACACCGAGGCCGAGGCCACCAGCCCAGCGGCGCTGTGGTGCGGCGTAGCGCGTAAGCCCTAGCCAGCGCCGGTTCAGGGTGGTGCGGATCGCCGCCCGAGGCGGTCGCGACGAGGGAGTCGTCCTGGACCCCCGCTACCAGCTCAAGCTGTCCTCCGGCCGCCGGGCCCCCGGCTTGGCGTCCAGGTGAACCCAAGCTGGCTGGCGGCGAACAGCATGGTCAGCTCGTAAGCCTTGGCTTCATCCACGGACGGGTCGCCCAGCGCGATCTGTATCGCCAGCCCGTCCATCAGCGCGGACAGCATCAA
>Ga0070708_100003252_pt1 | contig 12676 bp, 10 predicted proteins | sample KBSK5503metaG_FD_65469 | JGI IMG/M metagenome (GOLD analysis project Ga0070708, IMG submission 65469) | Corn, switchgrass and miscanthus rhizosphere microbial communities from Kellogg Biological Station, Michigan, USA - KBS K5-50-3 metaG | ecosystem: Host-associated > Plants > Roots >...
GTGGACATGTCGTCCGCGAGCGCCGCGGCGCCAGCGCGGGAAACCTTCGTGCGCGACGATCAGGCGGGCGATTGAGAAAGAGGACGCGGCGACACGGGGACACCGCGACGCGGCGAGCTCGACCCCCTTCTCCGCGTCTCCGCGTCTCCGCGTCCCCCCGTCTGCCCGAGTCCATGCGGGCGGTCGTCAAGACAAAGGCCGCGCCGGGACCGGAGGCGACGCAGATCAAGAGTGTCCCCATACCGAAACCCGGGCAGGCGGAGGTCCTGATCCGGGTGCTCGCGACGGCGGTCTGCGGCTCGGACAAGCACATCTATCAGTGGGACGAGTCGATGGCCGGGATGGTCGAACCCCCGAGAATTTATGGCCACGAGTTCTGCGGCGAGATCGTGGCCTTCGGGCCGGGAGGCGCCCGGCCGCACCTCCACGAGGGGCAGTACGTTTCGGCCGAGATGCACGTGACCTGCGGACACTGCCGCCCGTGCCGGACGGGTCAGAGGCACATCTGCGAGAACACGCGGATCCTGGGAGTGCACGGCGACGGCTGCTTCGCCCAGTACGTTGTCGTGCCGGCCTTCAACGTCGTCCCGCTCGACCGCGAGGTCGTGAAGCCCAAGGTCGGAGCCTTCCTGGACGCGCTCGGCAACGCGGTTCACACGACCCAGGTCGCCGACCTCTCGGGCAAGTCGGTCGCGGTCCTGGGCTACGGGCCAATCGGCGCGATGTGCGCCGAGATCGCGCGGATCTCCGGCGCGTCGAGAATCGCGATCACCGAGGTCAACGCGCACGCCACGGCCCACGCGAGGCTATGGGCGAGCGAACGCGGGCTTTCCAACGTCACCGTCCTCGACCTGACGCGCACCAAGGACCCGGCCGGCAGCCTCCGGGAGGCGACCGGCGGCGGCGCCGACGTGGTGCTGGAGCTGTCCGGCGCCGAGGCGTCGATCAACCTCGGGCTCGCGGCCGCTCGGCGCGGCGCCGTCATCTCTCTGCTCGGCCTGCCCAAGGAGAAGTCGGTGACGATCCTCGATTACACCCGGGACCTCATCTTCAAGGGCCTCACTCTTCACGCGATCATCGGCCGCCGCATGTTCGACTCGTGGATCAAGATGCTCGACCTCCTGGCCGCCGGCCTCGACGTCGCCGACCTGGTGACCAACGAGTTCGAAGGCCTGGAGGCCTTCCACGAGGCCATGCGCCTTCTCGAGAACCGACAGGCCATGAAAGTCGTCTTCTACCCGAACGGGAAACCCTGATAAATTCCGTTCGAGCGGGAAATTCCATGCCGACGAACAAGCCTCAGCAGCCGACGACGAACCAGGAGCTGACGGACCGGCGGATCGCCGAGTTCGCTCTCGAGGAATCGCGTCTCTCCAACCTCGCCTACCGGTTCAAGCTCGCTCCGCGCGACCGGGTCTGGAGGAATTGGGACCGGACCGAGTTCGAGCCCAATCATTTCCGTCTCCTGGGCCTGGCGGGCGTCTGCCTGAAACGCGACGAGACCGACACGGCGCACCGCGCGGCGATGCGCGCCCTGGAGGACGTCGACGACATCCTCTTCTACGTCGAACAGCCGGCGCAGGCCGTCATCGTCCGCAACCCGTCGGGGACCTCCGAGATTGCCAACCGCCCGACGCTCTGCGCGGAGGTCACGGCGCGCACCGACACGGCGTTCCGCAACGCGCTTGCTGCGCTCGACGGCGCCTTTCCCGGCGGGCGCGTCGCCGGCAAGATCCTGTCCGAAGAATAGTTTTCAGTTCTTAGTTTTCAGTTTTCGGTTCTCCGATGTCCCGCGCCCGAACTGTGAACTGATGACTGATAACTGATACCTTCCCTCGGCATGAAGCTGATCGATCACCTCGCCGGAGAGATGGCGAAACTGCGGGAGGCGGGGACATACAAGGAGGAGCTCGTCCTCCAGTCGCCGCAGGACGCGCGCGTGAGGGTCGGCGGGCGCGAGGTCGTGATGCTGACCTCGAACAACTACCTAGGGTTCGCGAACCATCCGCGCATCCGCAAGGCGCAGAAGAAGGCGATCGACCGGTGGGGCGCGGGGATGGCTTCCGTGCGGTTCATCTGCGGGACCGAAGGGCTGCACCAGGAGCTCGAGGCCGAGATCGCCTCCTTCTTCGGAACCGACGACGCGATCCTCTACATGTCCTGCTGGAACGCGAACGAGGGTCTCTTCGCTGCGATCCTGGACGAGCCGGACGGGCTCTACTCCGACGAGCTGAACCACGCCTCGATCATCGACGGCGTCCGGTTGAGCAAGGCGACGCGCTACCGGGTGCCTCACGCCGACGCGAAGGTTTTCGAGAAGATGCTCGCCGAAGACACGACGTCGCGGTTTCGCCTGATGATGACCGACGGCGTCTTCTCGATGGAGGGAGAGGAGGCGGACCTGAAGGCCCTCGTCCGGATCTGCGAGGAGAAGGACGTCCTCCTCGCGGTGGACGACTCGCACGCGACCGGCGTTCTCGGACCGACCGGCCGGGGCACCGCCGAGGCGCAGGGCGTGATGGACCGGATCGGGGTCACGACCGGGACCCTCGGCAAGGCGATGGGCTCGGCCGCCGGCGGCTTCACGACGGGGCCGAAGGCCCTGATCGAGGCATTGCGGCAGAGGAGCCGGACCTATCTCTTCTCCAACTCCCTCCCCCCCGCCGTCGCCGCGGGCTCGCTCGAGGCCTTCCGGATGCTGCGCGAGGACCCCGCTCCGGTCCGCAAGCTCGCCGGCAACGCGGCGTATTTCCGAAAAGCCATCGCGGAAGCCGGCTTCACGATCCCGCGCGGCACCCACCCGATCGTACCCGTCATCGTCGGCGACACGGCGAAGGCGCTGGCCATGGGAAAGGCTCTCTTCGAGGAAGGGGTCTACGTCTCCGGCTTCGGATTCCCCGTCGTCCCGCCTGGCCAGGCGCGCCTGCGGTGCCAGGTCTCCGCCGCCCACGAGCGTCCCGACCTCGACCGCGCCGTGGACGCCTTCCGTAAAGTGGGGAAGCAGTTCGGGGTGATCTAGGTGCCCCGTCATTCTGAGGAGCGGAGCGACGAAGAATCTGCTCTCGGCTCGAGAACCCGGAGCAGATCCTTCGCAGCGCTCAGGATGACAAAGCCGGTCTAGGCTTCGAGCCTCTTGCGCGCGTTCCTGACGAGGAGGACGCAGAGGACGGCGAAGACGACCGCGCAGAGAAGGCCGCCGCTCGCCAGGCCGTTCTTCAATCCCGGATAGAGCTTCGAGCCCAGATCCAGGCTCTCGAGCAGCGTGGGTTTCTCCATGTGCAGGAAGAAGTCGCCGATGAAGGCGACGAGCGCGATCAGGACCCCGCCGAGCGAGCCGCCCGCGACGAGGCCCGTCGAATAGAGCATCCCGGAAGAGAGCTCGCTCTCCTCCTTCCGATGCGTCAAGCGATCGGCGAGCGACTTCATCTGCCCGCCGATGAAGATGGGGAACGTGGTCGAGAGCGGCAGGTACGCGCCGACCGCCCACGAGAGCGCGTGCGCGCCCGCCATCTGGGCCATGAAGGCCAGAAAGACGCCGACGAGCACGGGCGCCCAGGGCAGGTTCTGGGCGAGGAGTCCCTTGATGATCGTCGCCATGAGGGTCGCCTGCGGCGCCGCGAGCTTGGGACCGCCGATCCCGTGCGCCTCGCCCATCGCATAGGTCTTATCCAGCAGGAAGAGCGTTCCGCCGATCACGAGCGTGGAGGTCAGGACTCCGATGATGAAGCCCAATTGCTGCCTTCGGGGGGTGGCGCCGACCAGGAATCCGGTCTTCAGGTCCTGAGAGGTGGCGCCGGCGTTGGCGGCCGCGACGCAGACGATCGCGCCGACGCACAGCGCCACGGCCTGATACACGTCGCCCGTCCGGCCGAGCGCGACGAACACAACGCAGGTCGCCATCAAGGTCGCGATCGTCATGCCCGAGATCGGGTTGGAAGACGTTCCGATGATTCCGACGATGCGGGAGGAGACCGTGACGAAGAAGAACCCGAAGACCACGACCAGGAGTCCCATGAGGAGCGAGCCCGGGAAGGGACCGTGGGGGAAGCCCGGCAGCACCGTGATCAAGAGCGCGAGGACCAGGGAGCCGACGACCACGATTCCCATGCCGAGGTCCCGCTCCGTGCGGGCCGCGCCGCCTTTCTCGCCGCCGGCCCCGAAGGACTTGACCGACTCGCGAAACGCCGAGACGATCGTGGGAAGGGTCTTGATCAAAGTCATGACTCCCGCGCACGCCACGGCGCCGGCGCCGATGTATCGCACGTAGGCGCGGTAGATCCACTCGGCGTGGGAGTGACTCGCCATCCAGGCGTCGGTGAAGCCCAGGTTCTTCAGGTCCTGGATGATCCGGCCGTCGGCGACGAAGATCGAGATCAGCGGGATCAGTCCCAGCCAGGAGAGAACGCCTCCCGAGGCGAGCTCGCCCGCGATGCGCGGCCCGATGATGTAACCGAGTCCCAGGTACTCGGGCGTGACGTCGCACGAGAGCGTCGCGTCTGGAATCTTGCCCTGACGTCCGGTGCGAAACCAGGTCGCCGTCTCGTTCCAGAGGCCGAGGATGCCGTAGAGAAACTTATAGAGCATCGCGGCGCCGACGCCCTTGAAAACCATTCCTGCGAGATGGCCCCCGCGCTCTCCGGCGATGAGGACGTCCGCGCAGGCGACGCCTTCGGGATACCTCAACTTTCCGTGTTCCTTGACGATCAGGGCCCGCCGCAGCGGAATCATAAAGAGCACGCCGAGCGTCCCTCCGACCGCCGCCAGGACGGAGATGGTCAGGTACTTGAAGTAATCGGTCCCTCCGGACAAGAAGAGCAGAGCCGGGATGGTGAAGACGACGCCGGCCGCGACGGACTCTCCGGCCGAGCCGATCGTCTGAACGATGTTGTTCTCGAGGATCGTGGACTTGCCGATCTTCTTGAAGACCGCGATGGCGAGGACAGCGATGGGAACGGAAGCCGAGACGGTCAGGCCCGCCCGCAGCGCGAGGTAAACCGTTGCGGCGCCGAAGAGGATCCCGAAGAAAACGCCGAGAAGGATGGCCTTGGGGGTGAACTCAGGAACGTTCTGCTCGGGGGCGATGTAGGGGCGGAACTCCTGGCCGGCCTGCTCTGCCATCTTTCCTCCAGTGAGTTTAGGGGATTTCTAGCACGGGCATTGGCGTTGAGGAAGAGTTTTGTGCGGATCAGCAGACTGGGGGGGACGGGGAGACGAGCGGCGCCGACGGCGCCGCGAGTTATACCCCTCAGGTGCCGCCGAAGCCGATCGTGACCTTGCCGCGTTCGACGATGACGGGGACCCGCCGCTCGCCGGAGAGCCGGACCATCCGGTCGAGCTCCTTCTGGTCCGACTTCACGTTGATGTAGGTGAATGGAATCTTCCTCTTCGCGTAGTCCTCACGGGCCGCGGTCGTGTAGGGTCACGTGTCTTTGCCGAAGATCTCGACACGGTCGGCGTTCATCGTCCGCTCCTTCGCCGCGATCCTAACAGCCCGCCCGATGCTATGATTTTCTCCCCAAAAAGCCCCATGACGAACCCCCTTTTCCTCCTCCTCCTCGCTCTGGTGTCGCCTCCCCCGCCCGGGGGCGGCCTGGTGGAAGGTCGCGTCGTGCTCGTGCGCTCCGGCGCACCTCTGCCGGACGCTTCGAACGCCGTCGTCTGGGTCGAGGGGGCGCGCGGCGGCGGCGCCGTCCCGGCGAAGGGCCGGATGAAGAGCGAGCAGAAGAAGTTCTCTCCGCGGGTCCTGGTCGTGCGCCGCAACGCGACCGTGGACTTCCCCAACGCGGATTCGATCTACCACAACGCCTTCTCCGTGTCGGGTCAGAACCGGTTCGACCTCGGCCTGTACCGGAGCGGCGCGTCCCGGGAAACGAAGTTCGAGGACCCGGGCCTCGTGCGTGTCTACTGCAACATCCATCCGCAGATGGTCGGCTTCGTGATGGTGGTGGACTCGGACTTCGCGGCGGTCACGGGCCCGGACGGGTCCTTCCGCTTCGACGACGTGCCGCCCGGCTCGCATATCGTCAAGGTCTGGCACGAAGAGGCGGGGGAATCTCAGACGCCCATGACGATCCGCGACGGTTCGGGCCAACCGCTGACGATCAAGCTCGACGTCACGCATTTCCGGCCGCTGCCGCACAAGAACAAGTACGGCAAGGACTATCCGCCTGGCGCCGGGACCGACGATGAGCGCTACTGAACTGCGGCTGCCGCCGGGCGCGACGGAGACCGGCCTGCCGGTGCGTGTCGGCCTGAAGCTGCCGCCTCCCGCGCCGCCCCGCTTTTCGCTCCGCCTCAAGATCTTCCTGGCGGCGGCGGCCTTGATCCTGATCGCGATCGGCGGCGCCATCGCGATCTCGACCTACCGCGCCCGCCAGGTCGCCGACGCGAAGATCGCGGACGACCTGAAGAAATCGGGGCCGGCGTGGGAGTCGTTCCAGCAGAACCGGTACGCGGAGCTGCACCGCGCCCTGGCGGTCGTCGTCAGCAACCCCGGGATCATCAGCCTCATGACGCTCGACCCTCTGTCGCCCGCAACGACCATCGACACCTTGAAGGCCGAGCAGGCCTCCCGGGCGCGCGCGGACTTTCTCCTCGCCGTGGACCGCCAGGGGGTCGCCTTCGCCCGCACGGACAAGCCGCTCGGCTACTCCACCGACCTCTCCGCCGTGCCGACGATCGCGGGGGCTCTCCAGGGGGAAGGCACTCAGGGCATCTGGCTGTCCGGAAACCGGCTGTATCACGTGGTTGCGGCGCCGGTCGTGGAGGGGGGCAGCCGAGTGGTCGGCGCGATCGCGGCGGCCTTCCAGGTCAACGACGACGTCGCGCGCAACCTGAAGTCACTGATGAACACGGAGGTCGTCTTCCTGGCCGACGACGCGAAGCCGTCGGAGAGGCCTCTTCCCGTCGTCGCGGCCTCGACGATGCGCGACATCAGCCCGGCCGTGCTCGAGGCCATCCGGCGCCGGGGCGAACTGCTCGAAGCCGTCTTTCGCCAGGGAAAGACGATCGGCCCTCTTCCCCTCGAGCTTTCGGGCGATACCTATCTCGGATACTTCCTCCCGATCCGCTCCTCGACGAACCAACTCGTCGGCGCCGCGGTGCCCCTGCGGAGCCGTGAGAAGGAGCTCTCGGCCTTCCGGCAGATCCAGAACACGCAGGTGCTGGTGGGGCTGGCCGCGCTGCTCGTCGCCTTCGTCCTCTCATTCGTGCTGGCGCGCCGCATCACGGGACCGGTGGACCGGCTCGTGAGGGCGACCGAAGAGGTGCGGGTGGGGAACCTCGAGTCCGCAGACCTGCCGGTGGAATCGAAGGACGAGATCGGCATCCTCGCCCGTTCCTTCCACGCCATGATCGAGGAGCTGAAAGAGAAGGCGGCCCTGGAGGAGTACGTCCGATCGCTGACGCTGAACGTCGGGGCGGAGGCGGAGACCGTCATGACCCTGCGGGTCGGCGAGTCGGGGGCCGCGGATGTGGCTGGAAGAGAGCCGGAGCCGCAGGTCGGACACCTCTTCGCCGGCCGCTACGAGATCCAGGCTGTCCTGGGCCAGGGCGGTATGGGCATCGTCTACAAGGCCCACGACCGGGATTTGGACGACGTCGTCGCGATCAAGACCCTGCGCGGCGAGGCTCTCTCGGCCGACCCGACGCTGCTCGACCGGTTCAAGCAGGAGATCCGGCTCGCGCGCCGCATCACCCACCCGAACATCCTTCGAACACACGACCTGGGCGAGGCCAACGGGCTGCGCTACCTCTCGATGGAGTTCGTCAAGGGGATCACCCTGAAAGGCATGGTCGAGCAGGACGAGCTCATCCCGACGCCGGTCGCGCTTCGGATCTCCAAGCAGATCTGCGCAGGGCTCGCCGCGGCCCACGAAGTCGGCGTCATCCACCGTGACATCAAGCCGCAGAACATCATCATCGAGACGACCGGCGGTCTGAAAGTCATGGACTTCGGCATCGCGCGGCTGACGCAGGAGAGGGGCATGACGGCGACGGGCACCGTCGTGGGGACGCCCGACTACATGTCGCCGGAGCAGGCCCGCGGGGTGGACCTCGACTTCCGCTCCGACATCTATTCGACGGGCGTCGTCCTCTACGAGCTCTTCACCGGTACTCTCCCCTTCGAGGGAGACACCCCGCTCGCGGTCGTCCTGAAGCACGTGCAGGAGAAGCCTCCGTCCCCGCAGGCAAAGAATCCGAAGATCGATCCGAAGATTGCGGCTATCATCTTGAAGTGCATGCAAAAGGACGCGGAGGACCGCTTCCAGAGCGTCAATCAGCTCTACGAAGCACTGACGCGGGTCACCGCGTAGCCTGCTTTGGATTTTAGATTTTGGATTCTGGATTGAGGCGGTTTCCTGTCCTCTCTCCATCGCTTTGCGCCGCGGTCTTCCTCGCCGCCACGTCGGCGACTGGGCAGGAGACGCAGTTCTTCCAGCCTCCTTCCGAGAAGCCGCGGCTCGTCCTTCGCTGGGACGCGCTCGCCCGCTACGACTTAATCGACCACCTCCACTTCAGGCCGGCGATCGAGCGTGGACGGTTCGAAGTGCGCCCGGAGCTCGACGTCGAGTTCTCCGACCGCTTCAAGCTCGGCGTCCGCGCGATCGGGGACCTAGGAACCGACCACAACGAGGACAACGCGAAGAACTTCGACAACTACCGCTCGCGCGGTGCCGCCCTCGAGCGCTATTACCTGGAGGCGAAACCAGGGCAATGGACGATCCGGGCTGGCTCCTTCGGAATGCCGCTCGTCGCGAGCGAGATGCTCTGGGACCGCGACATCCAGACACCCGGCCTCGCGGCGGCCTGGGAGATTCCGGTGGGAAGCGCCTCGACGCTGACGGTCGCGGGAGCGGGGTTCTACGGGCCGCAGCGCGAGGGCGACCGCACGCGCATCGGTGTGGGCCAGCTCGTCTTCCGCGCGGGCGACCCGGCGAGGCTCGCCGTGGAAGCGGCGGGGTCCTACTGGCACTTCGACCCCGAGGACCTGAAGCCGTCCTACATCCGCCAGAACTATTTCATCGCGGTGGCCGGCCGGCGCGACTACCTGTCCCGGTTTCACATTCTGGACGCGATCGTCCGGCTGCGCTTCCCCGCGGCCGGCCTGCCCGTGACGGTGACGCTCGACCGGGCCGTCAACCTGGGCGTCGTGGGAGTGGCCGAGGACGACAACTCGGCGTTCGAGGGAACCGTTTCCGTCGGGAAGCTCGGGACGCCCGGCGACTGGAGGGTCTTCTACATCTACCAGTACGTCGAGCGCGACGCCGTCCTCGGCGCCTACACCACGGACGACTGGTGGTTCCACTCCTGGCACCGCGGGAGCCGGGTGGGGGTCGGTTACACGGTCCTGCCGCAGGTCTTCGTGCAGGCCGCCGTGGTGTTCCAGAAACGCCTGGACCTGAAAAACACCTTGAACCGGGTGATCGTGGACCTGGTCAAGATGTTCTGATCCCGGGCGGGAGAACGGAAGGCGGGAGGCGGGAGGCGAGCGAGCACGAATTGTCCTGCCCGCCTGCCCGCCTGCCGCCTGCCGCCTGCCGCCTGCCGCCTACTGCCTGCCGCCTACCGTAAGGATAGAATCCCGATACCCATGAGCAGAGTCCTCCTCGCGTGCCTGGACGATCTCTTCTTCCGATCGAAGATCGAGACGACCGCTCGGCATCTGAACGTCCCGGTGCGTTTCACACAGGCCCGGGACCTGCAGGAGGCCTGCCGCGACGGCAAGTGCGCGGCCATCCTGCTCGATCTCTCGGCCAACGGAGAGCCTCTGGAAGCGGTCCGGAAGCTACGCGGCGACGCGGCTACGCGGGACTTGCCCATCGTCGGGTTTCTCTCGCACGTCGACCGCGATCTCGCCAGCCGGTCGGAGGCCGCCGGCGTGACCCGCGTGTTGCCCCGCAGCGAGTTCTCCGAAACGCTCCCCGACCTGATGATGGACCTGCTCGCCCCCGGAACCAAGAGAGAGATCCCGGAGGAGCCCGAGCTGCCGGACGAATAACTGTCCGCTCTCGGCTATCGGCTCAGACATTGAAGGGGAAATGATGGGCGGATCGAGCCGACGCGACTTGCTCAAGGGCGCCGCGTTTCTCCCGATCGCGGCCCAGGTCAAGACTCAACCGGCAAGGCCGGCCGTCGGATCGCGGCCGGTGGTCATAGCTTCGGCGAACGGCCTGAGAGCCGTCGAGAAGGCCTATTCGGTCCTCGCCTCGGGAGGCGATCCCCTGGATGCGGTCATCTCCGGAGTCAACATCGTGGAGGACGACCCCAACGACGTCACGGTGGGCTACGGCGGCATCCCCAACGAGGAAGGGGTCGTTCAGCTCGACGCCTCGGTCATGGACGGCCGCAGGATGAAGGCGGGCGCGGTGGGGGCCCTCGAGAACATCAAGAACCCCTCGAAGGTCGCGCGGCTCGTCATGGAACGCACCAACCGAGTCTTCCTCGTCGGACCGGGCGCCTTGAAGTTCGCGAAGGCGCACGGCTTCCAGGAAGAGAACCTCCTGACCGAAAGGAGCCGCAAGATCTGGCTCTACTGGAAGGAGAAGCTCTCCGGCCACGACGACTGGATCGAGGCCGGCAACGAGGAGGAGAAGGACCCCGACATCCGCTGGTTCATCGAGAAGTTCGGCGCCTCGGACTTCCGCCCGCAGGGCACCATCAACTGCGACGCGGTGACGGCGGCGGGCGACGTCGTCGGCACGACAACGACGTCCGGTCTCTTCTTCAAGCTGCCGGGCCGACTGGGCGACTCGCCCGTCATCGGCGCGGGCCTCTACGTGGACGGCCAGGTCGGCGCCTGCGGCTCGACCGGCTGGGGCGAAGGGAACCTGCGGTCCTGCGGGTCGCACACAGTCGTCGAGTTCATGCGGCAGGGGAAGTCTCCGGAGGAAGCCGCCGTCAAGACTCTGGAGCGGATCTCCGCTCTCGCGCGGGAAAACCAGGACGCGCAGGGACGCTTGAAGACCGGTTTCAACATCAACTTCTACGCCGTCAACAAGAAGGGGGAGTACGCCGGCGCCGCGCTCTGGTCCGGTTCCCACTTCGCGGTCGCCGACGCCTCCGGGGCGCGCCTCGTGGACTCCGCCTATTTGTATAAGAGGGAGAAAGCGCGAAACTAGGTGCCAGGTAGGAGGTGTCAGGGGAAATGCACCTAATCCGACTGGCACCTTTACCCTAACACCTAGACCCCCATGGGCAGTCCCCGGCAGGCCTTCGCGGATTGGTTCCTGGAGCAGATCACCCAGCGCCGCCGCCATTACCACCGGTTTGTCTACAACGACCCGGTCCGGCTGAAGGCCGCGATTCGACCCGGTGACGTCCTGCTCGTGGAAGGGGACCAGCGCGTCTCGCAGGCCGTCAAGTACCTGACGACATCCACCTGGTCTCACAGCGCCCTCTACATCGGCGACGCGCTCTTGAAGCGAAATCCGGGGGAAGAGGCCCGCGTCTATCACCGCTTCGGCCGGGAGGCCCGTTTCCTGATCGTCGAGGCCCTCATCGACCAGGGGGTCATCGCCTCTCCGCTGACCAAGTACATCGACTTAAACATCCGCATCTGCCGCCCTGCCGGACTGCGCCCGGAGGACCTCAAGACCGTCCTGGACCATGTGATCTCCCGAATCGGCCACACCTACGACCGGCGCAATTTCCTGGAGCTCGCCCGGTACCTGCTCCCGTTTCACCTGATCCCTCCGAAGCTCAAGGAGGACGCCCTTCATTTCGGCAGCGGGATCGAGACCGAGACGATCTGCTCAACGCTGCTCGCCGAGGCGTTCGCGAAAGTCCACTTTCCGATCCTGCCCGGCCACATTCCGTGGAAGCCGCAGACGATGGGTGAGAGGCTCAAGCAGATGGTGGTCGGGCGTCCAACGCGACGCGCCTACAGCGGGCTCCTGCGCGCGCGTCATCCCACGTTGAGTGTCCCGCGCGATTTCGACCTCTCCCCCTACTTCGACATCGTGAAGTTCAACACCCGGGAGCCCGGGGCTTTCGACTACACCAAGCTGGAGTGGGAAGACGCGAAGAGGTGACACCCCGAGATCCCCGTCGCTTCGTGGGGCGTTCCGCCGGGAACATTTCCCCGCGAGGGTTCCGAACATCCTTGACAGCCGCCGAGCGGAGCGCTAAAAAGCCCGATGTAAACGATTACACCGCGGAGGGACGTACGGGGAGACCACCCTCGCCCGACTCAGCGACCCGGCGGACTCGGCCGACGCGCACGGCGCCGGCGGTGACGATCAAGGAGGTCGCGCGGGAAGCGGGCGTCTCCGTCGCCACCATCTCCCGCGTCGTGAACGAGAAGGGCCCAGTCCGCGAAGACACCAGGCGCCGCATCCGAGGAGTCATCGAGAGGCTCCGCTACGCTCCCCACGGCGCGGCCCGCAGCCTGATCACGCGCAAGACCCACACCCTGGGCGTCCTCCTGCCGGATCTCTTCGGGGAGTTCTTCTCGGAGCTCATCCGCGGGATCGATCTGGCGGCGCGCCAGCGCGGTTATCACCTCCTCGTCTCCGGATCCCACGGCGACCGGACTGAGTCCCAGACGATGCTGCGCGCGATCCGGGGGCGCGTCGATGGGCTGATCGCGCTTTCGCCGGATCTCGACGCTCAGGCATTCGAGGAGAACCTCCCGGCCGGCTTTCCCGTCGTGCTCTTGAACGGCGACGTCCGGAGG
>Ga0070708_100003253_pt1 | contig 12676 bp, 13 predicted proteins | sample KBSK5503metaG_FD_65469 | JGI IMG/M metagenome (GOLD analysis project Ga0070708, IMG submission 65469) | Corn, switchgrass and miscanthus rhizosphere microbial communities from Kellogg Biological Station, Michigan, USA - KBS K5-50-3 metaG | ecosystem: Host-associated > Plants > Roots >...
ATCAGTGCCTTGTCGATTGCCATCGGTTCCCATTCTCCTCTTCCGATGGTCGTTTACACAGTTCCTTTTACACCCTCCACCGTCGCCGTGCACGCAAGCTTTCAGTGATGGGTGATTTCACAGCGGAACAGTTCAAGGCTCTGTGTGCTCACTTCAAACACCATTGTCTGAAGTGTGGAAGACCCCGCAAGTTGACACCGGATCACGTCATACCGTTGGTATGGGTTGACCGGCCTGAATTTGCTGGTGTTGCGTTGAATGATATTGACAACATTCAACCGCTCTGCGGTAGGTGCAACTCAGGCAAGCGGGACACCTTTGTTGATTATCGTACACAACCCCATCAGAACTGCATCAGCCCGCCGATGGTGGAAGACTACTTAGCATAGCAGTTTCAATCCCGCGCTTCGCTTGAAGCGCGGCACGGCAACGGGATGCCCAATCCTGCCCGACGCAAGCTGGCCGCCTCACATCTTCGGCGGACGCCCAAGGAAAACACAAATCACAAATCCTTGGGGAGAAGTGGGCCATGCTTTCTTCAGAACAGGTGATAGACTACTGCGCGGAGTCGTCGAGTCAACGGAAGGGAAATTCCTTGGCGCGACGTAGGTATCAGAAAGGCCAGTTGTTTCTGCGAGGCAAAAGAGAGCGGGTTTGGGTGGGCCGATGGTTGGAAGATGAAATATCACCATCAGGTGAAATTGTCAGACACCACAAGAGTGAGGTGCTTGGCACACTCAAGCAGTTCCCCACCAAACGCCTTGCACAACGAGAACTCGACACCAGAGTAACGGTAGTCAACAGCCCCACGTATCGGGCACGGCCCACAGCGACGTTCCGTCAACTTGCCGAACGTTGGCAGGTTAAAGTCATGCCCAATCACGCAGAGAGCACCCAACGCAGTGAGAAGTCCGACATTAAGGCACTCGTTGCAGCCCTCGGTGATGGGATGGTGAAAGACATCAACACGGAATGTGTACAGGATGTTGTTGCAAGCTGGAAAGGGACGTGTTCCGCAAAGACCATTCGCAATCGCATCGCAACGTTCCGGTTGATATGGGACAAAGCGAAAACATGGAACTACGTTGCTCACACACCGTATGAGGGCCTTGATTTACCCAACTACGTGCGTGCTGAGCAACCAAGTTTCAAACCGGAAGATGTCACACGCATCATTGCAGCATCCGAGTCACCCTACAATGTTGTTTGGGCTTTGACTGCGGAATGCGGCATCCGACGTGGTGAGATTGCAGGGTTGAACGTGGGTGATGTATTTCTGAGTGAATGTGTCATTGAGGTGCGACGGTCTGTCACCAAGAAGCGACAATTGAAATCACCCAAGAACGGCAAACCGAGGGTGTTTCCAATTTCGTCGAAGTTGGCTGAACGACTGCAACCGCTGATCGAAGGGCGAACACCTGATGCCCCATTATTCCTTACGGCGATGGGGAAGCGGTTGGAGCCTGACAACTTCGTGAAGCGGCATCTCACACCGTTGCTTAGAAAGCTTGGGATGGCCGGTGCCTGTCACGGATTCAGGCACGGCAATGCCTCTGCGCTCGACCACCTCAGAGCACCAATGCGTGTGCGGCAAGATCGTTTGGGACACCATGACCCGGAGACGACCATGCTTTACACCCACACGGTTTCCGAGGATGAGCGCACCGTTGCAGAGCAGTTGGGTGAACTTTTCGCAGGGGGTTCGTCACAGGATTCCTTGCCTAAGTTTTGCCCAAATGAACAAACGGCTCAGGAGCCAAATTCCCAAGCCGTTGCATAATCAGGAGATGTTTGGTTGCGGGGGGTGGATTTGAACCACCGACCTTTGGGTTATGAGCCCAACGAGCTACCAGACTGCTCCACCCCGCAGTTTCATCATAACAATCTAGTTGCGGGGCGGTCAAACGCGGGCGCGGCTGGTTTGCCTTCTTGTTGGGCAAACACGTACATTCTCTCTTGAACTCCAATCGTTTGCTGATCGCTTCCGAATGAGCTTGCGGACACTTAATGACGTTTTCTTCGCTGTGGTTGGGCGTCGGCATCCCAAGGTTATGTTGGAACGGCGGGATGATGATGTGTGGGTGCCGGTGTCTTCGGACACGTTCTCTGCCGGCGTCGCGGGAGTGGCGCGGGCGCTGCGGGGATGGGGCATTGGGCAGCGCGACCGGGTTGCCATTCTTAGCGAGAACCGGCCGGAGTGGATGATTGCAGACTTCGCTTCCCTGCTGCTGGGCGCGGTGACCGTTCCAATTTACGCCACGCTTACGGCGGAGCAAACTGCCTACATTCTGCGCGATTCGGGTGCGCGGGTCATCTTTCTGTCCAGCGAAATGCAGTTGCAGAAAGTGTTCTCGATCCGGGAGCGGACCGCATTGGAAAAAATTGTGGTCATGGATTCGGCCAAGACGGATCCGGTCGAGATCGATGCGATTGAGACCCATGCGGTCGAGACCACCGGCGCGGTCCACATGCAAGAACTGTGGTCGGATAGCCAGGCCAACCTCGACTCGCAGATGGAAGCGAACGCCCGCGCTATCACGCCTGACGATCTGGCTACGATCATCTATACCTCGGGCACGACGGGCACACCCAAGGGCGTGATGCTGAGCCATTGCAACATGGCGTCGAATCTCAGCTGTTCGCTGACGGAGTTTCCCGTAAGCCCGAGTGATATCAGCATTTCATTTTTGCCGCTGTCTCATGTGACCGCACGTCACGTGGATTTCGCGCTACTCTATCGTGGAGTGACACTGGCGTACATTCCTTTTGTGGACCAGCTTCCGCGGGCGCTGCAGGAAGTCCGTCCCACGTTTTTCGTCGCGGTGCCGCGGGTGTACGAAAAGATCCACTTTCAGACGGAACAGAAGGCGAATGCCTTTCCCAACTCGGCGTTCTATCGCTGGGCGCTGTCGGAGGGACGAGACCACCGATCCGAAGTGCTGGCTGGTCAGACGCCAACGACACACGCGTGGAAACTGGCTGACCGGTTGCTGTATTCGAAGGTTCGCGCGGGACTGGGCGGCCGCATTGCAATTTTCATTTCCGGCGGAGCGCCGCTGGGCCGGGAACTGGCGGAATGGTATGCGGCCATCGGCATCCTCATTCATGAGGGTTACGGCTTGACGGAGACTTCACCGGTGATCGCGGTCAATACGCCGCGGGAGCACAAGATCGGCACCGTCGGCAAGCCGCTTCCGAACATTGAAGTTCGCATTGCTGACGACGGCGAAGTTCTGGTGCGCGGTCCGTCTGTGTTCAAGCAATACTGGAACAAGCCGAAAGAAACCCAGGAAGCTTTCGTGGATGGCTGGTTCAAGACCGGCGATATTGGAAAGCTTGATACAGATGGATTTCTCTCCATCACGGACCGCAAGAAAGATTTGATCAAAACTTCAGGCGGGAAGTTCATCGCGCCGCAGCCGATCGAGAATTCCCTGAAGCATAATGCGCTAATCGCCGAAACTGTGGTTCTGGGCGAGAAGCGCAAGTTCCCTGCCGTGCTGATTGCGCCTAACTTCCCTGTTCTCGAAGACTGGGCCCGCGGACGCGAGCTGGCCTTTGCATCGCGAACGGAGCTGGTGGCTTCTCCCGAGGTACGCGAGTTGTATGAGGGCATCGTGAAAGAGCTGAATCTGAACTTGGCCCGTTTTGAGAAACTGAAACGAGTCCTTCTGGTGGCGGATGAATTTTCCGCCGAGAATGGGACTCTTACTGCCAGCATGAAGCTGCGGCGGCGGGTGGTGGAGGAGCGATACCGGGCTCAAATCGACGATATGTACGCGCAGGCCGAGGCGGCGGGGCCGGTTGCCTGAATCGTGAAAGTCCCGCCCTGTCTCTCCAAAGGACCAAAAGACGAGGACTGATTGGGTAAGAGCGAAGGCTCGAAGCAATCCGGGGTAGTCTTGGTTTGAGGACTAAGGCTTCTCGGAAAGGAAGGAGCCTTCTCATGACGATTATAGGATGTGATTTCCATCCCAGCTGGCTACAAGTTTCGTGGTTCGACACGGAGACTGGGGAAACCGGCGAGCAGAAGGATGAAACTGGTTTTGTCGGACTTCCTCCGCGCCCCTGTGACTCGCCCTCGCAAATAGGCGGCGCCATCGAGCAACAGATCTGAAGGAGAAGTTCCCATGTTTACCGCGTTTGCACTAAGCCGCGGCGTCAGAGCTTTTTTTAAGGTGTGCTTGGCTGCGGCTGGCTGGGCCACCCGCCGTTTCAGCCGTCCCTACGGGACTAAGGCATTGATTCTTGTGCTGTCATTTGCGACCCCTCTCAGTTTTGCCCAGGAGACTGCGGGCAAGCCACAGAGTGGTAAGTCTTCGGACAAGCCGAAACCGCTTTCGTCAGACTGGCATTCTCCGATTCCTCCAGACATCCTGCGACAAATGAACAGTGCGCTCGAGGAGCTGGCTGCTAAAGTCTCTCCGGCGGTGGTGCAGATTCAGACCACGGGATACGGGCCGCTGCACGGAGGCGACGGCGACCGGGGCCAGACTGCGCTGATCGTCCGGCAGCACGCCGTGGGTTCGGGCGTGATCGTGGACTCGAACGGCTACATCATGACCAACGCCCACGTGGTGGAGGGAGCACAGCGTATTCGGGTGGCGTTGCCGATGTCCTCTGGCGCTTCCCCGGCCAACACCCCCGCCGGCAAACGCGCCGTGCTTGATGCCAAGCTTCTCGGAATCCACAAGGAGAGTGACCTGGCTTTGCTCAAGATTGACCAGTCCAATCTGCCTACACTCTCACTGGAGGGAGCACAAAACATCCGCGTAGGGCAAATGGTGCTGGCGGTGGGCAGTCCCGAGGGTCTGCAGAGTTCGGTCACGATGGGTGTGATCAGCGCCGTCGCCCGTCAGGCCGATCTCACAAAATCTATGAATTACGTTCAGACCGACGCACCCATCAACCCTGGCAATAGCGGAGGCCCGCTGGTGGACATGAACGGTTACGTCGTCGGTCTCAACACTTTCATTCTGAGTCAGAGTGGCGGAAGCGAAGGTTTGGGCTTTGCCGTTCCCGCGCGCGTGGTCAACTTCGTCTATCGCAGCCTGCGCAAGTATGGGCACGTACACCACGTCGAGATCGGGGCCGGAGCGCAGGAGATCACGCCGACTCTGGCGGAAGGCCTCGGCCTGCTGCAGTCCTGGGGCGTCATCGTTGATGACATTACGCCTGACGGCCCCGCCGCCTCCGCTGGCCTGAAGGTGCAGGACATTATCCTTACCGCCGACGACCGTTCCATCGAAACTATGTCGGCGCTCACTGCCGCTACGTATCTTCATAATCCCGACCGCCCGGTGAAGCTCGAAGTTCTGCGGGGCACAAATACAGATACAAATAACAATAACAAGGAGAAGAAAATTCTCTACGTTCCAGCCGTTGAAAAACACGACCAGATGGACCTGCTCATGGATGCGACCGATCCCGACAAGAGCCTTGTGCCCCAACTGGGGGTGCTGGCAGTGGATATCACCGATCAGCTTCGTTCCGCGATCGGTGCGCTGCGCATTGCGGGTGGGGTCGTCGTGGTGGGCCGTGCCGCCAACCTCATTGTGTCTGACAGCGGTCTGCAGACCGGGGACATCATCCACTCGCTCAATACCAAACCGATTGATTCCGTGGAAACGCTACGCAGCGCTGTCCGCGAACTCAAGCCTGGAGCGGCGGTTGCTTTGCAGATCGAGCGCGATGGTGGATTGCAGTATTTGGCGTTTGAGATGGAGTAGCGCCGATGCGGCTCGCGGAAGGACCTTCGGTCAATGGATGGCCGCGTGGCCCGAATGGGGTTCCCACACTAGCGGGAGTGCAGAGAGGGGTTTATTTCTTCTGGGCGATCCTTCTCAAACAGCACGCTAAACAGTTGATAAGCCGCGACCGGGATGACCAGTAGGCATCCCGCCATGCCAATCACAAACGTCCAGCTCAGGACGTGAGCGCCAATCTTGGCCAGGAAATCAATCATATCTACCACCCCCGAACACGTTGGGCGGATTCTACCACCAACGCGATTTACGGAGTCTCTGGGACATGCCGCTATGGCTCATTGTCCTTTTTGAATAACGTCCTAAAATCCTCAATACTGGTCAGAACCACAACGATGGCGGAGCCAATCACTCCGAGCACAAACATGGTTTCCAGGATGCGAACGGCGATCGTAATTAGCATGTGGGGCGTCCAAACCCTCCCTTTCTAGCTAATCACTGAACGCATAAAAAAGTCGTAAAAATGCGGACTCGCGGAGATCTTCTAACCGTCGCTTGAGGATGTTTTTCTCATTTCTCGACAGGGCCCTATTCTTGACCTCATTTTTAGCTTCCGAGGTTAACAGGATAGGGAGCCATTTTACCCAACTCCCTTAATTAATACCTATATTGTTTTCAATATCTTACGCCAATCACTATCACCCAAAAGTTTAACCATCATGTCATCATCGCTAGACGATCTAACGGCAACATCAAACGATGCGACGCCTGAGCGTAAGCAGCCCTCGCAACAGCAAGCGGATTGGAGAGCTTTCGGCGACGGCATTTCTGCACAAGGCGATTGGGCTGGCTTCAGGTTGACCAAGCTTGGGGCAATAGCGCTAAGACTTTTTCCTGGATTCGGGCAAGCGCCTGTGGCGGGTGCAGATCAAATGCACGGAGGCGGAGCGGGGGGTGGTCAGCCGATCCATTTTGTTTTTGGGTAAGAACAAAGTGGTTTACACGGCGGATGACGTCGACATTCTTGCGGCGCACATTGTTCCTCTGGATGTGTGGTACGTGATATCGGTTGGGGCGCTAGCTGCCGGGGACGAGCCCGCGGCTTTATCCGGACGAGGGCTGCAAGAGCGCGTGGTTTGATAAATCACGCGAGGCGTGGTGTTTCGTGGCGAAGCCGCGGCGGAGGCGGCGGGCGAGGGTGAATCCGGGGTAACTGGACACCTGAAGGGCCCCCCTCTTCCACGAGAGTTTTCAGTCTGCGGAGGGGCGGTCCCCACGTGGTTCATGTGGGTGGACCGCTTTTCGCAGGCGAGGACGCCCGCGCCACACGGCCGGTCTGGGACATTTCCAAGCCGCCCATGTGGTATAGTGCGCTCAAATCGACGTGGCGACTTCAGATTGATGAGTAACCAACTGCCATCTCGCTACGTCAATATCTGTAGCAGGCCCGGCGCGCTTGGAGTGGGCGCCTCTACAATCTGCGGCTCCGGCCGCAAAAAAATCGAGGAGTTTTCAGCCATGAAGAAATTGTTAGCAATCTGTATGGTCCTCTCCATAATGTTTCTGCTGGTGGCCGTGGTAGCAGCCGAGGATATGGGCAAAGCCACGACCGTGAACGGGTTTGTCAGCGATTCCAAGTGCGGCGCCAAGGGCGCCAACGCAGGCGCAGCCGCCTGCACCAAGAAGTGCCTGGAAGCCGGCGCTTCAGCGGTGGTGGTCACCGATGGCGATAACAAAGTCCTAGCCGTAGACAACGCAGACGCGCTCAAGGGACACGAAGGGCATCACGTAGCCGTCACCGGACATGTGAAGGGAGATTCCATCCACGTCGAAAGCGTCAAGATGCTGTGAGTGGTTGAATGCAAGGTAGCGAGGGCGGCCATCGCGACCGCCCTTTTCTTTTTGCCTTTATTGCTTCTTCTTTATTTCTTCGCTGGGAGCTAGCGGACCGCACCTTCCAGAGGTGAACTGGCTGTCGCATAGAGCTTTTTTGGCATACGGCCTGCCAGATAGGCTTGGCGCCCGGCAAGAACCCCGTGCTTCATGGCCTCGGCCATGACGACCGGATCCTGAGCGCCGGCGATTCCTGTGTTCATCAGGACGGCGTCCGCGCCTAGTTCCATGGCGATGGCGGCGTCGGAAGCGGTACCGACACCCGCGTCCAGAATAAGTGGGACACCGCTGATGACCTCGCGCAGAATGCGGATGTTGGCGGCGTTTTGAATTCCCAGGCCGCTGCCAATTGGGGCGCCCAGCGGCATCACCGCGGAGGCACCTGCATCGAGCAGCCGTTTGGCGAAGACCACGTCGTCCGAGGTATAGGGGAGAACGGTGAAACCTTCTTTTACTAACACGCGGGTGGCTTCCAGCGTCGCCTGGATGTCCGGATAAAGGGTAGCCTGGTCGCCGATTACTTCCAGCTTTACCCAATCGGACAGCCCGACTTCCCTGGCCAAGCGCGCTGCGCGGATAGCTTCGTCAGCGGTGTAGCACCCGGCGGTGTTGGGCAAGAGGAAATACTTTTTGGGATCGAGATAGTCCAGCAGCGATTCCTTGCTACGATCGAGATTCACACGCCGCACTGCCACCGTGACCATGTCAGCCCCGCTGGCTTCCAGGGCGCGCGCGGTTTCCTGAAATGACTTGTACTTCCCTGTTCCCACGATGAGGCGGGAGCGGAACTCGCGTCCGGCGATGATTAACGGGTCGGTCATAGAGCTATTGTAAAGCCTTAGCCTGGTTTCTTGGGTTGGAGCGCCTTAGGCGCCGCGAGAAAAGCAGGTGCCCGTTCGACTCCCCCTCGTTTGCACTCGGGGTTTGCTCAGGACCGGCGCTCCACCCCGCTCGCTGCGCTCCGCTCCGGGACAGGTTCTTTTTGGGCTCGCTGCTGACAAGAAAAAATGGCGCCAGGACAGTTAGTGGCTCAGGAGCCCTCTGCCCTAGCGCTCGATTTTCTCATGTGCGGCAGCTTCGGTAGGCCGCGGTCTCCAATCCTACGGCGTGTACTTGAAGTTGCTGATGTACATGTAGCGGGTTATTCCCGTGGTGGCTCTGCCTCCCCATGTTAAGGAGTTGGTTCCCCAAAAATTGAAGAGGAAGGGGGCCGGAGCGCTGGGCACCGCCCGCGTGTGCGAGACCACAAGCTTGCCGTCGACGTACCAGTTGACATAGGTAGGCCGCCAGACAATCTTGAAATTGTGAGTGTTGGCCTGGTTGTATCCGGTGACTTCGGTGTCCTGGAAGTTTGATAGTCCCTTCCAGTTGGTACAATCCACGGCGTTGGGCTTGTTCCCAACTTGCTCCATGTCGATTTCTGTGATCGAGTTGGTCGCATACAGGAAGCCCGACGCAACCGAACCCGAAGCCACATTGACTACCCTGGAAGTGAACTCGAAGGTGCCATAGGTGAAGGTTCGCGTGGTCCCAACCTCGGCACCGCTCGACAGAATCTGCGAGCCAGACTGAGTCTGCTTCAGCGTCAGGACCAACTCCGAACCGAGACTCACATTCGACACATAAAACGTGCCCACATTTCCATTCAGGTTGCCAACCCGGGGAGCGGACCAACCATGCGATTGCCAGGTGTAGCCCCCGAAGGTGAATTGACGCGGGCCGACGATGGCATGGCTAACAGGTGAACCGCTGGCAGGCAGTTTGCCGTTGGCCGCATCCCCGGCGTTATGGGGCGGAGCGAAAGGCATGGTTCCACCGCCGCAACCCACCAGAAAAAGAGTTGCTAAGACTAAAACAGTCATCCTCATCATAAAAAATTTCTCTCTTGTACAAGGGATGGGGACTGGCGAACCAATCCCGTTATGGCCAGAAATTGCAGGAGCCGAGGAACAGGAAACTCTTAGATCGCTCAACGCAAAAGGATGCTCAGTGATGCCGGGCCAGACGAAGGACCCAGCAAAACAGGAAAGCTAATGTTGCAGACGAATAAGCGGCCCGCAAACAATAGCAAAATTTCTAGTTAATGTCACCGATAATTACGGATCTTATTCGGCTCTTAAGGGGCTGCCCTTCCGGTTTTGCCTAGGCTGAGCTGGGTTTGTCGGCTCATTTGTCGAGTCGTGGGTGTTTAGCAGGCTTGAAGCGTCCTATTTCTGGGCGGCGTTGGTGGCGGGCGTCTGAACAGGCGGGGGCGCGGGAGACACGTACACGACTTCTCCGGGGCGGGCATAGTGCAACTGCTCGCGCGCTTCCTTCTCGATGGTCTCAGGATCGGTCTGGAGCGCCTTGATCTGGCAGGTGTAGTGTTCGTTTTCTTTCTGCAGTTGGTCAATTTCCCGGCCGAGGCTTTGGTACTCGGCGCGCTTTTGCCGGTACACGACCATGCCGTTGGCGCCGAACATTACGTGAAGGAAGAGCCAGACGCTGACGACAGCGACTGCCACAGTGGCCAAGCGGCGCCGGGCGCCGTACAGCCAGGTGAATGCGAGGTGCAGCTTTTCGTTGATTGGACGGCCGATTGAACAACCGATTCGACGGCCGACGCGACGGCCGAAGGCTTCGGCTTGCGGCACGCGCTCGACCAGTACGCTTAGTCCTCGCTGGGCGCAGCGCGATACACGGATTTCTGGTCGCTTTATTCGAAGATCCATTGTTTGGCCGCGGCGCTCAGTTTTTCCAGCTCTTGCTTACTTCGGGCCTCGGAATAAACCCGGACTACCGGTTCGGTTCCAGAGAGGCGGTAGCAAACCCAGGAGCCATCCGCGAACAGCAGCTTCAGACCGTCGGTGCGAACTACTTCGCTGACCTTGCGGCCCATCATATCGCGAGGCTCTTTCTGCAACTTTCCAGTGAACTTCTCCTTCACCTCCTGCGTCAAGCGGAAGTTCTCGCGCAGACTGTAAAAGGAACCAACTTCGGCAAATAGGTCTTGGAGTTGCTGGCCGAGCGACTTGCCCCTTTTCGCCACCATTTCGCAGCACAGCAGTCCGGCCAGGACGCCATCTTTTTCCGGCACATGATGGCGGATGGAGAGACCTGCGCTCTCTTCCCCGCCGATGGCGATCTTGTCCTGCTTGATGAGTTCGCCGATGTATTTGAATCCCACCGGAGTTTCATGTAACTCGACGCCATGATGTTTGGCCACGGCGTTGATCAGGTTGGTGGTGGCTACCGACTTGGCCACGCCATTTTTCCAGCCGCGGCTTTTGACCAGGTAGTCGAACAGCAGGGCCACGATGTAGTTGGGGGTGAAGAAAGTGCAGTCGGCGTCCACGATTCCGAAGCGGTCGGCGTCGCCGTCGGTGGCGATGCCGATGTTTGCGTTTGTGGCGCGCATTCTTTCGCGGCAACCTTCGAGTAGGTGGTCATCCGGTTCGGGGGCATGGCCGCCGAAGAGCACGTCTCGACAGTCGTGGACGGTGGAGACGTCTACGCCGGCCTCACGCAGCAGCGCGTCGGAATATCCGCGCGCAGCGCCCCAGAAGGGGTCAAAGACAACGCGCAAATTGGCTTTTTGGATCGCCTTGAGATCCACGATCTCTCGCAGGCGAGCGAGGTAGGCGCTGCGGGGTTCGAGCGCTTGCGCGGTCGTGGTTCTCGCCGGAGGCTTCGGCTCGTCGCGGGCAGAATCGCTGGCCGCGATTTCCGCTTCGATGCGTTCGGTTACCTCGGGCAGCGCGGGAGCGCCGTCGGGCGTGGAGAACTTGATGCCGTTGTATTCCGGGGGATTGTGGGAGGCGGTGAAATTGATGGCGCCGTCAGCTTTTTCCTGAATCACGGCGTAGGATATCGCCGGCGTCGGGGCAGCTTCCGCGATCATAAGGGGTGTGATGCCGTGAGCGATTAGAATCTCGCTGGCCATCGAGCAGAAGGTCTCGCCCAGGAAACGCGGGTCACGCCCGACGATGACACGAGCATTCGAGGGTTTTTGGGAAACCACGTAACGCGCGATCCCGGTGACCGCGCGTCGCACGTTGGCAAAGGTAAACTCCTCCGCCATGACCGCGCGCCAGCCTGAAGTTCCAAAGTGGATTTGTGTTGCCATGTTCCGTCTCCGCCGCTGGGATCAGATGGTACCCTTTGAACCGTAACTGAAATCGCCGAAGGTACGCGGGCGAGGGCGCTTTCGACTTCGCTCGGGACAAGTCCGCGCCACACGAGATTCTATATGACAGACAAGATACTCGTCCTCACGACGGTGGGTTCAAAAGATGAAGCCCGGAAGATTGGGCGCGCCCTGGTGGAGCGGCGTCTGGCGGCTTGCGTGAACTTCGTACCCCAGGTGAGGTCAATCTATCGGTGGAAAGGGCAGATTGAAGAGGCTGAGGAGTGGCTGCTTATCCTCAAGACGACGCGGGCTGCGTTTGAGCGGGTGCGGGAGGCGATTCTTGAATTGCATTCTTATGATGTGCCGGAGTGTGTCAGCGTTGCGGTGGACGATGGCAGCGTGGAGTATCTTAGCTGGATTGGGCAGTCGATGAAGTGAAAGGAAAGATTTCTGTCGACGTGTCCAAACCAGGAAACGGTGCCGAACTTGTAAGTACATTTTGGATGGCCCGGTAGTGCACCCGTGATCTCCATTACCCACCCTTTTCGCAAAGTACGGAGTACGCGAACAGGACGGGCTCCCTGGTATCGGTGAAGTGCAAGAGCAGAAATCAGTCTTGGAGCCGCGAGTATTCGTCCGGGACAAAACGCAGCCCTAGTCCGCGTACCAGGGGCCGTTCGAATGGAAGGAAAAAACAGAGAACAAAGGGACCGGTTGAGAGTGGCTGGTGAGAGGCGATGTTACAAGATCTCCAACCGTGTCGAGCTGCTAGTCTCGGAGGACCGGCACTTCTATGAACGGGGCAAGGGTCAGCACGTATCTCCGACCGTTCTGCGGCAAGTCACGCATTTGAGCGCCGAAGCATCGCGGCTGATCTACGTGTTCGGACGATTGCTCCGCCAATAACGATCGCGACCGAATCAGCGAAGTACCATGGCCGCATCCACAGACTCGAGGCATCTCCAGTCCT
>Ga0070708_100003254_pt1 | contig 12674 bp, 10 predicted proteins | sample KBSK5503metaG_FD_65469 | JGI IMG/M metagenome (GOLD analysis project Ga0070708, IMG submission 65469) | Corn, switchgrass and miscanthus rhizosphere microbial communities from Kellogg Biological Station, Michigan, USA - KBS K5-50-3 metaG | ecosystem: Host-associated > Plants > Roots >...
GGCGCGCTCGGCGTGTACTCGGTCCGCACCGGCGCGCTCCTTCGCGTCGTGGCACGGTGGCAGCTGCACGGGCGAGGGGTATTGCTCAGCGAGGCTCGTCAGATGGTCGCCTGGTCCAACCTCTCCGGCAGCAGGCTCATCGTGGAAATGCCCCACGGGAAACTCGGTGAAGTCGGCTTCCTCACCGGCGACAAGTTCGCTCCACTCCCGCACGTGGCGCTGGCGCCCCTGCTGGCTGCGATGAACAGCGGCGGGTTCCAGACCAGCGGAGGCTACGTCGGATTCGCCTGGTAGGCCCAGAGCCGTGTGTCCAATGTCATGGCACTGTCCAAGCGCGGAAGGGATCGCTGCCGACATGCCGCAGGTGGTTAGGATGGCAGGGCACGGACGGCGCTAGGAACGGCCCTACAGCGGCCCTACCGCACCTCTGAGCGCCCTGTGGAGGCCGCCGACATCATCATCCCGGTGGAGCGATACGCCCTCGTCTACGAAGTCCCAGTGCAGTAAGCGCAATCTGGACGCCTTCCAGAACCCCCAGGTCAGGCTGGCTATCCTGTGCGATTCCATCCGCGCCGGATGGGATCCCAGGTTGCCAGGTCGGTAGCGGCGCCGGTGAGGATCGGGTTTGCGAAGGCTCTCAGCGACTCAAGAGCGTGGTCGAAGCTTTCGGGAAGGGTCTCGGTGAGCTGGAGTTTGCGCCGCCACGAAGACCACCTTTGCTGACCTATCTCGGCATACCCGTCGAGCGCTTCGTCGAGGTTGGCGAGTTCGACGTGCCGGTAGTCTGCGACGGTCTGGAGAGCTTGCCGTATTTCTCTCGCGCCAAAGGTGCGTTGGCCAGTGATCACGAATATGTCGCCGAAGTCTCGCCATCGGGTGTTCGCCGAGCCCCGCTCCAGCTCTGTAATGATCTTCTCGGCGAGCACCATCTCCATTGGGTAGCCGCGGAGCTTAATCGGTTCCTGTCCGAGCAGGCGGGGCACGGAAACCTGGGCCGGTTCCGGCCAAATCGGGTCGCCGACGTTGACATCTACATGAAATGGCTCCCGTGCACTCGCCAGTCGCGTCTGCAGCCGAACCCGTACTCCGCTGAACTGGTCCTCATCCCGGATTACGTCAGCGGTTACATTGTCCAGGTCGAACGTAAGGCCGTCGTCTAGTTCGGCTGGCAACGTCGTGCTGGCCACGTCGGTGATGAACTGCCTGATGGCCTCGACCTCGTTCGCGGTCTGCAACGCAGCCCCGTCGATGTCGGTCGTCGGCCGACGAAGCCCGTAGGCGGCGAGCAACACTCCGCCTTTCAGCACGAACCTGTTCTTGTGTGGCGAGTGAGCAAGACGAAGCAGGAATCCTTCGAGCGCGTAAAGCCGCAAGTACTCGGCGGTCGTGCGTCCTGCGGCCTTGGCTTGCCTCTGCAGTGCCAGGTAGGCTCGCCCGCTGACTGTGGCTCTGCTGGGTTGGTGATTTCGTCTCCATCTCATCGTCCTGGCCGTTGGCTAAGCCGTCGAAGGACTTCTGGTACGTCCGCACGGTCACAGCAACACCTGCAGCGTGTGAAGCAAAGAAGGTCTCGCCGCGGGAAAGATCTTGGTTAGACGCATCAGCTCAGCCGGCTTCCCCCCGTAGCGCAGCCAGCGCCGCAAAGCCTCATTCGCGATGTCCGGGCCCATGACACGACGTAGCCTGAATGTATCGATGATGCTGCGAGGCGCGTCATACAGGCCGATGACACAGGTGCCGTCCAGCTGGATTTTGGTGCGTCCCACCTCGAATGTGGCGGGGTCGAACTTATGCCAGTGCACCGGCGCAGACACTACGGGCTGCCACGTCCCGCGAGGTATCGCTATGTCATGAACCGGCGGGATGATGTCAGTCAGTTCGTGCCGAGCCAGTGCCGACAGGAGGCACAAGGTCGGATGGTGTGCCTTCGCGGCGATCTCAATCAGGTCGTGATCGACCGGCTCTTCGTCGGTGCGCCGGTACAGTCCGCGGCCGATCCGCTCGACTGCGCCAGTGCTCTGCAGGCGCTGAAGACCGCGCCGTGACAGGCCGAGGCTTTCGGCTTCCGCGAACGTGAACGTCGCTGGCAGTTCTGACTCCGCGATAGTGGCCACCCCCTCGTGATGTACCTAATTCTATCTAGGCCTAGCAATCCTGGATAGGGTTACGTACCGATTTGATGAACGAAACCCTGCATAGGGAACTCATGTCCGAGTAGGTCTGTGGTGGTGGGCGCGTCGCGGGCGGTTACTGACGCCTGGCAGCGGGAACGGCCCCTGCCTACCGTCCGGACCTCTCCGACGGGCACCTCGACATCCGCCTTCAAGCAGGGCAAACGCCCGTACGGGCTGCTGGTCTACCGAGCTGCTGGTCTACCGAAGAGCCGGAAGCCCGCCGACAGGCATGCCAGCGGCAGCACCTCGCTGGCTGAGGGGGTGAACCAGAGGCTTCGCGCCAGCATGACCGGCCCGGTGCGCCAGCAGCTTGACCGCTACGGCATCAGCGCCGCCGGATGAAGCGCTCAAACTTTGCAAAGCCGTGACTAGGCTTCGGGACGAAGAGGCCGCAGTATTGACGAAGAGGCCGCAGTATTGCGCCCGGCCAGATTGGGCCCGGCCAGCTCAACCCCGAGCTTGGATCAGCCAGGATCTGGCCGACCCGGTGGCCGGACAAGATCTATACCGGCCGTTGCCGCGGGCTGGCTGGCTTCCTGGTCGCCCGCGTCTGCGGCGTCGCCGCCGTGTGACCTATGGTGCAACTGAGGGCTGTGGACCACAGGCCGCAATTGCCCTAAAGTGCCCTACAACTGTTCGTTTGGGGGGACGTTGGGCGGGATAGCCATTAACGGCGACCGAGCCTATGACGTAGAGCTTCGTGCCGTGACCAAGCGGTTCGGCTCTCTGACTGCGGTCGATGCGGTCAATCTGAGGGTGCGCAAGGGCGAGTTCATGTCGCTCTTGGGGCCATCTGGCTGCGGGAAGACTACATCGCTGCGGTTGATTGCCGGCTTCGAGCAGCCGGACGAGGGCGAGATCCTCATCGGCGGTGTGGACGCGGCAGGCGCCCCGCCCTATAAGCGCGAGGTCAACACCGTCTTCCAGCAGTACGCGCTGTTCCCGCATATGTCGGTGCTCGACAACGTTTCCTACGGGCTCAAGCAGCGCAAGGTCGGCAAGTCCGAGCGCTACGTCAAGGCACGTGAGGCGCTTGAGCTTGTGCAGCTTACCGGCCGGGAGAAGCACCGGCCCGTGACGCTCTCCGGCGGCCAGCAGCAGCGTGTCGCGCTCGCCCGGGCGCTGGTCATGAACCCGCGCGTGCTGCTCCTCGACGAACCCCTGGGCGCGCTCGACCTGAAGCTGCGAAAGGAAATGCAGATCGAGCTGAAGCGTATCCAGGATCAGGTCGGGATCACCTTCATCTACGTGACCCATGACCAGGAGGAGGCGCTGTCCATGTCCGATCGCGTGGCGGTGATGTCGGACGGCGTGATCGAGCAACTCGACGAGCCGCGCGTGATCTACGACCGGCCGCTGACGCCATTCGTGGCGGACTTCATCGGGGACATGAACTTCCTGGTCGGCGAGGTGGCCGAGGCAGCCGACGGCGGATTCGCCGTCGATGTCGGCTCAGGCATCGTCGTGCGCGGCCGCGGCCAGACGGTCAGGGGCAGCCGCGTGCGCGTGGGCATCCGGCCCGAGCGCATGGTGGCCGCGGCCGGCGCCGCGGCCGGAACCGCCAACTCGGCCGCCGCAGACGTCATCACCAAGATGTACCTGGGCGACCAGATCCAGATCGTGGCGAGGCTAGCTAGCGGTGGCAACGTGGTGGTCCGCGAGCAGCGCGCCAGTGCCGACCCAGCGCTCGACACCATCCACCCGGGGGATCGAATCGCTATCAGCTGGGACGAATCCGCCCCGCTGCTCCTGGGTGAAGCCGTCCCAGCCACCGCTGGCGGCCAGAAGGAGGAAACATGAAGGAAGATCGGGATGAGCTGAACATTCTCGCGCCGCGCGAGATGAAGCCTAAGTTCGACTACCTGCACCGCGAGGTTCAGCGCGCGGCCGGTCACCGCATCAGGAGGCGGGAGGCCCTCGGCCTTGGCGGGATGGCGATCCTCGCGGCCGCTGCAGCGGCGTGCGGCAGTACGACGACGAAAACTTCAGGCGCCTCGACGAGTTCTTCCAGCGCCTCGGCGAATCCCCTGGCGGGCAAGCCTCTCGAGAAGCACCTCGAGATCTACAACTGGTCGCAATACGACGACCCGTCGACCTTCGCGAAATTCAGGAAGCTTCCGCCGGAGGCGGCGGTCGGCATGACCACGCACGAGACCTTCTACTCGAGCAACGATGAGCTGCTAGCCAAGCTGCACGCGGGCGGCACCGGTTACGACATCATCGTGCCCAGCCAGAATGCGGTCGCCGAGCTGATACAGGAGAACGGGCTGATGGCGCTGGACAAGGCGCTGCTGCCCAACCTCAAGAACCTGGATCCGTCGTTCCTGAAGCCCTCATATGACCCGACCGGGAATTATCACATCATCAAGGACTTCGGCATCACGATGTTCTTCTACAACAACAAGATCGTGACCGATCAGCCGGTTACGATGCTCGACTTCTATCACGCGCTGCCGAAGTACGTGAGCAAGGGCCGCACCAACCTGCTGGACGGGGCGGAAGAAGTCGTGCCCCTCGCGCTGATGGCACTCAAATTGGACCCCAACACCGCGAACCAGGCCGACCTCAACCAGGTGAAGTCGTTCCTGCTGTCGATCCGCAAGGGCGTCACCACCATCGACTCGTCCGCCTACATTAACGACGCCATCGCCGGCAAGATCATCCTCAGCCAGGGGTGGAACGGCGACGTGCGCCGGATCGTGCAGGGGCGCAAGAAGCAGGGCGACATCACGGCGATCATCCCCCTGGCCGCGTCGGAGATCTGGGCGGACAACTGGTGCATCCCGGCGGGCGCGCCGCATCCGGTAGCCGCGCACGCCTGGATTAACTGGCTCCTCACCCCCAGCACCGCGGTGACCGAGATGAACTACCACAACTACAAGATCCCGATGCCCAGCGCGCTGGCCAAGCTGCCCGCGAGCCTTCGAGATGACCCCATGTTCAACGTCCCCAAGAAATACACCAACAACTACCACTACATCCTCAACGTCAGCCCCCAGGTCGTGGAGGCCCGCACCCAGATCTACTCGGAGTTCAAGGCGGCCTGATGGCAGTCGCCGAGAAGGCACCTGAAGAGGCCGCCGTCCCGGTGGCCCGGCGGGTAGCGCGGTCGTTCCAGCCGCGCTACCCGCCGTGGCTTACCTTGCCATCGTTCGTGTACTACGCCATCTTCTTCCTGGGGCCGATGGCCATCCTGGTGGCGTTCTCGCTGGCGACCCAGAAGGGCTTCGGCAGTCTCAGCTACGGGTTCGACATCTCTCAGTACCGCCTGATCGCAAACCCGCTGTTCGTCACTATTTTCGAACGTACGCTCACGATGGCCGCGGTCGGATCCCTGGTGACTATTGCTGTGGGTTACCCGATCGCATACTGGATGGCTCGCTACCTGACGACGTACAAGATGCTGGCACTGCTCCTGGTCGTCGTGCCGTTCTGGACGTCATTCCTGATCCGCACCTACGCACTGAAGATCATCCTGGATCCTAGCGGGTACCTCGCCAGAGATCTGGGCATCAACATCATCTACACCAAGTACGCCGTGGGCCTCGGCCTCGTGTACAACTACTTGCCATTGTTCATCCTGCCGGTGTTCGCCTCGCTCGAGCGGATGGACTGGACGCTGATCGAGGCCGCTACGGACCTGGGGGCGCGCCCGTTCAATGCGTTCCGGCAGATCACGCTTCGGCTCACCCTCCCCGGCGTCGTCACGGGGGGGCTGCTGGTGTTCATCCCCATGACGGGCGAGTACATCATCCCCAACATCTTGGGCGGCGGAAAATACGAGTTCGTCGGGAACGTCATCGGAGAACAGTTCAACGAGGCCCAGAACCAGCCGTTCGGCTCGGCACTGGCGATAGCGCTGATGGCGGCGCTGTCGGTGTTCGTCATCGTGTACATCCTGTTCGCCACGAAGGAGGAGCAGTTCGGTGCGTAGGTCCGTCAAGGCCAAGCACGGATTCACCGCATGGGCGCTGGTGATGTACGCCTTCTTGTACCTGCCGATCCTGGTGATGGTGATCTTCGCCTTCAACAAGCCGTCAGCCACCTCGATCGCCGCCTTCCACGGCTCCAACATCTGCAATATCCCGCCCGTCCAGGTCGGCAACATCACGGTCTGGAACGGTTTCACGTCGTGCTGGTTCAGCGCCGGCCTGCACGACCCGACCTACATCCCGGCGATCGTCGTCAGCCTCCAGATCGCCGCCGTGGCGTCGCTCATCGCCACCGCTTTGGGGTTGTGCGCGGCTCTGGCCCTGGCCCGGATGAAGCCGCGATTCCGCGCGCCCTTCGACGCCCTCGTATACCTGATCCTCGTCGTGCCCGAGATCGTCATCGCTGTGGCTTCCCTCATCTTCTTCGTGCAGGCGCACAACCACATCCACGCCTTCCCGCCCCTGGGGTCGGGCACCATCCTGCTCGGCCAGGTGGTGTTCAACGCCGCGGTAGCCATGCTCATCATCCGGGCCAGATTCGTGGGCATGGGCGATGTGCTCGAAGAGGCCGCCTACGATCTCGGCTCCGGGCCGCTGGCCACCTTCCGCCAGATAACTCTGCCCAGGCTCATTCCCGCCATCGTGGCCGCGGGCCTCCTTTCGTTTACCTTCTCGTTCGACGACTACGTCCTGCCGGCCTTCACGAATGGCACGACGAACACCTGGCCGATCGTGCTCTTCTCGGCTGTGCGCTTCGGCCTCACGCCGGCCGTCAACGCCCTGGCCACGATCATGCTCGGCGCCACCGTGCTTGCGGTGGTAGTCACCGCCATCGTGCTGCGCCGTAGTCGCGTGCAGGTCACCCCGGGCCAGGAGAAGGCGCGAGGCCTCGACGCCGCCCTCGGCCTCCGCCAACCGGTAGTGGCTGGCCAGCGGGCGCTCTAGCATCCTGGTATGCCAGCGCTGGGGAATCTGGACCGCGGCAGGATCAGCGAGCTGCACGAGCGGGAGCTTGCGCGCTTCCGGGAGGCCAGGCCCCGGACGCTGGCGATGATCGACCGCGCCCGCGCATGCATGCCCAATGGCATGCCGATGGCATGGATGGCCACCGACAACGACCAGCCGGTCTATGTCGACCGTGGCAGCGGCCCTGGCTTCACCGACGTCGACGGGTTCGGCTACGTCGACTTCAACGCCTCGGACATGGCGATGTTCTGCGGGCACGCGAACCCGGAGATCGTCGCGGCGGTCGCCGCCCAGGCAGCACGGTCCACGCAGTTCCTGCTGCCGACCGAGGCCTCGGTAGAGGTGGCTGAGGAACTTGCCCGCCGCTACCCCGTCGGGCACTGGCAGTTCACCTTGTCGGCCACCCAGGCCAACACCGAGGTGATCCGGCTGGCCCGGGCCGTCACCGGCCGCGAAGTGATCGTCTTGTTCCAGGGCCACTACCACGGCCATTTCGAGGAAGGCCTGGTGGACATCGAGGACGGGCAGGCCAGGACGCTGCAGCGCGGGCTGTCCAAAGGTGTCACCGGCCGGGTGCGGATCGCCCAGTTCAACGACGCCGACGCGCTGCGCCGGGCGCTCGAGCCTGGCGATGTGGCCCTGGTGCTGACCGAGCCGGCGATGTCCAACACCATCCACATGCTGCTGCCCGAACCTGGCTGGCACGACGACCTCCGCGCCCTGACGCGGCACTACGGCACCCTGCTTGGCATCGACGAGACGCACACTCATGTGGTCGGGCCAGGCGGAGCGACGGCGATCTGGCAGCTGCAGCCCGACCTGGTCACGATCGGCAAGGCGGTGGCCGGCGGCCTGCCAATGGGCGCCTACGGCGTCACGGCCGCGCTGGGCGGGGAACTCGGCGCGGAACGGAACGTGGCGACCGGCGGCACCCTGTTCGGGAACCCGCTGTCGGCGGCGGCCGCCAAGGCGGCGCTGACCCGGGTGCTCGTGCCGGAGGCGTACGCCCGCACGACGGCCCTGGGGGCCGAGCTCGCCGACGGAATCGAGGCAGCCATCGGCTCAGCCGGGCTGCCGTGGACGGTGATCAGGCTCGGGCCCCGGTCGGGCCAGTGGTACGGGCCTGCGCCGCGCACCGGCGCCGAGGCACATGCCCGCACAGATGCCGAGCTAACCCGGCTGATCAGGATCTGGCTCGCCAACCGCGGGATCTGGGAAGCCCTGCCAGGCGCGGGCCCGACGGTCCCGGTGCCCGCCACCCGCGCCGACGTCACCCGCTACGTCGAGGCATACGCAGAACTGCTTTCCGCGCTCCGCTAACCCCCGGCACCTCCCAGAAGTAACTCATTGTATTTATAAGATAACTATGGGTATACGGTTGGTAGGCCGATGTCGTGGTCATCGGCTGGGCGGCGGGGGACGCCGGGATGGCGGATGACGTGAGAGGACTCCTATCGTGACAACCGGGGGCAGTCTGGGGGAGGCACCGGACTCGGGTGCCGCCGCATGGGGGCGGAACTGGCAGGAACCCGATTTCCGGACGCTGTTTGAATCGATGCCAGGTTCCTGCTTGGTGCTGAACGTTGACCGGGTGATCGTCGCCGTCAGCGACGCCTTCCTGCGGGAAACCACGTTCAGCCGGGCGGACATAGTCGGCCGGGGTATTTTCGGCATCTTTCCCGGCGGCTCCGCTGACTCCGGCGACGCCATGGTGACCGAGGCGGCAGATCTCCGCGCCTCGCTGGACCGGGCCTGCCGCGACGGCGTGCCGGACACGATGGCCGTGCACAAGCACGAAGTCAGCCTGCCGGACGCTGACGGCGGCGGCACCGAGATCCGCTACCGCAGCCGGGTGAACGCGCCCGTATTCGACACGCAGGGCGAGCTTGCCTACATCATCCACAAGGTTGACGACATCACCAGCTACGTCCGGCTCAAGCAGCAGGACACCGAGCAGCAGCTGCTGGCCGGCCAGCTGCAGCTTCGGGCCGAGCAGCGGGAAGCCGAGATGGTCGGCCGTTGCCGGGAGCTGCAGGCGGCCAACGAGGCGCTGCGCGCCGACTGCGAGGCGCTGCGCGCCGACAACGCCGTCAGCAAGCATTTCCTGTCCCGGGTGAACCACGAGCTGCGCACTCCGCTCAACACCATCATCGGCTTCGGCGAGCTGCTCAGCTTCAGCGACATCACCGCCGAGCACCGCGAATGGATGTCGATGATGCTCAAGGCAGCCCAGCAGCTGCTGCGGCTCCTGGACGAGGTGCTGGACATCTCCCGGGGCGATGCCGGGGAGCTTTCGCTGTCCATCGAAGCCGTCCAGGTGCAGGACGTGATCGCCGACGCGCTGCAGCTGATCCGTCCGCTGGCCCTGTCCCGCGGCGTGCACCTTGACCCGCCCCCGGACCTGCCGGCCGGCCAGTACGCAGCCGCCGACCCGCAGCGGCTGCGGCAAGTGCTGATCAACTTGCTGTCGAACGCGATCAAGTACAACTACCCGGGCGGCAAGGTGACAGTCACCATCGGCAAGCAGCCCGGCAACCGGGTGCGGATCAGCGTCGCCGATACCGGCCGGGGGATCGCCGACGATCAGCTTGGCAAGCTGTTCGCGCCGTTCGAGCGGCTCGATGCCGCGCAGGCCGGAGTCGAGGGCGCCGGGCTCGGCCTCACCCTGTCCCATCACCTGGTCGGCGCGATGGGCGGCTCCACCGGCGTGACGAGCACCGTCGGCGCGGGCAGCACGTTCTGGGTGGACCTCCCGGCCGCCGAGCCGATCGCCGTCACCCAGCCTGCGGTCGGGTACGACCCGATAGTCGCCAGCCGGACCTACCCGGCCGCCAGGACCGTGCTCTACGTGGAAGACATGGTCGAGAACCTCCGGCTGGTGGAGCAGGTGCTCAGGCAGCGGCCGTCCACCACCCTTATCCCGGCCATGCTCGCCGGGGTAGCGCTCGACCTGGCCAGGCAGCACCGCCCCGACCTGATACTGCTGGACTTGCGGCTGCCCGACATGCCTGGCGAGGATGTGATGCGCCAGCTCCGCACCGACCCCGCCACCCGCGGCATTCCCATCGTCATCCTGAGCGCCTACGCGTCCAGGAAGCACATCGATCAGCTGCTCGCCACGGGCGCGACCGCCTACCTCACCAAGCCGATCCGGGTGCGCGACCTGCTGCAGACCTTGGACGCCATACTCGGCGGGGCCGAGCCCGACGCGGCGCCGACGGTGCCCGACGCGGTGCAGGCCGCCCCGGCGGCCGATGCCGTGGCTAGTCATCGCGGTGCGCCCGAGGCGCCCGGCGCGGACCGCGCGCCTGACGGCCGCGGGGAGCCACGCGGGGCTCCATAAGAGAACTCTTAATCCGCTGTCGCCCACATCCGCTATCAGGACTTACAGTCAGGCCTAGGACAGCAGTACTGCCGGAAGGTACCTGGACATGAGTCGTGAGCCGGATGATGCCCTCGAAGTGCTTCGAGGAGTGTGGAGCGCGCAGGGGCAGACCAGCGCGGACCTAGCCGAGGACTGCGGCACCACGAAGTCCTGCAAGCGGATGGCGGATGTCGGCTTCGACGGCCTGGCGAGCGCCGAAGGTGACGTTGACCTGCGCACCGCCTGGCGGGCCAGGCTGCAGCGCGAGGGCAAGCTGGCTCCCGGCGGCGGGAGCGTCCGGGACCTTGTCCTCGGGTCAGCTGAGTCCCGCTGACCGCCGATGAGGCCGGCCACGGGCGGCGCGGCTGGGCGGACGGCCCGAAGACCGCCGGTGAGCTAGCCGAGATCTTGCGGCGCGGCGGCTACCTGGCCGACCGCGGCCTCGCCACCGCATTGTTCGTATCCCTGTCCCTGCACCGCCCGATCCTGCTTGAGGGCGAGGTCGGGGTGGGCAAGACCGAGGTCGCCAAGGTACTCGCGGCCGCGTTCGGCCGTAGGCTGATCCGGCTGCAGTGCTACGAGGGCATCGATACCAACCAGGCGCTCTACGAATGGGACTATGCCCGCCAGATGCTGCACATCCGGGCCCTGTCCGAGCACCAGATCGCGGATGAGGCGGCGGTTGACAAGCTGTTCGGCCCGAGATTCCTGCTGGAGCGGCCGCTGCTTGAAGCGGTCAGGGCCGGTGATCAGGCGGTGCTGCTGATCGACGAGGTGGACCGCGCCGACGATGAGTTCGAGGCCTTCCTGCTCGAGGTCCTTTCCGACTTCCAGATCAGCGTTCCGGAGATCGGCACTATCAAGGCGGCGAGCCCGCCGATGGTCGTCCTTACCTCCAACCGCACCCGTGAGCTGCACGACGCGCTGAAGCGGCGCTGCCTTTACCACTGGATCGGCTACCCGCCCGCCGAGCGTGAGGTGGAGATCGTGCTCGTCCGGGAGCCTGGCGTGTCGCAGGCGCTGGCCCGCAAGGTGGTTGCCGCGGTCAACCGGCTGCGCGAGCTTGACCTGGCCAAGCCGCCCGGAGTCGCGGAGACCATCGACTGGGCCCGGACCCTCGACTTCCTCGGCGAGACCGGGCTCGATGCCCAGGTCGCGCAGGACACCCTGGGTGCCGTGGTGAAGGAACGCGACGACCTGGAAGTGGTGCGGGACAACCTGGAAGAGATCACCTCCGGTGCCTGACCGCGCCCCGCTCGTCGGCGTCCTTGTCGACTTCGCGCACGAGCTTCGCATCGCCGGGCTGGCCGTGGGCTCTGGCGACGTGCTGACCTACTGCGCCGCGCTGACCCCGCTGGATCCGACCGACCTGCTCGACCTGTACTGGGCCGGGCGCACGACGCTGGTCACCCGCCGCGAGAACATCGCCGTCTACGACGCCGTGTTCAAGAGGTTCTTCCTTGCCGCCGCCGCCGATCCGGTCCGCGAGCTGCTGTCGATCAAGGCGACGGCCGCGGCGGAAACCCAGGCGGTGCTGCAGATCCCGGCAACCGAGCCGGACGGCGACCGCCGCGGGCAGGAGGCGATGCTCGGCCTGATGGCTTCCGATGCGGACGTCCTGCGGCACAAATCGTTCACCGCCTGCACGCCCGAGGAACTCGCCGCGCTCCGCCGGATCATGGCCAGGATCCGGCTGACCCCGCCCAGGCGGCGCACCCGGCGCACCGCGGCCGCGCGATCCGGGCGGGCGCCTGATCTGCGGCGCACGGTCCGCGAGTCGATGCGCACGCACGGCGAGCCTGCCGAGCTGTTCTGGCGGCAGCGCCGGGTCCGGCTCCGGCCGCTGATCCTGATCCTCGACATCTCCGGCTCGATGGCGGACTACTCGCGCAATCTCCTGCAGTTCGCGTACTCCGCGAAGCGCGCGGCGGCGAAGGTCGAGGTCTTCTGCTTCGGCACCCGGCTCACCCGGGTAACCAGGGCGCTGCAGCACCGCCGGCCGGACGACGCGCTGGAACTGGCCGCGAAGGCGGTATTCGACTGGGAGGGCGGGACCAGGATCGGCGACTCGCTGGACGCCTTCGTCCGGGACTGGGGGCGCCGGGGGATGTGCCGCGGCGGCGTTGTGGTGGTCTGCTCCGACGGCCTGGACCGGGGTGACCCGGGCGTCCTGGCGACGGCAATGGAGCGGCTCTCCCGGCTCAGTCACCGGGTGGTATGGATGAACCCGCATAAGGG
>Ga0070708_100003255_pt1 | contig 12672 bp, 9 predicted proteins | sample KBSK5503metaG_FD_65469 | JGI IMG/M metagenome (GOLD analysis project Ga0070708, IMG submission 65469) | Corn, switchgrass and miscanthus rhizosphere microbial communities from Kellogg Biological Station, Michigan, USA - KBS K5-50-3 metaG | ecosystem: Host-associated > Plants > Roots >...
GCCCGACATGTAGAGCACCTTGGCATCCGGACGGTGTGCCCGGATCGCACGCGCCATGGCCGGGCCGTTCATCTTTGGCATCACGACATCGGTGATCAGAAGGTGGACACATCCCGGATATTGATCGGCGATGCGGATCGCGGCCGCGGCGTCTTCGGCTTCCAGCACGCTGTATCCCTGCTGCTGGAGGATCGCATGCGCCAACGTCCGGACATCGAGGTCATCCTCCACGAGCAGCACAGTTTCTGTCCCCGATGGGGTACTGGTCTCGACGGCCACGGTCGCGGCCACATTGTCCTCGACCTTCGGCAGATAGACCCGGAACGTCGTGCCGTGCCCGGGCTCGCTGTACACGGTGATGTGCCCGTTGCTCTGCTTGACGATGCCATAGGCCGTGGCGAGACCGAGCCCGGTGCCTCGGCCGGCCTCCTTGGTCGTGAAGAACGGCTCGAAGATCCGTGCCAGGGTCTCCGCGGGCATCCCGATCCCGGAATCCGTGACGGCAAGCGCCACGTAGGATCCCGGCCGCAGGTCCACGTGTTGCCGTAGGTACGTGTCGTCCACCTCCACGTTACAGGTCTCGAGAACCAGCTGACCGCCATCAGGCATCGCATCCCGGGTATTGACGGCCAGGTTGAGGATGACCTGCTCGAGCTGGCTCTGATCGGCCAAGACTCGGCCCAGAGACGGCTCGAGGTCAATGATGAGGTCGATATCTTCTCCGAGCACGCGCTCCAGGAGCTGCTTCATGCTGGTGAGGACATCGTTGAGGTCGAGCACGACCGGCGCGAGGATCTGCTTCCGGCTGAAGGCGAGGAGCTGTTTCGTCAACGCCGCCGCGCGTTCACCGGTCTGCTCGATCAGCTGGAGATCCTCACGCATGGCATGACCCGCCGGCAGCTGGCTCATCAAGAGATAGATTCGGCCGGCGATGACGGTGAGAAGGTTGTTGAAATCGTGGGTGATGCCTCCGGCGAGCCGACCGATGCCTTCCATCTTCACGGCCTGGCGGAGCTGCTCCTCGAGCTGCTTCTGCTCGGTGACGTCGACGATGATGGCCATGGTAGCCGCGACGCGGCCCCCGGTGTCGAGGATCGCCGCCGTCGACGTCAGCACGTTGACGAGCGAACCATCCTTCCGCTTCCGCTGCGTCTCGTAGATAGTGGCTTCACCCCGACGGTTTCGCGCGACGGCCGCTACGAACTCGGTCCGCTTGTCCTCCGGCACCGTCGGTAACGGCTGGCCGAGGACTTCCCGATCGCTCCAGCCGAACATGCGCTCCGCCGCTCGGTTCCACAGGGTGACGCGTCCGGCCAGATCGAGCGACATGATGGCAACCGGCGAGGCATCGATGAGCGTCCGGAGCGTCTGGCTCGTCTCCCGGAGGGCGGCTTCCGCGCGCCGGCGGGACGAGATGTCCCGCACCACCGCGAGCCGGCCCATGAGCTGCCCGTCCTTCTGGACATTGGCTACGTTCGCCTCGACCCAGATCTTGGAACCATCCCGCCTGACGAGCTCGGTCTCGAAGAAGGGGTCAACGTCCTGGCCGGATTTGGCGGCGTTGATGCGAGCTCCCGCTTCGGCGGCGCCCTCGGGCGTGAGGAAGGAGGCAATCGGACGGTTGCGGTACTCCGCCTCCGTGTACCCGGTAAGCTCCTCGCCGCGACGGTTGGTGAACACCACCCGGCCTTCGAGGTCGAGGAGGAGGATCGCGTCCTGGATGTGCTCGGTCACGAGCCGGTAACGCTCCTCGGACTCGCGTAGCTCGCTCTCGAGCCTCTTCCTCTCGAGCGCCTTGTCGACCACGACCATCAGGTGCTCCATATCGAAGGGCTTGGTCAGGTACGCGAAGGCGGCGCCGTTGATCGCCTGGATCGCATTGGAAATGGACGCGTGCCCCGTGATCACGATGATCTCGATTCCCGGATACGAGGTCCTGATGGTCCGCATCAGCTCGAGGCCAGGGATATCGGGAAGCTTGATGTCGAGGATGGCCGCATCGACCGGGCGCGCCGCCAATGCGTCGAGGGCCAGCTGGCCCGCCGTCGCCGTCTCCACGGCAAAGCCACGGAGCTCGAGGACATCGCCGATGGTCTGGCAGGTGCCAGGATCGTCGTCGATGATGAGGATCCTCCCCGCGCTGCTCATGTCGCGGTGGACGGGCCCCGTGACCGCGAGGACACGATCCGCTTGAGGAGCGGGAGCACACGGTCGAGGTCGAGCGGCTTGGAGAGCACCTCGAAGCCGGTTGTCCGCTGCGATTCCATCACCAGCTCGTCCCGCGTATAGGCCGTCATCATGATGACGGACACGTGAGGATCGAGCGCGCGCAGGGCGTGGAGGGTCTGGACACCATTGAGACCGGGCATCTGTACATCCATGACGATGAGGTCAAACCTGGTCGTCTTGGCCTTCGCAATGGCGGCGCCCCCCGACGAGGCCATTGACGTCTCGTACCCGGTGGCGCTGAGCACGTCGCTCAGGGTGTCGAGCATTCCGGGATCGTCGTCGACGACCAAGATCTTGGCCGGGGGAGGCTTCACGGGGCGGTCTCGCGGCCGAGCTCAACCGTGAACCGGCTTCCGGAGCCCAGCGTGCTCTCGACCCAGATGCTGCCCCCATTGGCCTCGGCCAGCCGCCTTGCCAGTGACAGGCCGAGACCTATCCCCTTGCTCTTCGTGGTGAACAGCGGCTCGAATATGCGCTCGAGGTGGTCCGGCGCGATGCCGCTTCCGGTATCCGCCACGGTGATCTCGAGGCCGTCCGGGAGCGATCTGGTCCGCACGCTCATGGCGCCGCCCTCAGGCATGGCCTGGAGGGCATTGGAGATGAGGTTGTTCAGGATGAGACGAATCTGGTCAGGGTCGACCATGACCGGTCTTGGATTCTCGGTCAGCTCCAACTCCAACCGGATCGAATCCGGAACCCGCAGCCGGTCCAACTCGTCACGGACGAGATCGTTCAGATCGGTGCGAACCCGTGTGGCCGGGGTTGTTCGCGCGAAGTCGAGCATGCCCGTAATGATGCGCGTGGCCGTGGCCACCTCGCGCTCGAGGATGCTCAGGTGCTTTCGCACCCGCTCCTCGTCGGGCACGACCATCTTGAGGTAGTAGACGGAGTTCTTGATCACCCCGAGAGGATTGCGGAGCTCGTGGCTCACGCTCCCGGCAAGATGACCCATGGTGGCCAGCCGCTCGCGGCGTACGAGTTCTGCCTGGGCTGCCTCGAGCGCCCTCGTCTTCTCCTCGAGGGCCTCCTGGGCGCGCTTCCGGTCGGTGATGTCTCGGATAGCGCTCATGGCGAGCATGCCATCCTCGGTTTCTAGGGGGCTCAGACTGATCTCCACGGGGAACTCGGTGCCGTCCTTCCGCAGGCCGAAGAGCGGGAAGCCCGTCCCCATCGCGCGGGTTCTCGGATCGGTGAAGTACCCGGCACGGTGGCGGACGTGACTGCCCCGGAATCGCCCTGGCACCAGGATCTCCAGTGACTTCCCCAGCAGCTCATTGCGGCGGTGGCCGAAGAGCCGCTCCGTCTGCGCGTTCACCAGAACGATGCGGCCGAACAGATTGACGACCACGATCGCGTCAGGCGCGAACTCGAGCAGGCCGCCGAACCTCGCCTGAATCCGCGCCGCCTCGTGGAGGCTTCGGATAGCCGTCACGTCCTTATGGGTGAGAACGATGTACTCGACGCGACTGGACGTGTCACGGACTACCGTGCTGGTGACGTTGACATGGACGAGGGCACCGTCCTTCCGCTCGCGGACGGACTCGGTGGCGCCGGAGCCGGCCTCGATCGTCTCGGCGAGGAAGCGGCGTTCCTCCTCCCTTCGGTCAGGCGAGACGATCAGATCGAACAGCGAGTGGCCCACTGCCTCTTCGCGCGAGTAGCCAAAGATGGCCTCGGCTCCGTGGCTCCAGAAGAGGATCTGCGCGTCATCGCTGACCGCCACCAAGGCATCGGGCGACGCATCGACGAGGACGCGCGCAAGACGCTCATGCCAGTCCACCGGCCTCGCCGCCATGTCTAGCCTCGTCCTCGGCATCCGGAGCTCAGCTCCACCGTGAAACGGCTTCCGCCGCCCGGCGCGCTCACGACTCGAATCCTCCCGTCATTATTTTCCGCCAGCCGTTTCGCCAGGGAAGAGACCTATATTCTCGGCTGCGGAGGCGACTTGGGAGGGCCCGGCACTTCATTCTACGAAGGACGTGTCATTGCCGGGGGTCAAGTACCTCTCGCACCTTGCGGGCCAGCCGGCTCGGGGTGAAGCCTTTTTGCAGGAACGGCGTCCCCGGATCCAGCACACCCTGATGCATGATGACGTTGTCGGTGTAGCCGGACATGTAAAGCACCTTGATGTGAGGGCGGAAATCCTGGATGGCCGTGGCCAGCGTGCGGCCGTTCATCCGAGGCATCACCACGTCGGTGATGAGCAAATGGATGGTCCCGGCGTGCCGCTCTGCGATGCGAAGGGCGTCCGCGACGTCTTCGGCTTCGAGCACGGCGTATCCGAGCATCTCGAGGAGCTCGCGCGTCAGGGCGCGGAAGCAGGGCTCATCCTCCACCACGAGAATCGACTCGGTCCCCCGCGGCAGCGCTCCGAGATCGGCAGAGATGTCCGCCCCCGCTTCAGATCTCGGAAGGTAGATCCGAAACGTCGCCCCTTTTCCGGGCTCGCTGTCCACCGTGATGTGACCATGACTTTGGGCGATGATCCCATAGGCCGCGGCCAGGCCGAGCCCCCTACCTTTACCGATGTCCTTGGTGGTGAAGAAGGGTTCGAACACGCGGGCGAGGGTGGCGGCGTCCATCCCCGTTCCGCTATCGCTGACGGTCAGAACGACGTAGGAGCCGGGGCGAAGGTCGAGGTGCTGCCGCACGCACGCTTCATCCACCTGCTGCCGGCACGTCTCGATCGTCAACTGCCCGCCGTCTGGCATCGCGTCCCGGGCGTTGACGGCGAGAATGACGATGACCTGCTCGAGCTGCGAGCGATCGGCCTTGACCAAACCAGGCGCCGGGTCGAGCGCCATGATCAGGTCAACATCCTCCCGAAGCAGCCGCTCGAGCAGCAACTTCATGCCAGAGATCACATCATTGACGTCGAGCACCGCAGGCTGCAGGATCTGGTTTTGACTGAAGGCGAGAAGCTGTTGCGTCAAGCTGGCGGCGCGATCTCCCGTCTCGGCGATGATCTTGATGTCACGGCGAATCGGGTGATCCGTGGGCAGTTGGCCGAGCATCAGGTGGCAGCGCAAACCGATGATAGTCAGGAGGTTGTTGAAGTTGTGGGCAATGCCCCCCGCCAGGCATCCGATCCCTTCCATCTTCAAGGCCTGGCGCAGGTGTTCCTCGAGCTCCTTACGCTCCGTGATGTCGACGAGGACGGCCATGGTGCCCGATACCAGGCCCTGCGTGTCCATCATCGGCGCCGTCGCGGACAGCACGTCGATGAGGGTACCGTCCTTGCACTGCCGTTGTGACTCGCGCAGAGTGTCCTGGCCCCGGAGATTCAGCACCACGGTCTCGTCAAACTCCGCGCGCTTGGTGGCCGGGATATTGGGGACGAATTCACCCAGCACCTCGTGTTGACGCCAGCCGAACATGCGCTCGGCGGCCTTGTTCCAAGCGGTGACGCGCCCCGCGGGATCCAGCGCGACGATGGCCACGGGCGGCGCCTGGATGAGCGTCTCGAGCGTTCGAGTCGTCTCCCGGCGCGCGCGGTCGACTCGTTGCTTCGCGAGAGCCTTCTCGATCGTCCCTATCAGATTGTCCATTTCGAAGGGCTTGGTCACAAAGGCGAAAGCCGCGCCGTTGATGGCCTGGATGGCGGTGGTTACCGAAGCGTGGCCCGTGATGATGATGACTTCGGTGGTCGGGAAAGATGTCTTGATTGCTCGCAGCAGCACGAGTCCGGAGACATCCGGCAGCTGAAGGTCCAGGATCGCCGCGTCGACGGACCGCTCGGTCAGGACTTCGAGGGCGGATCGGGCTTGGGTGGCCGTAACGACCGAGTGACCCCGCCGCTCCAGCACGTCACTGATGGTCTCGCAGGTGCCGACATCGTCGTCGATGACCAGGATACTTCCTCGCTCGCCCATGCTCATTCTCCCGGCCATTGGGAAAACACGACCCGCTGAACGAGAGAAAGCACCTGGTCTAGGTCGAGCGGTGCCCGAGTGGCTTCGAAGCCGGTCGATCGCTCGAACCTGGCCACACGGGAATGATACGATTGAACGCTCGAGCCGCCAGGCTCAAGGGAGCGCTCTCGAGACCGCTCATCATGGACCGCACGGACCGAGCTGACGCGCATACGGGCCTCCGATTCATCCAGCCCATTGAGGGCCACCACCGAGGGAGCGCGAATCCGTCTCCCGTCGGTTGACCCTCGGTGTCCCCCCGCGTACGCTGGGGTGCGCCCACCAAAGTTAGGGTACGAAATATTTCACCCCCCCCCAACCACAAAGATATGTTCCGAACAGAACACGCCGATGTGTTCCAAATGGAACATGGGCTGAATCATCGAGGTTGCTTCCGGGTCGGCCCGGGGCGGGCGCATGGCAACGCGAGGCGGCGCGGCGAGCTCGCTACCCGAGACTAGCTGTGGAGAAGGAGGTTCATGAGCGAGCTATGGACGTGCAACCCGCCGTTGTACTCGATGAAGCCAAGCTTGCGAAACTTGTTCATGAAACCATTGACCCGGGAGCGTGTGGTGCCGATCATTTCCGCCAGCGTTTCCTGGCTGATCTTGGGAAGGACGGGCTCGGTTTTTCCTTCTTTGCCAAAGTGGGCCAGCATGAGCAGCACGCGGGCGAGCCGCTTCTCGCTCGAATTGAACAACTGATCCACGAGGTCCTCTTCCATGCGGGCCGTTCGCGACAGGAGGTGCGCCATGAAGAGATCCGTGAGCGCCGATGGCCCATGAAGCGCAGCGACCATGGCTCGTCTCTCGATCCGCATGAGCGTCGCCTCGGTCATGGCGGCGGCGGAGGAGGTGCGGAGGGGCTGGCCGGCCAGACACCCTTCGGCGAAGAACTCGCCGGGGCCAACGATCGCCACCACGGCGGTCTTTCCCCGGGGGGAGACGACGGTCAGCTTGACGCGACCCTTCTGAACATAGAAGACCCCGTCGGCAGGATCGCCCTGAGCGTAAATCAACTGTTTTTTGCGATAGTGCAGCGCGGTCTGGTCCGGGCCAACCCTGGAAAGGAACTCCCGCAGAATCGCACCTGAAGGCTGTTTCCGTGCCATCGCGGCCTCCGCTTCGCCTGACTCCGGCAGCGTTCTCGCAGGCCGATCCGAACGCTCTCCTCATTAAATCTTCACGAGAGACGTATGTCAAGTCTACGAGGGGCCCAATTTCTTGGGCCGCCTCCGGCCGGTCGACATGATTGCCCCGGTTATCTGGGACGACCAGATGATGGCGCCCTACTTCAGGTCGTCGTCAGCCGGAAGCTTGCCACGAAGGTGTCCATGAAGTAGCGGACCTCGGGGAGCGGAATCGCCTCGGTGGCCGCCCGCAGCGCCTTCTCGGGCCTGGACGAACTCGGCATTGCCCGTCGAGATCTCCTCCAGGGATTTAATGTAGCCGCAGATCTTGTCCGCGGCCCGCACCAGCTCGAGCAGCGGCCGATCGGTCTCCTGAGTCTCGAAATAAGGCTGGTACGCGCCGCGCAGCGGCGTGGGTACCATGCTCACCAGCTTCTCCCTGGCGATCTTCTCGATGGCGCGGTAGGCGACGGCGATGTCGGGATTGAAGTACTTGACGGGCGTGGGCAGGTCGCCCGTGAGGACCTCGCTCGCATCGTGGTAGAGGGCGAGCACGGCCACGCGCTCGGCATTGAGATCGCCCCGTAGAGCCGGTTGCGGATGACGGCCAGGGCGTGGGCGATCTGGGCCACGCGCAGGCTGTGCTCCTGGACGTTCTCCGGGTAGGTGCTGTACATCAGCCCCCAGCGCCGGATGAACTTCATCCTGAAGAGATACGCGAAGAAGTGGCTCGTGGCGTACCCCGTCGGGGCGATTACTGGTTCAGGCGGCGCCGGGCGAAGCCGAGGAGGCCCTGGGGCATGAAGATGACCATGGCCGTGAAGATGATGCCCACGGGGATGAGGTAGTACTCGGTGAAGTAGCGCGAGAGCCCCTCGCGGAGGAGCAGGAAGAACGCCGCGCCCGCCACGGGACCCACCAGCGTCCCCATGCCGCCCATCACGTTGAAGATCACCACCTCGCCGGAGATCAGGAAGAAGACGAAGTCCGGCGCGGCGAACTTGTTCTGGATCGCGTAGAGAATGCCCGCCAGCCCGGCGAAGAGCCCGGAGAGCATCACGGCCACCATCTTGTAGCGCTCCACGGAGTAGCCGATGGCCCGCGCGCGCGGCTCGTTCTCCCGGATGGCCTGCAGGACCATCCCGAAGGGCGACTGCGTGACGCGACGGAGGACGAGGTAGGAGATGGTGACGACGGCGAGCACGAACCAGTGCAGGGTCTCCGTGGTGAAGGGCACGGAGAAGAGGCCGGGGATGGCCAGGGCCGGGCGCGAGAAGGTGAGCCCATTCTCCCCGCCCGTCACTTCCGTCCACGTGAAGATGATGACGTAGAAGATCTGCGAGAAGACAAGCGTGGTGATGGAGAAGTAGATTTCCCGCAGCCGCGTGGCGAAGTAGGCGACGAACATGGCCACCACGGCGGCGGCGGCGAGTCCGCAGAGCAGGGCGAGCCACAGGTTGGCGGGTCTGACGGCCAGCAGCGCCGTCGCCGCCCCGTACATCCCCAGCCCGAAAAAGGCCGAGTGACCGAATGAAATCATGCCGGTGTAGCCGATCAGGATGTCGGAGGACATGGCGAGCAGGCCCCAGATCAGGATCTCGGTGACGAAGCGCTGCCAGAACTCCGGCAGCACGAGCGGGGCCACCGCGAGGAGCGCCAGGATGACGCAGAAGCCGATCCAGTAGGTAGCGGCGGATCGGGGCATGGCTACTTGGGCGTGGGCACGAAGAGGCCGGTCGGCCTGAAGAGGAGCGTCAGGATCAGGGCCACGAAGGAGACGATGACCGCCTGGGCCGGGCTAACGATCAGCGAGGCATAGGCCTCGAGCAGGCTGATGAAGATGGAGGCGAGGATGGAGCCCCCGAGATTGCCCATGCCGCCCACCACCACGACGATGAAGGCGCGAATGGTGAAATCCGCGCCGATGGTCTGGGTGACGCCGGCCAGCGGGCCGAAGAGCACGCCGCTGGCTGCGGCCATCCCCGCGCCGATCGCGAAGACGGCAGTGTGTAGCAGCGGGACGGGAATCCCCATGGCCTGGGCCATGACGCGATCCTGGATGGCCGCGCGGATCCAGATGCCGTACTTGCCGTACTTCAAGAAGAGGTAGAGGGCGCCGATGATGGCCGCCGAGAGCACGGCGGTGGCGATCCGGTACCAGGGGTACTGCAGGTAGAAGAGCGAGAACTGACCCGTGATGGGCTCCTGGAGCTTGCGGGCCGAGGGGCCCCACTGCCAGAGGGCGTACTTTTGGAGCACGAGGGAGATGCCGAAGGTGGCGAGGATGGTGGTCAGCGGGTCGCGCCCGATGAGCGGCCGGAGCGTGCTGATCTGGAGGATTGCCCCGAACATGGCGATGACCAGCGTGGCCGCCACCAGGGCGAGCCAGAAATTCCCCGTGATGGCGATGGTGGTGGCGCCCGTGAAGGCCCCGAGCATCACGAGCTCGCCGTGAGCAAAGTTCACCACGTCCATGATCCCGAAGATGAGCGTGAGCCCCGAGGCCACCAGGGCCAGGATCATGCCGTTGACGAGACCGTTGATGGTCTGGATGAGAATCTGCTCGAGAGGAAGGCCCACCGGCTCAGACTCCCAGGTACTGATGGATGACGGCGTGGTTGGCGCGCAGGTCGGCCGCAGGGGCGTGGTGGCGGACCACGCCCTTCTCCATGATGTAGACGCGGTCCGAGGCCTCGAGGGTGAGCGGCACGTTCTGCTCCACGAGGAGGATGGCCACGCCGTCGCGGTGCAAGACGTCGATGATCTCGTGGATCTGCGAGACCATGCGCGGCATGAGCCCTTCCGTCGGCTCGTCGAGGAGAATGATCTTGGGCTCGAGCATCATGGCCCGCGCGATGGCCAGCATCTGCTGCTCTCCGCCCGACAGCGTGCCGCCCGCCTGGCCGCGGCGCTCGGCCAGCACGGGGAAGGAAGCATACACCTTGTCGAGCAGGTCCTTTTTCTTGGCGTCGGTGACTCCCGCGCGGTCGAGCCCCGTGCGGAGGTTCTCCATCACGCTCAGCAGCTTGAAGATGCGCCGGTCCTCGGGCACCCAGGCGATGCCCAGGTGCGCCACGTGGTGGGAGGCCATGCCGCCGATCTCGCGCCCCTCGAAGGTGACGTGGCCTTCCGCGGGGCGCACGAGGCCCATCACCGTCTTGAGCGTGGTGCTCTTGCCCACCCCGTTGCGGCCGAGCAGCCCCACCACCTCGCCCGCGCGGACCTCGATCGACACCCCGTGGAGGATGTGGGACTTGCCGTAGTAGGTGTGGACGTTGTCCAGGACAAGCATCAGGTCTTCAGGTACACCTCTTGGACCCGAGGGTTCGCCTGGATCTGGGCCGGCGTGCCTTCGGCCAGCACCTCTCCATAGTGGAGCACGGTGATGGTCTGAGCGAGCCCCATCACCACCTCCATGTCGTGCTCGACGATGACGATGGTCAGGTCCTTCGCGATGCGCCGGACGAGCTCGACGGTGGAGCGGGTCTCGCTGACGCTCATTCCCGCCGTGGGCTCGTCGAGGCAGAGGAGCTGGGGCTCGGTGGCGAGGGCGATGCCGATCTCGAGGTTGCGCTGGGCGCCATGAGAGAGGTTGGCGGCCAGCTCCTCTTCCTCCGCGCGCAGGCCGACCGCCTCCAGCACGGCCCGGGAGCGGTCGATGAGGTCCGGGAACGAATACCGGTGGCGCAGCATGTTCCACGCGTGGTGGCGTGACTGGGCCGCCACCCGCACGTTTTCGAGCACGGTGGCGCCCGGAAGGATATTGGTGATCTGGTAAGAGCGGGCCAGCCCCTTGTGCGACACCCGATTGGGCGGGAGTCCCGCGATGTCCTCGCCGTTCAGGATGATGCGCCCGGCCGTGGGCCGCAGGACGCCGGTGAGGCAATTGAAGAAGGTGGACTTGCCCGCGCCGTTCTGTCCGATGATGGCGCGGATCTCGCCCCGCTCGATGGCGATGCTGACGTTGTTCACGGCGGTCAGCCCGCCGAAGCGCATCGTCAGCCCTTCGGTACGGAGGATGGGCCCGGAGGCGGCGGCCCGGCCGTCACTGGCCCGGGCCGCCGTCGCCGGAGAGCCGTCAGCCGTCACTACGCGAACTTGCAGGCCGGCGGAAAGATGGTCTTTTCCTTCGCGATCGTCTCGAGGATCCGGTGCCTGTTGTCCTTGATGTCGAAGATGAACTCGCGGAGGAAGGCCTGGTGGTCCTCCTTCCGCAGCGTCTTGTCGCCCTGCGGGAAGTCGTCCGACTCCTTGACCTCCATCCCCTCCAGGGCCTCGATGAGCTTCATGGTGTCCTCGCGGCCGCGGAAGCCCGACCTCTGGATCCCGAGCTTGAGGAAGTTGGTGGCCTCGAAGTTAGACTGGACGTAGCGGTCGGGCTTGGGGCCCGTTGAGTCGATCAGCTTGAGCCGCGCGATGGCGTCGTCATAGAACTTCTTGTGGTACGGCGTGTTGAGGGGCGGGTCGAGGACGGGGACATATCGGTTCACGCCAACGAAACCCTCGACCTTGTTGCCGAGCGCGGGCAGGTGGGTCGATTCGGCCACGGCGCCGTCGCCCGCGAGCTTGTATTTCTTGGTCAGGCCGAGGTCGTAGGCCTGGTTGACGAAGGTGACGGCTGGCCCGCCGAAGAGAATCCCGAAGAGGCCGTCGAAGTTGCCCTGGATCTTCGAGAGGAAAGCCGTCATGTCGGCCGTGGCGAGCGGGACGCCCGTCGTGTCCACGGTCTCGCCCCCCGCCTTCTTGATCTGCTCGACGTAGGCATCGCGGGTGGTCTGGCCCCATGCGTAGTCGAGGTAGACGATGTGCCACTTCTTGCCCATCTTGTTGACCAGGTACGGCGCGAAGGCCACGGCCTGGGCCGGGGCGTAATCGAAGGGCCGGAAGGTGTAGCGGCTGCACTTGCTGGTCGTGATGGTGGTGTCAAGGCAGACGCTTACCATGTTGACGACCTTGTTGTCCTCGTAGACGGGCATGCAGGCGAGGCAGACATTGGAGAGGTAGCCACCCACGTGGGCGTCGATCTTGTCGTCCACCACGAGCTTCTCGGCCCGGCGCCGCCCCACGTCGGGCTTGGACTCGTAGTCGCCGATGAGAAGCTCGACGGGGCGGCCGTTGAGGCCGCCCGACTTGTTGATGCGGTCCACGGCCATCTGCACGCCCACCAGCGCCGTCTTGCCGCCGGCGGCGGCCGTGCCGGAGAGCGGCTGGAGCGTACCGACCTTGAACGGCTTGGCCTGTCCGAAGGCATTGCGCCACCACGCGGGCACGGCCACCGTGGCGCCCAGCGCGCCGGCGGCGGCGGCGCCAAAGCCCAGGAAGCGGCGCCGCGACGTCTTGCCGCTGTACCAGAAATCTTCTGCTTGGGCCCATTTTCCCTCTTTCCAGCTCTCTGCCATGATC
>Ga0070708_100003256_pt1 | contig 12670 bp, 10 predicted proteins | sample KBSK5503metaG_FD_65469 | JGI IMG/M metagenome (GOLD analysis project Ga0070708, IMG submission 65469) | Corn, switchgrass and miscanthus rhizosphere microbial communities from Kellogg Biological Station, Michigan, USA - KBS K5-50-3 metaG | ecosystem: Host-associated > Plants > Roots >...
CGGCGCCGGCGGCTAGCGCCGAGCCCTACTCGTCGGGCGCGAGGACCCAGCGATCGACCTCGCGGTCGTACGCGACCAGCTCGTCCGGCGAGAACCACAGCGCGAGCTCCGCCGCGGCGGTCTCGGGTCCGTCCGAAGCATGGACCAGGTTCTGCGCGGTCTCGACTGCGAGGTCGCCGCGGATCGAACCGGGCGCGGCCTCGTGCGGCCGGGTCGCCCCGACCATCGAGCGCACGAGCGTGATGGCATTCGGGCCCTCGAGGGCAAGTGCGACGAGCGGACCGGACGTGATGAAGTCGAGCAGGCCCTCGAAGAACGGCTTCCCGCGATGGACCGCGTAGTGGCGCTCGGCGAGCGCGCGGTCGACGCGCATCAGCTTCAGGGCCACGACCTTCAGCCCGCGCTCCTCGAAGCGCGCGAGGATCCGGCCCACGAGCATGCGCTGCACGCCATCGGGCTTGATCAGGACGAGGGTTCGCTGGGGGTCGGTCATGGGCGAGCGGAACGATAGCAGGGCTCTCGCCTCTCTCAGGACCACGGTTCGCAGCAACACAGGACGTGTGGTTTCCGGGCCCATTCTTTATGGGTTTGCAATCTGCCACCACCATGAGTGGTGGTAGCATCTCCGATCGGAAGCGCATCATTCGAATGCACTCCGGGTCGCGCAGATCGCGCGCGAAAGGGAGCCATGCGTACATCCATTCGGCGTCTGGCCACGTTCGGGGCAGTGGCACTTCTCGTTGCCGGCCTGGGCACCCAGGCACAGGTCCTCGCCGCACGCGGTGGCGGCAGCCCAAAGCCGACGGGCGTGCACTTCGGCACGCCTGTGCGCCTGCCGACGTACCTGTCGTGCGGCGGGTATGAGCCCGGCATCGCCCTCGACAAATTCGGCAACATCTTCGTGACGGCCCACAAGCAGAACCACTGCCTGGCCCTCGCGCAGGACCCTTCGGCGCCGGCTGGTGTCCGCGCCCAGTCGTGGCTGTGGACGTCGGCTGACGGCGTGAACTTCGTCGAGATGCCCGGCCTGGCGAACCTGCCGGCGGACCCCGCGACGCTCGACGTCGGCGACGAGGGCGACATCGCGCTCGACGACGCGAACCACTTCTATTTCGTGGATACGAAGGTGGCCGACGACAGCTTCGCCCGCTGGACGGTAAGCGGGCTGGGCACGCAAAACATGACGCAGGACATCCACCGACCGGTCGTGCCCACCCTCATGCCGGTCGACGACCGACCCTGGGTGACAGCACACGGCTCCGCGACGGTGCTGTACGCGGGCAACGTCGGCGACCACGACACCTACAACGTCGGCGATCCCGCGAAGGGCTGCACCGGCACGGTCCTGCCGCCGCAGCCGGGTGAGCAGGCCGCCGGCGGTCGATACACGATCTTCATGTCGCACGACGCCGGCGCGACGTTCGACCCCCAGGGCTGCACGCTGCCAGGCAGCGGTTGGTGCCGCCCGGCCGCCGATCACACGCCGGGATCCACCTACCTGTACATGTTCTGCACCAACGACGCCGGCGCCGACTACGAGGTGAACAACCCGGGCGACCCAGGCTTCACCGTGGGCACGCTGTATTCATTCGTGTCGGCCGACGATGGGGCGAGCTGGAAGCGCTACGCCGTCGATAGCTATAACGAGAGCATCCCCGGTGGCGGCGATGGCGACGTGAGCTGGCCGCAGGTCGTGGTCGCCAGGGATGGCTCGCTCTACGCCCTGTTCGACGACCCGGTGACGACGACGGACAGCGGCGGCAACGTGGTCAAGACGGGCTCGCTGCTGAAGCTCTACCACTCGACCGACCACGGCAAGACGTGGGCCAGGCAGGACGTGACACCGGCGAACCCCGGCATCATCCGGTACAGCTGGGTCGACGTCGCTCCCGATGGCAAGACAATCGGCGTCGGCTACGAGACGCACGCCGACATCAACGGCAATTGGCACGTCTACGCCGGCACCTCGCCGAGGTTCGGCAGCGCCGTCACGTACGCACTCGTCGATCCGGTCGAGGTTGCCCCACAGGGCGATTTCGTCTTCGGTGACTTCTTCGAGGTCGGCTTCGACCCGGTGGGCCGGCTGGACGTCGTCTACACGCGCTGCACCGACCTCGTGCCGGGCGACGACACGACCGACTGCCTCAACTCGGACATCTACTTCGCCAGATCGCAGTAGCACGCCACCTCGAACGAGCGACTGTGCCGGGAGGTTCCGCCTTCCGGCACAGTGCTGTGAACGACCGACTGCCTTGAGGGACGCGTCTGGTCAGGAGACTTCGAGGCTCTCCGCGGCGGCATCGAAGGCGGCCTCGGCTTCCATGTGCCGGCCCAGCAGGCGTTGGGCGTCGCCGCGGACCAGCGCCGCGGAGGGTTCTCGTCGCAGGTGCAGGATGTCGAGCACGGCCGGGGCGTAAGTCGGATCGTGCCGGAGGACGAGGGAGAGGCGCAGGATCGCCCGCTCCGGCTTGGTGCTCAGCTCCTCGCGGGCATTGAGCAGCTCCGTCGCCGGGTCCATCTGGCCCTTGACCCGACGCTCGTTGCCTCGAGATCGACCGGCCGAGCCATAGCTCGCTGGATGGGCGGATCCCGGTCCACTGGCCGCCCATGGGTCGGCGGCGGTCGCCTCCAGAACCTCGCGCGGACCCGGGATCGCGCGGCGATCCGTCGGTGGCGCACCAAGCGGCGATCCCGCCTGCGCCGGCGCCGCGCCCGTCGCCCCCGGCTGCTGATATGTCTCGGTGGGCGCATCAGAGCCTGACGAGCCGGTGACCGCTGCTCGAGGAGCGACGCCTCCGCGCCGCCCGGCGGCGGCACGCGCGTCCGTCTCGCGCCGGAGCTCATCGATGTCGCTGCGATCGATCGGGCCGGCCGGCCAGAACGCGCGGCGGGGCATCCCGGCGAACAGGGCGTCGAGCGTCACCGCGTCCGATGCGGGCAGCCGGTCCATGAGCGCACGGGCGTCGGCCGGTCGGCCCTCGGCGGCCATCGCCTCGGCCGCGATGCACACGGCAACGTCGTCCGAGCCGCCTGCCCGGAGGTGCGCCAGGGCTGCCTCCGCGGCCCCGATGCTCTCGCCGGTCCGCCAGCGGGCCTCGGCCAGGACCGCGAGCCCGACGTTGTCGAGCGCGTCGCGCCGGTTCAGGTCCTCGAGCTCCGCGCGGGCGAGCGTCAGCTGGCCCATGCGTAGGTGGACGCGGGCCATGCGCAGGTCGCCGATGCGCGCGGGGTCGCTGGCAGGGGTGAGGGTCATGCCGCGAGCTTGAGGTGCTTGTCGAGGCCGCGCAGTGACCGCGCCGGAGCGACGACCGCGAGGCGCAGGACCTCGTCCCGAAACAGCTGGCCGGAAAGTCGTTCGAGATCGTTCGCAGTCACCCGCTCGATCGCCTCGAGGGCGTCGTCGAGCGTGAGGACCCGATCGTGGAGCGCCTCCTGCCCGCCGATCCAGGACGCGAGGTGGCGCGTCTCCTCCATCCGCAGCTCGAGGCCGCCGGAGAGGTAGGCCTTGGCCTTGCCGAGCTCGTCCGCCGCGACGGGGGTGTCGCGCAGCGCCACGAGCTCGCGCAGGATGCCGTCGAGCGCCCGACCGACCCGGCCCGGATCGACGCCGGCGGTGATCTGCAGAGCCCCCGCGTCCGCGTACTCGACGATCCCCGACCCGACGTCGTAGGCGAGGGCATCGCGATCGACGAGGGCGAGGAACAGCCGGCTGCTCATGCCATCGCCGAGCACGGCGTTGAGGACCGCGAGGGCCCACGCGTCCGGATGGTCGCGCGGCAGCGCGGGGACGCCGAGGCACAGCTGCGCCTGGGTGGTGTCGCGGCGGCCGGTGAGGATGCGCTCGCCGGCGGGCAGCATGGGCGCGGGCTCGAAGCCACGGACGGCGCCGTTGCCTCGCCCGAACGTGCGCGCCGTCAGATCGACCGCCTCGTCGTGCGCCACATCGCCCGCGACCGCGACCACGGCATTGGCGGGCCGGTACGTGGCGGCCCAGAACTTGCGAATCCCGGCGGCGGGCAGGCCCCGCACGTCGGATTCCTCGCCGCAGATCTCCCGGCCCAGCGGCCCGGGCCCGAACATCGCCTGCTGGAACAGGATCTGGGCAAATTCGGCCGGGTCGTCGAGGTAGCCGCGGATCTCTTCCACGATGACCTCGCGCTCGCGGTCGATCTCCGCAGGACTCAGCTGCGGCCGGCAGATCAGCTCGCCGAGGACGGTCATGGCCCGCTCGGTCTCGCGCCGTGGCACGCGCACCCAATACACCGTCGCCTCGCGGTCCGTGGCCGCGTTGAACGAGCCGCCGACGCCCTCGATCGCCTCGCTGAGCGCCCTCGTTGAGGGGTACGCGGCCGTTCCCTTGAACGTCAGGTGCTCGAGGAAGTGGGCCATGCCCGCCTGACCGGCGGTCTCGAGCCGCGATCCGGCCGGCACGTACGCGGCCACCGAGACGGACCGCGCACCCGCGAGGCGCGTCGAGATCACCCGCGGCCCCTCCGCCAGCGCCGTCCGTTCGAACATCGCCGGGATGGTACCCGAGCGACCCTTCGCGACCGGCGATGTCGATTGAAGGAACGGCCAGTCGGCAACGTCATGAGGACGAGCGGAGGAGGTTTGGCCGGATGGGACGTGCAAAGGTCGCTGCGTTGGTCGCGATCGTCGCGGTCTTGAGCGTGACGCTTGTCATTTCGAGCCGACGATCCGCGACCGATGTTGCGTCGCGGGGCAGTCCGGCGGCGACGGGCGGACCGATTCCGCCCATGCCGAGGGCACGGTCACGGCCAAGCAGCCGACCAGCCGTCACGCACGATCCGCGATTCGACCCGCCGCCACCGCTGCAGATGCCGTACTACGACACGAACGCCGGCTTCTGGCTCCAGGCGAATGGCCCGTGGGTTGGCCTGGGCGGCTACTTCGGTCAGTCGTGCGTCTTCGATTTCTGCGGCGTGGGAGTGCGCGTGCGCTATGCAGACACTCGAACCGGCGTCGACGTCGGTCGGGCCGACCCACTGGCTAGCAGCGTGCGCATCCGGGGCGACACCCTCCGCGATGTCAAGGCCAGCTGGCGAAGCGCGTTCCCGGACGCGACGTTCGAAGCGATCCATCTCGATGGTGGCCCTGCGATCGAGGCGATGTCGACGATGGCCACCGGGCATGCCGTGTTCGCGATCCGGGCCGGGCGCCTCTTCATGATCAGCGGCTCGTCGATCCTGGGGCCCGACGTCCGCCCTGTGCTCCAGGCGTTTCTCGATGGCTTCCACTTCATGCCGGCGGGTTGCTGGATGGAGCCATGCCGCGACGAAGGCTGGTGGGCGAAGCCGAACGCGCTCGTCTCGTTCGATCCCGATCGGGCGCCTGGGACGTGGCTGCCTGCCGGCGCCACGTGGGTAGGCCTAGCGGGTCCAGGCGACCGCTCGATCCAGTCGTTCTGGCGCGGCAGATGCATCGACAACCTCTGCCCTGGGTACGTGTCCGTCACGGTCGGTACGGCGGCCACTGGACCGGTGGTCAGCGACACGCTCGACGACGGCAGGCCCGTTTGGACTCGGGCCTCGGGCGCGACCCTGGACGAGGTCGCCGCCTCGACCGCCGAGGCCGTGCGAGCGACGACCGTCGAACGAATTCGCGTCGATGGCGTTCCGGCCAGGCATCTCGTCGCGGCGCACCGCGAGCTCGTCATCCTGGCCAATCGGGGACGCTTCATCGTCATCACGTCGTTCGATGGGTTCCTGGCCGCGGACGCCAGGCAGACGCTCGCGGACTTCCTCGCCGGCTTCGCTGTAGAGCCCTGAGCGGGAACACCTTCTGGCATCCCGCGGGGTGCTATCTCGCCGCCGAGGTACCGCGAATCGGACGGCCGGCGCCTGGGGGCGCCGGCCGCGTTGGCTGTAGCTGGCTCGATGCGCTTACTTGGGCAGTAGCGGCAGCAACCAGCTCTGTGCGAAGAAGATCACGAACCCGATGCCGACAACCCACATGAGTGGGTGGATATCGGCCATCTTGCCGCGGGCGAGCTTGATCACGATCCAGCTGATGAAGCCGGCTCCGATGCCCACGGTGATGTCGAAGGTGATGGGCATGAGGATCAGCGTCAGGAGCGCGGGGATCCCGTTCTCCATGTCGCTGACGTCGATGTCGCGCACCTGCGTGAACATCAGGTACCCGACGAGGACCAGGGCCGGGGCCGTGGCGGCGTTCGGGATGATCGATGCGAGCGGCGAGAGGAAGATCAGGAGCAGGAACAGCACGCCGGTCACGACCGACGCGAAGCCCGTCCGGGCGCCATCGGCGACCCCTGCCGCGCTCTCGATGTAGGTGGTGTTCGAGGAGATGCCGGCGAGGCCGCCGACAAAGGCGCCGACGCTGTCGACCAGCAGGACGCGACCCACGCCCGGGACCGAGCCGTCCTTCTCCGCCAGGCCCGCCTCGGCGGCGACCCCGGTGACGGTGCCCATCGTGTCGAAGAAGTCGGTCAGCATGATCGCGAAGATCGTCACGATGGCCGGCAATAGGCCGAGCACGGAGAACGAGTTCGTGAGATCGAACTGGCCAAGCGTCGCGAAGCTGGGCGCCGCGGACAGGCCAGCCGGGACCGTCGCGACCCCGAAGACCAGGGCAACGATGGTCGTCACGACGATCGAGATGACCAGGGCGGCCTTGATCCGGCGGACCCACAGGATGAGGGTCAGCAGGAGGCCGAACAGGAAGACGAACTGGGCGGGCGTGGTCGGAAACGCCATCGTGACCGGGGGTACGGCGCCGGTCGACGTGATCAGCCCGCCATTGAAGAAGCCGATGAACAGGATGAACAGGCCGATGCCCGCCCCGATCGCCCGCTTGAGCGCGAGCGGCACGGCGTTCATGACGGCCTCGCGGAAGCCGACGAGCACGAGCAGCGTCACGGCGACGCCCTCGAGGACGATGACGCCCATCGCACCTGCGGGGGTGAGCTTCTCGCCCAGGACTAGGGTGAACGCCACGATGCCGTTGATTCCGAGGCCGGCGGCCATCGCAAACGGGTAGTTCGTCAGGATGCCCATCGCGATGGTCATGATCCCCGCGACGAGGGCGGTGCCCGCGGCAGCCGCAGCCTGGTCAATCCCCGCGGCCGCGAGGATGCTCGAGTTCACGGCGACGATGTACGCCATGACCATGAAGGTGGTCAGTCCGCCGCGCGCCTCGGTGATGAGATCGGTGCCGCGCTCAGCGAACTTGTAGTAGTCGGCGATCATGCCGCCTCCGCCGGATCGCGGGGCAGCGTCTGTCGCAGCAGCCACTCGGTTCGGTCCTCCCTCCTGCGAGCGCGCCGCGCCCGGGTGGGCACGGTCCGCGCCACTCCCTCCGAAGGCCCGAATGGCGGGCCCTCACGTGCCGCGATAGTACGCGCGTTAACGCCCGATTTGGCCCTCGAATCCACGCGTCGCCAGAGGGGCGCGGGAGCGGTAGGCACCGCTCCCGCGCAGCCGCCGATCGTCCGCCCGATAGCCGGGGGAACTACGAGCGGTGGATCTGGATGTTCCCGCCGAGCAGCACGCTCGGCCCGTTCGAGTATGTGTCCGTCTGGATTGAGAAGGTGTCGGCTGTCCCGGGTTCACCGCAATCGTCGACCTCGACGGTGAACGATTCCATGGCCGTGCTTGTTGCCCGGTAGACCGTCGCCGTACCGACGAACGTGGCGTGGGTGTTCGGGCCGCATATCCCATCCTCGATGAACAGGCCGTCGATCGTCTTCACCTTGATGCGAACGTCCGCGGCGTGGTCGTTGTACTCGAGGTTGCCCTTGAGGCGACAGCAGCTCACGACGAAACCGAATGTCGCCTGCGCGGTCGGGTTTGCGGCACTGGGCACGATCGCGGGGGCAGTCAGGAGGTCCCCCGCCGCCGAGAACCTCGGATCGGTGCCAGGTAGCTGACCGCCGCCTGTGACCTTGCCGGGGGTCGAATCGCGTCCGCCGAAGCACGGTCCGTTTGGTGCGGGGGCAGTTAGCCACGGCCTGTATGACGCATCACCGATAACTTTGTCGCCGGTGCCGCCGGGATTCGTTGGGTTGGAAGGACCGGTGGCCGACCCCCACCAGTTGCACTCAGCAGGCATCGAACCAACGTGCCCGCCCGGATCGACCTCAAGACCTGCGTATGCAAAGCCCACGATGTTGTTGTAGTGGGCCTGGACGTTCTTGTTCGGGTTGACATTGAAGCTGCCCACGCGGATCCCGCGCCTCGCGCCGGTCAAAAGGTCGTTGTTGAGGATGGCCATCCCGTTGACGTCCCCGAACGCGGCAATCGCCACGCTCGTGCCGCCATCCGTGGGCACCGTGGAGTCGAGGATTCGGTTGTCGTGAACCGCGATGTTGGACGTGTTGTAGAAGTAGACGCCCCGGCCGTTCCGATCAAAAGTGTTGTTGCTGATCTCGACGTTCGAGTCGGGCCTCGCAACGTCGTCGTTGCTGAAGCCGACTCCAGCGTTGTTGTTGTCGGTGAAGCAGTTGGAGTCGATCAGGACATTTGAAACAGCCCCGCCCACGTACTGGTCCGTGTAGATCGCCGAGCCACCTGCCCCTCCTGGTCGGTTGTTGTGGAGGAACGCGTTGTCCCGAATGAGCGCGGGTGCCGGGCCTGCGTTCGCGAGGCCAATCCCGGCAATGTTGTTCTGAAAGATCGTATTCACGATGACAGTGCCGGACACCCCTGGGTTCAGCCAGACGCCGTATCCGGTGTACGCGGACACTCGGCTGTCCTGAACTGTCAGCCCATCGAACACGACCCCGCTCGCCGAAACCGACAATCCCTGGGAGTTGCTCAGGACAGACTCAGGTCCTGTCCGACCGCAGGCGTCAACGCCAGATTGGGCACCCTTGACCGTCAGCTGTTTGTCGACGGAGACGAGGCCGTTGACAACGTATGCGCCGGCCGCGATGTCGATCGTGTCCGTCGCAGTGGACTGGCCGATCGCGTACTGCAGCGTTAGGCACGGGTTCACCGTGCAGGTTCCTGTGTCAGCGCCCGTGGTCGCGACATACCTGGTGGTAGCCACTGCCGCGGCTGGCGCTGCAGTGACGAGGAGCAAGGGCAGAACGAGCGCGCATGCGGAAACGCTTGCGGCGATCCGCCTCGGGGTACGCATTCCAATCCTCCCGCGACCCTAGCAAGGCGGAGCGTCATCCCAGCCGGACCCTGCGAGACGCTCTCTTCTCACGGGGGTTATAGTCGAGCCGAGCACACCCCAGCGAGTGGTGTCAGCCTGCGAACGTGTCAGAACCCTTGCAAACGTCACCGGACCCGACGCAGTCGGGCGTGCCTACTCCTCGGCGCTGGTGGAAGAGTCGAGGCCCTGGAGCTCCATCTGGACGTAGCCGGAGGTGTCGAACGCGAGCTGGCGAGGCTCGAACGGTGAGCTCGTGCCGTCGCCGCCGGGCGTGAACTCCACGACTACCGACTCGTCGCCCTGGACCAGCGTGTAGACGAGGAGCTGGTCGGGCCGGGTCTGGAAGTCGAGGTGCTCGAACGAGTCGACGTTGAGCGTGATCGCGATCGGGGTGAAGTAGGTGGAGACGTCCGGCTGGTCGACTACGATCCGCTCGACCCAGCCGGTGCCGTGCGCGGCGACCTTCTGCCCGCGCAGGTATCGGTACGAGACCGTCTGCTTCAGGAGCGGCCGCAGGAGGTTGAGCATGTCCTCGCGGCTCGTGACCACGCCCTGGTTCACGAAGAACTTGGCCGGCGGCTGCATGGGCGCGGCACCTCCTCCGGGGGCACACGGGGTGGGAGGAACGGGCCGATGGTAGCGCGCGCGTCGGTCGCGAGGGTTGTGATTCGGGTCCTTCGAGCCTCCGGGTCAGCCGGATCGGGCCGCGTATGATCGCGCGGTGCTGCTCGCGATCGACGTCGGCAACTCGAACGTCACGATCGGTTCGTTCCGGAACGGCAGCCTGACCGCCGTCCGGCGTGCCGCCACGCCCGCGAGCGCTACCCCGGACGAGCTCGAGGTCCTGCTCGAGGAGCTCCTGCACCTCGACGACGCCGCCTTCGCCGACGTCTCGGCGATCGCCTGTGCCTCGGTTGTTCCCGCGGTGAGCGCTTCGCTCGAGGCTGTCGCGGCCCGGCGCGAACGCCCGCTGCTCCTTGCGTCTGCCGGCACGGTGCCGATCCCCGTCCGTGTCGACCGGCCCGCGGAGGTGGGCGCGGACCGCCTCGTGAACGCCCTTGCCGTTGCCCGGCTCTACGGCACGCCCGCGGTGGTTGTGGACCTCGGCACCGCGACCACGTTCGACTGCGTGTCCGGTGACGGCGCGTTCGTCGGCGGCGCCATCGCGCCAGGGCTCGAGCTCGGGCTCGATGCGCTGTCCTCGCGTACTGCCAAGCTGCCCCGGGTCGAGCTGCGATCCCCTGATCGAGTCATCGGACGGGACACGGTCTCGGCGATCCAGGCAGGGGCGATCCTCGGCTACCAGTCCCTCGTGAACGGCCTGCTCGCGCGCACGCGGCGCGAGCTCGCGGACGCCGGCGATGTCTCGGCGGGCGACATCCACGTCGTGCTGACCGGCGGGCTCTCGCAGGGTCCGTGGGCAGGGGCGATCGACGGCGTCGAGGCGATCGACCCCGAGCTGACGCTCAAGGGCCTCGCCATCCTGCATGCCGAGGTGGCGGGCGGCCAGCCGCTCCAGCTCAACCTGTCGTGAACCCCGCATCCGGGCGGCGCCTCGAACGGCGGCTCGTCGCGCTGGGCGTCACCGGTTCGATCGCCGCGTACAAGGCCGTCGAGCTGCTGCGACTCCTGACCGCCGAGGGCGCCGACGTCGTGGTGCTCCTGTCACCGAGTGCCTCGCGGTTCGTCGGTCCGTTGTCCTTTGCCGCGCTCTCGCGCCACCCGGTCGAAACGGACGTCCTCGACCTTTTGCCGGACGGACGAATCGGGCACATCGTCGTGGCCGACACGGTCGATGCCGTCGTCGTCGCGCCGGCCACCGCGACCTTCCTCGCCGCGATGGCGAGCGGACTCGCCGGCGATGTCGTCACCGCGACGTGCCTCGCGACGAGCGCGCCGGTCGTCGTCGCGCCGGCGATGGACGGCGACATGTGGACGCACCCGGCGACGGTCGCGAATGTCGGGCGGCTTCGCGATGACTTCGGCTACGCGGTGGTCGAGCCCGAGTCCGGGCCGCTCGCCTCGGGCCAGTCCGGGACCGGCCGCCTGGCTGAGCTGCCGAAGATCGTGGACGCCGTCGTCAGGGCGATCGGCGACCGCCCGGTGCGCCAGCCGGACCCAGCCGCGCGTCCTCCGATCGCCGATACGACGCCGCGGGATTCCGACCTCGTCGGGCGCCGGATCGTGATCACGGCAGGCGGCACGCGCGAGCCGATCGACCCCGTTCGATACATCGGCAATCGCTCGACCGGCAGGATGGGGGCCGCCCTCGCGGAAGCGGCTACGGCGCGGGGCGCGATGGTCACGCTGATCGCCGCCGCGGTCGAGGTCCCGCTCCCGTCCGAGGCCCACGTCGTGCGCGTGGAGACGACCGCGGAGCTCCGCGACGCCCTTGCAGCGGCCATGGGTGGCTCCAGCCACGTCTCCGATCGCGGTCGGATGGGCGCGCCGGACGCGCTGGTCATGGCCGCTGCCGTCGCGGACTTCACGCCGGCTCAGCCCCGAGGAACCAAGATCTCGCGTGCCGATGGCCTGACCCTCGAGCTAGCCCCCACCCCGGACCTGCTCGGCGAGGTCGCGGCGATGGCCGGGAGGAGCCGCAACGGCGCCTCGGCGCCATACCTCGTCGGCTTCGCCGCGGAGACCGGCGGGTTCGACCGGGCGGCCGGCAAGCTCGAAGCGAAGGGCATCGACCTGCTGGTCGCCAACGACGTGAGCGAGGCAGGCTCGGGCTTCGGGACAGACACGAACCGCGTCACGATCTTCGATCGGTCGGGCGCCGCCGACGCCCTTCCGATGCTGTCCAAGCGCGAGGTCGCGGATCGGATCCTCGACCGGGTGGCCGCGGCGTTGGACGCCCGAGACGCCTCGGCGCAGACTGCCGGCGAGCAGCAGTCCGCCGGGATGCAGCAACCTGCGGGCACGGAGGGAGGTCGAGGATGAGCGCGTCGAGCGAGGTTCGGCGGCTGACGATCTCGGACATCGGCCGGATGCACGCCGATGGCGAGCGCATCCCGATGCTCACCGCGTACGACTACCCGACCGCGAAGATCCTCGACGAGGCCGGCATCCCGATGCTCCTCGTCGGCGACTCGCTGGGCCAGGTCATCCTCGGCTACGAGACGACCGTCAAGGTCACGATGGCCGAGATGCTCCATCACACGCGGGCCGTCGTGCGCGGGACGCGGCGAGCGCTCGTGATCGGCGACATGCCGTTCCTGACCTACGCCACCACCGACGAGGCGACCGAGAACGCGGGCCGCTTCATGCAGGACGGCGGCGCCCAGGCAGTCAAGGTCGAGGGCGGGGTCCGAACCGCGCGAATCGTCGAGGCGCTGGTCAAGTCCGGCGTTCCGGTCCAGGGCCACATCGGCTGGACGCCCCAGTCGCAGCACGGCATGGGCGGCAAGGTCAAGGTCCAGGGCAAGAGTCGTGACGCCGCTCGGGCGCTGCTCCATGACGCGATCGCCATCCAGGAGGCGGGCGCATTCTCGATCGTGCTCGAGCTCGTGCCGGAGCAGCTCGCCGC
>Ga0070708_100003258_pt1 | contig 12667 bp, 6 predicted proteins | sample KBSK5503metaG_FD_65469 | JGI IMG/M metagenome (GOLD analysis project Ga0070708, IMG submission 65469) | Corn, switchgrass and miscanthus rhizosphere microbial communities from Kellogg Biological Station, Michigan, USA - KBS K5-50-3 metaG | ecosystem: Host-associated > Plants > Roots >...
CGTTCCGTTGCGCCGAGCTGCGTGCCTTAGTCAGCTCGGCCTCGCTGATCGGGCCGGACTTCATGCGTTCGAGCTCGGAGTCGATCGCCGCCTCGAGATCCGCGAGTGACGCTGTCGGCGTCGGATTCGCGATGATCGTGAACAGCCCGGGCCCGCGCGTCTCGCCGATGAACGCGTTGACATTGGTCGCAAGCTGCTTTTGCCGCACGATGTCTTCATAGAATCGCGAACTACGTCCGCCCGCGAGGATCGTCGAGAGCACCGTGAGCGCATCGTAATCCGGCGACGACGCGGCGGGACCTTTATATGCCATGTCGAGACGGGGCAACCGAGCGAGCGGGTCCTCGAGCGTCACGCGGTGCTCCTCGGTCTGCGGTGGTTCCGACATGTCGACCGCGGGCGGGTTTGGTTGACGCGGGATTTCCCCGAAGTACTTCTTGACCTTCTCGAGCGTTGCCTTCGTGTCGACATCACCGACGATCGCGAGCGTCGCGTTGTTGGGTGCGTAATACGTCTTGAAGAATGCGGCAACATCCTCGACTGTGGCCGCGCTCAGATCGGCCATCGAGCCGATGGTCGAATGCCCGTAGGCGAAGTTCTGATACTCAAGTGTGGAGAGCGTGTCACCAACCTTCCCATAGGGCTGGTTGTCGACGCCGAGGCGACGCTCTTCCTGGACCGCGTTCCGCTGGTTGTCGAGATTCTCCTTGGTGATCGCCAGCGACCGCATGCGATCGGCCTCGAGAAACAGCGCGAGATCGAGCTGGTTCGCAGGCAGTGTCTCGTAGTACATCGTGCGGTCTTTGTTCGTCGTGCCGTTCATGTTGCCGCCGTTCATGAACATGAGGTACGGATGTTCGCCGGGCCCGACGTTCTCCGAGCCCTTGAACATCATATGCTCGAAAAGATGGGCGAACCCCGTCCGTCCGGGCCGTTCGTTGCGCGACCCGACATCGTAGTTGACGACGACGGAAAACACCGGAACGGTGTGGTCTTCCGAGATGATGACCCGCAACCCGTTCGGGAGGGTTGTGTCGGAATATTTGATTTGTGGCGGGCGGGTCGCCCCGAGTGCCAACAGCGCGGTCGATATCGCGACGGCAACCATTCGGCGTGGAGGACGAAGCATGAGAGTGGTCCCGGTGATCGTCAACGCTCGAGAGCGCGCAACGGCGCGATGATATTCGTCTGACAGTAAAATAGGTTCCTTGTCGTCACCAAGGCAGCGCCGCCATTCCATTTTGTTCGCTGGCGCCAGGCGGCAAGAAGCCGAAATACTTTGTACTAGCCCTGCCATTGCGGTCCTCTGACGGGAAACGTCGATTCCAGCCGCATCGTCCTGCTCCCGAAGGCCCAATGACGCTCGCATGACGCCCCCCGCCGAGATTGGGGCCACCGCTCCGTTCTCCACCGCCACCTGACTCACCACTCCGATGATCTTCGTCCGCACACTCGGATCTGCCGTGATCGAAGCCGGGGGTGCTCGAATCACTCCAGTCTCGGCCCGGAAATTCGCCCTGCTGCTCTACTTGTCCGCGGAGTCCGGCCGGCGTGTGTCACGGATCGTGTTGCGGGAGCTGATCTTTTCGGACCAGACGCCGGAGAACGCGCGACATTCTCTGCGCCAGCTCGTGTACCAACTCCGTAGTCAGGGGATTGAGCTGGATACAGACTCCGTTGGCATCCTCTTACCGACCGCATCAGTACGGTCGGACTACGCCGAGATAGTCAACAACGGGTTGCCCGACGCGCAGCAGCTCAAGGCGATCGAGAGCGGCTTTCTGCCCGGGTACGCGCCGATTCTTTCGGAGGCATACACGGATTGGCTCGCGGAATATCGAGCGCAAGCGGCGTTCAATCTTATCGGGGCGATGTTGATAGAAATCGCACGAGCGAAGAGCGCGAGTGATTGGCAGATGACCGAGCGCGCGGCACGCGCGTGTCTGGCGATCGAGCCACTTCACGAGGAGGCGACGTTCGCGCTCGCAGAGATCCTCGCTGTGCGAGGTGCGAAAGCGCAGGCCCTCGGGCTCCTCGACCGGTATGTGACGGAGGTTGGACCGATCTCGCATGGCGCGGCGCTGCCGGCGGCTGTTCTCCGCCGCCGGATTGGTGAACGCCTTCCGGAGACTAGCACGGCGACCTTGGACTTCCCGCTCGTCGGCCGCCAAAGAGAGATGGTGCTGCTGAACGAGCGTCTCGCGATGGCGAAGACCGGTGAAAGCCAATGCGTTGTGCTTCACGGCGAGCCTGGAATCGGCAAGAGCCGTCTCGCGGCGGAGTTTTGCTCGTGGGCGCTTCTTGGCGGCTGGCGCGTCGAGCGCGTCGCGGCGCAGCCACACGATAAGGAACGACCGATGGGGGCGTTCGTCGAGCTCGTACCGGGTGTGCTCAAACTGCCCGGTGCCATCGGCGCGGCGCCGGAGTCACTCGCTACGTTGACACGGTTGACGAAGCACGAGCTGCGGAATACCGCGATCGACGTGAAATCAAGCGCGTCGAGCGACGCCGTATCGGCGGCCATCGTCCGTGCAATCAGCGACGTCATCGACGCGGTCGCGGGTGAGTCTCCGCTTATTCTTTTGGTCGAAGACGTCCAGTGGCTGGACGCGGAATCGCTTCGCACGCTCGCGGGACTCGTTTCGCCGAGACGCGCGCGCCGGCTGCTCGTGCTCGTCACAAGCCGAGACCGGGATTCGGTCCGGTATTTTGCCCGGCACGCCGAGCGCCTTGCGAGCATCGAAGTCGGGGAGTTGCCAACGGAATTGTGCGACGCGTTGGTGCATCAAACGATCGGTCAGGGCAATTCGAGGACCGATCAGGCATTTCGGGATTGGCTCGTCAGCGCGTCGGGCGGGAATCCGTTCTTTCTTCATTCTCTGGTCCATCACTATCAAACAACCGGACGGGAGTTCTCGGTTTCGCCGACGATCAACGCGCTGCTCGATCAGCGTCTCGCGACGCTATCGGCGGCCGCCATGACTGTCCTATGGACTTCGGTGGCGCTTGGGAACCACTCGACGCTCGATCGTCTGATCGCGGCGTTAGAGATGCCTCATATGGAACTCGTGACGAGTGTACGGGAGCTCGAGGTAGGGCGATTGATCGTGCAGTCTGCGCAGTTGGTTACGCCGGCACACTGGCTGATTTCTGATGCGGTGACGCGAAAAGCGACTGCCATTGCGGACAAGCTTGGCCATCGCAGAATCGCGGCGATTCTCGAGGCTGAGTCGCGCAGCAACAACGACGCGGACAAGTTGTGGGATTGTGCGCAGCATTGGTTGATGGCGGACGATACGCCCCGGGCGATCGAAATGCTGACGCAGTGTGCGCAACACTCGATCGAGATCGGGAGGTTACGTGAGGCGGCGGAGGTCCTGCTTAAGGCGGCTTTCCTAGCGAGCAGTCCCGAGCGTCATGATCTTGCCTGCAAGGCGATCACGATCGCGCACAGCGTAGCTGAGCTCGATGTTGTCGGCCGGGCCGCCAAACTGATTGATCACTCAAATCGAGGCGGGGTTCACGATCACATCGAGTTCGCCGAGTTGTCCGCTCAAGGCGTTCTCTTTGGCGAGAACGAGGAAACTCGGCTGCGGCTTCACGAATGCGCTATGGCGCCGGACGCTGACCGAAGCCATCGGATCGATGCGGCGCGCATGCTCCTTGTAATCGCCGATCTCTGGGGCGGTCCGGGGCTGTCCGACACAGCTTTCGAAGCCTTAAGCGGGCTTGTTGCACTGGGCGACCAGACGAATGATCTCGTCTCGCTGCGATACTTAGTGCTCTATCACGCAACTGTTGGGGATCCCACCGTATGCGGGAAGCTGTCACGTCGACTGATTGAGATCGCTCAGGGGGCGCGACCTGAAATCGCGGGAGACCTGTATCGCTACGCCGCCAACGGATTGTGGCGCTCAGGAGACCTGTGCGAAGCTCTAGCAGGGTTTCGGCGCGCCTTTGAGCTCGCCGAATCAGTTGGCCTCCGCCGGCCACAGTTCCTGGCCGCTGCGGCGCTGGCGGGCTTCAGTCATGACATTGGCAAAAACAAAGAATCGGATTACTGGATGGAGAAGATTGAGCGGATAGCTGACGAACTTCCGAGCCTCAGAGGCGAGGGCGGCTACATCTCGGCATGCTTTGAGCCCGCGCTGACCCGAGGTGATGTTGTTGAGCTAAAGAGGTTGCTCGATGGGGCGACCCAGTTCGCTTCGCGCTCGGGGCGGGCGCTCAGTCGGATGGCACGACTGCTTGAAATAACGATTCAACAACTATCAGGTGAGCTTTCCGATCCAGCCGCTGCGATTGGGGAATTGACGGGACGTCATGTCACAGGGGGTGAAACAGGCAACGTCAGTGATTTAGAAATCGCCGTGGCGGCAAGCCTCTCTGAAAACGCCGGCGATGGGGAAACCGCGCATTGCATCCTATCAAATTATCTGAAGAACTATCGGCGTGGTCCGACTCCAATCGCCGGCATTCTCAGGGACGCGATCGTTCGAATCGGTACCGGCGAATTGCCGCCCTGGTGTCGAATCTACAAAATCGAGGAATGAGAAAGACTCACCTGCTGGTCGCGCGATCGAGTCGCGCTTTGATTGGCCGGTTCTAACAAGCCGTGCGGCGCCGAGGGCGCCATTCGACGCAATGCAGGCTGTAGGCCGGCTCACATACCCGAATGCGACTGGAGCTTTCGACCTGGGCCCCTATGCGCCTTTCACTGCCCTGCTGCCAGCGACAGCGTTCATCGACCGTGGTGTGGAGCTCAACACTGAGAATCTCGTGCGAACCGGCGCCGCCGCGGCAATCTCGGGTGACGAGAAAAGCGACGCCCATAGAGCGCTAGAAAGTAGGCGGTCCGCGATCTGGGGATCGAACTGAGTGCCGCGGCAACGCACGACCTCGGCTCGAACCTGCGCCTCAGTAAGCGGCCGGCGGTAAGGGCGGTCAGTTGTCATGGCGTCGATGGTGTCGGCGAACCGTATGATTCGCGATGCCATTGGAATAAGCTCACCGGCTAGGCCGTCGGGGTACCCTGTTCCATCCCAGTTCTCATGGTGATGGCGAATTGACGGGACAACGTCGCGCAACTTCGACATCGTTGCTACGAGAGTCGCGCCGTCGCCCGGATGCTCCTTCATTAGCGCCCATTCGTCCGGCGAGAGTTTCTCTGCCTTGCTGAGAATGGGCGCGTATTTTTCATGGATTTTTCCAACATCGTGCAGCAAGGCTGCGCGGCTCACATGCTCGATCTCGCGAGGCGACAAGCCGATGGCACGAGCAATGATTCGGGAGAATTCGCGGACCCGCCGCGAGTGGCCGGAAGTGTAAGGGTCGCGGGCTTCGAGAGACTTAACCATTAGCTCTAGAAGCTCTTGGTTAGTCTGCTCAAGCTCGAGGTTTGTCCGATGGCTCTGCCTAATCCCCAGAAAGGGCACCCACAGTGTTGCCGCGGCAATTGGGCCATAAGCCGCGTACACCCACGCGAAAACGAAAATCGGAGGAGAAATCAACAGATCCAGACCAATCGAGGCGCTTTTCATCTCGCGCCAAACCGCCCAAATGGAACCTCTCGCCTCAAGGGCGATGACCCCGAAGACCAGCAGTGAATTGAGGCTGTACGATACGAAGAAAGCGGCGAGCGCTGGCCCGCCGGCGGCGCGAGTAACGTTCAGCAAGGTTGTGGGTCGGATTTCTAATAGACTGATGCCGCCAAGCGCCCTAAACGTGAAAATCGCCGCCGTGAGCGAGACGGCCATCTGCGCAACGTTGAAGAGCGCCTTGTGGGCGACCACTCGGTTCGCCAAACCCATAACCGTCTTTACAGTCACAACAGAAACGACAGCCAACCAGTTCGGAACTAGTACCGCCATCGCGAGGTAGGGGACGATGGCGAGTGAGCCGCGCGCCGCCGCCCTCGGAAGCAGGAAGCTCAATACTTCTGCCAGAATCGCGAGGACCGAGAGCAGAGCGGCGGCGACAATGCTCGTGCTGGACAACGCCGGCGCAAACCGGTAGAGGATGGCGACGGCCAGTCCCGCGGCGGCAAACACCGTGACGATGTAAAAAGCGGTGGCCTTTCGCATAAGAGTTGACCCCCCACCACGCCCTAGTTCCAGTCTACGAATCCACCTAGGCTGCAGATAAAGGCCCAGAGGCTCATAACGCGTCACCCCCTTGGTACTACAGTCACAGGGGATTGCCCTGTGCTCCAAAGTGAGCTCCGCTCAACTACACTGGACGGAATTGTCCTCCGCTCGTCTTCGCTTTAGCGAGGGAGGGGGTCTTTTTTGAGTTGTCTAATTGGGAAATTCGAAGGGTGGGAATGCCTTGCCAAAGTGCTGATCCGTCACCCACCACGGAGACGCGTCGTCGCGCCCGGTGCGGGATACTCCTCGGGCGACTCAGCTGCTCCGTCGCCGCTGTACACGTCTCACCTACTCTATTGTCGGCCGGTGCCTTAAAACAGTGTGCCAGCGCACCGGATCTGTATCACTTTGGACTATCTAACCACCGGTTCGTCGCGTCCAGTATCGCCAACACGCTCGCCGTCTCCGGACTTTCACGCACCTCGGCGCTCCCCGTCATCAACGACGTCTCACGCCCAAACCGCGTCGTAACACCCACGAACACGAACTGCCGGTCGAACGCGTCCAGCATCCGACATCCCTCCAGCGCCAAAATCCGCTCGTCTCCTTCGGCCTGCTTCATCGCCGTCAGAGTCGCGCGGGCCGCTAATTCGATGCGGAGACGCTCATTCTCCAGTCCTTCGCACTCGCCTACATACGACTCGTCGCCTTTGCGCAGCGTAACCCGGCAAGCGATTCCCTTACTCCGCGAGCGACGAACCTCCACGTCCTCGAAATACAGCCGGCGCGAGGCGTGGCGAGCCGTCGACGCCAAGAGCGGCGCCGAGGCTGCCGCCGCCGTCGCTCCGGTCCCGGGAATGCCCGGCATCGAGACTGCCGGAGTGGCGTGGAGCGCCGGGAGTGGATAGCCAGGTGACATCATGCGCTGGGGACGTTGGGCGTCGTCGGAGGTGGCCACCGAGATCTTCTTGTGGCTCACGCGCATTCCAAGATGCGCCATCAATGCACTCTCGACGTTGCGCACCGTCTGCTTGGGCGTGACGTCGAGGGTCGTGAGCAGATGAATCTCGTCCACCGCACCGTTGCTCCCGGCGATGATACGCGCGGAGATGACCCCCGGAAGTGTGGCTAGGAGGTCTTCTGCACGTTGAATCGGCAACACGCTACCGGCGATCAGTGGTGAATCGGCGGGAGTGGTCGAGTTGGGGGCTGGCAACGGCAAGGACGTACTCCAGCGGCGGATTGTCCGGGTGTATGACGACCCCCCTGAAGCGAGGTCACCCGTCGGCGTGGCCGAGGTAGGAAGGCGCGGACAATATGTCCCCTTCCTACCAAGTAATCAAGCTTTATTCGAGCGTAAACACATGCTCCGGCATACGGTACTCCTTGATTTTCCGATATAGCGTACGTTCCCCAATACCAAGCATTTCCGCCGCTCGGCGACGGTTGCCGCGGGTCTCTTTTAGCGCGATTTCGATCGCCGCCCGCTCGATCTCCGCCATCGTCGTCCCCGGGGTGATCGTGAGGACGTTTTGCGGGGGTGCCTGATCCCGTGGCTCGATCGCGGCAACCGCGGCCCCTGCGGGACTCGCCGCCGGCAGCGGAGGCGCGGCCGGATGCACCTCGCCAATCCATCCATCGCGCAGCGACGGACGGTCCTCGTCCATCCGGCGCCGCAATTCCTCCACCTGCAACTTGAGCTCGAGCAGACTGCGGACGATGAACTCGAGCTCGCGCCCCGACGTCCCGTCCTGCCCGCGCAGGATCGGACCAATGTGCACGGGCAGCAATCGTCCGCCGCCGTCGCGGATGTGTCGCGGCAAATCGCCGGGCTGAATCTCGTGATCGGGCGCGAGCACGACCATGCTCTCGATCAGGTTGCGCAGCTCACGCACGTTGCCCGGCCAGGAGAACTGCATCAGCAGCTGCATCGCCTCGGCCGAGATGCCGTGGAACTGCCGGTCGTGCTCCTCGGAATAGTCTTGCACGAACCGGCGCACAAGCAGCGGGACGTCTTCCGGCCGCTCGCGCAGCGGCGGGAGATAAATCCGCAGCACGTTGAGCCGGTAGAACAAGTCCGGCCGGAAATGGCCGGCTTCGACGAGCTCGCGAAGCGGCTGATTGGTCGCGGCGATCACCCGGACGTCGACCTTGATGGGCTGCGCGCCACCCACGCGCATGAACTCGCGCTCCTCGAGCACGCGGAGCAGCTTGACCTGCGTCGGTCTCGGGATCTCGCCAATCTCATCGAGGAACAACGTGCCCGTGTCGGCCAGCTCGAAGCGTCCCAGCCGTCGCTCGGCGGCTCCGGTGAACGCGCCCTTCTCGTGGCCGAATAGTTCGCTCTCGAGCAACGTCTCGGGCAGCGCCCCGACGTTGACGGCAATGAACGGTTTGTTCCGGCGGTTGCTCAGCAAGCGGATGGCTCGAGCGACGAGCTCTTTTCCGGTACCACTCTCGCCTTCGATGAGCACGGTGCTCGACACCGGCGCCATCTGCTCGACCTGCACCATCACCTCGCGCATCCCTTCGCTCTCGCCGATCAAGCCGGTGAGGGTTTGCAAGCGCCGGCGCTCGAGAATGCGACGAACCCCGCCCACGACCTCCTCGACGTCCACCGGTTTGGTGAACACGTCGACGAACCCGGTCGTGCGCAGGCGTTCGATGTGCGCGGGGTCGGTGTTGTCGGTGAGACCGACCGCGGCGGCGCCCTCCCACAATTGCTCCTTCACGATGGCAGTGGTCGACGGATCGGTCAGCTCGCCGCTGAACACGAGAATGTCCGGCTTCTCGCGCTTGAGCGCGGCGCGAATGTCGTCGAGCGGCGACACGAGCGCCGTCTCGACACCGTCGCGCTCGAGCACCGCGTTGATTCGCACCGCCGGCTCGACGTCTTGCAGCGTGAGCAGGACTTTCATCGCTGGAACGGTGGAACGGTGGAACGCTCGGCCGCTTGCTCGTGATCGAGCTTCTCGGCGCGGAGGACCGCTACGGCATGATCGATGATTGGCTCCAACGCCGTCAGCCCATCTTTCACGCCGCCCGGGGAACCTGGGAGATTTATGATGAGAGTTCTCTCACGGGTACCCGCGAGGCCGCGGGAGAGAGCGGCGCGGGGAAAGGTCTCGAGCGACAGCGCGCGAATCCGCTCGGCGATGCCGGGCGCGTCGCGCTCGATCACGGCGCGAGTGGCTTCGGGCGTGACGTCGCGTGGGCTCAGACCGGTGCCACCGGTGGTAATCACGAGGTCCGCGATGTCGCCGTCGCACCACTCACAGAGCGTCGAGACGATCCGGACGGTCTCGTCGGGGACAAGGGTGCGAGCGCTCAACTCGTAGCCGCGATCGCGGGCCCAGCGATCGACGGCGTCGCCCGACGTATCCTGTCGCTCGCCACGTGCGCCGGCATCGGAGATGGTCAAGACTGCGACGCGCATTCGGAGAGGGCCGGAAGGTTGCTACAAGTGCGAGGCATCCTTATAGAATGGCGTCTTGACGACAGTGGCAGGAACGCGCTTGCCGCGGATCTCGATCTCGAATGCCGATCCCTCCTTCGCCGCGTCGGTCGGGAGATAGCATGTGCCGATCGGGATGCCGAGCGTCGGACTCATCGTGCCGCTGCAGACGAGGCCACTCGATTGGTCGCCGCAGAACACCGAATAGCCGTGGCGCGCGATGTTGCGATCGCCCAGCGTAAACCCGACCAGTTTTTTCTTGACGCCGCTGGCCTTCTGCTCGTTCAACGCCGAGCTACCGACGAACTCTCCCTTCTTGAGCTTCACCAGCCAGGCGAGGTTCGCTTCGAGCGGCGTAACGGTGTCATCGATGTCGTTGCCGTAGAGTGCCATGCCCATCTCGAGACGCAGCGTGTCGCGGGCGCCGAGTCCCGCGGGCGTCACGTCGCCGGCGGCCATGAGCGCGTCCCAGAGCCGCGTCGAGTATTTCACGTCGTGATAGAGCTCGAAGCCGTCTTCGCCGGTGTACCCGGTGCGCGAGATGATCATCGGCATGCCGGCCACCTCGCCCTCGGCGAAGTGGTAGTACTTGATCGTCGAGAGATCGGTCTTGGTGAGCGGCTGCAAAATCTTCACGGCCAACGGGCCTTGGAGCGCGAGCAAGCCCATGTCGTCGCTCACATCCTCGATCGTCACGTCGAATGGGGCGGCGTGTTTGGCGACGTGGGCGAAATCTTTGGCGATGTTCGACGCGTTCACGACCATCATCACTCGATCGGGAAAGCGATAGACGAGACAGTCGTCTTCGATGGTGCCGCGGTCGTTGAGGATGGTCGAGTAGTGGACCTGCCCGAGCGCGAGCGCGGCGACGTCATTTGTCGTCACGTAGTTCACGAAGTCGACGGCGCGACTCCCACGGACGATGAACTCGCCCATGTGCGAGACGTCGAACAGACCGCAGCGTTCGCGGACGGCCGTGTGCTCGGCGGTGATGCCTTGGCGGTAGTTGACCGGCATTTCCCAGCCGGCGAAGGGGACGATCTTGGCGCCGAGTGCGACGTGGCGGTCGTAGAACGGGGTACGCTTGAGTGAGGAAGCGGTGGCGGTAGTCATGGGCGGAATATGCCGAGACGGCAGGGGGGCGGGGAGGGGTTGCGTCGGGACTCGTGCGGATCACTGCGGTTCACCGGCATCTCGAGGTTCACGGCGAGCCCCAGCTTTAAGCTTTGAGCCTGAAGCCAAGAGCCTCGAGCTGCTCTCGGTGCAAGCTCAACGCTCCATGCTAATGGCTCACAGGCTTATGGCTGGAGCTCACTCTCCACATCGCGATCCCCACGATCATCCGAAAGTTCAAAAAAATCCGTAACGACTCTGCCGCACGTCCTGCCGGTGTAAACGAGTTGTTCGAAGTTGAGCCAAATCACAACCTTTTCCCTGGTCGGGCCGTCTAACCCGTCGCAACCCACCCGAGAACAATGCGCGCACTGCTGTGTATTTCGCTGGCTCTGCCATTTGCGCTGAGTGCGCAGAAATCCGATGGGTCGACCTCGTCGACCTCGTCCTCGACGAACAACTTCGGCCACAAGGTGGCGGTGCCGAGTGCGATGGCGGCGCGGCGGACGAGTCCGATTGTGCTCGACGCCAAGCTCGACGACGCTGCCTGGCAGGCGGCCAAGCCCATTACTGATTTCCGGCAGATTGACCCGGAGGAAGGAAAGCCTGGGTCGCAGCGAACCGAGTTTCGCTTCCTGTTCGACGACGACGCGCTGTACGTCGGGGCCAAGATGTACGACACGGAGGGCGGCAAGGGCGTCATCACGCGACTCGTGCGTCGCGACGACTCATTCGACTCGGACTTCATCGAGCTCGTGATCGACGGCTACCACGACCATTTGAGTCGCGCGTTCTTCGATCTGAATCCATCGGGATCGAAGAACGACTACATCGGCATCGGCACATCGTGCTGCGACGCCTCGTGGGATCCGGTCTGGGAAGCGGCGACACACATCGATGCCGACGGGTGGACCGCCGAGATTCGTATTCCGTTCAGCCAACTCCGGTTCTCCCGGGACTCCGTGCAGACGTGGGGCTTGCAAGTCCGGCGCTTCATCAAGCGACGCGAAGAACAGGACCAGTGGTCGTGGTGGGGAAAGACCGAGGCGGGCGGGCCGTCGCGCTTTGGACACCTCGAGGGCCTAAGAATTCCGAGTGCCTCATCGCACCTCGAGGTGTTGCCGTACGTGGTGAGCAAGGCGTCGTCGGTCGGCTCGACGCCGGGCGATCCGTTCGACAACCACGGCCGTCCGACGATGCGAGCGGGACTCGACCTCAAGGATCGGCTGACGTCGAACTTGACGCTCGATGCGACGGTCAATCCCGATTTCGGCCAGGTCGAGGTTGATCCCGCCGTGCTCAACCTCTCGGCGTTCGAGACGTTCTTTCCCGAGAAGCGGCCGTTCTTCGTCGAAGGGGCGCAGATTTTCAGCTTCGGCGGAGTGAGTTGCAACTTCTGCAGCAACGTCGAGGGCATGAGCAGCTTCTATTCGCGGCGCATTGGCCGCGCGCCCACGGGCGCGTCGCTGGCCACGGACCCGAATGCATTCGCCGACGTGCCCGACGCGACGACGATTCTCGCGGCGGGCAAGATCACCGGGCGAACGGCGAGTGGGTTCACCGTGGGTCTCTTGAACGCGGTGACGGGCCAGGCGAACGCTCGAGTGCAAACGCCGACGGGAGATCGCGGCAAACAAGAGGTCGAGCCGCTGGCGAACTATTTCATCGGTCGTCTCAAGCGCGATTTCATGAACGGCAACTTGGTCGTTGGCGGAGTCGTGAGTGGCGTCGCGCGAAAGGTCGACAACGACTTCGCGCCGCGGTTGGCGAAGCACGCCGAGATGTACGGCAACGACGTGTACTACACGTGGAATGACCGCATGTTCTCGTTCCGCGCGCAGGGTGCGTTGACCAATGTGAGCGGAGATCCGCGCGAGATCCTTCTGCGCGAGCAGTCGAGCGCGCGCTATTTCCAACGTCCCGACCGCGGCTCGGGGTCGGGCGGATTTCTGTCGAATCGATTCGATTCGTCGGCCACGGAGCTGCGAGGCGCGGGCGGATATGCACGCGTGGC
>Ga0070708_100003259_pt1 | contig 12665 bp, 13 predicted proteins | sample KBSK5503metaG_FD_65469 | JGI IMG/M metagenome (GOLD analysis project Ga0070708, IMG submission 65469) | Corn, switchgrass and miscanthus rhizosphere microbial communities from Kellogg Biological Station, Michigan, USA - KBS K5-50-3 metaG | ecosystem: Host-associated > Plants > Roots >...
GATGCGGGGCAGTGATTGCGCCGGTCGGACAAGCTTCAATACAACGTTCGCATGTTCCGCATCGATCCCGCTGCGGAGTATCCAGCGGCAACTCTAGCGTAGTCAGAATTTCACCCAGAAAAAACCAGGTTCCCAATCGCGTATCGATCAGCATCGTGCTCTTCCCGTGCCACCCGATTCCGGCTTGAGCGGCGTGATCGCGTTCCAAAATCGGACCGGTGTCGACGTAAGACTTCTGCCTGCCCCCAAATCGGCGAAGAAAATTGTCGATCTTATCGAGCTTCTGCGAGATGACCTCGTGATAGTCCTCACCCCATGCATACCGCGCGATCCTGCCTTCAGCGGCCCCGAAGGCTTTCGGGGTCGCCGATTCGCCCTGCCAATAATTCAGTGCCACCACAAGAATCGACCGCGCGCCCGGCAAAACTTTCTGCGGATCACAACGTTTTTCTTCCCCGCGCTCCATGTAGCTCATCTCACCGGCCGCGCCTTCTCCCAGCCAGGTCCGGAATTCAGACGCGTGCCCGGGCGCAGCACATGCGGCAATGCGACACGAATCGAATTCCAGCTCGCGCGCATACGCGATAAGGTCCTTTTTCAACTCCTCGTTCTTCATTCTCCGACTGGAAAATCCCTGACGTTTTTCAAAATTAATTCAGCGATCTGTTCGGGATTCTTTTGCGAAATGTCCACTCGTAGATCGGCTGCGTTCCTGTAAAGCGGCTCACGGGCCTCCAGTAATTCCGATAGCGTCGCTTCGGGATTCGCTGTCTGCAATAGTGGACGATCACTCAGGCGGTGGATGCGCGTGCGGAGCGTCGCCTCGTCCGCATCGAGCCAGACGACGGCTCCTAATCGCTTCAAAAGATCGACGTTCTCTGAACGCAGTACGATGCCGCCACCTGTTACAATAATCGCCGGTTCTTCTGCCGATAAGGAACGCAATGTTTCTGTCTCCAAGTCGCGGAAATGTTCCTCGCCGTGGGTCAAGAAAATCTTTTCGATCGGCATCTTCACTCTCGATGAAATGATTTCGTCCGTATCGAACCGAACAAATCTCGTGTGCTGTTCCAAAACTTTTCCAACGAAAGATTTCCCGGTTCCCATAAACCCGATAAGCACAATCGATCTTGCCGAGCTCACGTAGCAATATGCGATTGAAGATCGACAATGAAAAGATCGACATCCACATCTTTTGTAGGGCGTCTGTGCCAGACGGCGTGTTTGGCGTTTCGCAGAAACGCCCTACAATGTGCTCATGCCGCACCCGAAAGCCCTAGTTGCCATCATAATGGGGAGCAAATCGGATTGGGAAACGATGCGTCACGCAGTCGAAGCACTCGGCGAACTCGGCATTCCTAACGAGTCGCACGTGCTCTCCGCACATCGCACGCCGGATGCGACGGCCGAATTCGCGCGCAAAGCCGCAGCTCGCGGGTTGCGCGTAATTATCGCCGGCGCAGGTGGCGCGGCGCATCTGGCAGGAGTCATCGCCGCGCATACATGGCTGCCCGTGCTCGGCGTGCCGATTCAATCTAAGGCGCTGCAAGGACTCGATTCGCTTCTTTCCATCGCACAAATGCCGGGAGGCGTTCCCGTTGGCGCGCTGGCAATCGGATCTTCCGGCGCCAAAAACGCAGCGCTGCTTGCGGCAAGCATTCTTGCCCTTTCCGATAACAAGACCCAAAAAAAACTCGAAGCGTTCCGAAAAAAGCAGACCGATGCGGTGCTCGCGCAGCGAGTGCCGAAGTGAAAACCGAAACCATTTCTGCAAACGAGTCCCGTGGCATGGCGGTTGAGAAAGCCGCGATGCTTCTTCGCGAAGGCGAAATCGTCGCGCTGCCAACGGAAACCGTTTATGGATTGGCGGCCGACGCACTCAATCCGATTGCCGTCGCAAAAATCTTCGAAGCGAAAGAACGCCCCCGTTTCGATCCGTTAATCGTTCATTTGCCCGATCGCGATTGGTTGGAGAAAGTTGCCGATCTTCCCGCGCAAGATCGACAATTGATCTTGAAACTAGCCGATACGCTTTGGGCCGGTCCGTTTACGATGGTTTTGCCGAAACGGGGAATCGTTCCCGAAATTGTAACCGCGGGCCTCGACACCATCGCCGTTCGCGTCAGCGTGCATCCGGTTTTCTCCGAAATTATTCGAGCACTTGGAAAACCGCTCGCAGCGCCAAGTGCAAACTACTTTGGCCGGATTAGCCCAACAAACGCCCAGCACGTTCTTGATGATCTGAAGGATCAAATCCCGCTGATTATCGACGGTGGTCCGACCGCTCATGGAATCGAATCGACCATCGTCGCGATTCGCGCCGGCGGGATCCACATCCTCCGCCGCGGCCCGATTACGGAGGATCAATTATCTGAATTTGGCAAGATCGATAACGTCGCTTCCGCGGAAAAGGTTTCCGCGCCCGGACAACTACCTAGGCATTATGCTCCGAAAACACAGCTGCGATTGATGGAAGATGTGAATTCTTTTTCGCCGGACAAAAATCAGCGCGTCGGATTGCTCGCATGGAATTCGATCGAACCAGAGAAAAATTTCGCGGCAGTTCGCTACTTAAGCGAACGCCAAGACTTGCGCGAAGCTGCGGCAAATCTCTTTCGCTATTTGCGCGAGCTGGACGTGCCCAATATCGATCTTATCGTTGCGGAACAAGTTCCCGATCGGGGACTCGGGGCGGCAATAATGGATCGGTTGCGCCGCGCGGCGCACCCCCCGGTTGATGCGCAAGACAGGCCTGAATAAATCCCTTGAACAGCGGATGTGGTTTATTCGGTTTGCTTTGAAACTCGGGATGATACTGGCAGGCGAGGAAGTAAGGGTGACCGCGCAATTCGATCAGCTCGGCAAGTGTACCATCAGGTGAAGTTCCCGAGATCCTAAAGCCTTTCTCGGTCATGCGGTCGCGGTATTTCATATTGAATTCGTAACGATGGCGGTGTCGCTCGAGCACGTCGGCCTGACCGTAGATGTTCCCGGCAAGCGTGCCGGGTGCGATTTTCGTCGGCCATGTACCCAGTCGCATGCTCGCGCCTTTGGTGCGCACACCACGTTGTTCCTCCAGAAGGGAGATCACTGGCTCCGCAGCGTCTTTGTTGAACTCGGTGCTGTTTGCATTTTTGATTCCACAAACATTTCTCGCGAATTCAATCGTGGCCACTTGCATGCCGAGACAGAGACCGAGATACGGCACCTTGTGTTCACGAGCGAACTGCGCCGCCCTGATTTTTCCTTCGACGCCGCGCTCGCCAAAACCGCCGGGAATTAGGACGCCCGCGACATCTTTGAGCTGGCTGTCAACATCGTCCTGGAGCGATTCGGCATCGATTAGTTTAAGATCGATCCCGCAATCCTGGCTCGCAGCCGCGTGGGTAAGCGATTCATAAATGCTTTTGTAGGCGTCTTGCAGGTGAATGTATTTGCCGACTACTGCAATTTTGACGCGTTTCTTCGGGCTGATGACGCGCTCGACAAATTGTCGCCAGTTTGTCAGGTCGGGTTCGGGAGTTTCGAGATGGAGAAGATCACACACGAGTTTGTCGAGCTCCTCGGCGTGCAGCATCAAGGGATATTCGTAAACCGTATGCTCGACATCTAGCGCTTCGATGACTGCTTTTGGCGAAACGCTGCAGAACATCGATAATTTCTGCCGAACATCGCGATCGAGCGGATTTTCCGTGCGGCAAATCAATACCTGCGGCTGCAGACCAATCTCGCGTAACTTGGCGACGCTTTGCTGGGTAGGCTTCGTTTTCAATTCGTGGGCGGCCTTGATGTAAGGCACCAGTGTGACATGCATGTTCACGACGTTCTGCGCGCCCACTTCGAGAATGAATTGCCGGATTGCTTCCAGAAATGGCAACCCTTCGATGTCACCAGTGGTTCCACCGATTTCGGTGATGACAACGTCGTATTTGCTCTCGTCAGAGAGTTCGCGAATGCGGTCCTTGATCACATCTGTGACGTGCGGAATTACCTGTACGGTTTTGCCGAGATAATCGCCTCGCCGCTCCTTTAAAATTACGCTCTCGTAAACCTGGCCGCTGGTAAGATTATTGTGTCGTGAGAGAACGCAGTTGGTGAAACGTTCGTAGTGACCGAGATCCAGATCGGTCTCTGCGCCGTCGTTGAGCACATAGACTTCGCCGTGCTGGAACGGATTCATCGTTCCGGGATCGACATTGAGATACGGATCGAATTTTTGGAAGACAACGCGCAAACCGCGCAACTCAAGCAGTGTGCCGAGCGAAGCTGCGGCCAGGCCTTTCCCCAAGGAACTGACAACGCCGCCGGTGATGAAAATGTATTTCACGAGAGAGCGCTCCTTCTTGCGCGAGCAAGTTTTTGCTCCAGCGCTACCGCATCCTCGGGCGTGTCAACGCCGGGCGATCCATGTTTCGTGACGAGCACATGAACACTTACACCATTTTCAAGAGCGCGCAATTGTTCGAGTGATTCGGCGCGCTCCAGCGGAGTTGGTTTCCATTTCACGAACTGGAGCAGCATCTCGCGGCGGAATCCGTAGATACCCTGATGGCGCAAATATTTTATTCGTGAAAGATCGCGCGGGAAGGGGATGGCTGCGCGAGAGAAATAGCGCGCGCGCCCCGCGAGATCGACAACAACTTTCACCTGATGCGGCGAGGACGCGTCCGCCGGATCCTCGAACGGATGCGCCGCAGTGACGATGTCGATCTTGGGACTGCGTTCCAGTTTTTCGACGAGTTTGTCGATCAACCGAGGATCGACTAACGGCTCGTCGCCTTGAATATCAACGATGAAGGTGAACTGTTTCGCTTTGCGGGCGACTTCCGCGATTCGATCCGTCCCGCTTTGGTGGTGCGGTGATGTAAGCGCTACCTCCGCGCCCCAGTGAAAAGCGGCATTTGCAATTCGCATATCATCGGTGGCGATGATAACGGAATCCAATTTTTTGGCGCGTTGGCACCGTTCCCAAACATGGCGAAGAAGTGGCTTGCCAGCAATAAGATACAATGGTTTTCCCTGAAAACGCGTGGACCCCCAGCGCGCCGGGATTATTCCGGCCGCCTTATTCATTTGCAAGATCGACAATTATCTTCGCGGCTGCGACGAGATCCGGGGCAACCCACTCCGCGACCGTGTCAGTCGTGTCGGGTTGAAATCCGGTTTGAACACGAATTGTCCGCACGCCAGCGTTGCGGCCGCACTCGGCGTCGATCTCTTTATCGCCGACAAAAAACGAACTGGAGAGATCGATCTGGTGCTCTCGGCTGGCTTGCAAGATCATTCCCGGTGCCGGCTTGCGGCAGTTGGAGTGCCGACCGGGAACGTCGGGACAGAAATAAGTCGCATCGATTAAATCTGGCCCGAGCTCATGCAGAACTTTCGCTTCGATAGCGCGATATTGCTCCATAGTAATGAGTCCGCGTCCGATGCCGCTCTGGTTCGTAATGATGATGAGTTTGTAGCCTTTGGATTTTAAACGCCGCAATGCCTCTGGCACGCCGGCGAAAATCTGCACCTGGTTCGGATCGGAACAGTAATCCGCGTCGTGCATGATCGTCCCGTCGCGATCGACAAAAATAGCGGGCAACAATTTGTCACCCATTCGCAGAGTCCCCCCGAAAATTGGTCAGAAGTTCCTCTTTCGTGACGGTTGCGGTCCCAAGCTTGCTGACAACGACGGCACTTCCGTGATTGGCGATTTCGGCCGCTTCCACGGGTGTTGCCTCGCAAACGAGCCCAAGGGTAAAGAGCGCAATGGCGGTATCGCCCGCGCCAGAAACATCGAAGATCTGACGCGCTTTAGTCGGAATATAGTGGGGCGCTTCGTTCTCTTGAAAAAGCATCATGCCATGTTCACCGAGCGTGACGAGGAGATACTTGGTCTCCCATTTTTCGAGTAGCGCTTCACCTGCGCGCTTAAGATCGACATCGTTTGCCGACGATTCATCTGCATCGCGGCAGCGAATCCCAGCCGCCAGAAAAGCTTCGGTGCGGTTGGGTTTCACCACCGTCATCCCACGCCAATCGACGGAATGCTGAGGATTCGGATCGGCCGCTACGATTTTACCGGCCGCACGCGCGTCACGTGCAATTTGCGAAACTAACTCGGTTGTCAAAAAGCCTTTGCCGTAATCTTCAAAGATGATGGCATCCGTTTCCGGCAGATTTTTTCGAACGGCTGCAACTACTTTCCCGATTTGTTGCGGCGAGGGACCGACGAATTGTTCGCGATCGACCCGAACAACTTGTTGATGGCGCGCGATGATGCGGGTTTTGACGATCGTCCGGAATGTCTCATCCTCGACCGTATTTGAGATGTCGATCTTTTGCTCGGTCAACAATTCGCACAACTGCTGTCCGCTCCGATCTTTTCCAAACAAGCCGATCACCGCAACGCGATCGACGAACTCGCGGAGATTGCGAGCAACGTTAGCGGCGCCGCCGGGATAAAAGGATTCGCCGGTCACCTCGACGACTGGCACAGGCGCCTCCGGCGAGATGCGGCCAACTTTCCCCCAAACAAATTCGTCCAGCATCAAATCGCCGATCACGAGTATTCGTTTGGCTGGTGCGCGTCCGAGGATTTCCTGAAGCCGGGTCAAGTTCATAAAAAATGTGAGAGGCGATGCCGCCGAGGCGGAGAATTCATTCGATTCAGAGGAGTCAAAAATGTTGTAGCCGGCGATTTGTGTGCAGCCTGGGTTCTGTTTAAGGTTGCTCCATTAATCCTGAATACGAACACGAAATCAACAGTCGAAGGTTCCAATGACTCCGTTCACTAAATATCTGAAGCTAAGTACAATCGCGGCCGGCGGCCTAACGCTGTGCGTGCATGGCGCCCAGATTCCACAGCGTATCGATATTAAACAATTGTCGAAAACGGTGGAAGACGTGGTCGTCCCGTTGCCGAATGAAATATTCGGCGCTCTGAACAAGTTGGGCACGGTAAACTGGAAGGAACACGTGCGTAGCGACAAAGGAACGAATTTTACAGAAAGGCCGCGCATCGCGCTCTTGCTTGGGACAGTCATTGCTGATGGTTTCATCGCCGTGCAAGCGGAAGATGCACCGACAGTAAAGGAAATCGGGCAACGGGTTCTGGCGTTGGCCAAGGGAATTGGCGTGGGTAATTCGATCACGCCACATGCCAAAGCCATCATCGAAGCGGCGGACAAGCGAAATTGGGATAGCGTGCGACAGGAGCTTGATCGCACGCAGAACAGCGTGCAGCAGGCGATGAACGAAGTCCATGACGAGAAACTGTCGCAGCTCGTGAGTCTAGGCGGCTGGCTGCGCGGCACCGAGGTGCTCACATCCGTTGTGAGCAAGCATTTTTCGGCCGATGGCGCCGAGCTGCTGCATCAGCCAGACCTACTTTCCTATTTTCAGGCGCGCCTGCAAGCGATGCCAGAGTTTAATCTGCCGATCCTTCGTGAAATCGGGGACGCTCTTCTCCAGGTCAAACCGCTAATCGATGTGGGCAATGCGCGAATCCCTCGAGAATCGGTGAAGAAAATCAATGATATCACAACCCGTCTTGGGTCCGGCATCGTCACCAGAGATTAACCAATCGTCGATGAATGCCTCGGCAAAAGTCCTCTTGCGCGGAAGTTCTCTGCTGGCTCTGATTGTCGCACTGCAATCGACGGTTGTCGCCTCGGTCGATGACGCCCAATCGTTTGCTCTGCAGGCCGCGGAGCCTTACGTGAAAGAGGGTTTTCAGGTGCGCGAGGATTACTGGGGGGGCGACCTCGGTTCGGGAGAGAAAAAAGCGGTGCGTCAGCAATTATTCAAAGGCAACGAGTACTGGTTCTGGTTGGGCACAGAGGTCGAGCGGGCGAAGATTTCCGTGCACATTTATGACTCAGATGGAAAGCTCGCGGAAGAGCCGGATGGATGGGAGAAAGGTCACTTCGCGGCCGCGCACGTCATTCCAAAGACAACTGGCAGTTACTTTGTAATCGTCAACGTCGAAGAATCGCCAGAGGAGCGTACGCACTGGGCGCTGGTGTATGGTTTCCGATAGGCCAGTTTTTCTCGATTGGCTGGGAGATGATTGAGACACGCACTTTGCAGTTTGAGAGTCCGCGCGCTTTGCAATCTCTCTACGCCAACGATCTTAAACTATTGAAAAGTCTTGAAGATTCTCTCGGTGTGCGGGTGACCACACGGGAGGGCTGGGTGAAATTAGAGGGAGAACCGAGCCGGATCGATAAGGCGCAGCATGTTTTCGATCAACTTGAAAAGGCGCGTCAGAAAGGTGTGGACATTCAAAAATACGAATTTAATTACGCCCTGAGTTCCGTGGCCGAAGCACGTGAAGAAAATCTCGATGATCTTGCAGCGACGAAGATTGTGACTTCGCCGCGCAAATCGCCGATCATGGCCCGCTCATCTGGGCAACGCAATTATGTCGAGGCCATCCAGAAGCACGATATCGTTTTTGGAATCGGACCGGCTGGGACTGGAAAAACATATCTCGCGGTGGCAATGGCCGTGGCGGCTCTTAAAAAGGAACAGGTCACGCGTATCATTTTGACGAGACCAGCCGTGGAAGCCGGTGAAGCGCTCGGATTTTTGCCGGGAGAGCTTGAACAAAAGATCATGCCGTATTTGCGACCGCTTTATGACGCGTTACGCGATATGCTCGAACCGGAAGAGATTGAGCGTTTGTTGACTCGGCAAATTATCGAAATCGCGCCACTAGCTTACATGCGTGGCCGCACGCTAAATCATGCTTTTGTCATTCTCGACGAGGCGCAGAACACGACGACTGAGCAAATGTTCATGTTGCTGACTCGCATCGGTCCGAATTCCAAATGCGTGATCACAGGAGACGTGACGCAAATCGATCTTCCTGCGAACAAACGCTCCGGTGTGGTGGAGGCATTGCAGGCGTTGAAAACTATTCCCGGGATTGCGACTGTATATTTTACGGAACGCGACGTGGTGCGACACGAATTGGTGCGCGCCATTATCAGCGCCTATCAGCAGCACCGTTCACCCGCGCCAACCGCACGCAAGTAAAGATCGACATGTTCGATTCTCTCAAACGCGGACGACTCATCAGGCGCGGCTTGGCCTCCAGAAAAACTCGTCGCCGCCGACCGCGAAGCGAGCTAAGACGCAGTCTGGAATACGCACCGTACAGCAAGTTGCTGATTTTCGCGGTGTTTGTTTGTGGTCTGGCCCTTCTCGTTTTCAGCGGTCAACAGCCGGAACCGACAAAGAATTTTGTGATTGCATTGCTCGTTTTGGCGACCGCGATTACTCAGCTCTGGATCAACCAACCGAAAAGCTTTTCGCGAAGCTCGCGGATTCTGCTGATTTTCGGCGTAATCCTGGTGCAACTCGCGGTCACGAAACTTTTGTTGGTAATCTGTAACAGCGGGAACTACCGGCTCCTCAAGCCAGAGATGGGTGGCTTGATTACGCCCTATGCCTTCGCGCCGCTTGTGCTGAGCGTGTTGCTCGGGCGTCAGCATGGACTTTACGCCGCATTTTTTGTGAGTCTCTGGAGCAGCGTCCTCTTTGGTCCGATCGACGCGCCGCTCCTTGTGACCAGCTTGATTAGCGGATTCACTGCGGTCTCTCTCACGCTACAGGTGCGGCGACGCAGCAAATTGCTCCGCGCAGGCGTGGGGGTCGGGCTCGCCATTTGGTTGCTATCGCTAACGTTTGGTCTGATCGGCCCGATTGATTTGTTTTCCCCAGTTGCAAATGACTGGGGGATGATCGGTTTCCAAAGCGCGCTGGCTATCGGGAATGGAATCCTGACCGCTACGCTGGTTGGCGGCGCGCTACCGATGCTCGAACATCTGTTTGGAATCACGACGGATATTTCCTGGCTGGAAGCTTCCGATCTTAATCATCCGTTGCTGCGGCGAATGACGATCGAAGCACCGGGCACCTATCATCACAGTTTGGTCGTCGCCAATCTCGCTGAGGCAGCCGCCGAAGCCATCGGCGCGAACGCGACGCTTTGCCGCGTCTGCTCGTATTTTCACGATGTCGGCAAATTGATTAAGCCGGAATACTTCACCGAAAACATGAGCTTCGAGCGCAATCCACACGATGATCTCGCTCCGACCATGAGCGCGTTGATCATCATCGCGCATGTTAAAGAAGGCGTCGATCTCGCGCTCAAGCACAAGCTCAATCAACGCATTATTGATATTATTCAGGAGCATCACGGCACATCACTCGTCCGTTACTTCTATCAACGCGCTCTTCAACAGCATGAAGACGCGCGCGCCGGCGGCAAGATTATGAAATTGCGTGAGGACGACATTCCTCAGGTGCGCGAGGAAAGTTTCCGCTATAGCGGGCCCAAACCACAGACGAAAGAAAGCGCCATCGTCAGCTTGGCCGACATGGTTGAAAGCGCCTCCCGCAGTCTGGAGAAACCGACACCGCAGAAAATCGAATCGCTGGTGAATGAGCTCATCGAAGAGCGCATCACGGATCGACAATTGAACGAGTGCGATCTGACGCTTGCCGAGCTCAAAGTTATTGCCGAGCGTTTTCGCTTCACCCTTATGATGATGCTGCATAGCCGGATAGCCTATCCAAAGCACGGGCCAAAGACGGCCGTGCCGCGAGAGGAACCTTTGCGTCCGGATGTGATGGCAGCAACCAGAAAGCCCGAAACTGCTCCACCGGTCTCAGCCGCCTAAAAACGGGGAAGCCTCGTAATTAAGGCGAACATTTTTCGGCTAATTCGGAATGGCAGCGAAAATTCGGGATTTATAATTCCGGCGGGTGCGCGCGGGGTTCTCGATCTTTTGCGTTGGCGGTGCTCGGTCTGGTGACGAATGGGCCGCCTTCCATCGGTGTGACCTTCGTGAAGGCGACATCAGGCATTTCGCTCGGCAACCCTTCAAGCGGAAACTCTTTTCGAAGCGGAAAGAACGGATAACCATCCCACATCAGAATGCGACGCAGATCGGGATGACCGTTAAACTTGATTCCCATCATGTCGTAAATCTCGCGCTCGTGCCAATTCGCGGTCAGCCAAATGTCGGAAACCGTGTCAACGACGGCTACATCTTCAGACAATCTGAGCTTCAATCGCACATGGACGCCGAGCGGCATCGAATAGAGGTCGTAAACGATCTCGAAACGCGGTTCCTCGCCGAAATTGTCGATGCTGGTGATGTCGATCAAATAATCGAAAGAAAGTTCGTCACGGCAGAATTTTGCGATTTCACGCAAATCAGTAGGCGCGATTGTATAGGTGGTTTCACCGCGAAACTCTGTTTTGTTCTGAAGCTTTGCACCAAATGATTTGTTCAGCGAAGCGAGCGCTTCCTGGCTGGTCATGGTAACGCATCCTCAAATTTTTGTATCAGGCCCGGCTTCTGTTTCCTGAATGAGCGCTCGCCCGAAATTTTCTCCTGCAATTTCATCAGACCAGCGAGCAGCGCTTCCGGGCGCGGTGGGCAACCCGATATGTAAACATCGACGGGCAAGAGCTGATCAATCCCTTGGAGAACGGCGTAAGAGCGATACATCCCGCCGGTGGATGCACACGCCCCCATGGCGATCACCCATTTCGGTTCGGGCATTTGTTCGTAAATTCGTTTCACTGCCAATGCCATTTTGTAAGTGACCGTGCCGGCGACAATCATTACGTCGCATTGTCGTGGCGAAAAGCGCATGACTTCGGCGCCGAATCGCGCGATGTCGAACCGCGAAGCGGCCGTCGCCATCAACTCAATTGCGCAACAGGCAAGGCCCATCGGCATCGGCCAAAGCGAATTTTTGCGCACCCAATTAAGTGCAGCATCAAAGCGCGTAAAAATCACGTTGCCCTCGATTTTCGAATCGTAGGCCGTTGCGCGAGATTCCGGCATAATAAAAGATTAAGGAGAAGCCGATTGCGCGCAAGATCGGCAAGGTGGATCGAGCAGTCCCGTACTCGACGCTAATGTGGCGGCGCAGCTGCCGATCCACCTATCCACTGATTGCAGCATTAACCTCTCGATTGTATAGAACGACTCTTATTGCAGTCATGATTTCAACCACGCGCACTCATCTCGACCAACTCGAGAACCAGAGCATTTTTATTTTTCGGGAGGCGTATCACGCCTTCAAGAACATCGCCATGCCGTGGTCGATGGGGAAGGATTCGAATGTTCTCATCTGGCTCGCGCGTAAATCCTTTTTCGGAAAAATTCCGTTTCCGGTCTTGCACATTGACACAACTTACGAGTTCCCCGAGATGCTGGAGTTTCGTGAATGGGCTGCGAAGCACTACAACCTCAATCTTATTGTCAAAATTAATACCGAAGCCCGCGCACGCGGGGTTGGATACGAAACGCATGATCCAGTGACGGTGACGCACGAATTAAAGACCGTGGCGCTGCAACAAGCGCTGGCAGAGCACAAGTGGAACGCGCTGATTACAGGAATTCGACGCGATGAAGATCCAACTCGCGCGAAAGAGAGATATTTCTCGCCGCGGAATGCCCAGTTCGAATGGGACTATAAAGATCAGCCACCGGAATTTTGGGGACAGTTTGCGACTACTGCGGCAAAAGGCGAGCACGTTCGTGTGCAACCGCTGCTCGATTGGACCGAGGTTGATGTCTGGCGTTACATCCAGCGCGAAAATATCCCGATTCCGACAATGTATTTTGCGCGAAACGGAAAACGATTCC
>Ga0070708_100003260_pt1 | contig 12665 bp, 10 predicted proteins | sample KBSK5503metaG_FD_65469 | JGI IMG/M metagenome (GOLD analysis project Ga0070708, IMG submission 65469) | Corn, switchgrass and miscanthus rhizosphere microbial communities from Kellogg Biological Station, Michigan, USA - KBS K5-50-3 metaG | ecosystem: Host-associated > Plants > Roots >...
CCCGACAGGCAAGGACACAGCAGACAACGACGGCGATGCGAAGGCGCATGGTTCGGCCCCCCTTTCGGATCGGCCAATCTTGCAGATCAGACCGCGTCGCGGCAGCGACGCGCGGGGATGCTCCCGCCACTTTGACTGAATTGGCCCTCGTTGACCGGCATGCGGGCTGCATTGGCGGGGGCCACCGATCGGCGCGGGTGCCGATCTCGAATGGCTCAACCCTGTCGTGTGGAGGAAGTGAAATGTACCTCATGACCACTCGGCGCACCCTCGATCCGCTGCCAAACCTGCGGCGGCTCAACAGCCTATTGGACGAGGCGTTCGCCAGCTGGCCCAACCAGCGGAAAGAGAACGGCACGCTGACCCCCTTGTGGACCCCCACCTGCGACGTCTTCGAAGACAAGGAGAGCGTCAAGATCGTGGCGGAGATCCCCGGCGTGAAGCCCGAGGACGTCCGGATCTCGGTCGAGGACCACGTGCTCACGATTCGCGGAGAGAAGAAGCAGGTCGCGGAGGAAACCGCCGAGCGAGTGCACCGGTACGAGCGAAGCTACGGGGCGTTCGAGCGCAGCTTCGCGCTCCCCAGCTTGGTAGACACCGACCGGACCGAGGCGAAGTACGACGCCGGCATCTTGACGATCACCCTGCCGAAGACCGAGCGCGCCCGGCCCCGGGAGATTCCGGTGAGCGTGAAGTAACGGCGGATGAGAGGTGAGAAGGGACGCCCACGCCTGAGGGCCGGCCCTTCTCACTTCGTACTGCTCACTTCCCGCCCTCCATCGCCCTCCGTATTCCTACGGACCCCCTCCGGGCCGGCGCGGATTGCCTCCCCGGCGCCCCTTGCCGTAGCATACACGCGTGTCCACCTCACTGCCCCTTCACGTCGCCGGCATCAGTCATCACACAGCGGACGTCGGCGTCCGGGAGCAGTTCATGCTCCCGCCGGAGGCGATCGCCGCCTGGCTGGATCGCGAACGGGACAGCGGGCGCTCTCTCGTGGTCGTCGCCACCTGCAATCGGCTCGAGCTGTATTGGTGGGGCGACCACGACCAGGAGGGCGGACTCAGCGCCATCGCGCGGGAGCGCGCCGTGCCGCTTGACCCGCGGGCGGTATACCGGCGAGACGGACTGCCGGCTCTGAGCCACCTGTTTTTCGTGGCCGCGGGGCTCGACTCGCAAGTGCTGGGCGAGCATGAAATCCTGGGTCAGTTGCGCCGGGCCCACGAGGAGGCGCGCGCGCGCGGCACGACAACGTGGGAGCTGGAGGCTGCCTTCACAGCGGCGCTGTCCGCGGGGCGCCGCGCTCGCCGCGAAACGGGCCTGGGCCGCCATCCCGCCTCGGTCGCATCGGCCGGGGTGGCCCACGCGAAACGCTGCTCGGGGGGGTCGCTCGCCGATCGGAACATACTGGTCCTCGGCGCCGGCGAGACCGCCGAGGGAGTACTGCGGGGCCTCGAGGCCGAGGCATGCGGCGCCGTGGTGGTCCTCGGCCGCACCGCAGAGCGCGCCGAGGCGTTGGTCCGCAGCACCGTGGCGTCCTCAGCCGGGTGGGAGACCCTTCCCGAGGCGCTTGCCGAGGCCGACGTGCTCTTCGCCGCTACGGCCGCCCCGCGGCCCGTCGTCTCCGGCTCGGCCCTGGCCGAAGCGCTGAGCGCCCGGTCCGGCCGCCCGATCGTGGTGCTCGACCTGGCCGTGCCGCGCAACGTGGCGCCTGCCGCCCGCGACGTCCCCGGCGTTCGCCTGTTCGACCTCGACGACCTTCGGCTCCAACATTGCCCTGTCGCGGCTGGCTCGTCGGCCGCGCTCGAACAGGCGGAGGCCCTGGTGCGCGAGGAGCTGGCCCAGTTCCGGAAGACGCTCCGGAGCCGCGCCGTTGCTCCCTACCTGGCGGAGCTGCACCGCCTGGGTGACAGGCTCGCTGGCGAGGAAGCGGATCGCGCCTTGGCCGAGCTCGGGCCGCTGTCGGAGGAGCAGCAGGATCTGGTGCGGCAGATGGCCGAGCGACTCGTGCGGAGACTTCTGTACCCGGCCAGCCGGAAGATCCGCGAGAGTCTCTGAGGGCGGGGTGAGCCATGATTCGGGGCCCGGGCGATGCCCGGGCCCGTTTTGCGTTCACCCCGGGGCGGCAACCGGGTTCGCGATCCCTCGACATGCGGGATTGGCGCATCCCGGACACCGGAGAGAGTACTGCGGCCCGAACGGGCGGCCGGCGGCCAGGTGGCGGTGGGCGATGTCCGCGAGGGCATCCAGAAAATCCGGGCGGAGGTTGAGGGCGGGGGTACGCCGGTAAGCCGTGACGCCCACCTGTTCGGCGAGGTGGCCGTACTCCCGATCCAGCTCCGAGAGCGTTTCGATGTGGTCGCTGGTGAACGCGATCGGCACGACCAGCACATGTTTGTGGCCCCGCCCACCGAGCAGCCGGATCACCCGCTCCGTGCTGGGCCCCAGCCACTTCACCGGGCCCACCTCCGACTGATACGCCAGAAGATACGGATGGGAGAACCCCAGGCGCTCCATGACCCGGTGCACGCTGGCCCCGATCTCCTGGGGGTAGGGGTCGCCCCGATTGACGATGCTGAGCGGCAGCGAGTGGGCGCTGAAGAGGAGGACCACCTTGTCGCGATCTGCCGTCGGGAAACCGAGCAGACCCTCGCGGACCGTCTCAGCCATCGCCGCGATGAACCCGTCGTGCACCGGCCAGCGGTCGATGATGCTCCACTGGAACGCATCACGCAGGCCCAGCCGGTCCGCGGCGCGCCACAGCTCGTTCAGGCTCGAGCCGGTCGTCGCGCAGGAGAACTGGGGATACTGGGTGAACGCCACCGCCCGCTCGACGCCATCGGCCTGCATCGCGCGGAGGGCGTCCTCGCTCTTGGGGGCCGCGTAGCGGAAGGCGACGTAGAACCCGTGTGGGGCCGTGGCAGGCGACAGCCGATCGAGGCGCTGGACCATCCCCTGGCCCTGCGCCTCCGTGTACCGGCGAATCGGTGAGCCGCCGCCGATGGCGGCATAGAGCTTCTGCACCGACCGCGTTCGGCGCCGGGCGATGAACGGGCCGAGCCAACCCTGGAGCGGGAGCTGGATGATCTCCCGGTCGGCGAAGAGCTCCAGGAGGAAGGGCTCGACCGCGTCCAGCGTCGCGGGCCCACCCAGGTTGAGCATGACGATGCCCGTTTTGATCTTGCGCCGCGGGTTGTCCACGGAGGGGTCCGGTTGGTGGAGTGAGCTTTCTGGCGCGCTCAGTCGCTGGCGAGCCCGCTCTCCAGGGCGAACCGCGTGAGTCCGGCGACCGTCCGGATGCGCAGCTTCCGCATCAGGCTCTCGCGGTGGGTCTCGACGGTCCGGTGGCTGATCCCGAGGAAGCTAGCGATCTCCTTGTTGGTCTGTCCGCGCGCGATGCCCCGCAGCACTTCCCGCTCGCGCGCGCTCAACGACCCGGCGTCGCTCGTTCGCTGCTCCCGCTCGAGCTCGCCGCGCACGGCGGCAGTGAGGCGGCTGGCCACCGGCGGGCTCAGGAACGCCTCACCGTCCTGGACGGCGCGGATCGCCCGCCGGAGCTCGGTCGCCGCCGTGTCCTTGAGGATGTAGCCGTGCGCGCCGGCGCGCACGCTCTCCAGCACGTACTCTGCGTTGTCGTACATGCTGAGAATCAGGATGCGGATCTCGGGTAAGGTGCGTCGCAGACGGGCTGCCACCTGGATGCCGGACTCCCCCGGCATCGAAATGTCCAGAACCGCCACGTCAGGCCGATGCCGCTCCGCGAGGGCGATGACCTCCGTCCCGCTCGCGGCCTCCGCCACTACCTCGAACCCGGGCTCGCGCTCCAGCACGTGCCGGATCCCTTCCCGCACGAGCGTGTGGTCGTCCGCCACGAGAACCCGGATAGCTTCGGCCGTCACGCTCCCTCCTGCACCAGCGGCAGCCGGACGGCAAGGCGGACGCCGCCCCCGTCACCGACCTCGAGCCGCACGGTCCCGCCGAGCGCGCCGATGCGCTCGCGCATTCCGGCGAGCCCCATGTGTCCGTTGCGCTCGAAGGCGTCGGGCTCGGCACCAGGTGGAAGGCCCCGGCCGTCGTCGCGCAGGTCCAGGGCCACCGCGTCCGGGGCGACCGTCACGCCGATCTCCACTCGACGCGCGTCGGCGTGGCGCGAGACGTTGGACAGCCCCTCCTGAAGCGCGCGGAACAACGCGAGCTCGGCGTCCTCCGAGAGCGGAGGAAGCGCGGCGGGGAGGGACAACTCTGTGGCGACGCCGCTCCGTTCGGCGAACTCGGCGGCGAGCGAGCGCATCGCCGGCAACAGGCCTAGATCGTCCAGCAGCGGCGGGCGCAGGTCGTTGGTCACGGCCCGGATGCTCCGGATCCCGGTGTCGACCAGATCGAGCGCGCGGTCGAGCCGCGCGGCGGTGGGCGGGTCCGCGGTGTCGCGGAGCACCGCCAGCTCCATCTTGACGGCGGAGAAGACCTGGGCGGTTTCGTCGTGCAGCTCACGGGAGAGGCGGCGGCGCTCGGCCTCGTGCTGCTCGATCATTCTCGCCGACAGCCGCGCGAGCTCCACCGTTCGCGCCTGGAGCCGCTCGTAGAGGTCCGCGTTCTCGAGCGCGGCGCCCACCTGCTGCCCGAGCGCCACCAGGAAATCCTCGTCCAGTGCGGCGAACGGGTCGCGCGCGTCGCCGACGATGACGAGCGCGCCGGTGACGATGGCGCCCCGGAAGATCGGTAACACCGCGGCGTACGCGTACGCCGACCGGCGGTCTCCCAGCGGATCGGTCCACTCGGCCGTCACCTGCGGCCGCCCGGCCGCGACCGCCTCCGCCAGCACCAGCGCGCCCGACCCGGCGGGCGCGGCGCCCACCCACCGGTCGCAGACGCCGGCGCCCCCCACGAACCGCCCTCCGCGCTCGTCCGGCAGGTAGAGCGCGGCACCCCGGACCGCCGGCAGGGTGAGTTGCCGGGCGAGCAACGCGTCGAGCACGTCGCGCTCCCGGCCGCGCCGCTGGAGGTCGCCGGAGAGCGCGGAGAGCGCGGCGAGTCCGCGGCGCTGGTCGTCGAGGACCAGGAGCAGAATCCCCGCGCCCACCGCCAGCTCGAACAGAATGTCGAGGTAGTACCCCCAGGGCGTCCAGGCGCCACGGGCCCGCAGGAACGGGTAGTCGAGGTGATGGAGCCCCCACAGCAGAAACGCGACGCCAAGGAGCGCGGCCCCGCTCGAAGCCACCTGGCGGCGGTAGGCGAGGAACACGCGGCCGGTCCACAGCGTGGCGAGACTCAGGAACGCCACTGCCGGTCCGGCCGCCCAGCCAAAGGCGTCGATCCGATAGATCGCGACGTAGGACCAAAGCGGCGGGAAGAGAAAAACCGGGAGGTATGCCTGGCGCCACCGCCAGCGGCGCGAGAACACCAGGGCCGCAACCAGCAAGGCGAGCGCGGTCCAGCCGGTGGTCACCTGGTGCCAGTAGAGCCATGCCCGCTGCTGGGTGACCACGAAACTGATGATCGCGGCGAGGCGCAGGAGGTAGAGCGTCCAGGCGACGCTCCACCACGCGAGATATGGCTTGCGGTACCGTTGAAAGAGGAAACCGCATACCCCGGCGAGCGCTGCGGTGATGGCCGCCTGGAGGAGCGCAGCCTCGAGCTCGGGATTGCCGGCGAGGGGGGTCGCGCCGTTCATGAGCCGCAAAGTAACGACCGGACCCCGGGATGGCGCCATACAGCTGATCGTTCCCGCAGCCGCGGGGCTGGCGCAACAGTGGTATGACGACATACTACGGTTGCGCAGTGGCCAAAACGCTTATGATTGCATGGGTTGGCCACAGCGCATGCGAGTCCCTCGGTTGGTATGGACGGTGCACTTTCGTGCGGGGCTTCGACTCTGAGCACGATTCCTTGGATCCGCGCACCACCTTCGTGAAGCGCTTCGGCGATCTCGTCACCCTGCTCCGAGTGGATCCGGGCAACGACGCCGCACAGGAGTTGGCCTTGAGCGCCGCTGCCGCCGCCGTGGAGCACCACGCCATCGTGGTGGAGTCCGGCGTCGAGCGGCACGAGGCGGGCGAGGAGCTTACGCTCGAAGGCCGCCTCCGGGCCCGGCGGGTGGATCTGCTGCGGGTCGGTGCCGGCGCCGAGCCGCACGAATTGCTCAGCCTCGCGCGGGCCCTGTCCCACGACGTCATCCCCGTTCCCAGCACTGCCCGCGTCAGAGTCGAGCTGCTCCCCCTGATCACGCCCGAGGATCCGATTGCGGAGGCGGACTACTTCACGCCCCCCCGCGTGCAGGACGATCGGCGCCAGTGGCGGGAGCGCAGACACTGGCGAGCGGAGCGTTGGCACGGGCCGGAGCGGCGCCGTGGCAGCGACCGCCGGACCACCGGCGAGCGGCGGCTCCGGCTGGTGAGACATCATGAGGCCGACACCGCCCGGCTCACGCAGCGCCTGGTGCGGGCCGTGGCCGGCGCCGCCTGGGCCGACGCGCTCGAGACGGCGCATGCGCTGCTCGAAGTCGCACCGCAGATTCCGGCAACCGAGCGGCGGTCCTTTGCGCTCGGGGTCCGGCGGCAGCTCCCGATCGCCGCGCTCCGGGGGATCATCGACCTGGCGCTGCGAGATTTGGCCGAGCAGGGGCGCGCGGTGGAGGTGCTCCGCTGGACGGGGCTCGAGGGCGCGGACGCGATGGTGCAGGCGGTGAGGGACAGCCCCGGTGTAGGCGCCCGACGGTTCCTCCACGAGGCGCTCGCGAGCATGCCGGAGGCGTACGCGGCGGTGGCACCGCTGCTCAACAGCCCGGAGCTGCACGAGGTCCGACATGCGGCGGAGATCCTGGGGCGGATGGGTCGGCCGGACGCGGTCGGGCCGCTGAAAGAACGCCTCAGCCATCCGGACGCGAGCGTGCGGGCGGCGGTCCTCCTGGCGCTGGCCCAGTACCCGCTCAGGGAGACCGCCGACGCGTTGGGCGGCGCGCTCGCCCACGAATCCGCCGAGACCCGCGTCGCTGCCGCGGAGGCCGTCGCCCGCACCGGGGCACCCGCCCTTGCGATGCCGCTGGTGGCGGCGCTCGACGCGGAGTCCGATGGCGCGGCGTGGAGCGCCATGGTCGGTGCGCTGGCGGCCATCGCCTCGCCCGAGGCCTGCGCCGGCCTCACGGCCGTAGCGCTCGCACGCCGTCGGCTGCTCGGCGGGGGGCATGCCGCCGCGAGGCGGTTGGAGGTCGTGCAGGCGCTGGCGGGGATGCCCGCCCCCTGCAGCGGGGCCGCGCTCGAGCGGCTGGCTCATGAGGCCGACGGGCCCGTGCGGGCTGCCGCCGTAGCGGCCCTTGCGCGGCGGACGGGGAGGATTGCCTAGACGCTACTGTTTGCGAACTCCGAACTCGTCGATGTGCACGTCGAGGTTGTGGTTCACCCGGAGCCCCACGATACCCTTCGCATCGATCAGGCGAGGGTCGGCCGTGTAGACTTCTTTCCCGTTCACCGCGAACGCCAGGCGGTCCTTCCCCACTGTCACCTCGAGCCGGTTGGTGGTCTGCCCCGCCGCGTTGGGCTGGAGGATCGCGGGGTGCGCGGTCCACGCGGAGGTGATGTTGGACGTCGAAGCGCCGTCCCGCTTCTTGATCAGGAATTTTCCGTCCTGGCGGATCAGGAAGTACGTGTACTTCTCGCCCTCACCGCCCAGGGCTTGCCCCCCGATGAAGAACCCGTACCCCTCGGCGTGCTCGGTCGGCTTGGTCTGAGTGAAGAGCGCAACGACGTGGAACGGGCCGTCCACCTTGTCGGTGGCGCGCCAGAGGATGGTCGCCGGCCCCAGCGTGACGTGGTACCCCTTGTCCATCACCCCGAACTTGACGTCGGGCTCCTTGTCCTTGGTGTCGGTCCGCGCCGACCAGCCGGCGGGGAGGTTCCCGCCCCCGGTGCCCGGCTTGTCCGGGTCGGCGGGTTTGGTGCCCTTCTTCGCCTGCGCGGCCAGCGGGGCGGCCAGCAGCAGAAACAGTGCGACGGAGCGGACGAAACGCATGGCCTACCTCCGGGGAGACGTGAGCGGGGCCGGAGTTGCGGGGCCCGCCGGCGTTGGGTAACCTACCAGCCGCGCAGTCCGACGGCCCTTTCCGGGAGCGAGACAGTGTACTGGTTCGGCGTGGTTGTCGCGACGATCGGAGCCGGGGCGATCCTCGGCGCCCTTACGTTTGTGTCCTCGCTCGCCGGGGTGCTGATCACCTCGATGATCGTGTTGTTTGCGGGCCCCATCATCGACCGGTTCCTCCCCGGCCGCGGTCGCTGACCCTCCTCATTCCGGCTCGGCAGCCCCGTCGGTCGCCGCCTCTGGCGTCGTTGCGTCCCGCAACGCCGCCTCGTAGCTGAGCTTCAAGCTCCCCAGCTGCTCCCGCAGACCGCGCACACGCACATGAAGGCCGCCGCTCCGCCGCGCCAGCGTCCCCATGAGCCCGGCGGTATCGGCCAGCCGGGACAGGTTGAAAGCTTGCGCCTGAGCCCGAAGCTGGTCGAGCTGGCGCGCAAATCCCCGCACCACGACCTCGTCGGCCCGCAGCGCAGCCATCTCCTCTATCACGGCCAGCATCCGCGGGAACCTGGGCGGAAGGGTCTGCAAGAACGCCAGCTGCGCCTGCTGGCGGGAGGACAGGTTCTGCCTCATCGTTAGGACGCCCCGAGCGAGATACCCAATCTACCACGCGTGGTGTCCTTAGGCTGAATCTCCCCGGTAGGGTCACCGTAGTATCGAGAAACCCTCCAGGCCGGTCTCCATGAAAATTTCCGACATCTCCATTCGCCGGCCCGTATTCGCCAGCATGGTGAGCGCCGCACTGGTGCTGTTCGGCGTGATCGGGTATTCCCGCCTGGCCGTCCGCGAATACCCGGACGTGGACCCGCCCATCGTGTCCGTCTCGACCGAGTTACCCGGCGCGAACCCCCAGGTGGTCGAATCGGCCGTCACCGACATTCTGGAAGAGGAGCTCAGCACGGTCCAGGGGCTCCGCACCCTGACCAGCTCGAGCCAGGAGGGCAACAGCAACATCACGCTCGAGTTCAATCTCGACCGCGACGTCGAGGCGGCCGCCCAGGACGTCCGGGACAAGGTGGCTCGGGTCCGTGGCCGGCTTCCCCAGGACGTGCGCGAGCCGGTCGTGGCCAAGGAGGAGGCGGACGCGAATCCCTTCTTCTGGTTGGCGCTGTCGGGCGCGAACTACGACCTGCTCCAGCTCTCGGACATCGGAGACCGGCTGGTGAAGCAGCGGCTCCAGACGCTCCCGGGCGTCGGGAGCGCCCGGATCTACGGCGAGCGGCGCTTCTCCATGCGGGTCTGGCTCTCGGCCTCCGAGCTCGTGGCTCGGGGGCTCACCGTTCAGGACGTCCAGCAGGCGATCCGGACCCGCAACGTCGAGGTGCCGGCCGGGCGGATCGAGTCCGAGCGGCGCGAGTTCACCGTCCGCTCGCTCGGTGAGCTCAAGACGCCTGGGGAGTTTGCCCAGCTGGTCGTGTCGAGCCAGGGTGGCCAGCTCGTGAAGCTCCAGGATATCGGGCGGGTCGAGCTGGGGCCGCAGGACGAGCGGAGCGAGCTCCGGTTCAACGGAACGCCCTCCGTGGCGATCGGCGTTATTCGGCAGTCGAAGGCGAACATCATCGACGTCGCCGACGCCATCCGAGCCGAGCTGCCGAAGGTGCAGCAGGCCCTGCCGCCGGGCGTCAAGCTCGACGTGGCCTTCGATCAGTCCACCTTCGTCAAGCGCTCCATCAAGGAGGCGGAGGAGACGCTGGTTCTCGCCGCCGGGCTCGTGGTCGTGATCATATTCCTGTTCCTGCGGAACCTGCGCGCCACCATCATCCCTGGGCTCGCGATCCCGGCGTCGATCGTCTCGACGTTCGCGATCATGTATTTCCTCGGCTTCTCCATCAACAATTTCACGCTCCTGGCGCTCACGCTCGCCATCGGCATCGTGGTGGACGACGCGATCATCGTGCTGGAGAACGCCTACCGGCACCAGGAGGAGCTGCGCGAGGATGCCGACACGGCGGCCCGGAAGGGGACCGCGGAGATCGGCTTCGCGGTGATCGCGACGACGATCTCCCTCGTGGCGGTGTTCACGCCGCTCGCGTTCCTCCGCGGATCGACCGGCCGGCTCTTCAACGAGTTCGGCATCGCGGTCGCCGGGTCGGTGGTGCTGTCGGGGCTGGTGGCGTTGACCCTGACCCCGATGCTCTGCGCCAAGATCCTCCGGGTCCCGCCGAGCCACGGGCGGGTGTACAAGCTGCTCGAAGCCGGGTTCGACGGGGTGGCCGCCTGGTACGGCCGGACGCTGGCGGTGGCGCTCCGTCACCGCGGGCTCGTGATCCTTGGTGCGCTGGGGGTCCTGGTGGGGGCCGGCTTGCTGTTCCGGTCGCTCAAGCGGGAGTTCGTTCCGCCGGAGGACCGGGGGTGGTTCATCACGCTCGTGATCGCACCGGAGGGCTCCTCGCTGGCCTTCACCGACGGGTACCAGCGCCAGGCCGAAGCCATGCTGGCCCGGACGAAGGGCGTCGAGAGCTACTTCAGCGTGGTCAACATCGGCGATGGGGTGAGCCGGGGGATCATCTTCGTCAACCTGGACGACTGGGCCACGCGCACTCGCACCGTGCAGGACATCATCGGCGAGGTCCAGCCGCAGTTCTTCGGCATCCCCGGGGTCTTCGTGTTCGCCAACAACCCGCCGGCGTTCGGCTGGGGGAACCCGGTGAACTTCGTGGTGCAGCATCCCGACTTCGCCGTGTTGGCGAAAGGGGTAGACACGCTCGTCAGCCGTGCCAGGCAGATCAAGGGCCTGCTGAACGTGGACACCGACCTCCGGGTCAACAAGCCCGAGCTCACGGTCACGTTCGACCGGGACCGGGCCGAGGATCTCGGCGTGCCGGTGGGCGACGTCGCGGCCACGCTCCAGACCCTCCTGGGGGGTACCCGGACCAGCACGTTCACCCGCAATAACAAGCTGTATGACGTGATCGTACAGCTCGATCCGCGGGAGCGGGCCACGCCGAGCGACATGACGGGATTGTATCTGCGCGGCCGGGGCAGCCAGCTGGTGAAGCTGGAGGCGGTGGCGAGCGTGAAGGAGGGGGTGGGCCCGCGCGAGCTCAACCACTTCAATCGCGTGCGCTCCGCCACGCTCACGGCGAGCCTCGCCCCGGATTTCACGCTGGGCGAGGCGGTCGATTCGCTGCGCCGCATCGCGGACGAGGTCCTCCCGAAAGGCAGCAGCACGGCCCTCGCCGGCGAGTCGCGCGAGCTGGAGGAGAGCGGCTCGTCGCTCTACTTCGCCTTCCTGCTGGCGCTGGTCGTCGTGTTCATGGTGCTCGCCTCCCAGTTCGAGTCGCTGGTGCACCCGTTCACCGTGTTGCTCGCGGTGCCCCTGGCCGTCACCGGCGCCCTGCTCACGCTCAAGGTCGCGGGCTCCACCATCAACCTGTACAGCCAGATCGGGATGATCCTGTTGATCGGGTTGGTGACCAAGAACTCCATCCTGCTGGTCGAGTACGCCAACCAGCTGAAGGAGCGCGGCCTGTCGGCCGTGGATGCGGTCCGGGAAGCGGGACGCATCCGGCTCCGTCCCATCCTCATGACGTCGGTCGCCACGGTCATGGGGGCCGTACCGATCGCCCTCGGCCTCGGCGCCGGCTCCAGCAGCCGCCGGCCCCTCGGCTACTCGATCGTCGGCGGGGTTCTGCTCTCGACCCTGCTGACCCTCTTCCTCGTCCCCGTGGTCTATCTGGTCTTCGACGCGGCCCGTGCCAGGGTCGGCGCTCGCGGCCGCGCCCTCGCGGCGCCCGGAGCTCCCGCCGTGGCGGAGGCCGAGTGAGCCGGGGCCTCATGGTCGCCGTCGGTGTGGCGGGGGTGATGTGGGCCGGCGGGACGGCCCGGGCCCAGGATCTGCCGGTCGTGACGCTGACGGAGGCGCTCAGGCGCGCGACCCGACTGGACCCGAATTACGTGCGGTCGCTGGGACAGATCGACAACGCCGAGTGGGGGCGCCGCGCCGCGCGCCTGGCGTTCATCCTGCCGTCGATCAACGCCGAGCTCGACCTCACCAGGTATTCGGCCGAATTCTTCAACCTGGGCACCGGCCAGCCGCAGTCGTCGGCGGTAACCGCCACGCTGGCTGCGAGCTACGAGCTCTTCCGTGTCCGGAAGTTTACCGACCTGAGCGCCACCCGCGCGGGGCTCGAGGGTGCGGAGGCGTCGGAGTTGCAACAGCGGTTCCGCACCGCCTTCCTGGTTGAGTCCGACTACTATGGCGTGCTCGCGAGCCAGGCGCTTGACCGGGTGGCCGCCGAGCGGCTCCGGCGCGCGGAGGAGCAGCTCACGGTCGGCCGCGCTCGCGTGGTTTCCGGCGCGGCGGTGCAGACCGACTCGCTGCAGCTCGTGCTCGAAGTGACCCGGGCGCGGATCGATCGGGTCGGCGCCGAAGCGGCGCTCAGAGTTGCCCGGCTGCAGCTGGGTCGGCGGATCGGCGAGCCGGGACCGGTTGCTGCCGCGGACCCCGACAGCGCGCCGCCGGTGGAATTGCCCGTCACTCTGCCGGACGCCGTGACTGAAGCGCTGGCCCAGGGCCCCCAGTATCGGGTGGCCCGCGCGAACGAGCGGCAGGCGGCCGCGCTGCTCCGCGGCCAGCGGGGCGAATACCTGCCCTC
>Ga0070708_100003261_pt1 | contig 12665 bp, 11 predicted proteins | sample KBSK5503metaG_FD_65469 | JGI IMG/M metagenome (GOLD analysis project Ga0070708, IMG submission 65469) | Corn, switchgrass and miscanthus rhizosphere microbial communities from Kellogg Biological Station, Michigan, USA - KBS K5-50-3 metaG | ecosystem: Host-associated > Plants > Roots >...
CGATCGAGCCCCGGCTCGGCGACTCCCGCGGCTGCGAGGAAGTCCCGGCGCTCCTCCGCCGACAGGTCCGCGAGCTCCGCCTCGAACCGGGCGGAGAACGGCACGATCTCCGCCTCCTCGTGGTGCGCCTGCACGGCGGCGCGCAGCTGCTCGAGCCACCTGCCCCCGCCTGAAGCGAGGTCGTCCTCGTCGACGTTCGCGGCGTACAGGATCGGCTTCGCGGTGAGCAGGCCGAGCCGGCGTAGAAACGCGATCGCCTCGTCGCTCTCGCCCGCCTCGCGCGCGCCGCGCCCCGCGTCGAGCTCCGCGATCACGCGCTCCAGCACCCCGAGCTCGGCCTGGGCGTCCTTGTCGCCCGCGCGCGCGGTCTTGCGCGCCTTCTCCAGCCGTCGCTCCACCACGGCGAGGTCCGCGAGCGCGAGCTCGCCCGTGACGATGTCGTGGTCGCGCACCGGGTCCACGGGGCCCATCACGTGCACGACGTCCGGGTCCTCGAAGCAGCGGATCACGTGGACGACGGCGTCCACTTCGCGGATGTGGGAGAGGAACTGGTTGCCCAGGCCCTCGCCCCGCGAGGCGCCCTTCACGAGCCCGGCGATGTCCACGAACTCGACCACGGCGGGGACTTTCTTCTTCGGCTTGACGAGCTGGAACAGCCGGTCGAGCCGCGGGTCGGGCACCTCGACGACGCCGACGTTGGGCTCGACGGTGCAGAAGGGATAGTTCTCCGCCGCGGCCGCCTTGGAGGAGGTGAGCGCGTTGAACAGCGTCGACTTGCCGACGTTGGGGAGACCGACGATGCCGAGGCGTAACATCGAGGTGTCGGATGTCGGGTGTCAGGTGTCAGGCGCTCCGCGCACCCAATTCGTGACCACCTCCACGAGCTGCGGCAGCAACGCCTCCACCTGCTCCCGCTGCTCGTCGGAGAAGGGAGCCAGCACGTACTCCGCCCAGTCGTCCACGCCCTGGGGGAGCGGGCCGATGCCGATCCTGAGCCGCGCATACTGCTGCGATTGGAGGGCGGCCTCGATGCTCTTGAGGCCGTTATGGCCGCCGGCGGATCCCTGCGCGCGCAGGCGGAAGGTCCCGCACGGGAGCTGAAACTCGTCCACCGCCACGAGCAGATCGACGGCCGGATTGAAGGAGGGGTCGGCGCGGAGCGACGCCAGCGCCGCGCCGCTCCGATTCATGTACGTCGTGGGTTTGAGGACTTGCACGGGGATGGCGTCCACGCTGCCCTCGCTCACGCGGGCGCGCTCGCCGCGGCGGAAGGCGGGAAACTCCCAGCGCCGGACGAGCGCGTCGGCGAGCCAGAACCCCACGTTGTGCCGCGTCGCCGCGTATTCCGGACCGGGATTGCCGAGGCCGACGACGGCACGCAGGGATCAGCTCTCTTTGCCGCCCTTGGGCTTCTCGGCTTTCTCGGATCGCTCGCTCTTCTCCCCTTTGGCCGCAGCCGCGCCGCCGCCCTTCGGCTCGGCCTTGGCGGCACCCCCCCCTCCCCCTCCCCCTCCCGCTCCAGCACCGCCCTCCGCCGCGACGGCGCCCTCTTCCTCCTCGCCCTCGCGGACCTTCCGGATGAGCTCGGGCTCGGCGACCTCCGTCGCGGCCTCGGGGGTCGGCGCCGCGACCTCTTCGGCGCGGGGCGGCACCACCGTGGCGATCGTCAGGTCGGCCGACGTGAGGATCGTGGCGCTAGGGATGCTCAGGTCCCGCACGTGCAGCGAGTCGCCGATCTTGAGCGCGGTGACGTCGAGCTCGACGCGGTCCGGGATGTGCTCGGGGAGCACCTCGATCTCGACTTCGCGGGTGACCTGATCGAGCACACCGCCCGCGTTGCGCACGCCGTCGGGGTTGCCGGCCAGTTGCACCGGCACCTTGAGCCTGACCTTTTCCTCCGCATGGATCTCGTAGAAATCCACGTGGATGATGTCGGGGCGAAGGGGATGGCGCTGGATCTCGCGGATCAGCGTCTTCACCTTCTTCCCGTCGATGGCCAGCTCGATGATCGTGTTCTGGGGCTGGACGCCGGTGAGCGCCTTTTCCAGCGCCTTGGCCGCGACTTCGAGCGGCTGCGTCTCACGCCCGTGCCCGTAGATCACGGCCGGGACCTTACCCTGCAGGCGCGCCTGGCGCGCCGCACCCTTGCCCGCCGCCTGCCGCAGGCTCGCGGCGAGCGAAACGATCAGAGCCATAGTCTCCTCACTCCTTACGCCTTAAGCCTTACGGCTTGCGGCTGTTCAGTCGAACAGCGAGCTCACCGACTTGTTCGAGTGCTCATATCCGATCGCTTTGGCCATCAACCCCGCGATCGAGAGCACCTTCAGCTTCTCGAAATACCGCTCCTCGGAGACCCGGATCGTGTTCGTGACCGCGACCTCGTCGATGCACGAAGTCTGCAGGCGCTCCACCGCGGGACCCGACAGGAGCGCGTGGGTCGCGAACGCGTAGATCTTCCGCGCCCCGAGCTGCCTCAACGCCGCCGCCGCCTCCGTGATCGTCCCCGCCGTGTCGATCATGTCGTCCGGGATGAGGCAGTCCTTGTCGTCAACCTCGCCGACCACGTTCACGACCTCGGCCACGTTCGCCGTCGGGCGCCGCTTGTCGATGATCGCGAGCGACGCGTTGAGCCGCTTCGCGAACCCGCGCGCCATCTTGGCCGAGCCGACGTCGGGCGCCACCACCACCGGGTCGTAAAGCTGCTTCTGCCGAAAGTGGCTCACCAGCACCGGGGCCGCGTACAGATGGTCCACGGGAATGTCGAAGAACCCCTGCAGCTGGTGGGAATGGAAGTCGATCCCGAGGACACGGTCCGCCCCGGCGTGCGTGATCAGGTTCGCCATAAGCTTGGCGCTGATCGCGACCCGCGGCTGGTCCTTGCGGTCCTGGCGCGCATACCCGAAGTACGGCAGCACCGCCGTGATCCGTGCGGCGCTGGCGCGCTTGGCCGCGTCGATCAGGAACAGGAGCTCCAGCCAGTTCTCCGCCGGCGGGTTGGTCGGCTGGATGATGAAGACGTCCCGGCCGCGGACGTTTTCGTCGATCTTGACGAAGATCTCGCCGTCGGCGAAGCGGCGGATCGTCACCGCGCAGAGCGGCTGCCCCAGGTTCTGCGCCATCTCCTCGGCGAGCGGCCGGTTGGCCGTACCGGCGAGCAGCAGGAGCTGGCTCCGCGACAAGGAGAGTTCCGCCATGTGAGCGCTGAAAATAGGCGCCAACCTGCGGGAAGCCAAGTGGTTGGGGCCTTGCGACCGCTACTTCTTCTTCGCCTTCTCCTGTTGTTTCGTCTTCTTCTCCTGCTGCTTCGCCGCGATGAGGGTGCTCTGGGCGGGCGTGAGGCCATCCACGTCCCAGGTGTTCATGCGATACGCCGCGCCCGGCTCGCCGCCGGTCGCCGTGCCGCCCGTGCGCCGCACCACGTACGCCCCGCTCGTCGAGTCGAAGCTCAAGGCGACGAGCAGCGTGCCCCCGGCGCCGCGCAGGGCGACGCGCCGCGCCGGCCGCAACGCCCGCGTGGAGTCCGCCTCTTTGGGCGAGGCGAAGCTCGCGGCCGTGATCGCGCGGTAGCGCTCGAGCAGCCGGGCCACCGCCCCCGAATCGGTGGCGGTGGTAGCGCCTCCCTCCAGGGCCCAGGCTTTGTCGCGACGCCGCAGAGTGTAGCGGTCCTTGCCGCGCTCGACCTCGATCGCCTGCACGCTGTCCAGGTTCACGGCCGCGATGCGCTTGTCGCGCCACTCATCGGCCCCGCGGTCCAGGAGCCCCGCCAGCCGGCCGCGCCAGAGATAGACTCGGGAGTCCCCCGGACGGCGGATGTACGCGCTCGCGTACTCCGAGCCCCGCGCTCCCACGATGAGCCGGAGCAGCGGCTTCCCCGCGTTCGAGATGCGCACCCAGCGGCCACTCGCGCTGTCCACGCCCGTCCGCCCGAACGAAGACGAGTCCTCGGCGACGAGCTCCGGCTTCACGGAGTCGTGGAGCGCCTGGAACAGATCGCCCACCGCGTCGGGCGCGGCACGGTGCCCGTTCGCGGTCCATGCCGTGGATGACTGCTTCGCGAGCACGACGGAATCCGTCCCCTTGACCAGCATGATCGTGTCGACATCCCCCTGGGTGAGGGCGGGGAGTGTGAACTTCGTGGTCACCGTGTCGCTGCCGCGAGAAAACAGCTCGCTTGCGCCCCAGAGGAGGAGCAGGACGGCGAGACCCATGGCGATGGCTTTGAGCTGCTTCGCACTCATCTCGGCATCTCCAGGTCGTCAGGCCGTTTCGGGCGCCGGTCCGCCCGCGAGCGGCCGGTACGTCTCGCGCGTGATCAGCCGCCGCCGCCACAGCCGCAGCGCCCCCGCCACGATCAGCAGCACCGGGACGCCGATCACGTTGCCGTACTTCACCGCGTCGCGCATCGCGCCGCTCGCGAACACGAGAGGTGGCGGCGCCCGGTTCTTCGAGCGGATCGCGATGAGCGCCTCGTCCTGCGCCAGCCAGTCGATGGCGTTCTGGGTGAACGCGAGGTTGTCGGGCGAGTTCTGCGTATAGCGGTCGCTCGCGAAGTCCGGGCTCCCGACCACCACGAGCCGCCCGCGCGGCCCGCCGGCGGTCGCGCCCTTGGTGAGCGGGTTCACCAGCGCCGCGATGAGCCGCGCCGCGAGGCTGTCGCGCCGGAACTCGCGCGAGGGGTCGATCATCACGGTGGTTTCTTGGACCCCGCCCGCGCGGCTCGTGACGAGGAGGGGCGTCACCGTCCCCTTTGCCGCGTGCGACGTGTCGATGGTGCTCGCCCAGGGAAGCAGGACGGCGTCGAGCTCCGCGTTCACGGGCGAAGCTTTGGTGCTGAGCGCCCGCAGCCAGAACGGATAGGAGACGAGCACCTGGCCAAACTGCGTCGGGATGCCGACGCGCTCGTTCGAGGCGAGATCGTAGGCCATGTCCGAGCGGATCGAGATGCCGTACGGCTTCAGCACGTCGTTCCAGCCGACCGGTCGCGAGAAGGCGAACGGCCCCTGAGGGGAGAGCGCCATCCCGCTCGCCATGAGCAGCATGCTTCCCCCGCCGGCCATGTACTGCTGCAGGCGCTGCAGGGCCGGCGCCTTGAGCGAGTCCGGCGTGCCCGCGAAGATCAGGACCTTCACGTCGGGCCCGATGACGGTGTCGTTGGGCGTCACGCTCCGCACCGTGTAGTTGCGCCCGAGTTGCTCCTGGAAGCTCTCGTAGCTGCGACGCCCCCGCGCGGCCGCCTGGTCGGTGATCTCGCCGAAGCCGACCGCGGGCTTGTCCTTGCGCGTGAGGGTGCGGATGTCCGAGGTCAGCCGGTACTCGAGGTCGTTCGCCTGGCGCACGAACGGGATCGTGCGGACGCCATCGGCGTAGCGGACCGCAATCCCGAGATAACCCTCCTTGACCTGGAGCTCGCCGCGGCCGAGGACATTGAACTGTACGGGCGGGATGCCCAGGTCCCGCGCCTCGCGCCGGGCGGCGCTGTCGCTGCTCGGGTCCTGTACGACGACCTTCACCCTCCCCCGCCCGGCGGCGCGGTAGTCGCGCAGCAGGTCGTCCACGTCGCGCTTCAGGAACGCCACCTCGGGCGGCAGGGCGGCCGAGGCGAAGAGCTTGACCGTCACGAGATCGGGCAGATTGCGGACGATCCCCTTCGTCGCCGGGGAGAGCGTGAAGGCCCTCCCGGGCGTGAGATCGAGCCGCCCCCCGATGCGCCGGCCGAACAGGTTCACGACGATGAGGCCCGTCGCGAGCAGCGCGACGCCGAGCCGCAGCCGCTGGAGCGGCGCGCCGCGGGGCGTGAGCTTGCGGCGCATCAGCGCGAAGTAGGCGAACAAGAGGAACAGCGCCGCGAGCGTCACGAAGTAGATGACGTCGCGCAGATCGAGCACGCCGCGGTCGATCCCGCTGAAGTGGGACAACACCCCCAGCGATGCGGCGACGGCGCCGAGCACGGGCGGGAGACCCACCAGCAGGGGATCGAGGCCCACCAGGATCAGCACGAACATCACCGCGACGCCGAGGATGAAGGCCGTGATCTGGTTGCGGGTGACGCTCGAGGCCCAGATGCCCACCCCCGCCAGCCCCGCGGCGAGCAACGCCGAGCCGACGTACTGGGCCAGCACGACCCCCGCTTCCAGCTTCCCGCCCAGAGCCAGGCCGAGGGGGATCGGGAGCGTCATCGCCACGGCGACGAGCAGGAACAGCAGCTGGCCCGCGTACTTGCCGAGCAGCAGCTCGAGTTCCGTGATCGGCTGCGCGAGCACGACCTCGAGCGTGCCGCTGCGCGTGTCCTCGGCGAGGGCCCGCATCGTCACCGCCGGCACGACGAAGAGCAGCAGCCAGGGGAGGATGTCGAGCATCGGCCGGAGCGACGCGACGCCGTACAGCTCCGCCTGCCGGAAGAAGAGGAAGGCGTTTAGGGCGGTGAAGACGACCAGCAGGATGTAGGCCGTCGCCTGGTCGAACAGCGCCCTCAGCTCGCGGCGCGCGATCGTGAGGATCGCGTTCATGCCGCTCCCCCACCCGACGTCTGCGTGAGCTGGTGGAACAGGTCCTCGAGGCTGCCCGCCTCCTGGTGCAGCTCGTACAGCGTCCAGCCCCGGGACTTGGCGAGGGCGAAAATTTCCGGCCGGAGATCCTCACCGCGGTCCGCGGTGAGGGTCACCGCGGTCGGGCCGTTGCCGGCGCGGCGGGCCGGCTGGACCGTGCGCACCCCGGGGAGGCGTCGCAGCGCGTCGGCCACTCCGTCGCCCGCCGCCTCAACGGAGATCTCGACGGCGCCCTCGGCCTGCCGGACCAGGCGGTCCACCGGGCCGTCCGCCACGATCTTGCCGCGAGCGATGATCAGAAGCCGCGAGCAGGTCTGCTCGACCTCGGAGAGCACATGGGTCGAGAGGATGACGGTGCGCTCTTTCCCGAGCGCTCCGATGAGCCGTCGGATCTCGGCGCGCTGGTTCGGGTCGAGACCCTCGGTTGGCTCGTCGAGGACGAGCAGGTCGGGGCGGTGCAGGATCGCCTGCGCCAGGCCGACGCGCTGGCGGTAACCCTTCGACAGCTCGCCGATGGGCCGGTAAAAGACGCTCTCGATCCCGGTGGCGGTGACCGCGGCGTCGAGCGCCTGCGTGCGGGTGAGCCCGGCGAGCTCCCGCAGGTCGGCGATGAACGCCAGGTAGTCGCTCACCAGCATGTCGCCGTACAGGGGGTTGTTCTCGGCGAGATAGCCGATCCGGCGCTTCGCCTCGCGCGCCGCCTCGGCAAGCCGCACCCCATCGAGCATGATCTCGCCCGCGTCCGGCTCGTAGTACTGGGTGATGAGACGCATCGTGGTCGTCTTCCCGGCGCCATTGGGCCCGAGGAAGCCGACCACCTGACCGCGATCGACCGCGAATGACACCTGGTCGACCGCCGTCACGCCGTTGAATCGTTTGGAAACGCCTTCGAGGGAGAGGAAAGACATAAGGGCAGTAGCGCTTGGTTCCGCTGCAAGATGCTAAGCGGCAGCGGCCGAGTGTTCAACCCCACCGTGATGCAGGAGGTAACGGTGGGGGTGGTGATGCGCCATCTATTGGGCCCCGGCCAGCTGCTCTAGCTGCCCGGCGGCCCGGTTGATGATGTCCGTCTCCGCCCCCAGGCTCTGGGCGGCCCGGGCGATCTGCTCCTCCGCTTCCTTCCACTTCTTCTGCTCGATCGCCTCGCGCACCCCCGGCATCGTCTTCACGCCGTAGCCCGTGTACAGACCCGGGGCGTAGATCCGGTGACGGTACCAGGGGCGCCCCGGCAGGCCGTCGGCGCTGGTGAGGGCGCGCTCGGACTGCACGAGCGTCGCGTTTACGGCCCGGGCTTCGGATCGGGCCAGCGCTGCACCGCCATTCCTCTGACCGTCGGCGAGCGCCTTCTCATAGCGGTCCGCGGCGCGGGAGAGCGCAGCGAGCGCGTTCTCGAGCGGGGCGAAGCCGAGGTACGGCGGGACCTCCTCCTTCACCGGCGGCGCGAGCGGCTCGCGGGGATCGTCGGTGGCGGTGTAGACACCGTCGTCGATCTGGCGGTTCCTCTCCTTGACCTCGTCCTGCTTGTCCTTCAAGAGCTTCTGGAGGTCGCGCACGTAGCCCCCGACGGTTTCCGCGAAGTCGCCGAACTCGTAGGGCAAGAGCTCGGCATCGGCGAGCCGCATCACGGCGGTGCCGACCGTCTGGGCAAGGGCGCGGCCGTATACGAACGACGTGTCGTCGAACGTCGTGTACCACTTGAAGTCGTCGTAGATGGAGTGGTAGACGCCGCCGCCGCCCTCGCCGTCGTAGCCGAGGTTGAGCGAGGCTATCCCGGCGTGCTGGAGGAACGGCGTGAAGTCCGAGCCCGAGCCGAGGGCGGCGATGCGCAGGTCGGCGCGGCGCCGCGCCTCCTCGCGAGCGTCGGCGGTGCGCGCGTCGGCGAGGGTCCGGGCCTGGCTCCGCTTCCAGACGCTCATCTTCGTTTCGGGGTCCTCGATGTCCCGAGCGACCTCGTTGATGAAGCGTTCGAGAGAGTGCGAGCCGCCCACGTTCAGGTAACCACGGCCGTTTGAGTCGCTGTTCAGGTAGACCGCCCCCCTCGTCGCGAGCTCGTCCGCGTGGGCTTCCACCCATTCCGTGGATCCGAGCAGCGCGGGCTCCTCGCCGTCCCAGGCGGCGTAGATGATCGTGCGACGCGGCGTCCACCCCTCCCGCAGGAGCGTCCCGAACGCCCGCGCTTCCTCGAGCAGCGGCGCCTGGCCGGAGAGCGGGTCCTGGGCGCCGTTCACCCACGCGTCGTGGTGGTTGCCACGGATGATCCACACGTCGGGCTCGGCGGAGCCGGGGATGCGGGCGATCACGTCGTACAGCGTCTTCGTGCCCCAGTCGGACTTCACCCGCAGGTGCACCTTTGCGGGCCCCGGGCCGACGTGGTAGGTGATGCCGAGCCCGCCGCGCCAGCCCTCGGGCGCGGTACGCCCTCCGAGCGCGGCGAGCAGCGGCTGCGCGTCAGCGTACGAGATCGGCAGCACGGGAATCTTGGTGATCGTCTGCGCCTGCTGGAGGGACAGCCGCTTCGCGTCCTTCGTGGCTCCGACGCCGGGCGTGAGCGGATCGCCGGGATAGACGGGCATGTCCATCACGCTGCCGCGCTGTACCCCGTCCATCGGCCGCCAGGGTCCCTGCGGGTAGACCTCGCCCTGAGCGTAGCCATCGTCCCTCGGGTCGGAGAAGATGAGGCAGCCCACGGCGCCGTGCTCGGCGGCGACCTTCGGCTTGATGCCGCGCCACGAAGCGCCATAGCGCGCGATGACGATCGCGCCCTTCACCGACACCCGGATGCGGTCCAGCTGCTCGTAGTCCGCCGGAACGCCGTAGTTGACGTACACGAGCGGCGCGGTGACGTCGCCGTCGGCGGAGTAGGCATTGTACGTCGGGAGCTGCTCCGCCTGCTGGGAGGACGTCGGATCGCCGGGGACGGGTGGCTCCTGCAGCTTCGCGCGGAACCTGGTCGGCTCGAGGAGCTCCACCGCCCGCTCTTTGGGTGTGGGGAAGAGCACGTCGAAGGTCTCGATGTGGGCGTCGAGGCCGAAGCTCTTGAACTTCGCGAGGATCCATTCGGCGTTGTCGTGGTCGTATGGCGAGCCGACGTGGTGGGGCCGCGCCGAGAGGCGGCGCATGTATTCGCGCAGGGAATCAGGGCTCGGGATGGCGCGGAATTTCGCCTCCCATTCGCGCTCGACCTTGGCGGCCTCGGCGCCGAAGCCGCGCGGGTCGTCGTTGGGTGGAGAGGCGGGGACCGCCGCCACGAGCAGGCTCGCCAGGGCATAGGGCATCACGGGTGCCGTGACAACGCGCATCGGGAAAGACCTCGCTCAGTCGGGACCGAGGGACTGGAAACAATATCCCGGCCTTGGCGAGAACGACAGGGTCCTGTTGTGCAGTCCTCAGGCGTTTCAAGACGCGTATGGCCTGCTTGCTGTAGACTCGCGATGGCGTTAGGTGTTGTTCACCACCCGCTTGGATCGAGCTCATGGCCGGTCTTGCCACACGCACGCAGCCGAGAATCCCCCTCACCGTCGTGGTGCCGACTCTGAATGAGGGGGCTCAGATCGCGGATGCGATCGACGCCTTGCCCTTCGCGGACGAGGTGATCGTGGCCGACGGCGGATCGACGGACGATACCGTGGCGATCGCCCGAGCGCACGGGGCTACGGTCATCGAGCGCGCGGGGGTGACCATCGCGGCGCAGCGCAACGCCGCGATCGCACGCGCGCGCAACGAGTGGGTCTTGGCCCTCGACGCGGACGAGCGCATCACGGACGGGCTGTGGGAGGAGCTGAGGGAGGTGGTGGCGGCGCCCGCGCATCGCGTGTATCGCGTGCGGCGCATGAACTCCTTCCTCGGGCGCGAGCGGCGCCGCGGCCGGTGGGGTCGCGACTGGCAAGTCCGTCTGTTCACGCGCGAGCGCCGGTTCCTTCCCGATCGGGTGCACGAGCGCCTCGAGCCGGCTCCCGATGCGGGCAGCCTGCGCGCCGCCCTCCAGCACGTTCCGTATCGGGACTTGAGGCACCATCTCGAAAAAATGGTCGTGTACGCGCGCTGGGGCGCCGAGCAACTGCACGCGCGCGGCCGCCGGGCGAGGTTCTGGGAGCTGGCGTTTCGCCCGGCATGGCGGTTTGTTCGCGACTACGTCGTCTACGCTAGCTGCCTCGACGGCGCGTACGGGTTCATCACGTCCGCCCTGGCCGCGTACTCTTGCTTCCTTAAGTACGCCTATCTCTGGGAAATGGGGCGGCTCGATCCCGAGTCTACAGCAACCAGGCCATCAGCTCCCAGTGAAGTTTTGCCCTGACGACTACAGGACCGGACCCTGTTGCCGCCGTCTGCACCCGCCGCTAGGCGAGCGTGATGTCGTGCTCAATGACGACGTCGGTGGGGAGCCCGACGATCTCGAGCCTGGCGCGTGCCTTGAGTGTTTCGTTGCCACGGAGCTTCCCCGAGCTCACGGCCGCGTAGACCGTTTTCTCGATCTCGCGCTGCGCGGTGACTCCGAAGTCCTTCAGGAACTTGCGAACGGAGATGTTGAAGGCGTCCTCGTTCATGCCGTCACCCCGTGCAGTGTCGGTTACAGGGACTTGAGAAACGCGATCAGCGCCGCCTGCCCGGCGCCCGCGAGCCCGTTGAACCGGTCTCGCGCGCCCGTCGCTTCTCCGCCGTGCAGCTTGATCGCCTGCTCGAGCGTCGTGGCGGCGCCATCGTGCAGGAAGCGCTTCGCGAACCGCAGGCCGATCAGCGGCTCGGTCCGGAAGTCGGACGGCGTCGCCAGGCCCAGGCAGATGTCCGCCCGGTCCGCGCCCATGTCGTGCAGCAGGAGATCGGTGTAGGCAAAGAAGGTCTTGCGCGCGAGCGCCGGGGTCGGACTATCTCCCGTGCGGAGCGTCGGGATGTGGCAGCCGGCGCACCCGATGCGCGAGAACAGCTCCCGGCCCTGTCTCCCTTCGTTGGTCAGGGGGGCGGGGGAGGGAGGGGCGAGAAAGCGCACGAAATCGTTCGTGAGATCGACCTGCTCTTGATTGATTTCGGGGTCGGCGACGGGATCGACGCCCGGCGGGATCGGGGCGCCGCCGATCGTCTCCTCGATCGGCTGAGCCGGATCCGTCACGCCCATCTCGGCGACGAACGCGCCGGCGTTGAATTCGTCGAGGGTCGGGACGAATGCCTTGCGGCCGAACCGGCCGATCCGTCCGTCCACGAAGCGGTTGGGGCGCCCCCGGATGCCGTCGTGGTCCCGGTCGGCGGGGTCGGCGTAGCCGAGGATCGCTGCGTCGGGCACGGCGTCGAGGAGCCCACGACCGAAGATCGCGAGGCTGGTCCGCATGCCGCGTCCGGTTGCATCCCTCGGGAAGGGCTCCGAATCGATGCCGAGTGCGGCTTTCAGGGCGGGCGTGACGTTCAGTTGGATCACGGGACCACCCTCGCCCGCGAGCGGGTCACACGCGGCGCCGGCACGGAACGCCGTCGCGTGCACTTCCACCTCGTCCCCGCTCCCGCCCGCGGCCGGATCTTCGTGGCACTCGCCGCACGCGACGGCGTTGAACAGGGGCCCGAGGCCCGTCTCCGGCGTGAACACGCTGTCGAAGACGACGCGGCCGCGGCGGAAGCGATCCTGCTCTTCGCGGCTCAGGCCACGGAGCGGGTCGCCGGCATCGACGGGCTTGTTGCAGTGATTCGTGCTGACGGTAGCGACCAAGAGCGCGACCACCGGGCTGCGGCTCATGGCATCGCCACCTTTTCGATCCGGTCGGCGACCGGCCCCTGGTCGCTCGGGTGGCACTCGGCGCGGATGACCGTGCCGGGCTTGAGATCGCCGAGCGCGAGCGGGGCCGAGCCGTTCGCGATGTGCGTCCCGGAGGTGGTCTGCACGTGCACGAGACGCAGCGCCATGCCGACGCCGGTGATCAGGTCGAGCGAGCCGGCCTTCAGCTGCACCGCCTGGATCGTGCCCTGATAGGTGTACGGTGCTGTCTGCTGCGGTCTCGCTGCGCGCAGCGCGAGCGGGATAAGAACGGCGAGCAGCACGACGGGACCGAGCTTCATATGGTGTCTCCTTCGAGATTCATTCCCGACTTCATCGGCCGATTCGGATCTCTCATGGTGAATGAAAAGGTAACATGAGCT
>Ga0070708_100003262_pt1 | contig 12664 bp, 12 predicted proteins | sample KBSK5503metaG_FD_65469 | JGI IMG/M metagenome (GOLD analysis project Ga0070708, IMG submission 65469) | Corn, switchgrass and miscanthus rhizosphere microbial communities from Kellogg Biological Station, Michigan, USA - KBS K5-50-3 metaG | ecosystem: Host-associated > Plants > Roots >...
CGGTTCGATGCGCTGGGCATGATCTCCGGCGATTGGGGCGGCGCCCGTGACGTCGGGCAGGCGGGTCTTGCGGCCGCGGTCCGGGCGCGCGACGGCCGCGGCCCGGCAACGGTGCTGGAGCGACTCGTGCCGGCGCACTTCAAGGTCCGTTCAGCGAGCGACCTCACGCGTGCGCTCTACGTCGGGCGCATCCCCGAGGACCGGCTGACCGAGCTGTGCCCGGTCGTCTTCCGCGCCGCCGGTGACGGGGACGTGGTGGCGCGCGGCATCCTCATCCAACTCGCGGATGAGCTGGTGGCAATGGCCGGCGCGCTGATCCGGCGCCTGCGCATGACCGAGCTCGACCCCGAGGTCGTCCTCGGCGGCGGCGTGTTCCAGGCGAGCGATCCTGCCTTCTACGCGCGGATCGAGGCCGGCGTGAAGGCCGTCGCCCCGAGCGCCTCGATCGTGCGGCTCACCGCGCCGCCGGTGCTCGGCGCCGCGCTGCTCGGGCTGGATCGCCTGGCGGCCGACGGCTCCGCCGAGCCGGCCGCGGAGGCGCGCATCCGCAAGGCCATCGACGACTGGGCCAAGCGCCGCCGCTGAACGGGCGATTCGAAACGGCCGCGACGAGCATCTATAGGGTGTGCAGGCCGTGATCGACAACGAGAGCCTCCGCAGCGCCGTGGCGAACGCCGCGCACGGCGATGAGGTGGCCTTTGCGCGGATCGTCGCGGCCCACCACGACGACATGGCCCGGGTGGCCTTCGTCGTGTGCGGCGATGTCGAGCTTGCCCAGGAGGCGGTCCAAGCCGCCTGGCAGAAGGCCTGGACGAAGCTCGGCTCGATACGGGACGCGGATCGCCTTCGACCGTGGCTCGTGTCGATCGCCGCGAATGAGGCGAAGCAGCTCGCTCGCAGCCGGCATCGCCGCTGGATCCGCGAAGCGGCCATTGACGGCGACGAGCCATCCGGTCTGCGGGTGGGGTCCGATCCGGCCGGCCGCGCCGACGAGCTGGACCTCGCCAATGCGCTCGCGGGCCTCGAACCCGACGATCGAACCCTCATCGCCCTTCGCTACGCGGCGGGCCTGACGTCCGACGAGATCGGTCGTGCCTTCGGCATGACCGGCGGCGGCGTGCGGGCTCGGCTTGCCCGACTGCTCAATCGACTTCGGGAGGAGCTCCACGATGACCAACCTGCCTGACGACCCGATCGATCCCTACGAATCCACGCTCACACGCCGCGTCGGCACGTTCGCCGAGCAGGTCGTCCGCCCGATCGATCCGGTCGCAGTCGCGGCCGCTGCACACGCCGGTGCGCGGCGCGGAACGCTCGCCGGTCGACTCCTCGGCGGCGCCTCCGCCGGCGGTCGCCTCATCCTCGTCGGCGCAGTGCTTGCCGTCGCGGCGCTCGGCGTGGTCATCGGTGCCGGCAGTGGCAACCTGAACAGCCCTGCCCAGACGGCTACTGCCAACGTCCCAGATGCAACGCCCACGGACGCGCCGGCGGCGACGCCGACCTCCGGTCCCGAGGCGACGCCCACGTCCGTACCGGGCGGCTTCGAAGCCTGCACTACCGATCAGCTCGCCGGCACGATCACCGCCTGGGAGGGCGCCGCGGGCCACCGTATTGCCACCGTGCAGCTCAGGAACGTTGGCAACATCGGGTGCTCCGTGCCGGATCTCCTGCGGCCGGCCCTTGTCGACACGGACGGGCACGCGCTGATCGTCGGCACGCCCGCACAGCCCACATCGACCGTGACCATCCGGGCCGGTCGCTACGTGACGACGCAGGTCGATATGGACAACTACTGTGGCGCGGATCCGACCGGCGCGCTCCGGATTCGGCTGTATCTGCCGTCCGAGGACTCGGTCGAGGCGGCGCCGGGATCCGGCCTCACGGGCCCGCTCGACGCGCCGCCGTGCAACGGACCGAACCAGCCGGCGGACATCCAGATGCAGCCGCTGCAGCCCTGAGCATCGCCTGGGCCGAGTCCCGCGGTCGAGACTGCCGCACCGACAGGCCCCTGCGAGGCCATCGCCCGATCTCTTGATGGACGGGATGCCCGTCCGGACGAGACTGGACCGATGGCCTCGTATTCGTTGAACAGGGCCGCGCTGGAGCATGCCCGGGAGCTCATCGAGCGACGACAGTACGTCCTCCGCTCCGATTGGGGCGAGCGCCAGCCACGGGCCGTCGACCAGAACCGGTTCCTCAAGACACACACCTGGGCCGAGTACTCGGCCTGGCATCTCGGCCTGACCGATGGCGCTGCGGACGAGACCAAGGCGCGCTACGCCTTCGCGTACGGCGACCTCCGGCGCATCCATCGAGCTGGGATCATCGCCGTCCTGTTCCGGGCCGCCGAATGGCGCCACAAGGCCGTCGAGCGCGCGGCGTACCAGCTTCTCCAAGACCTCGACAAGCGCGCCGGCATCGCCTGACGGGTCGTGCGCTTGCGGAACGCTGGCCGCGTACCGGTCCGCCGCGATCGCGCAGAGCATTTCCTCGCAGAAGCGCCTCTCCCGAACCTCGCGTCCACCCGAACGCGTTGGAAGGTCGCGTTTGTGCCCGATATCGAACAGGTGCGCGCAAATGGAGCCGGGCCGGGATCACCCGGTCCGAGATGCGAGCTTTCGCGAAGAGATGCCGGAGGGCCGGGCGCGGAGAGCTCGGCGCCGAGAGACGCGGGCCGGGGGCGCCGAGAGACGCGTCGCGCCGGCGCGCCCGGGCGTCAGCGCAGGTTGGACGTGTCGACCGCCTCGAAGTCTGAGCCCTGGAGCTGGTTGAAGGCGTGCAGGTCGTCGTCGTTCCAGTTCGCGTTGGGTGCGCCGGTGACGTACCAGGGTGAGCCATTGTCGGCGAGGAGCATGCCGTAGCGCTTCAGCGCGAGCAGGATCACGTGCGCCTGCGGCCCGAAGACCGAGATGTCCACGGACGCCTTCAGCCGGACGCGCAGCCCCATCGGCGGGTATGCGCCGCAGCTGAGGTCGCTCGCGTCGTGACGCGCGGGGTAGATGTGCCCGTCGCAGGTGTGCGGCGCGGTGAACCGCAGGGCGTGCCGGATCACGCCGTTGGCGACCTCGTCGTAGCGCGCCAGGCCCGGCAGGATCGGCAGCCCGGCAGCGTCCGCGCTCGTCCAGCCGTTCGGGCGCAGCTTGTTCGAGCGCAGGTCCCAGATCGCGCCCGAGCCGCCGTACCAGTGCCCGCCCGACTTGTCCGCCGCGTAGATCTCGTAAAGATTGCAGCCCTGGGTGTCCCACAGGATCAGGTGCGCGTCGCTGCCGCCTTCGATCTTGGGATTCGACGGGATCGGATAGGGGCCCGCATCTGACTCATCGGCGTAGTCGAAGGACACGTGGTAGGTCGGGGTCGACAGGTTGACTTTGTTGATCGGGATCCCGTAGCCCTTCCCACCGTTCCACGCGAGCGAGCTGAAGTCGGGGTGCAGCAAGGCGCCGTTGCCGATCGCGGCGATCAAGGCATCCGAATCGTCACGGACGGGCAGGTCATCGACGCGCTGGTTCCAGACGTTGGTCGATGGGAACACCGAGCATGCGACGGGCTTGGGCGCCGGTGCGGCGGTCGGACGCGGCGTGGGCTTCGGTGTCGGCTTCGGCGCAGCCGGCGGCGCCGGCTCCTTCGTCGGGTCGGGTGGGCCGGTCGACCCTGGCGGCGAGGTTGGCCCGGGGGATGGGACCGCGAGGATCTCGTCCCAGATGCTCGACCCGGGGATGGCGGTCGGCCCGATCAACGCGGAGGTGGTCGGGCCGGCCATCGATGAGTCCGGACCGCCGCGAGCTCCTGCCGCCGACGTCGGGCGTCCGTCCGGGTCGCGTGCCACGACCAGGACGAGTCCCACGACCGCGACGGCAACGAGCAAGACGATGGCTCGAAGCCCCCGGCGGTCCATCGGGTGGCAGCGTCTGCGAACCGGCGCCCTGTGTCGATAACCCGGTCGTTCGCGTGCTCGGCGCTGGGAGGACTAGGGTGCGTACACGGCACGCAGCAGGACGTCAGTCCTCGCCGATGTCCTCATTCCAGACATCGGGGTGCTCGGCGATGAAGCCCTGAAGCAGGTCGTAGCACTCGCTCGAATCGAGGTTCACGACCTCCACGCCTCGCGAGCGCAGGTAGTCCTCGCCGCCCATGAACGTGCGGTTCTCGCCGATGACGATGCGCGGGATGCCGTACAGCAGGATGGCGCCGGTGCACATGTCGCACGGCGAGAGTGTCGTCGCCATGGTCGCGCGACGGTACTTCGACGCCGGGAGCCGGCCCGTGACCTCGAGGGCATCCGTCTCGCCGTGGCGGATCGCACTCCCCAGCTGGACCCGGCGGTTGTGGCCCGCCCCGACGACCTGGCCATCGATCAGAACCGCGGCCCCGATCGGAACGCCGCCCTCGGCGCGCCCGACGCGCGCCTGCTCGATCGCGACGGCCAGGAGCTCCGCGTCGGTCATCAGGTTCGCTACGGTAGCGCGGCGCTGGGTCGGCGGCGCGATGATCCGCCGTCGGCGCGGCTCGCGCATGGCTGCTCCGCTGGCGGCGATCGCCATGTTCCGCGAGCGCGGTCCTCAGCGATCGGCGCGGCTCGCGCTCGGCGCCCCCCGATCGGCCACAACGAGAACCGTTCCGAGGATCAGCCACCCGATGCCGTTCATGGCCACGCCTGCGAGGGCAATGGTCTGCCACATCTGGCCCCACAGCGAGTCGACGAGGCCGAGCCGGTCGTCGCCGAGCCAGGCGACGATCGAGCCGAGGAGGATCGCAATGCCCAGCTTCGTGAGCCTGGCACGACTGCGCGACACATCCTGCCAAGCGGCGCCGGTGTGGAGCATGCCGATCGCCCAGATCGTCGGGGTGACCCAGAGCGCGATGTTCGCGAAGAGGTTCAGGAGCCCGAATGCTCCGATGAACGGGTGCTCGATCCCTGGCGCCACGATCACCATCGCGGCGTACCACAAACCGGCGATCGCTACACCGCCGGTCGTCAGGATGGCGAGCGTGGGCGCGACGACGGCCTGACGGCGATAGAAGGCGAGCGAGATCGCCACGCCGGCGAGCGAGAACCCAACGAGCCGAACCTCGTTCGCTCGAGCGTCTTCGAACGGCTCGAAGGACACGAAGGCCGACAGCAGCAAGATGGCTCCGACGGCGCCGAACAGGCCGAGCACGCGCGTCGCGCGGGTTGGTTCAAAGGTCGTCAGCGTCGCCGCCATCCCGGATCGAATATATCGGCGCCCGCTATATTGTCAAGCGATAGAGTGGCGCCCACGCCTACCCTGTCGGAGATGTCCCCGCGGCTCCGGCTCGCCATTCCCGTGCTCCTCGTGGTTGGTGTCGTCGCGGCGAGCCTGCTCCTGTACGCGGGCATCGGCGCGGGCCCCGGCGATACCTTGCCCAAGCCAGCGAGCCAGAGCCCCGGCCTCAGCCCATCCGGTTCGGGACCGGGCGAGTCGACCCTCGTTGCGCCCACGATCGCCCCGAGCCCCACGCCGGTGCCGGCGCTCGGCGGGACCGAGCTGTACGGCTACCTGCCGTACTGGCAGATATCCGAGACGACGGCGACCTACCTCGACTCGGCGCCGCTGTCGACGCTCGCCTTGTTCTCGGTCTCGGCCCGGCGGAACGGGGCGATCGATGCGCGCGATATCGGCTACAAGCGCATCACCGGCGACCTCGGCCGGCGGATCATCGACGAGGCCCACGCCCGCGGTGCCCGCGTCGAGCTCGTGTTCACGAGCTTCGGTGGGCAGCGCAACGGGCTCTTCTTCGGCCGGCTGCAGCGGGCCTCTCCGACCCCGGAGCCAAGCCCCGGCTCGAGTGCCGCCTCGCCGGCCCCCGCGTCTACACCGGCCCCAGCGCCGACCCTCCTCGCCGCCCCGCCCTGGCAGCGAACGGTCCCGGACCTCGTGGCCCTCGCCGTCGACCTCGGAGTCGACGGCATCAACGTCGACGTCGAGCAGCTCGACGAGCTCGATCGGGAGGCGTACGGCGCATTCCTCGGCGCGCTCCGGACGAGCCTCGTCGGTGCAATCCCCGACGCGCGCCTGACCGTTGCGACCGAGGCCGGCCTGCGGGGCATGGGCAACGCCGTCGAGGCGGCCGCTGCCGGGGTCGATCGGCTGTTCCTGATGGGCTACGACTACCACTGGTCGGGCTCGCAGCCGGGCGCGAGCTCGCCGGTCGACCGGACGGACGGGCTGTACACGCTGCGCTGGTCGATCGAGCAGTACGTCGCCGCGGGCGTGCCGCGCGACCACATCCTGCTCGGGCTGCCGCTGTACGGGATGTCCTGGAAGACGATCGGCCCGGATCGCACCGCAGCGGTGCTCAGCAGCGGCTCGACATGGATCCCGAACCGGCACCTCGACGTGCTGCTCGATCCCGCGTTCCGGCCGGGTCGCGACCCGCTCGAGGTGACCGAGTTCTTCATCCGGCCCGAGGGCAACGTGTGGCGCGTGACCTACTACGACTCCCCCGCAACGCTCCGGGCGAAGCTCGCACTCGCGCGCGACCAGGGTCTCGCCGGTGGCGGCTTCTGGGCGATCGGCTACGAGCGTGGCCTGCCGGGCTACCTCGACCTGATGCGCGACTTCCGCGGGGGCAGGGTCGGCCGCGGAGAGGCACCCGTCGCGCCCTAGTCGGACGGTCGCGCTCGGCGCTTGACACGGCGACATGGCTATTATATCGTCCGACGGTATATCGGCTCACGTTATACCGTATCCCGACATACACCTCCCGCGCGAACCAGCGGGCCTGGCTCGACCAAACATGCTACTTGACAGTAGCGACATGTCGTGGCATAACGTGATACCTACAGGGAGCAAGAAGTAGCAGGGAGCAGGTGCCATGATCACGTTTCGCCCAACGAACGCGGCGGGTGTCGCCCTCCGCACCGCCATCGTTGCCCTCACGCTGGCAACCGGCTGGATCCACGCGAACCTCGGGGGTCTGCTGTTCGAGCTGAACGCCGCCGGCTATCTCGTCGCGGCGGCCGCGATGATCGCGCCGATCGCCCTCGCCGTCCGCTTCCGGTGGTTCATTCGACTCGGTCTCATCGGCTACGCGGCAACCGCGATCGTGGCCTGGTACCTGACCGGCCCGCGCTACGAGATCGCCTACCTCGCCAAGGCGATCGAGGTCGCGCTCATCGCGCTCCTCCTCGTCGAGGTCCGGGCGTATGACGGCAACCCGCTGCGCCACCTCCGGCGGGCCGCTCGTCCCGCGGCCCGGGCCTGACGATGGCCGGCCCGCGCCAAGCCCGATCCCCGATCGCCGTCGCCGGTGCGGCGGCGATCAGCCTGGCGCTTGCGATGGGCCTCGCTGCCTGCGGTGGCGGCGCCCTCGGCCTGGACCATGCGCCCGCGTCGCTCGATCCGGCCAGCCCCACGCTGGCCGCCGAGGACCTCGCATTCGACAAGGTGGAGCTGGGAGTCCCGGGGGGTGTGCCGTTCACCCTCGTCTTCGAGAATCGTGAGTCCTCGCCGCACAACGTCTCGATCTATGCCGACGCCTCGCACCAGCAGAAGCTGTTCGAAGGCGTCGTGGTCACCGGCCCCGCCACACGCTGGTATCCCGTGCCGGCGCTGGCACCGGGTTCGTACGTGTTCGCGTGCGACGTCCACCCGACCATGACCGGGCGGCTCGTCGCGTCATAGCCCGAATGGGCCGCTTGCGGATTCGTACCCCGAACCGACACTTCCTCGGAGATGGGAGCGAGCACGGGGGTCCGCTCACCGCATGCGCGCGTGCCGTCTGTCGGGCGCGCCCTGGAGACGCTGCGCGTCGAGCTCGACGATCCGGCGATGACCGCCCTCGCGATCGCCTCGCTCACGCTCCTCACCTTCACGGCCGTGCGGATGACCGGCGGCGCCCCGAGCGCCCTCATGGAGCTGGGCTACGCGCCGGTCGCCCTGGCCGCGTACGCGTACGGCTGGCGGGGCGGATTGGCGATCGGCGTGGTCGTCGGGGCGGTCCTCGGGCCGGTGCCTGCGCTCCTCGGCTTCCAGGGCGTGGAGGGCCCGGGCGAGTGGCTGATCCGGGTCATGGCGTTCGCGGGCGTCGGGACGCTGATCGGGACCATGCTCGGCCGAACCGCAGTGGACGCCGGCGAGGTCCACGCTCGCCTCGCCGAGGTCGAGACTCGTGAGCGCCAGAGCATGCTCGCCCTCGCGACCGCCGCCGAGTCGCGCGATACCGATGGCGGCGAGCACGTCCGGCGCATCGAGGTCACCTCCCGCAAGCTCGCCGAACGCACGGGCATGTCCGAGCGCGAGGCGCTCGAGGTCGGCACCGCGGCGGCGTTTCACGACATCGGCAAGCTCCGGGTGCCGGAGCGGATCCTCCTCAAGCCCGACGCGCTCGATCCCGACGAGTGGACCGTCGTCCGCCTCCACCCGATCTGGAGCGAGCAGGCGCTCAGCGCTGGCAGTCACCTCGCGCTCGCCCGCGAGGTCGCGCGCTGGCACCACGAGAACTGGGATGGCACCGGCTACCCGGACGCGCTCTACGGCGATCGCATCCCGTTGGCGGCCCGGATCGTGCGCATCGCCGATGCCTTCGACGCCATGACCAACCGCCGGCCGTACCAGCAGTCGATCTCGTTCGAGGCGGCCCTCGAGGAGATCCAGGGGAGTGCCGGACAGGACTACGACCCCGAGCTCGTCACCCAGTTCGTGGAGCTCATCCGCACCGACGCCGACCTCCGGGCAGAGCTGACCGACCTGCGCCTCGTCTAGCCGCGCGCGGGTCCAGCTGCGGCCGGCTCACTCTCGGCGGCGTGCTGCTCGACCACGAGCTGGCGAACCCGACCGATGACGAGATCCGGCCGCTCGAGCTGGATGAAGTGGCCGGTGTTCGGGACGATCTCGAGGGTGCCGTTCGGGTAGCGGACGGTGATCGCCCGATACCACGCGGCGATCAGCGCCGCCGTCACCACGGGGTCATGACCGCCGTAGTGCTGGCTCGGATCGGCGAAGAGCAGCAGCGCAGGCTCCTGCGTGTATCGAAGCGGCGCCAGCTCGGCGAGCGTCGACGCCCAGTCGAGGTCTTCGCCAGCGCGGAACGCCGCACCGCCGTCGTCGAGGGACTGCTGCACCATCGCCCGGACCTCAGGGCTGAGCGCCGGATCATCTGCGACGCCCAGGTCCGGCTCGTACGTATCGAGCATCACGAACGCGAGCACCTCGTCGCGCGGCGTGGCCTCTCGACCACCCGGCGGACCGGCGGCCGCGAATACCCGCGCATACACGCCCCCGAGTGAGTGCGCCACCACGATGAACGGGCCCACCTCGCCAGCTGTTTCGAGGGCGGCGCGAAGATCCGCAGCAGCCTCCCCGGCGCTGTGCAGCCCCCGGGCGGCGCTGCGGCCGATCCCAGGGCGGTCCCAGGCGCAGACCCGCGTGAAGGTGGCAACACCGTCGAGCACGTAGCCCCAGCCATCGGCGCCGCCGCCAAAGCCCGTCTCGAGGATCACCATCGGCGAGCCCGCGCCGCGGCAGTCGAGGTAGACCGCCCGGCCATCGACGTCGATGAGGCGGCCGCGGGCCTCATAGGGCGGCACGTCGAAGGTTGGCACGACCGTCGGGCCGCGCGCCGCGAGCCAGGCATCGAGCCCACCCACCCGGCCGATGTCGATGGCCAGCCCCACGGCGGCGCCGATGACCACTGCCGCGACCACGATCGTCGCGCGCCGGAATGTCGATCGGCGATGCACGCCTATGCCACGATCCCCCGCTCGTCGATCACACCGAGATCATGCTCTACCGGGGCGCCGAGGCGGGCCGGCCCAGGTTAGCTTGCGGCCTTGCGCACCCCCAGCACGTCGGTGATGCCGGCGCCAGCGAGCCGGTAGCCCGACGCGGGACCCGTGCGATCCGAGGGCGCATCCGGGCGACGGTGCTTGATCGCGTCGCGCAGGTAGTGCTCCATGTCGCCGAACGCCATCGGTCGTCCGAAGTAGAAGCCCTGGCCGAGCTGGATGCCGAGCGCCCGGAACCAGTCGGCCTGGTCGGCTGTCTCGATGCCCTCGGCGACCATGTCGAGACGGAGCGCACGACCCAGCTCCACGATCGCCTGGCTGAGGACATGGGCATCGCCGACCCCGTCGCCGCCGGGGACGAACGAGCGGTCGATCTTCAGCTGATCGATCTGGAAGGCATGCAGGTAGCCGAGCGACGAGTAGCCGGTGCCGAAGTCGTCGATGGCGAGGCGGAGCCCGAGCGCCCGCAGCTCGCCGATGCGCTGGATGGTCTCGAAACCCGGCGTCAGGAGCGTGCCCTCGGTGATCTCGAGGGTGAGGTTCGCCGCTGGCATGCCGCTTCGAGCGAGGGCCGAGACGATCATCGGCACCAGGCCGGCATCCCGGAACTGGCGCGCCGACAGGTTCACGTACAGGCGCAGGTTCGGCAGCTCGTAGCGCGTCTGCCAGGCGCGGACGCGGCGGCAACCCTCGGCGATCACCCACCGCCCGATCGGCAGGATCTCGCCGGTCTCCTCGGCGAGCTCGAGGAACTCCGCCGGCAGGTGCAGGAGGTGGCCCGTTGGCTGCCAGCGGACCAGGGCCTCGAGCCCGACGGGGCTGCCATCGTCGAGGTTGACGACCGGCTGGTAGTGCACCTGGAGCTCCTCGCGGGACTCGGCGCCTCGGAGCAGCGCGGCGAGCTCACTGCGCGCCGACGCCGTCTCGAGCAGATCGCGGCGGAAGGCCACGGCCTGACCACGACCCGCTGCCTTCGCGGCGTACATCGCGATGTCGGCGTTGCGCAGCAGGTCCTCGCTCGTGGCGCTGTCTGGTCCGGACAGCGCATAGCCGATGCTGCCGCCGATGATCGGCGACGCGTCGCCGAGCTCGATCGGCTGGGCGAGGTCGTCGAGCAAACGCTGGCAGATGGCCGCCACCGCCTCGCCGTTCTCGACATCCTCGAGCAGGACTGCGAACTCGTCGCCGCCGAGCCGCCCGGCCGTGTCGCCGGGCCGGATGATCGTCCGGATGCGGTCCGCGATCGCCTGCAGCGCCCGGTCGCCCTTGGCGTGCCCGAACCGGTCGTTAAGGTGCTTGAAGTGGTCGAGGTCGATGAACAGCACCGCGGCGTGGTTCGGGCTGCGCCCCTGGAGTCGCTCGAGCGCGTGGTCGACGCGGTCCTGGAGGCGCGAGCGGTTGGCGAGCCCGGTGAGTGGGTCGCGAGCGGCCTGCTGGCGGAGCTCGTCGTACAGGCGCGCGTTGTCGAACGTCATTGCCGCCTCGCGCGCGAGCAGCTGGGCGAGCTCGACGTCGCGATCCGTGAATGCCTTCGGCCTGGCCGAGCTCAGCTCGACGATGCCGATTGAGTCGCCGCGGACGACGAGCGGCAGCATCACCAGCGAGCGGTGGCCGAGCGAGCGCAGGTAGTCGACCTCCGCCGGGTCCGCGGTTGGGTCATCGATGTCGATGACGCACACCTCGTGCGAGGCCAGGACGGCGCGCGTGGCAGGAAAGTCCGCGAGGTCGTACGCCGGCTCGAGCGCGCGGCCGCGCTCGACCGGGTAGCTGCCGAACGTCATCACGCGATGGTCGGCGCGATCCCAGGTGCTGAGGACGCACTCGTCCGCGCGCGCCACGAGCGCCATGTGCCGCGCCAGCCGGTTGCCGACGTCGGTGGGATCCAACGTCGCCGCGAGGTCATGCGACATGTCGATGACGTGCCGCAACTCCGACGCCGTGTCGGACATGCGCGTGCTCGCATTCCAGAGCAGCGCCTGGAAGATCACGTAGGCGATCACGACCGTGGTGGTCGGCAGGAGTGGCGCGAAAGTGCCGCCCACACGCGTGCCCCATGGCAGCACGTCCGGTGCGACGAGCGCGAAGAACCCGACGACGGCACTAACGACCATGAGCCGGCCGAGATGCCGGCGGCGGACGTAGGGCAGGGCCAGGATCACCGGGATGAGCGAACCGAGGGCGATGGCCACGCCGATGACCGGCTCGGCGATGACCGCGACCACGCCCATGACCTGCGTGCCCAGCGCGATCCGGGTCGCGAGCTCCGACTCGCCGCGAACCCGGGACGCCCGGGCTTCGAGCAGGATCCAGAGCGCGTAGACCGCCAGGACGGTGCCGGCGGCCGCGAGCGCGACCACGCCGACGGCCGCGCCGACCGCGGCCCAGAACAGGCCGATAGGCAGGATGATGAGCCCGAAGACACGGAGTGCCTTCTGGAGCGATTCCGCCTTCCCCCTGTCGACCACCGGTCTCCCTTGAGGCGCGCCGAGCTCGACGGCTCTGACGATGACCCGGACACCGTCATCGCCGTTCCATTCCAGCCCCGACGTCCGTGGCGACGGCGTGACGATCCAACGGTCGCAAACGCCGGCGACGGCCCGTATCCCCCGTTCGACCTACCTGGGCGCCTCGGCGGGCGTGGTGCCTCCGAACACCGGCGGGTGGTGCGCGCGAGTCCTGGTACTTCGCACCACCCGCGTCGATGCCGGCTGCTACCGTTCCGCAGATGTCGACCGGCCCTCGGCCGGGAGCGGAACCGTGGGCCGGCGTGCTCGCTCGCCTGCGCGGTGACCGAACCCGCCTCGTCCTCACCAGCGCGACGCTGCTGTTCGTCGAGCTGCTCCTGATCCGGTGGATCCCCTCGGAGGTCCGGTACATCGGGTTCTTCTCGAACTTCCTGCTGATGGCCAGCTTCCT